>Ga0194132_10012653_pt1 | contig 10444 bp, 3 predicted proteins | sample TA2KigOf80mmetaG_FD_148612 | JGI IMG/M metagenome (GOLD analysis project Ga0194132, IMG submission 148612) | Freshwater microbial communities from Lake Tanganyika, Tanzania - TA2015054 Kigoma Offshore 80m | ecosystem: Environmental > Aquatic > Freshwater > Lake | place: Tanzania: Lake Tanganyika... | reverse complement strand
TTATAAGATTAAACATATTCAAATATTAAAAAAGTAAATCAATTTAATGAAATTATTTTTCATTAAAAAGAAGCATACTTTCTTTAATAAAATCGACTAAAATATTTAATACACATTGTAATTGCTCTTTGCAATCTTTTGGTTATAAATTAAATGGTAAAGAGTGTTTATTACTTTGGATATCAAAAATCTCAAGTTGAAAATCTTATTCTTATATTTTAACCTAGCTATATATTACATAATCAAGTTTATTGCTTATTGTGATGCTTATTAATAATTTTTGAATAAATTTTATAAAGAAAGTAAAAATCATAATATTTTTTTAATCGATATTTCCATTTTAATGAAATTATTTTATGGCCAAAAAAAATTAGTGTCGGAGCATAAAATTCCTGTCTATAACATTAGGGTCTGATGTTGGGATCTATTGAACAACATTAAATATCTCCTAAAAAAACTCCAAAATAAAGGGCATATTATATCTATTGGTTTTCTGAACAATTTTAAATAAAAACTCTGAATTAATCTTATACATTAACATTTTTTTGAATTCATGATTATTTTTTTATCTTATTAGAAGCTAGAATAATTTTTCACTCTATAAAACTGGATAGTCCATCAAAAAGAGTAAAATATTTTAAAATTTGTCTATTTGGGTTAATTTTACAAGGATTTCATCATCTTTGTTGGAAAGTTACCATTTGATACACTTTTGCTATGTATTTGTACTCAATAGATCAAGAAAGCATTAAATCAGAAAACTTTATCCTAAAATATTCACAAAAAAATTATTTGTACATTACAAGACTAAAAATTAAAGGATATTAAAATTTTCATTTTCTCTCGTAAATAAAAATTCTGTAATAAAAAATTTTTGAAAATCTATTGGGATTTTACAGTCCTAAATTAAAAAATTATTTTTAATAGTTTCAACTAATTAAACAAAAGAATTTTTTTTAATCTATTCTTTTAATTCCTCATAAAATCCCTAACTATAAGACTAGTAGTTATTTCCTATTATTTCAAGACAATTAATAGGATTAATTAATAGAAAAATTCTTATATCTTTTATTATTTAATATCTATTCAGATGAAATAGTGCAAATTAGATTATATATATTTAAAATTCTTAAATTTTTTGAATCCTTTCTAGAAAATTTATTAATTATTATTCAACTTAGTATTTTTCAATTGTATCATAGACACTAAAATGATCATAATTAAATTAAATTTAATTATTTTGAAATAAACACAATTATTATAGATTTTAGCATTAAAAATTATTTTATAATATGATTGTATTGCTTATCAAAATCTATGTAAATACAAATTCATTTTATTGCTCAAATTATAAGAAATATTAGTTGAAATCTTCATTTTTTTATAAATGTTGAAAATAGACCAGAATTTTTTATGTATTTTTGTATAGCTATTCCCAAAAATTATTAGAAAAGTTGTTATATTCATTAATAAATTCAAAATATTATAGAAGAATGAGAAAAAATATTTCCATATTCCCTATATCTATCAAATTATGATAGAAACAAAATTAAATAATTAATTTGTCTACTTAGTTTAAAATATCCCTTTCTTATTTATTTGGAAGTTTCAGTCTGGAGCATATTAAAAGTAATAAAATATATCTAACAACTTATTGAATATTTTCTTCATTTTAGTCCAATTGTTTTAATATATGGAATATTTAATTTATTGTTAGAATATTTTTAAATAAACATATTTTCATAGATAAATAAGAATATATTAATTCCAATTATTATGATTTGCTAATTTTATCATTAAATTTATTAAAATGGTTCATAAATGATGTGTCTAGTTGTAATTCTTAATTTTCTTAATTATTTTAGTTCTAGAATTAGATCAAATTATTCATTAATTGTACCAATTCCAAATCTTTTAAAAAATTTCTAGAACTCATATCTATGATATTAGTTTTTAGATAATTATAATCAATATATTCAGAAAGATTAATTTAGTTGATCTTAAAATATAGATTATTTTCTTATTTTAATTCAAATGAATTTAGATCAATTTAAATATATTCCGTCATATCTAAATAAATTAGGAAATTTTTTAAAATTATTAAATTAAGTAAATATAGTAATTTCCAGATGTAAAATAAAATATTTTGATTTTTTTAATTATAAATTTTATTTTATTTTTTATTAAAAATTTACAATATCAAATGATAATATTTATTCAAATTTCTTAAAAATAAACTATAGCAAAAAAATTTTTAAATTAAAAATTTTTATTTATAATTTTTAATATATTGATTTTAGTGAATTTTAATCTATGGAAATTACGATAATAATTTAATCAATAATTTTTAAAAATTTCGTTTATATATTTAGATATGACGGAATAAATTTAAATTGATCTAAATTAAATTGATTTTAACAAAAATAAAAAAATAATCTAAATTCTAAGTTCAATTAAATTAATCTTTCTGAATATATCGACTATAATAATGTGAAAACAATATTTTAAAAAATTTGGAACTGGTACAATTAATGAATAATTTGATCAAATTCTAAAACTAAAATCATTATAAAAATTAGAAAGTACAATTAGACACATTATTTATGAACCAATTTAATAATATATTGATGTGTTTAGTTGTACTATTTAATTTTCTTAATGATTTTAGTTTTAGAATTTGATCAAATCATTCATATATTGTACCAATTCCTAATTTTTAAGATATTTCTGTGAAACAAAATAGAACAAATGGCATTCGAGGATTGGGCATAAAATAAATTAATGATTGTTAAAATATATATGTATTGTATCCATTCTATAAAAAAAAATATTTTAACAACTCATATCTATGATATTAGTTTTTATATAATTTTAATCAATATATTCAGAAAGATTAATAAAGTTGATCTTAGAATATAGATTATTTTTTTATTTTTGTTAAAATCAATTTTATTTAGATCAATTTAAATATATTCTGTCATTTCTAAATAAATAAATGAAATTTTTTAAAATTATTAATTTATATAAATATCGTAATTTCCATAAAATTCTTTAAAATAAATATACTAAAAATTAAAAATAAAAATTTTTAATTATTAATTTTTTTTGTATGAATTTATTTTTTTTTTTTAAATTAAATAAATATTATCATTTGATATTGTAATCATTTATAAATAAATAAAACAAAATTTATAATAAAAAATTATCAATTTTAAGCTTATAAATTAAATTATTGGAAGCAACTAATGCTTCTATTGACATTAACTTCTACTTATTCATCTTCTTCAGCATAATTATCTTTTTTACTCTAAATTACTAAATTAAAATTTTTCGATAATTTCATTAATATTTCTTATTAAACTACTGATCTTTTCTTCTTAATTGAATTAAGAGATTATGATCTTATATTTTGTGAATTATTTTTTCTAATATTATTTTATTTATTGTTTTTGATTCTTTTTCTCAATTTTTGTTTTTCTTGAATAATTATTAATTAATTTTCTAATTCATTAATTATTATTTATTAATTTTGTTTATTAGAAATTTATTATTATTATATTATTTACTGAACATTTTTTTAAAAAAATTGTTATTAATTGTAAAATTGAATGGTATTATTTATTTCTTATTTTTTATTCTCTAATTAATTTCTAAATTTGATTGCATTCTCTTATTCTTTTTAATCATCTGGATCCTATTGGTTATTATTAAATATTTACAGTTTTAACTTAATCTACTTCAGCTCCTTCAGTTGCCGTATTCATGGCTTTTATTACATTCTATTTTAACATAAGTTGCTATGATTTATTTTTAAAAATTAAATATCTAGAATTTTTAATTGATTCATAATATTCAATTGCTATCTATTATTCTTAGGAATAAAAAATACTATATATAAAGATAATAGTTCATTAACTATATTTATATCAACAGGATCATTTTCTATTTCCATTTCTAAATGGAATAAATTATCAGTGAAATTTTTTGGTAATTGTTAAATTTGTTGATATGAGTTCTATGGTTATTGTTCTATAGGTTGATTTCATATTTCAGCATTTTTTAATTCTTTATTGCTCTTTTTCTCTTTATTTGAATTATTTGGTAATTGTGCTATAGGTTGATTTTATGTTTCAGCATTTTTTAATTCTTTTTTGTTCTTTTTCTCTTTATTTTTAAATTTTTCTTTTAATTTTTTCCACATTAATTTTATTTTATTTATATTTGATTTGATCTTGTTTTTGTTTTTGTAGAAAATTATAATTTCATAACTTTTATTATTATTATAAATATTTCAAGAAATATTTTATAAATTAATTGAGTAAATAAATAAAAGTTTTATATTTATTTGATAAATTAATTATAATAATAAGTTTGCAATAATAAAAACTAATTGGATAATCTATTTTAAATTTATTTATAATTTTATTTTTTTTAAATATTTTTTTATTAAAATTACCGAATTAAAATTGTTCAATAATAACGCTTCTAAAATAGTATGTAATCTTCTTAGTAAAAAAATGCAATACCTCAACATAATAATATAATTTTCAAAAATTAAAATAGTTATATAATATTTAGTAGCAATTTCGATTCAGGAAATTTAGGTAAAGTAATATAAAAATATCATAATGAAGTAATAATAATTTACTAATCTAACTAGTATGATATTTATATGGCTCCCGATTCTGGACCAGTAAATCTAAATGATTCAGAAAAAGATTAATCAAAAAGTTGGTTTCATTTTTCAGTTCAAGGTTTCAAAAAAAATACTTTAGTTAGATTTAACATTCAAAGGATTCATATGCTGTACGCTCTTTTTAATATGAAATCTGAATCCTCATATCGTCCAGTCTATAAATTAAATGATGATTGATGGCAAAGACTTGAAAAAGAAGCAAATATTAATGTATTAAAAATTAAATTTATAAAAAAGTAAAATCCCGATGATGGATCTATTATCCTGAGCTTTTCATTTAAATTTTAATTTGAAAAATCTAATAAAGTTTACTTTGCTTTTAGTTATCCATACCCATATTATAAAAATATATCTTATTTAGAAGATTTAGACGCAAAATTTAGTAAGGATAGTGAAATATATTTTCATAAGGAAATTATAACATATAGTCCTTAAAAAAGATGTATACATCTTCTTACTATAAGTTCTTATGATGACATATTAGAACAAAAAGATAACTAAATTAATCCTGTTTTATTTCCAGATAAAGAAAATCCTAGAGCATTTAAATTCAAAAATAAAAAACCTGTAATTTTGATAACAGCAAGGGTGCATCCTGGCGAAACACCCTCCTCATATGCTTTAGAGGGAATAGTAAATTTTATTTTAAGCAAAAATGATTTTCGATCCTATATTCTTAGAAAATTTTTTGTTTTTTTAGTTGTACCTATGATAAATCCTGATGGTGTATACGCTGGCCATTATAGGAAAGATATTTACAATTAAAATCTAAATAGATTTTATAATATAGCTTAATTTGAAAAATAACCCTCAATTTTTGCAATTAAAAATTTAATAGAATATTTAGATATAGAGAAGAAGCTACTTTTTTACATAGATTTACGTAAATTTAAATATTAAATATAATTAACAGATGCTCATTCTGGAAAAAAAGGAACATTTGTTTATGGAAATGCATGTGATGATTTTTTTTAATAATGTGAGAATTAAGTTTTTGCTAAAATTTTATCCTTAAACTGCAAACATTTTGAATATTTGAATTGCAATTTTTCCAAAAAACATATGAAGTCCTGTGTAAAAATTTTTATTACCTTTTTAGGATAAATTTGAAGAAATGACAAAAGAAGGATGTGGTAGAGTTTTTACATATAAAACCTCTAATATTATATATTCTTATAGCTTAGAATGTGGATTTCATTAGCCTAGCCTTTTAAACATACTTTCGGAACCTAGAAATATGGATTTTAAATTTGAAAAGTAAATATTTCTGATAAAGAATTAAGTCAATATTAATATACAAAAGATTAAGTCGATGAACCAGTTTAAGAATTATAAAATAATGAAGAAAATGAATTACCATTTTTTACCCCTTAGATGTATAAAAATGTGGGTAGCGCAGTCATGATATCCATACTAGATATATTCGAGAAGAATCCTTATTCAAGAATTCCTAACACAAGCTATAAAAATATAGGTAATTTAAGGAAAGAAGTGGGAATAGAGACTTCCCGCACAGATCGTTTCAGAAGAGAGCCTTATTCAATGACTAAAGCTAAAAAATTTAATGAATGGATCCACGAAAAATATACAAATGATTTTACAAAAAAAAAAGTTTTTATTATGGATTAAAAATTTTTTGACTCAAATATGCCTGTAAACTTATAAAATACTTTTTTAAGTAAGTATGTATGGAATGATTTAAATAATCCTTTCAAAAAATGTGGAACAATATAAATAATAAATAGAGAGTCAAATAATCCCAAAACTTCTGAAGGAACAAGACTAACTCAAAACAAAAAATATATTGTAACATCAATAACTAAATATACGGATTTTTAACAATCATAATTAAGAAGGATGTCTAATGAACCAAATCTAAACCCTCAATCTTTGCTTGAATTATCTGAAAAATTGCATGAAAAGGTTGTATAGTCTAATATAAAATAAAGAACAAAATATAGACCACAAACTTAAATTGAAAAATATAGACATACACAAAATAAAGATGATTTTATTTAAAATTAATAATTTTTTCTATTATCAAAGAATTAATTAGAGAAGAATATCTAAAATCATGTTTAATCTATTAATTAAGTTATTTTTCCTCATTAAATTATCCAATTTTATTCATAAGAAATAAATACACGTAAAATGATAAAAAGACTTTAAAATACAAGATTTCCATGAGGCTAGCCATCTCTAAGTTGTACAGGCAATTCGTATAATCTAATTAATTATAGTAAATAAATAAATAATAATATAAATGAAAAAAATAAAACTACTGTGGCTTCAATAGATTCTTTTGACTAAAAAGTTAATACTCATACTCAAAACAACTAATAAAAAATTAAAGATTCAATAAACCGCATATCTAATAATAAATAGGATACTAATAAATAAGAAAATGACAATAATTAAATTTAAAAAGTTCAAAGTCCAAATTCTTTTAGATTTCTAAATGAAAGACTAAACGGATATTTAAATCCATGTTTATAATAAAATGTAACGAAGGATTATATAAATTTATAATAAACTTAAATTGTTTATAATTAGAAACAATATACAATATAAAACTTAAGGAAAAATATCTAATTTTTATCAAAAACAAAAAATTATCAGCAAAAATAACGAAAAATGTTTAATTTTTTTGTAATTATATTTATAGAAATAAACTTAATACTGATTTGCAAATGACTAATGAAATGGATAATTTATTTAGAGATGACAAATTACATTAGTTCGAAATTTGTAAAATTATAATTATATTAAATTATTTATATAGAAAATCTGGAAGGTCAAGAATTAAATATTTTTGATATGAATACTCAGGATATTAATAGTTTATTTTCAAAAATGCAAAAAAGTTTGCAACTTTAAAATAAAAAATGTTGAAAATAATAATTTTTTTATTTATAAAAATGTATTAATTTATTTTAATTTATTAAATAATTAATTTAATTATTAAAAATTTAAAATTATTTTTTTTATTTAAATAATTTATCTATAAATAAAAATTTATTTATTTATAAATAAAAATATAAAATAATTTAAATAATATAAATTTTTTTATTTTTTATATATTATAAAAAATAACTGTAAAATTTTTTTTTTTTATGTAATTAAAATCATTTTCAATCATACTAATTTTATCTTTATTATAGTAATTCATTTAATGATTCATTTTTGCATAATCTTAAAATCTCTGTATTACTCTATATATCTTAGTTTTTATTCTAGCTTAAATTTTAAATCACATTAGATTAAATTTATTTATTAAAATTATTATATTTTTTATTTTATTTAAATTCATTTTCTTATGTTATTTACACCTCTGTTTTAGTAGAATAAGTGACCGAATCATTATTTGCATGAGTATTATTTTGAGATTTCTAAGTTGAGATTATTGAAATATCTGTATTTTTAATATTTTTTGTGTATAAATTTTTGTTTTATATATTGATTTGAGCTATAACTTATTAATCAGAAAAATATTGAGTTGAATCTATTTGTTTTAAATTATTTTATTTATTCAATAAAAGTGTTTTAAATTTGTCTGTTTTTATATATTCATCTTCATTTATAAGATCTTGTATATATTTATTTTATTCATCTAAAACATTATCCGAGTGATTATAATAAGTATTTTAATCATTTTTTTAATCAATAGATAATAATGCAATATCCTAATTTTCAACTGTATTTTTTTCCAAATATTCATATTAATTTGATTCTTTTGGCCTTAATAAAGCAGATCCACATCTAGATTAAGTTAATTTAATAATTTTAGTTTTAGCAAGCATGCAATTGTCATAAATTTTTTATTAATTAGCAATTTAACTAGATATACTTTTGACATTTTAAAAATTTTATTATATCTTTTTTTAGGTCGAAGATTATTCTTATGGTATATTTTTTGATATTTATGGGAATTTTTAATATTATTAAGGCTGAGTATGAGGCTAAGTATAAGCTTTTTAAGGCTAAGTATGAGGCTAAGTATAAGCTTTTTAAGGCTAAGTATGAGGCTAAGTATTAGCTTTTTATTAACCACTATCTGGTTATTCTCTTAAATGAAATGAATTTTATGATTTTGGAGGGTGTATTACAAATGTTTTTTATTCTTTTTATTGATATACTTCAGTTGTATTTTTTTTTATTTATTCTGTAAAAATTGGTTTTATTCAATTTCAATTATTTATAATTAATTATTTAACATTATTACCATATATATGCTTAATTTAATCTATATATAAAGTTATTGATTCTTATGCTAAATAGTTTCTAGAATTCAATTATTAATATAAAAAATTTTTTAAAATTTTCAATTCATCTACACTATTTCTAGCTCTTTTAAATTTGAATTCAATTTACTAGATGTTAGTAAGATCTAAATCAGTAATCACTTCGTTTGTATTATTCTTAGTAATTAATAGATTATTATCTTTTTAAAATTAATAAAACTAAAAATAATATTAGAAATTTTAAATTACCCATTTTAAATTAATATTGTAATTTTCAAATTTTTATTCATTTTCTTTAGTTATTTATTTAGTAAGCTATCTAAAAATAAAAAAAAGAAAAATTTTACTTTTATTATTATTTTTTTTATGCGATTAAAGGTGTTTTGACTTTTTTTGGACTTTATTTTGCTTCTGGTTGTATTGAACTATTCGAAAAACTTTATTTTTCTTCTATTTACATTGTAATATTTGAATAAATTTTCTATTGCTGTTCTGTATCTACTTTTTAGCTGATTAGAATGCTACCATCATCGTTATCTCCTTACGATTTTTGTGTCTTTGACTTATTTTATTTCAACAAAGATGATTTGGATCTTATATGTGTTACCGCATCTTAAGAATCATAATCAATTGGAAAAGGATTTTCATGTTATGAGTTTTAAATAATTGTTTATTATATTTATGGGAGATTGCTTTGTTAAGTTTATTAATGCTAGGGTGTTTGTTTTATTCTAACTTTGACTTAGGATTGATAAATCATAAATTTTTTGAAAAAATCTCTTGAAAATTCAACTAAATATTTTAGCATGTCAGGAACTACATAGGCCTAAAAATAAAATAAATAAAAAAATACATTATTTTATCGTGTTACATATCTAAAAGAAGTTTTAAATTCATATGTTTTTTCGTATTGAGAAAAGAAATCTTGATATAATTTAATAAATTCTTTTAAAAAATTATTTTTTATTTATTCAACATCATGTTTTTTTTCAACAAGATCAGTGTTTATTACCTTCATAATGTCTTAACTTCTTTCCAATAATATTATTTTTTATTCGATTGTATATTCCTTAAGCTATTTAAGAACATTTAAAATCCAGTTTTCTTTTTCAGTTCTAAATTTTTCTTCTTCCTTTGACTTTCGTAATTCTTCTTGATATTTTTAATATTACACATTTAGAGATTATTCATCATCTATGATCTCTCTTTTTTTAATTAAATTGTATAAATCATGAACTTTCTTTATTCTAGCATTTACTAATTAATATATTTCATCCATATTAAATTTTTATGTTAATATTCAATTTATTAATTTTTTAAATTGAATAATAAATAAATTGTTTTTTTTAGAAATAACTAAATTATTTTCAATTTATTTAAAATTTAAAATCATATAACATTAAATAATATATGATAAATTAAAATATTTTATGAAAAAAACTTTTAAATATTATATAATTTAATATTATTAATTTATTTATTTATATATAAAGAATAATTATAATAT
>Ga0194132_10012652_pt1 | contig 10445 bp, 12 predicted proteins | sample TA2KigOf80mmetaG_FD_148612 | JGI IMG/M metagenome (GOLD analysis project Ga0194132, IMG submission 148612) | Freshwater microbial communities from Lake Tanganyika, Tanzania - TA2015054 Kigoma Offshore 80m | ecosystem: Environmental > Aquatic > Freshwater > Lake | place: Tanzania: Lake... | reverse complement strand
TGGTACTCGCCGGACAGGGTCGCAGCGGCGGCACTGATCCGGCGGATAGTCCCACCGCCGGCGGCCTGCGTCCCGTACCCGCAGGCTGGCCGGTTCTCACCCGGAGCTCGTCCGATGCTGCAGTCCCTTCGTCGACGCTTCCTCTCAACCGAACCTGACGATGCGACACCTGGCGACATCGCGCCGACGGTCCTCGCCGAGCGGCTTGGCACCCTGCGTGACGGCGCACGCCGCGACGGTGTCCGCCCGGCGCCGCGCGACGCCGCCGGACCGGATCCGGCTGCGCAGGGGCCGGCCGAATTCGTCGGGTACGCGCTCGACTGCGAGATCCAGGCGCTGGCCGCCGTGGACGACATCGAGAGCGTGCGCTGGTCCGATCTGCTCAACTCCGCGAGCGAGATCGAACTCCGCGAGGCGGTCCTGACCGGCCTTTCGGACGGTGTGGCACACAACGTGGGTGACCTCACGATCGCGCGCGACGAGTTGGTCGCCGTCTGGGCGTCGGCCTTCAGGGGCACGGGCGAACGGCGTGTCCGGACCCGTGGCGAACGCGTCACGTTCACGTCGGGCCCATATCGGGTCGTGGGCTACCTGCACGCGATGCCAACCACGGATGCGTTCGCCACCTTCGAGCGGCGCGACAGCATGGTCCCGCTCACCGAGGCGCGGATCCTGATTCCGCAACCGGCAGGTGCGCCCGGGGCGCGGTGCATCGTGAGTGGCGGCACGCTGATCGTGAATCGGGCCCTGATGGGCAAGCTCGAGCTGTGGCACGAGGCGACGGAGTACCCCGCGGTGGCGGCCCGCTTCGCTTAGCGGATGCCCCTCAAGGACATGACTGGCGGCTCGCTGGTCGCCTGACGAGACCGCGCCGCACCACCGCCGAACGCAGGCCTGATCCGCCGGCCACGACGCGACGGATAACCCGCCGTGATCGTGCTTCCCCCTCCGAATGCACGACGCCTGCACCGACGGCGCGAACCAACCGCCCTGTCGGTGATTCAGCCCTCTTCCACGATTTCCGGGAGCGCGTTCCGCATCCCAGAGTGGATCGCCCACGCGTTGCGCACGGCGGCGTTGAGCGCCCCCTCGATCCAGCGGCGACCCCGGCGATCGCACGCATCGTTCGCGAACCAGACGCGGTTCACGGGCCGGACGACGTCATCGAAGTACCGGCTGGTCATCTCCATCGGCCGGAAGAGCGGGCCGATGCCGCCTGCGTAGCGGTCGAGCGCCCAGTCGTACGAGATCCCGAACTCGAATGTCGTGGCGGCCTGCGGGTGGATCTTGATCAGATCCTCCAGCGCCTGCGCGATCCGCTGGTCCTCGCTGAGCATCGAATACGCCATCGAGTCCTGCTCCCACGCGTAGGAGGCGATGATCACGCCCTTGCGCGAGGAGGGGTCCTGGCCGGCCGGGGTGTAGACGACGTTCCGGATCGCCAGGTCGGTGACGGTGACTCCGTGCTGGATCGCCTCGTCCTCCTGCCACCAGCGCCGGCTGAACTGCATGAAGATCTTGTGGGCCCGGCCGTAGTACACGTTGCGGATCGCGAACCACTTCTCGGGGTCCAGGCCCGCGATCTCCATGTGCCGGAGCAGCACGAACGGAACGGTGACGATGCATTCGTCGCCGGTCACCACCTGCCGGGTGCCGACCGCATCCTTGAACGTGACGCCGACGGTCCTGTCGTCCTGGACGATGCCCTGCACCTCGGCGCCCAGCCGGATGTCGTCCAGGAGCGCGGCTCCGAATGCCTTCGGCAGCGAATCGGACCCGGCATCGATGAACTCGAGGTCGCCGAAGACGTCGTCGTACCAATGGGTGAACCACTCCACCAGCGAGAAGTGGAACCGGCCCTCCAGGTTGAGCAGCGGGCCCAGCAGCCAGAGCGCCTGCTCGCTCACACGCCGATGGTTGAGCCAGCCGATCAGTGAGAACGTGTCGTATTCGTCGACCAGGCGCAACCACCCTCCGGGCTGCTCGACCAGGTCGATGAGCGGCTGCATCGCGGATCGCAGGATCTCGGCCGGCAGGCGACCGCGCTCGCCCGCCGGCAGGCCGAGCTCGAACGAAGCCGCAGTGAACTCCGAGCGCCGGATGCTCCGACCCTGGAGATGGATGAAGGTGTCGGGGTCCTCCATGCCGAAGGGCGTCGTCTTGAGTCCGAAGCGATCGTGGATGAGGTACTGCCCCAGCCGGTGCTGGCGAGGGAAACGCATCGCTCCGAACTCGCCGTACATCTGCCCGGCGAAGCCGCGGTAGGTGAAGATCCGGCCTCCGAGGCGGTTCTGGGCTTCAAGGATGGTGACCCTGTGCCCGGCTTCCTTGAGAAGGAGCCCGGCCGTGAGGCCGGCGATGCCGGCCCCGACGATGACGATGTGCCGCCGCGGTTCCGGCCTGCCCGGCAGCCCCGAGCGCAGGACCTCGAGGAGGTCGATCGGTGCGTCCATGGACGCGGATCATACGCACGCGCGAAGCATCCGGCGCCGTGCAGCTGGTCGGGCGGTGGCGCGGACAGACCCCGATGCGGGGACCCGATACCGCCCCTCTGCCAGACGGCATCCACCGTAGGCTGGTCTCCATCAGGCAGTCGTGGCGGATACCGGGGATCCACCGCCCCCGGGAGGCCCCACAGGAGGCAGGAATGGCCAGCGAGCACGTCGTGCAGGCGGGCATCTACCCGCATCGGACCGATCAGATGATCGCGTGGACGCGGGCCGCGCTCGAGGGGGCCGGCCATCGATACACCTTCCTGCGGAGCCTGCACGGACCCGAAGCGGACGCTGCCCTCGCGAATGCGGATGCGGTGATCGCGGTCATCGGCGAGAAGTGGGATGCCGGCCAGCTCGCGCGACTGGAGCGCTGCCGCCTCTTCGTAAGCCCCGGCGTGGGACTCGACGCGATCGACCTCCAGGCCGCCGCCGACATCGGCATCGCCGTCTGCAACCAGCCCGACGTGTGCACCGACGAGGTCGCTGACCACACCTGGGCGCTGATCCTGGCCTGCGTCCGGAAGGTGCCGTGGCTCAGCGCTCGGACGGCCGGCGGCACGTGGGACCGGACGCTGTTCGAGCCGATGCCGCGCCTGCGCGGCCGGACGCTGGGGCTGGTGGCGCTGGGACGGATCGGGCGCGCGGTCGCCCACCGCGCTCACGCCTTCGGCATGCGCACCATCGCCTACGACCCGTACGTGGACCCCGCCCTTGCTGCGCGGGCCGAAACCGAGCTGGTGAGCCTGGACCGCGTCTTCGCAGAGGGCGACATCGTGTCGTGCGTGGCACCGCTGACGCCCGAGACCCGCGGCATGCTTGGCGAACGGCAATTCGGCCGCATGAAGCCCGGCGCGATCTTCACCAACACGTCGCGCGGCGGCGTCGTGGACGAGCCCGACCTCCTGTGGGCGGTCGACTCGGGGCGGCTCGGCGCAGCGGGGCTCGACGTGTTGGCCAGGGAGCCGGCAGACCCTGCGAACCCCCTGCTGCACCGGGCGAACGTGCTGGTCACGCCGCACGCAGCCGGCTTCTCCGACCAGGTGGTGGACGACCTGCAGCGCCTTGCCGTCGAGGAGATCCTGCGGGTGTTCGGCGGCGGCTTCCCAAGCGAGGTGGCGTGGGCGAACCGGGGGTTGATGCCCGGCGGCGGCCGGATCGCGGCCGCCCGGGCCGCGGACGCCTGAGTGGCTACGCTCGGGCAGCCAACCGCTGCACGGAGGCGTCCGGAACCTCGTAGCCGAGATCGCGCAGGAACCCGGCCAGCGCCGCCACCGCGTCGGGCGCAAGCGGCGTGCTGGGTGCCACGGGCGTACCGACATCGGGGCCGATGAGTGACAGCCCGGTCTTCATGATCGCGGCCCAATGTGAGCCCCGGCCCCGGGCGATGTGCGAAGCCTGGAAGACGAACCGCATCAGCGGCGCGAGGCGACGCCACTGCTCCCGCGCGCCAACCAGGTCGCCCTGCACGGCCAGCGTCTCGTAGAAGCGCGCGGCGACCCGCGGGGTCATGCTGGGGATCGCGGAGATCCAGCCGTGGGCGCCGTGGGCGAGGCCTTCGAAGGCCACATAGTCGATGCCGACGTAGATCGCCGAGCCCGCGGGCAGGTCGGCCTGGAGCAGCTCGACCATGCGGTCGGGCATGAGGTGGGACATCTTCACGCCGCGGATCGCGCCCTCGCGGACGAGCGTGAGCAGCTGGTCGGTCGTGACGTCCACGTTCGTGCCCGCGCTGTTGTGGTACAGCACCAGCGGGATCGAGACGGCATCCGCGACCCGGCGGAAGTGATCGAGCACGCCGTCGGGGGTCGGCAGGCCGTAGTAGGGCGGCACCATCAGGAGCGAGTCTGCGCCGGCCCGCTCCGCGTGGCGCGAGAGGTCGACCGCGATCTGCGTGCTGTAGTGATGGGTGCCGACCATGGCGTGGACGCGACCGGCGTTGGCCTCGAGGCTGGCCTCGGCCACGCGCTTGCGGTCGGCCGACTCGAGTGCGAAGAACTCGCCCGAACTGCCGAAAGGCGAGATGCCGGCCACGCCCTCCGCGATGAGCCAGTCGATGTGCGGCCGGATCGCCGCCAGGTTGAGCGCGCCGTCCGCGGCGAATGGCGTCACCGACGAAGCGACCACGCCTTGCGGCAGAGCATGCGTGGTGGCCAAGCGCCTGATCCCCCCGCGGTGCATTCGCAAGCAGCGAGAGGGTAGCGGCTCGTGAGACCAGCCACATCGAGGCGCCGCGGGACGCGGGGATGCCGGCGGTCCGCGCGCGTTGGGCGACCGTCGATCAGTGCGGGCCGCTCGAGTCACCACCGCCGGTGCGGGGCAGCCAGGGCAGCGCATGCGCCGGCCATTGCAGATAGTCCCCGCGCCACCCGCACGAGCAGACCAGCTGTTCGGGCGGGAGGTCTCCGCGCCGGCGTCGGAACCAGGCGTTCAGGGCCTCGATCCGGTGGCCGTCGCTCTCCAGCTGGAAGTACCGCAGCTCCCAATCCTCGCGCGTCCAGTCCGCCTGTCGCTTGATGCGGAGCTGCCGGCCCACTGCGCGACGGGCGACGATCTCCACCGGCAGGCGCGCCCCGATGGCGTCGATCATTGCGTCCCGATGGCCGCCGCACAGGCGGACCGGCGTCGCGCCCGGCAGATCGACGACCTCCCCCGGGCGCGGACAGCCAACGTACTCGCAGTGCTCGTCAGCCACCGGTCGTCGACGTGATGTGGCTGGGCCGGTCCACCGGGGTGGGTGTCCTTTCGGGGCCTGGGCGCGTCCTCGGTCTGCAGATTGTATCGGGGGAATGACCAAGCCGATGGCGCACGGTCCATTCTTGCTTGACCACCGACCCGGGCGGCCGGGTCGGCGGCCCGGCCCCCGGATCAGCCCCGCCCGAACCGGCTCCGCCGGGCTGGTTCCTGACGTGCGGGCTCCGGCGGCCGTACGGCCGCGAGCGTCCGCTCGATTTCGCCCGCATACGCCCGGCCGATCGGCATCCGTGCCAGCCAGCGCAGGAAGTCGGGGTCCTGGCGCGCGATCTCCGAGAATGTCCAGCCCGCGTACCGTCCGAAGTCGAGGATGGTGCCCGATCCCTGGTTGCCGCTGTGACTCGGAGGCATGACGTCGCGATCGTCCGCGCTCTGCCTCGCGACGGGTGTGCGGCGCGGCGCAAGCGCGGTACGGCTCTTGTCGTAGGAGGCGCGCGTGTCGGGATTTCCCAGGACGTACCAGGCCTGGTTGATCGCGATCATGCGTTCGCCGCTGCCGCCCTCGCGGTCAGGGTGGTATTTCTGGGCGAGGGCGCGGTAGGCAGCGCGCACCACCTCGTGCTCGGCCGTCGGGTCGAGTTGCAGGGTGAGGTAGTGGTCGACGATCTCGAGCACGCAAGGGAGTGTGGCGCGCAGGCAACGCTGCGCGGAACCGCCGAGTTGTCAGGGGGCCACCGGGACCATGGTCCCGCTCAGCCGACGATCAAGCGTCCCGCCTCGAGGGCCGTGCGGGCGCGGCGGGGCGACGGCGCGTCCGTCCGCACGAGGATCGCGGGGATGCCGACCGCCTCGGCGCCCTCGACGTCGGCCCGCGGCTGGTCACCCACCATCCAGGCGTCACGCGGGGATCCGAGCGCGGTCAGCACGCCTCGGAACGCCTCCGAATGGGGCTTTTCGAACCCGGACGTGGCGGAGTTGAAGACCCGTTCGACCAGGCCGTCGAGCCCGAGATCACGCACGAGGTCCGGCAGTTCCGGGCAATGGTTGGACAGAATCACGTTCTTCCATCCGGCCGCCCGGGTCAACGCAAGGGCGTCAAGTGAGTCCTCGAAGGGTGCCCAGCTGACGCGCCGCAGGTAGATCTCCGAGAGCCGGGCTGCCAACCGCTCCGCTTCCAACACGCTGAAGCCTGCCTCCATGAACGCCGACGCGGCAATCGCTTCGACGGGCGCCCACCACGTGCGCGGGTCCGTGACGCGCTCGTGCTCGGTCTTCCACTCGTGCCAGCGGAAGCCCCGCTGCATCCTCGCGCGGAAGGCCTCCGCCGTGTGGCCGTGCCCGGGCTGATCCTCGTTCAGAATCTCCACGAGGCAGTCCGGCCAGTGCCCGCGGCGGTACGCGAGGGTGCCGTCGAAATCCCAGATCACGACCCGGTGAGCCATCGTGCCATGGTGCCTCAACGCGGCGATGCCAGCGTCCCGAGAACCTGCGGTCCGCTCGGGCAATCGGCGACACTGCGGCCATGCGCGAGACGGGAGCGGGGCGGCCGGTTGCCATCGTCACGGGTGCGTCCCGCGGCATCGGCGCCGCGACCGCGCTGGAGTTCGCCCGCCGGGGCTACGACGTCGCGGTCACGGCCCGCGGCGAGGAGGGCCTCGGCAGGACCGCGGCGGCCGTCCGTGCCGAGGGAGCCAGGTGTCTGGCGCTGGCGGGAGACCTTGCCGACCTTGCATTCGCCGAACGCGTCGTCCGCCGGACCGAGGCGGAGTTCGGGCGCATCGACGTGCTCGTCAACAACGCCGCCTGGCGCGAGCTGTTGACCCTGCGGACCCTGAGCCTCGAATCGTGGGAGCGGACCATCCGGGTCTGCCTGACGGCGCCCGCGTTCCTCGCCAGGTGGGCCGCGGAATCGATGGAATCCCGCGGTCATGGGGCCATCGTGAATGTCTCGAGCATTCAGTCGCGCCGGGCCGGCGGGTTCGCACCCGCGTACGTGGCCGCGAAGGGCGGTCTGGATGCACTCACCTACGACCTCGCCACGCTCTACGGCCCATCGGGAATCCGCGCCGTCGCGATCAATCCGGGCGCGATCGAGACGGAGATGAATTCCGACTACGTGGACGCGAGCGGGAACTCACTCGCCGCTGCGCAACTGGCGCACGTAGCCGACATGGTGCCGCTGGGCCGGCCCGGCCGACCCGCTGAGATCGCCCGTGCCATCGTGTGGCTGGCAAGTGACGAGGCGTCCTACCTGACGGGCACCACGGTCGTCGTCGACGGCGGCTGGAGCACGCAGAACGCGCCCTACGGATTGAAGCGCCGGATGTTCCCCGGCGAGTTCCCGGAGCGCGACGGTCGCGCGGGGCAGGCGGCAGACGATGGCTGACGGCGACGGCCGGCACGCCGGCGAGCGCCTCGACCCGGAATCGATCCTCATCGCTGCCGGGCGTGACGAGTCGCCCGGCGCGGCCCTCGGCGCGGAGATCGTCCTGAGCTCCACGTACCGCCAGGACGGCACCATTGCGTACGGCCGGTTCGGCAATGCAGGCTGGACGCACTTCGAATCGGTGCTGGGCGCCCTGGAAGGCGGTCACGCGGTCGCCTTCTCGTCGGGGATCGCGGCGGTGTCGGCGGTGATCGAGACGGTCCCCGTCGGTGGCACGGTGGTCGCCTGGCGGCGCATCTACCAGGGGACCGGACGCTCCTGCGGAGCCTGACGGCTGCCGGGCGCCTTCGCTGGCTGGACGCGGACCCGACGGACGCGGCCGCGCTGTCCGGAGCTCTCAGCGGGGCCTCGCTGCTCTGGCTGGAGTCGCCAACGAACCCGCTGCTGGACGTCATCGACGTTGCGGCCGCGATCGCGATCGCGCGCGACGCCGGGGTGCCGGTCGCGGTCGACAATACGTTCGCCACTCCCCTCCGACAACGGCCCCTCGGACTGGGTGCTGCGTACGCCGTTCACAGCGCGACCAAGCTGCTTGCCGGCCACTCCGACGCGATCCTCGGGGCGGTGGTCGCCGCGGACGTGGTGCTGAGCGCTGCGATGGTGGAGCACCGGACCACCCGGGGCGCCGTGCCGGGCGCCATGGAGGCATTCCTCGCGCTTCGCGGAATGCGGACCCTGGCCGTCCGCCTCGCGCGGATCGAGGCGACTGCCGGCGCCCTTGCTCAGCGGCTTGCCGCGCATCCGGCTGTGGAGCGGGTCCGGTACCCGGGGCTGCCGACTGATCCGAACCACGCAGTGGCGCAGCGGACCCTGGGCGGATCCGGTGGCATGGTCTCGTTCGAGGTGCCCGGTGGTGGGCCGGCCGCGGATGCCGTCGTCGCACGGTTCCGGTTGATCGTGCCGGCCACGAGCCTCGGCGGCATCGAGACGCTGGTGGAACGTCGGGCGCGCTGGCCCGGCGAGGACGAGGTCCCGCCTGGACTGCTGCGGCTGAGCGTGGGCCTCGAGGCCGTCGAAGATCTATGGGCAGACCTGGACCGGGCGCTGGCCGGGTCACCGGGTGGAGAGGGGAAGCGGTGAGCGTGGAGCGGGTGGGCGCCGTCGTCATCGGGGCGGGGCAGGCAGGCCTGGCAGTCAGCCATGAGCTCCGACGCCTGGGACGCGATCATGTCGTCCTCGAGAAGGGCCAGCTGGCCGACGCGTAGCGAGGCCGCTGGGACTCGTTCACGCTGGTGACCCCCAACTGGACGATCCGCCTCCCCGATGGCCAGTACGACGGCCCGGATCCTGACGGCTTCCTGCCGCGCGACGAGATCGTGGCGATGCTGGAGCGCTACGGCGCAGAGGCACCGGTGCGGACGGGGGTCGAGGTGACCGCGGTCGACCCCGAGCCGGACGGCGGTTTCATGCTGAGCACCAGCACCGGCCCGATTCGCACACCGGCGGTGGTCGTCGCGACCGGGATGTTCCAGACCGAGCGCCCCGCCCCGTTCATCGGCCGCCTGCCGGCGCGTGTGCTCCAGCTGCACACCAGCCGCTACCGCAATCCGGGCGCATTGCCGCCCGGCGGGGTGCTGGTCGTGGGCAGCGGCCAGTCCGGCTGCCAGATCGCCGAGGAACTGCTGGAGGCAGGGCGCACGGTCCATCTCTCGGTCGGCAGCGCAGGCCGCGCGCCGCGCCGCTACCGTGGCCGGGACGTCTTCCACTGGCTGGCGGCGTCGGGGTTCCTCGACCGGACGGTCGACAAGCTGCCCTCGCCACGCGCCAAGTTCGCCCCGAACCCGCATGCGACCGGCAGGAACGGCGGCCACACCATCAACCTCCACCGGTTCGCCCGGGACGGGATGCGCCTGCACGGCCATGTCCAGGGGGTGGAGGGAGAGACCATTCGGTTCGCCGCCGACCTGCACGCCAACCTCGCGGCCGCGGACACGTTCGCCGCCGAGCTGACGGCCGGGCTGGACCGGTTCATCGCCGCGGCCGGCATCAGTGCGCCGGCGCCGGACCCGTCGAACACCGACGAGTACGAGGGTCAGGACGGCTTTGCGATCGCCGAGCAGGCCGAGCTGAACCTGGCGGCCGAAGGGATCTCGACGGTGAGCTGGGCCGGCGGCTACCGCTTCGACTACTCGCTTGTGCACGCGCCCGTGCTCGATAGCGACGGGTTCCCGATCACCGCTCGCGGCGTGACCAGGGTGCCGGGCATCTACTTCCTCGGCATGCAGTTCCTGCACGACGGGAAGTCGGCGATCCTGTACGGGGTCGGCGACGACGCAGTGCACGTGGCGCGCCACCTGGCTGGCGCACCGACCGACGAGGACTGACGGCCGCCGTCCCGCTTCGGGGGCTCGTGCGCAGAACGACTCAGGCGGCGTCTTCGGGGCCGCGGTCCAGGTAGCGGTTGTAGAAGGCGAGAATCGCGTCCGCGTCCAGGGTCTGCTGCGGCAGGATCCGGTTCCACGCGACGGCAGTGATGGGCGCATCCATCTCCTGGTAGGGCGTGATCGTGATCTTGCGCGCGCCGAACTTGCCGGCCTTCGCCTGGTCATAGACCGCGATCCGCAGCTCCGTGCCCTTCTGCTCGCAGTCGGACGCGCCGTCGCACTTGTAGAGCACCACGACGCCGCCGTGCTCGAGCACGTGGACCCAGTGGCCCGGATCGAGGGGTGTCGTGCTCAGACCGTACGGCGCACGGGACGCATAGTGACGGCCTGACGAGGGCGGCCGGTTCGCAAAGGTGAGCGCGGTGCCATCCGGGAGGTGACCCGTCCCCTCGTTGCGCTGTGACTGGCCCAGGTCATCGCCGGGGTTCA
>Ga0194132_10012651_pt1 | contig 10445 bp, 9 predicted proteins | sample TA2KigOf80mmetaG_FD_148612 | JGI IMG/M metagenome (GOLD analysis project Ga0194132, IMG submission 148612) | Freshwater microbial communities from Lake Tanganyika, Tanzania - TA2015054 Kigoma Offshore 80m | ecosystem: Environmental > Aquatic > Freshwater > Lake | place: Tanzania: Lake Tanganyika... | reverse complement strand
CCATCCCGCCCGCACATCCGTTGGCCAAGGCCGAGTTCGCAACCATCCGCCTGCGCTTGTTGAAGCTCGGCGCCCGCATCGTCGAGACCGCCCATCGCGTGCGCATCGCCTTCGCCGCCGTTTGCCCGGATGCCGCTCTCATCCGCTTGCTCGCCGGCGCGCTTCGACCCGCCGCTCCATGACCGACGGGGCCGATGCCCCGAAAACACCCGTTCCCGCAATCCCAAACCAATAACCCGACACCCGACAAACCAACCCGCGATGAAAAAGACGCAACGACCACGCATGCCGCGTGATCGCCTTGCCTCCCTGCCCATCACATCATGGCCTCTCGTGAATAAACCGGGCTAAGCGGTCGTGCCACGGCCTGGCTCGCTGTCGATTCCGATCCTGCCGCCGTGCAGCTCGACGAAGACTTTGCATAGCGGCAGGCCCAGTCCGGTGCCGTCGTGCCGGTGGGTCAACGAATTGTCGATCTGTCCGAAGGCTTCGAACACCTTGGGCAGCGCATCGCGCGCAATGTCGATGCCGCTGTCGCTGACTGTCAGCAATATTCCGCCATCCGCCTGCCGGGCCGCCCGCAGGCCGATCCGGCCGCCCTAGGGGGTGAACTTCACGGCGTTGGACAACAGGTTCAACAGCACTTGTTGCAGCTTGCGTTCGTCGGCTTCAAGTTGGATGTCGGCTGCGATGTCGCTGGTCAGCATTAAATCGCCCGCTTTCATGCGCGGCCCCAGCAGTGGCATGGCGCGCTCGGCGACATCGGCGAGCGCGAAGCGGGACGGCTGCAATTCGTGCTTGCCGGCCTCGATTTTCGACATGTCGAGAATGTCGTTGATCAGGCTCAGCAAATGCTGCCCGCTGCGGTTGATTTCGCTGGCATAGTCGCGGTATCGCTCGTCGATGGTGCCGAAGGTCTGCTGCTGGATTAATTCCGAAAAGCCGTTGATGGCGTTGAGCGGGGTGCGCAATTCGTGGCTCATCACGGTCAGGAATTGGGACTTGGCGCGATTGGCGGCGACTGCCGCTTCGGCCACCCGATTGACCACTTCGAGCTGTCGATCGCGTTCGAGCTTGGCCTCGATTTCGGTCTCGCGACGCACGCGCTTGCCATACAGGTACAAGATTGCCGTGCCCAGGAACGTCGCTAAAAGAACAACGGACAAACCGGTCATGACGGCGATGCGCGCGGATCGCCGCAGTTTCGCGCCGACGGGAATGTCCAGCACCACGGCACCGAACGGTGCGCCCAGCTTCCATTCGACGTCCGGCCTGAGGGCCCGGTGGCAATCGACGCAGCCGGCCTGGCTGGCGATACTCGGCGCCACGGTCCGCACGACGGGATCGGGACGCTCCAGCAAGAACCGCGCATAAGGCTCGCGCCAGGATCTATCGACAAGCTGCTGCGCCTCGGCCCGCAGGTCTTCCGCCTGCGGCGGCGCGCCGATTTCCTTGCCGGGCGGGCCGAACCAATAAGCCTTCCACGCATCGGCGTTCGGTTGGCTGGCGTTGAACAATTCCATCGAATGTCGGCGGAAGGTGGCGGGCACCGGCAGCTTGTCGGGTTTCTTGCGATACTCGGTATACGCAGCGACGAAGGCGTCCATCATGGCAATGGTGGTACGCGCTTCGCCGTGCTTGCGCTCGACATAACCATCGAGATTGAGCCGCCAGCTGGCGTAGCCGGCAGCCAGGCCCAACATCAGGCAGCCGGCGGGAATCACTGCCGCCCAGCGCAACCGCGCCCACGAAGCGGTGCTGGCGGCGGCAGCCCCGCCAGTGGGCGAGTGCGCAGGCTGCAACATGGCGGTCAGCCGACCGCGCGCGCCGCATCCCGCATGGTGTGGGCCAGCAGCGCATAGACCGCGGTCCAGGCCACTTGGGTCTCGGCGGTGAAGGCCGCGCCCAGTCCCTTAGCCAAGGTATCCAGCAGGGCTTCGCCGACCGTGCCGTAATCGGCCTCTTGCACGCCATATCCGACATGGCGTCGGCCGAGTTCCTGCACCACCGGCACCAGCTTCTCCAGGTTGTTGAGGCCTTTGGTCGCGAGCCGCAAGGTGGCCATCAGCTTCCGGCCCTGATCGGTCATGTCGCTGTGGAACAGCCCGCGCAAGGTCGGGTTCAGTTCGAACAGCCGGGCATAGAACAGCTCGGCCGCCTGTTCGGCGATGGGCTCGACCTTGGCAAAGCTCTGTTGCACAAGGGCGATCTGCCGCGCGGTCGGCAGTGTGGGGGCGGGCTGCGCGGGCTGTGTCGGCACCTCGGATTCGTCCCGCTTGGCATCGAACCGAGACAGCGCGGTCGCCAAATCCGCCAAGTTGGTGATGCGTTGGGTCCGGCGATCCAGCGTGGCGGCAATGGCCGTGGTGGCGCCGCCGGTCTGCGCCGAAAGCTGCTTCACTTCGCCCGCCACCACCGCGAAGCCGCGGCCGGTCTCGCCGGCGTGGGCCGCTTCGATCGTCGCGTTCAGGGCCAGCAGGTTGGTCTGCTTGGCCACCGCCTCGATCTGGTTGGCGATCTGGCCGACCTGATGGATCTCCTGGCGCAGGCTCTGCACCTCGGTCTGCATGCGGGCAAAGCCCTCGCCCAGCGAGCCGACCCGCGCGCCAGGCTGCACGGCACGCGCGACACCGGTAGTCTTCTTGGCAACGGTCTGCTTGCTCATACGCGATCGCCCCGCATTGCGCTTGGTTGCGGGCAATGCTAGGGGCGATGGCTTAAGGCAGTCTTGCAGCCGGACCGCTCGGGCGGCCTCAGCCGTTCAGGCCGCGCAACAGCGCCAGGCAGGCATCGAGCGCCTTCAGTGTCGGCTCCCGGCCGGCGGTCGGCAGCAGCAACACGGTGCGCGCCATGCCGACATCCCGGTAGCGTTTCAGCCGGTCGAGTTCGTGCGGCGAGCCGAACACGCTCATCGGCAGGCTGTCGGGATCGCGGCCGGCTTCGGCCACCATCTGCCGGAAGCGCGGCTGTGCCGCCAGCAAATCGAGATCGCGGCCATCGACCGGCATCCAGCCATCGCCATAGGCGATGGCGCGGCGGGCACCATGCGGGAAGGTGCCGCCAACCAGGATCGGCGGGAACGGCTTCTGCACCGGCTTCGGCCAGCACCAGAGCGGCGCCAGGTTGACGAACTTGCCGCGATACTCGGCCACGTCCTTGGTCCAGATCTCCTTCATCGCCTCGATCCGCTCGCGCATCAAGGCGAAACGCGTGGCGAAGGCCGTGCCGTGATTTTCCATTTCCTCGACGTTCCAGCCGCCGCCGACGCCGAAAATGACGCGTCCGCCACTGAGATAGTCGAGGGTCGCGACCTGCTTCGCGGTGTGGATGGGATCGCGCTCGGTCACCAGGCAGATGCCGGTGGCCAGCTTGATCGTCTTGGTGTTCATCGCCGCCGCGGTCAGCGCCATGAACGGATCCAGCGTCTCCTTGTAATGGTCGGGCAGCACCGGCCCGCCGCCCCAGGGCGAGCGCCGGCTGGTGGGGATGTGCGTGTGTTCCGGCAGCCAGAGCGAGTCGAAGTCGCGCTGCTCGGCTTCCCGCGCCAGGTCGCCCGGCGCGATGCTGTAGTCGGTGACGAACATGGCAACGCCGATCCGCATGATTGTCTCTCCTGCCGCGCCCGCCCGGCGGGGCGTCGGTTGCGTTCGCGTCAACTATGCCATAGTTGATGGCATCGTTGCCTTGGCGCGCCGGTTGACCGGCGCGGCTGCGGATAGCGGGCAAGAGATGGAGAAACGCATGCACAATCGGTGGGGGCGGCTGGCCGTGCTGGGGGCCGCGGTGTTGTCGTTCGGCGCCTTGGCGGCACTCGATGCCACAGCGCAGGACGACAAGCGGGTGCGCTGGAAGATGCATTCGGCCTTCGGCGGCCGTCTGACCGGTCTGGGGCCGCCCGGCATCCAGTTTTCCGACCTGCTGAAGAAGATGTCGGAGGGCCGGATCGACATCAAGTTCTTCGAGCCAGGCGCGTTGGTTCCGGGCCTGCAGGGTTTCGATGCGGTCCAGACCGGCAGCATCGAGAGTTCGTGGAACTCAGCCGGCTATTTCGCCGGCAAGGAACCGGCTGCGGCATTCTATACCGCGGTACCGTTCGGGCCGCAGTTCGACGAGTTCATGGCCTGGTACAAGAAGGGCGGCGGCCGCGACATCCAGTGGGAGATCTACAAGCCCTATGGCGTCCGGCCCAACGTCTGCAATTATGTCAGCCCCGAGAGCTCTGGCTGGTTCCGCAAGGAAATCAAGTCCTTGCAAGACCTGAAAGGGCTCAAGATGCGGTTCTTCGGGCTGGGCGCGCAGGTGATGGAGAAGTTCGGTGTGTCGACCCAGCTGCTGGCCGCGGGTGATATCTACCCGGCGCTGGAATTGGGCACGATCGATGCGACCGAGTTCTCCAACCCGGCGATCGACCTCGACCTTGGCTTCTTCCAGGTTGCCAAGCACTACTACTTCCCCGGCTGGCACCAGCAAGCGACCTTTGTCGAGTTTCAGGCGAACCAGGCGAAATGGGACGGCCTGAACGAAACGCAAAAGTTGCTGATCGACGTGGCTTGCGATGCCAATCTGACCAATACCGTGGCGGATAACACGGCGGCACAGCCTTCGGCCCTGAAGAAGATCGCCGAAAAGGGCGTCACCCTGCACCGCTGGTCGCCGGAAGTGCTGGCGGCATTGGAGAAAGCCTGGAACGAGGTGCTGGCCGAACAGAGCGTCAAGAACGCCAACTTCAAGAAGATCGCCGACAGCTATCTCGCGTTCCGCAAGGAATACGAGACCTGGCGCAAACTGGGCTACATCCACTGACCGGGCGGTTGCGCGGTTCCTGACGGAAAAGGGCGGGTCACCCCGCCCTTTCTTTTTCCCCCGCGTATTGGGGTCTAACGCTTGTAGAGGCCCATGATGACGGCTTTGGCCAGCGTGTTGAAGTTCAGGTAGAAGCCGACGATCGCCGCCGAGGTGTCGGCCTGCACGGGCAGCTTGTCGAGGCCGCAGGCAAACACCGTGAAGACATAGCGGTGCGGGTGGTCGCCTTCGGGCGGACAGGGTCCGCCATAGCCGGGGGCGCCGAAATCGGTCCGCGTCTGCAAGGCGCCTGCCGGCAGCTTGCCTGCCGCCGGGTTGCCGGCATCCAATGGCAGTTCGCTCACGGTCGGCGGAAGATTGGCCACCAGCCAGTGCCAGAAACCGCTGCCGGTCGGCGCATCGGGGTCGAAGCAGGTCACGGCGAAGCTCTTGGTGCCGGCGGGCGCGCCCGACCAGGCCAGGTGCGGCGACTTGTTGCCGCCGGCGCAACCGAAACCATACGCCGCCGATAGAATATGGTCGGGCTTGAGATAGTCGCCGTCCTTGAAGCTGCTGCTGGTCACCTTGAGCGTCATGCGTCGTTCCCCTGTGGCTGGCATGCTGGGGACAAAATCGCGGTCTCCCCGGCGAATTACAAGCCCTTGCCCGGCAGTCCGCAGGCCCGGAGCGTTAGCGCGATGGCCTCGGCCATGTGCGCGTTGCCCGCGGACAGCAGATGACCGGTGTCGCGATAGACCTGTTCCGGCACATTCGCCAGCGCGTGACTGAGATCGGCCAGGCATGCGCCCGCGGGCCGGTCGGCCCGTTCGGCGTAAAGCGGCCGCATGGCGTCGTAGAAGGCTTGGCGCGCCGCCAGGTTGTCGTGGGTCCGGTTGGTCAACGCCGTCAGCAACGCCTGTTCCGCGGCCGTGTACGGCTTGCCGTCCAGCCCCATCAGCGGCTGCAACAGCGCGGCGAAGGCGAAGCCCTGCTGCTGCGCGCCCGCCGTCGCCATCGCCAGCAGCAGGCCATGCAACTTCGCCGCCGCCGCGAACGCCGGCGCCGACGGCACGGGGCTTGCCGCTTCGACGCCGGCGCCCGCCGGCAGCACCCGCGACAAGGCGACGAACCAGCCGGTCTGCCGGGCCAGTCTGAGCGCCTGGCGCGCGGCGGCTGCGGCGAACAGGCGCGCCCCACCCAGCAGGTCGTAGCCGCGATTGAGCATCTGGCTGGCGGCGTCGTGGTGGGCTTGCCGGAGCGCGGGTCGGCCGCCCGGCTCGTAGGCCGCCATCAGGTCGTTCCAGCCGACATAGGCAATCACCAGGTCGGGCTGGTACCGGGTGAGCTCGCCGAACAGATAGAGAAAACTGTCGCGCAAATCGTAGCTGCCGACCCCGGCGTTGATCAGTTCGAGCTTGCGGCCGGCGAGCGCCGGTTCCTGGGCGAGACGTCCGGCGAGCAGGGCCGGCAAGTTGTCGTCCGGCGACAACGCGCCGATGCCTTCGACCGTCGATCCGCCCAGCATGATCACGCGATAGACGTCGGCCGGTTTAGGAACCAGGTACACCGCTTCGACCCTGCCGGCGGCGGCGAAACCCTGTGGCGTGCTGACCTGCCAGGCCTGCCGTTCGCTGCCGTCGCGCAACGCACGGGTCAGTCCGACTTGCGCCGCGATGCGGTGGCCGAGCAGGGCGTCGGCGGGATAGTAGTGCCGGCTGCCGGCGGGATCGTCGACATCGCCGACGAAGTCGACGCCCGTCAGCCCGCGCACCCGGTTGGCCAGGGCCCCCGGCAACAGCGGTCCCAACAGCGGTCGCGCCAGCAGCAGCCGGTCGGTGAGGATAGCGATGTTCTGGCCGCTCCGCCAAGCGTAGCCCAAGAGCGCCAGTTCGAGCGCCATCTCGCTCGCCAGCACGATCGCTCCCCAGGCGCACAGCAGCACCGCCAGCCGGCGAGGCAGGGAGGGCGAGGGGCGGAGGCTGGTGCGCATGTCGGCTGGCTTTCCGTGCACGATAGGCCGCGGGCTGGCAACCGGCCACGCCATTTGCCCATCCGGGGAGGGATTCCTTAAGGTCGCGACCGGAGGCACGCGATGCTGATCGAAACCCTGCTGCCACTCGGCAAGACCGACCCGGGCCTGCGCGCCACCGAGCAGCCGCTGGACATCGCCAATGTGGCGCATGACGCGGGCATGGTGGAAGCGCTCGGCTTTGACGGGCTCTGTGTCGAGGAAACCAAGGACGACCCCTATGTCGTGATGGCGCTGGCGGCGGCGGCGACCAGCCGGATGCGGCTCACCACCGCGGTGGCGATGGCCTTTCCGCGCAGCCCGACGATCACCGCGTTGACCGCCTGGACGCTCGCCAAGCTGTCCAAGGGCCGCTTCGTGCTGGGCCTGGGCAGCCAGGTGAAGGGGCACATCCGCCGACGCTACGGCCTTGCCTACCATCCGCCCGGGCCTTGGATGCGGGAATATGTGCAGGCGGTGCGTGCGGTGTGGGCCTGCTGGCAGCAGGGCCGCCCGCTCGATTTCAAGGGCGAGCGCTACCAGCTCAACCTGATGGTGCCGCTGTTCAATCCGGGACCGATCGCGCATCCCGCCATCCCCATCCACCTGGCGGCGGTCAACCGCTACATGTGCCAGGTGGCGGGCGAGGTGGCCGACGGCATCCGCCCGCACCCGGTCTGCACGCCCGACTACATCGCCCGGGTGATGCTGCCCGAACTGGCCAAGGGCGCGGCGCGCGCAGGCCGCGACCCGGCCTGCGTCGCCGTCTGCATCAAGCCGCTGATCGCCACCGCGGCGGACGAGGCCGGCCTGCGCCGGAAGCTCGTCGACGTGCGGGCGCGGGTTGCCTTCTATGCATCGACCCCCGCCTATCGCGCCTGTTTCGAGCATCATGGGCTGGGCGACCTGGCCGACAAGATGGAAGGGCTGTCGCGCGCCCAGCGCTGGGAGGAGATGCCGCCGCATATCTCGGACGAGGTGCTGAACCTCTATGCCACGGTCGGCACCTACGCGGAGATCGGCGCCAAGCTGGCGGCGCGCTATGGCCAACTGGTCGACGCGGCCGAATTCTCCATCCCGGTCGGCGACGAGGCCGAGCGGCAGCGCCTGGCGGGGCTGCTGCGCGACTTGCAGTCATTGCCGCCGCCGGTCCGCCTGCGGGCCGCCTGATGCCGGCCCTGCCGCCGTTCGCCACGCACATGGTGGAGAACCAGCCGCCGGCGCTGGTCGACTACGAGCTCTACGCAACGGATCCCGCGCTGCAGGAGGCGGTGGCGCGCGAGGATGCCGGCTGGGCGGCGGCGGAACTGGCCGCCTGGGGCCGCCGGCTGGGCAGCGCCGAGGCGATCGATGCCGGTTTCCAGGCCAACCAGAACCCGCCTCGGCTGCTGAGCCATGACCGCCAGGGCAACCGGCTCGACCGCGTGGAGTTCCACCCGGCCTATCACTGGCTGATGCAGCAGGTGCTGGGCCAGGGCCTGCATACCGGACCGTGGGCGGCGCCCAGGCCTGGCGCCCACGTGGCCAGGGCGGCCGGCGTCATCCTCGCGGTGCAGATCGAGGCCGGCGTGCAATGCCCGACCACCATGACCTACGCCTCGTATGCCGCGCTGCGGCAGGCGCTCGGTCTATTGTCTAGCCTGTCAAGGCCATTATTGTCTAGGCAATATGACCATCGCTTCCTGCCGATCGCCGACAAGGCGGGCATCACCATCGGCATGGGGATGACCGAGAAGCAGGGCGGCTCCGATCTCAGGACGAACAGCACGGCGGCGGGGCCGGCGGGCGATGGCGCCTATCGGCTGACCGGGCACAAGTGGTTCCTCTCGGCGCCGATGTCGGATGCCTTCCTGGTGCTGGCGCGTGCGCCCGGCGGGCTGACCTGCTGTTTCGTGCCGCGCGTGCTGCCCGACGGACGGGCCAACGCGCTGCGCTTGCAGCGGCTGAAGCCCAAGCTGGGCAACCACGCCAACGCCTCCGCGGAAGTGGAGTTTGAGGGCGCCCATGCCCTGCCGGTGGGCGAGGAAGGGCGTGGCATCCCGACCATCATTGAGATGGCGACCTATACCCGGCTCGATTGCGCCTTGGGCTCGACCGGCGTCATGCGCCAGGCCGTGGTGCAGGCGCTGCACCATGCCCGTCATCGCACCGCCTTCCAGCGCCGTCTGGTCGACCAGCCGCTGATGGCGGCGGTGCTGGCCGATCTGGCGCTGGAGAGCGAGGCGGCGACGGCGCTCAGTCTGCGCCTGGCGCGCGCGTTCGATCGCCAGGACGACGCGGCGGAGACCGCCTTCCGCCGGTTGATGACGCCGGTGGCGAAATACTGGATCTGCAAGCGCGGGCCGGCGCTGGCGGCGGAGGCGATGGAAGTGCTGGGCGGCGGCGGCTATGTCGAGGAGAGCATCCTGCCCCGGCTCTATCGCGAGCTGCCGGTCAACTCGATCTGGGAGGGTTCCGGCAACGTGATGTGCCTGGACGTGCTGCGGGCGCTGGCACGCGAGCCGGGCGCCGCGGCCGCGTTCGAGGCCGAGTTGGCGGCGGCTGCCGGTCTCGACCGGCGCTATGACGCCTTCCTGGCCGAGCTCAGGGCCGAGCTTGGCGAGCGTGAAGGCTTGGAAGGCCGGGCGCGTCGTCTTGTTGAACGCATGGCGCTGGCCGTGCAGGCGGGCTTGCTGCTGCGCTTCGCACCGGCGGCGGTGGCGGAGGCTTTCCTTGCCTCGCGCCTGGCGGGCGCCTGGTCAGGGGCGTTTGGCACCTTGCCCAGGGGGGCCGATGTCAGGGCCATTGTCGACCGCGCCTGGGCGGCCTGACGCGGCTCAGGCGGTAGCCTCCAGCACCGCCGCGCTGTCATAGAACTCGAAGAACTCCACCGCCTTGCCGCCACGGAACCGCCAGACATCGGCCTTCGGGGTTACCACGCGCTTGCCCGTGCGCCGGTGGCGGAAGGCGCATTCCCCCAGCATCACCACCCGGTCGCCCGCGGCGATGAATTTATCGGTATGGAAGTGCAACATCTCCCAGTCCGCCAGCAGGCCGCTGAGATACTTTCTGACGCCGTCCTTGCCGCGCTGCGGGGCGGTGAACTCGACGCCTGGATGTCCCCGCAACAGCGAGCCAAACGCGATATCCTCGGCGCAGAGGTCGATCCAGGTTTCGATATCCTGGCCGCGCAAGCCGTGCCAAGCGGCATAGGCCGCGCGCAGGCGGTAGAGAACGTTTTCGGCGGCAGGCGTAGGCATTGCGCGTCCCCTCGCTCGCATGCTCTTGTTGTTCACGAAGATGTTTTATCAGCCTATCGTATTATGTAGCCCGGTTTATTCACGAGAGACCATGATGTGATGGGCAGGGAGGCAAGGCGATCACGCGGCATGCGTGGTCGTTGCGTCTTTTTCATCGCGGGTTGGTTTGTCGGGTGTCGGGTTATTGGTTTGGGATTGCGGGAACGGGTGTTTTCGGGGCATCGGCCCCGTCGGTCATGGAGCGGCGGGTCGAAGCGCGCCGGCGAGCAAGCGGATGAGAGCGGCATCCGGGCAAACGGCGGCGAAGGCGATGCGCACGCGATGGGTGGTCTCGACGATGCGGGCGCCGAGCTTCAACAAGCGCAGGCGGATGGTTGCGAACTCGGCCTTGGCCAACGGATGTGCGGGCGGGATGG
>Ga0194132_10012650_pt1 | contig 10445 bp, 10 predicted proteins | sample TA2KigOf80mmetaG_FD_148612 | JGI IMG/M metagenome (GOLD analysis project Ga0194132, IMG submission 148612) | Freshwater microbial communities from Lake Tanganyika, Tanzania - TA2015054 Kigoma Offshore 80m | ecosystem: Environmental > Aquatic > Freshwater > Lake | place: Tanzania: Lake... | reverse complement strand
CTCTTGGAGCTACCCATGCAGTATGTGACCAAGGAGGACTACCGCATGGACATCAGCGAGATCAAGGAGATGCTCAACAAGATTTTCGACAAGCTGGACAACAAGGTTGATAAGTAACTGAGGACGCACCCATGATCACTCTGCTTACCACCGTTGTTTCGTTTCTCGCCGGGGGCCTCCCCAAATTGCTCGCGTTCTTTCAGGATCGTGGGGACAAGCGCCATGAGCTGGAGCTTGCTAAATTGCAATTCGAGCGCGAGCTGACACTCGCCAAGGAGGGCTTCGCCGCCCAGACCAGAATCGAGGAGATACGCACCGACCAGATCGCCCTACAGACGGCGGTGCAGGAGCGGCAGGCTTTGTACTTGCACGACTCGTCCATCGGGGAAGGTGCCTCGCAGTGGGTCGTCAACGCGCGCGCGATGGTGCGGCCCGTCATTACCTATGGCCTCTTCACCCTCTTTGTTTTCATCGAGATGGCCGGTATGTTCTACGCCTTTCACACGGGCGTTGCGTTCATCGAGGCCATCAATCAGTTGTGGGATTACGAGACTCAACTCATCTGGGCCAGCGTTGTGGCGTTCTGGTTCGGGACACAGTCTTTTGGCAAGAAATGAAAATAAGCGCCAAAGCGCGGGAGATTCTCAAGCACCATGAGGGCGTGCGGCTTCGCCCTTACCGTTGCCCTGCGCTCATCTGGAGCGTGGGCGTAGGCCATGTAATCGATCCGATGCACCTTGAGGTCAAATACCATGAACGCAAGAACCTACCGATCCCAGAGGGGTGGGATAGAACCCTCTCTGCGCAGGAGGCAGACGACATACTGGCAAAAGACCTTGCGCGCTTTGAGCGAGGGGTACTCAGACTTTGTCCTGATAATCTTACTGATGGCCGGTTTGATGCACTCGTCAGCTTCAGTTTTAATGTTGGTCTTGGCAATCTCCAGCGCTCATCTGTGAGGATGCGCCACAACCGGGGCGACTTTGCGGGAGCAGCCGATGCGTTCCTGATGTGGACGATGGCGGCGGGGAAGGTGCTGCCGGGTCTGGTGCGGCGGCGAAATGACGAGCGCGCAGTGTATCTGGGGGCATAGACTTTGAGACCGAGCAAACGGCTACTTTGCCTTATTAACAAAAAGGTACGGCAATGACAACCGCGGCGGTGATGACCTATGACTCGTTAGTGTCGGACATCTCTTCATACCTGGAGAGAACCGATGATGCGACTCTTGAAAAGGTTCCGACCTTCATCATGTTGGCCGAGCAGGTTATTGCCAGCCAGATAAAGTTCCTTGGCAACCTGACCCCGATGACCTCAACGATGACAGCAAGCCAGCCCATCATCGACAAGCCTGCTCGGTGGCACAAAACGGTTTCTATGAATGTGACCGTGTCCAACCAAAAGACACCGATTCTGCTGCGCAAGTATGAGTATCTGCGCGAGTACTGGCCAAACCCCACCGAAACTGATGTTCCGTTGTATTACGCGGATTATGACTACACGCACTGGTTGGTGGCCCCAACGCCAGATGATGATTATGCGTTTGAGGTGCTGTATTACGAAAGAATACAGCCCCTGGACTCCTCCAACCAGACCAACTGGTTCACCATCTACGCCCCGCAGGCGCTGCTCTACGGGACGCTCTTGCAGGCGATGCCGTTCCTGAAGAACGATGATCGCATTTCGATGTGGCAGGGTCAGTATGACCTGATCATGCAGACGCTGAAGCAAGAAGACATTCAGCGTATCGGTGACCGCCAAGCTGCCGTATTGGATACATGACCATGAGCTACAACAGCCCATTTACCGGAAACGTCATCCAGCCCACGGATGTTGCGTACCGTTCAGTCACCCTGACGGCCAACACCCAACTGGAGTGGCCGATCAATGGCACCTCAACCGATGACTATGCGGCCAGGATCATGGAGGTCAGTGCCAGCTCTGCCGGTCTTGGGTTGTATATGCCACCGGCCGATCAGGCATCTACCGGGGAAGATGCCCTGATCCGCAACGTCGGCGCGAACTCGTTCACGGTCAAGGACTATGGCGGAACAAATACCATCGTAAGTATCGCCGCTGGCGAGTCCAAATACATCTACATCACTACAAACGCGAATAACCAGGGCACATGGGGAATCATTGCCTTCGGCGTCGGGTCATCCTCTGCTGATGCTGCGACGCTTGCCGGGTATGGGTTGCTTGCGATCTCGACAACGCTCAATCAAAGCCACCCGGTAACGACCTTCTCCACCAATACCACGGCAATTTCTTCCTTCAGGGCCCAAGCCTATGTATGGACTGGTGGTGCAGGCACCTTGACACTTGATGCGGCAGCAACACTTGGCAACAACTGGTTCTTGCTGCTTCGTAACGCCGGAACCGGGTCACTGACCGTGACCGGAACAGGCGGCAACCTAATCAATGGATCATCTGATGTAATTTTTCAGCCAGATGATTCGTCAGTTATTGTTTGCTCAGGGGCAACTTTTTACACAGTTGGTCTGGGAAAATCCACGCAATTCAACTTTACCCAACTGACCAAGGCGGTAACGACCGGAACCTATACCCTTACATCAGCCGAGGCATCAAACGTCATCCAGAAATATACCGGCGTGTTGGTTGGAAATGTCACCATAGTGGTTCCCCAGACCGTGCAGGTCTATTACGTTCAAAACGCCACAACTGCCGGCTCGTATACGTTGACCATACAAACCTCTGCTGGTGGGGGGGCGTCAACTGCAACAATTGCTGCAAACAACCAGGCCACGTTAATCTGTGATGGCACAAACATCGTAAATGCTAATACGGTTCTTGCCGGTTCATCTGCCATATCCCTTGTAAACGGTTCGGTATCAAACCCATCGCTGAACTTTGCGTCTGAAACAACGACAGGAATTTATCGGGCTGCTGGAGGCCAGTTCAATATAGCAATCCTTGGCTCTGCATTATTTGACCTGGATGCAAACGGACTTACCATTGGTGGCACTGGAATCTTCACTGACGGGATATCTGGTGGAACATTTCCATGACCAAAAAAGTCTTTTCAATAGACACCACGCCTGGGATACAGAAAGATGGCACCTATTTTGACAAAAATTTCTATACTGACGGCAGGTGGGTCAGGTTTCAGCGTGGGCGCCCCCGTAAGATAGGAGGATTCAGGGCCATTTCCACGCAATCCAATGGCGTGTCCAGGGGCATTTATGTCAATTCCGAGGATGGCATTAGCAAGATTTTCAATGGATATGACGCCGGCATACAGGTCATTGATATTGACAGCAACGGGGTGGGTTCTGGAATAAATGAGATGAAGTTCGGTGGAGAAATACTTACCACCGGGACCCTAACGCCAGGGGCCGCTTATACTGATGGCGTCTACCTCAACGTGGCATTGACGGGCGGCTCGGGCTCCGGGGCTACGGCCGACATCACGGTGGCGGGCAACCAGGTCACAGTTGTAACCATCGTAAATACGGGCAACTATTACTGCGTGGGCGATGAGTTAAGCTGTCCCGCCGCCGATATCGGGGGAACCGGGTCAGGTTGGTCAATAGAGATAACAACAGTTGACAATGAATTTGCCGAGAGCGAAGAAATTCTCTGGCAATTCGATGCCCTCTATGACTCACAGGGCACGGGTGCGAATTTCCTGTTAGCCCACCCAGGCCACAACATCTCGGAGATTGACTCGACTGTCTCCACTGCCGTGCTGGGTGGGCCGATCAACGGCACCGTGCTTGCCCCCCTGAAGGACACAAACGGCGCCAGTCCGAGCGGAGACACCATTACCGTATCAGGCGGGGTTACGGTTCTTCACCCCTATGTGTTTGTCTACGGGGACAACGGGTTGATAAAGAACTGCGTGGCCGGGGACCCATACGACTGGAACGGCTCTGACGCCAACGAGACCAACGTGGCATCCACCAAGATCGTCAAGGGGTTGCCGGTCAGGGGGGGGTCGAACTCCCCGTCAGGTCTTTTCTGGGCGCTGGATTCCCTCATCAGGGTCTCATACGCCCCGACAACCCTCACGATCTCTGGAACCGCGCAAACATTCTTTTGGCGCTATGACATCATCTCATCTCAGACCTCCATCCTGTCCTCACAGTGTGTGATTGAATATGACGGTATTTTTTATTGGGTCGGAGTTGACAGGTTCTTGCTCTACAACGGCACCGTCAAAGAGATCGCTAATGTCTACAACCAGAACTACTTCTTTGACAACCTGAACTACGCCCAGAGACAGAAGGTATGGGCAACAAAGGTCCCGCGGTACGGGGAAATCTGGTGGTTCTACCCGTCTGGTGACTCGGAGGAGTGCAACAACTGCATCATCTACAACGTGCGCGAGAACTGCTGGTACGACGCCGGCATGGGCGATGGCGCAACCAGAACTGCGGGATACTTCTCTCAGGTTTTTCGTTTCCCAATCAACGCCGGCTCCGAGTTGTCCGAGGCGCAGAATATATTCTCCACAACGGTCAACACGGTCAATGGCTCAAATGTCATCGAAGTCCCGGTCACCAACCTGATCGGCCTGGGCCAGGAAATAGTTTGCTCAAACATCCCCTCCGGCGCGGCTGTCAAGACAATTGTTGAAAGCGCCGCGGCGGGGTTTTTTGATGTGTCTCTTTATGACTCAAATACGGGCGAGGACGTTAACGCCACTGCCACAAGCACCGGGATTGCCGCAACCTTCACAACGGTGGCCGGGAAAATCTCCATCTGGCAGCATGAGATCGGGTCAGACAAGGTGGTAAACCAGAACGTCACGGCCATAGAGTCATATTTTGAGACCTCCGACTTGGGGTGGGTGGGAGGCGGTCCCGCGCAGACCACGGCGTTAGGAGACAACGTCTGGATTCACCTCGAGCGTATTGAGCCAGACTTTGTGCAGGAGGGTCAGATGTCTGTGCAGGTGGTAGGGCGCCCATACGCTCAGGAGGAAGACGAAATATCGGACCCTTATTACTTCGATGCCGATACCGGCAAGATAGATATGCGGGAGCAGCGACGCGAGCTGCGTCTGCGGTTTACAAGTAACGTGGCCGGAGGCGACTATCAGATGGGTCGCGTCCTGCTGAACGCCAACGTGGGCGATGTGCGGGGTTACTGATGACGCTAGCTATTGTATATGACCCCAGGTATCACACATGGGAGTCATGGTCGAGCCTCATGGTGGAGGCCTACGCCGAGCAGCAACTGGCGGCCGGTGTGCCCGAGAAGAGCTGGCAGGATTGGGCGAACGGGTTGAATGCGGTTGATGTGTTTATGAATGAGTCTGTTCCCTCTGCCAAGCAATACGACAACTGGCGGGACTGGGCTACGGCCCTGGTCTATGCCGTCAACCCGAACCTTTATCAACCCGAGCCTGTCTGAACAGCTCCAAGAACCAGCATAACCGGCGATGGACTTCATTAAATTATTCAACGTGGTTTCCGATGTGGCGCGTCCGGCGCACGTCGGCGAGAACCCGGCGAAAACCATGAAAGACACGCTGTCCGACATCGGCATCGACAGCCTGGATACCCTGGTGCTGTCAATGTACCTGTGCGAGCTATTTGGGATACCGGACGATGACAAGACAAAGGCATGGCGCCCCGTCTCGGTGCAGGACTTTTTTGACTACCTAATGCTCCGTAAAACGCAGCAGCCCGAGTCAATTGAGGCGGCTCTGGCGGCAATCAAATGATCTACCTGACCGACTACCGCACGGCGTCAACCACACACACTGACCTGTTCGGGGACATCGTGTACCCGCAGCGGGTGCACTGGTTTCCTGATACCTACAGCAAGACCAAGAGCGGTTTGTTCTATGTCCCCCACAAGCTGGCGGAAAAGGTTCTTGATCCGCAACTGGCGCAGCGCCTGCACTCTGAGCCGGTCGGCAAGGCGGCCTTTATCCTTGCTGGCGGGAATGCCCACTTTGCGGGGCTCAACCAGCGCGAGTACAAGAGCCGCCTGAGCTACAACTACAAGTTCCTGCCCTTCACGCTGACCCAGGTCTACGCCGGGCGCACGGCCCAGACCTTTGGCAGGATGGACATGATCACGACCGATGCCTCCGCGTGCGCGAGCAGCCTGAAGGTGATGATGGACGTGGAGACCCTGATCAAGCACTACGACTTTGACCGGGTCATCGTATTCACGGTTGAGGACGGGGTATCAAACGCGGTGCTCGAGTTCTTTGGGCAGTCACAGGCCGTTCTGACGGCAAAGGACGAGGCCTACACCGGCAAGAAGCCCTCGGCCTTTGATGGCAAGAACGGCGGCTTCTATGTTGGTCAGGGGGCCGCCTTGGCGGTCTTTGAGTCCGAGCGCGCAGTCAAGCGCCTCAAGCGCGAGCCTCTGGCTAGGCTTGTGGGCGCCTACAACGCCTCCGAGGACTCCACCAATGCGCTGGGCCAGTGCGAGGATGGGCAGGGCTTCCTGAGGGCCATTGAGGGGGCCTGTCACTACAGCAAGACCATGCGCGGCGACATATCGGTCATCAAGACCCACGGCACCGGGACTGACTCAAACAACAGGGCCGAGAAGAACGCGATCCTGGGGGCGGGCCTGAGGGACTTTGTCGCCACCGCCTACAAGCCCAGGATAGGGCACACCATGGGCTCCTCGGGGTTGCTAGAATCGCTGCTGCTGCTCGAGGACATGAAGAGGGGGGTAGTCCCTCCAATAGATAACCGAACCGAAACCGATTCGGTTTTCCTGTCGGAAGCGACACGCCCCCCCAAAGGGTTGATGCTTGGGTTGGCCGCTGGGATGGGGAACATCTACAGCGCCGCGATCTTCGAGGGGCTGTGAGATGCTGGTAGACAGCAAGGAAAAACAACTTGGCGAGCAGGCGCTCCTGATGGTCGCTGCCCAGGAGACCAAGTCAAAATACTCCGCAGCCCAGGTCTACGCGGCGATTGTGGGGGAGATGAACCTGCGCGGCACCACCACCTACCGTGCAGGCAACACCATCTTCGTGATCCATCACGCCGAGGGCAGGGTGGGCATCTTCAGGGCCCTGAACGCCGACACCGCCCGCAATTACCTGGAAAACTCCTACGAGTTCATCCAGGCCGCGTATGAGATGGGTTTCGATACCCTGGTGACAACCTTTGAAGACCCGACAATCCTCAACATCTTCAAGGCAATATCCCGTAATCCGCCACGCGAGCAGATGGGATACAGGGCCGAAAAGACCCCGGATGGATACCGCGTGACCGTGAAGATTGGGCCTAAGCGGGAGGGCAGCCAATGAGCGCGGTCTTCGATGCGGTATCAGATGTCGTTGAGGACGTTGTAGACGTTGTCGGCGATGTTGTCGAGGCCGTTGGCGACGTAGCCAGTGGCGCCATCGAGTTCGTTGGCGATACCGTCGAAAGGATCGTAGAGGACCCGCTACCAACGATACTTTCCATAGCCGGGGCTGCGGTTGGAATCCCGCCGCCATTGACCGCAGCGGCGGTTACCGTTGCCAGGGGGGGTGACCTTGAGGATGTTGTGCTGTCCGCCGGGACCGCCTACCTCGCGCGATCTGTTCCAGGCGCGCTGTCAGAGACCCTCTCTCCGACAATCACCGAAGTGATTGGGAACCCAGAAGTTGCCAGTGCGGTGGTCAACGGGATCAGCAGCGGCCTGGTCAACGGCACCGTGGCCGAGATAAGTGGCAGGGGTGACTTTGATGATGCGTTTGCGGGAGGGTTTACAGGGTCAATCATCAACTCCTCTGTGGGCGAGATATCAAAGTTCGTTACACCAGACGTGCAGGAAATGCTCACCAACGCGGGCCTTGACCCATCTACGGCAGGCAACATCGTCGGGGCTGGCACAAGGGCCGCAGCGTCCGGCATCACCGCCGAGCTTACTGGAAGGGGAAGTTTTGAGACAGCGTTTGCCAACAGCATCGGCAAAAATGCAATCAATTTCGCAACTAATTCGATCAGCGGGCAGTTCCGTTCCGTTGAACGGGGCGGTGTTGAACAAGGCCGGTTTGAGGACGATGACCAATACTATGCAGGTGAGACCGCCACTGATACGGAGAGCACCGGCGCCGGCATCCCAGAATCCCTTATCAGTGAGGTTGCCGATCCTGATTATGAGATTGATGAGGTAAGGGCGCGCGCAGGAAGCGATCAACTTCCCGCGCCTACGGAGCTTGGCTTTGCGGTAGCGCCCCCAAACTATGAGCTGGATGAGCTCATGGCGCGCGTGGGCGCAGACTTACCGTCATTCACTCCTGATTATGAGGCTGATGAAGTAACTGCGCGCGCTGGCACAGACTATCCTGATTTTGAGGCTGATGAAGTAGCTGCGCGCGTGGGCGCAGACTTACCGTCATTCACTCGCCTGCCTAGCCTAGGCAAACCGCGTAAGAGGATTCCCAGTGGGTATGCGCGTGTAGTCAAAGGCTTTCCCAGAAAACCGCATGAGAGGATTCACCGCGGTCTAGTTGACGCAGATCGGTTTGATGAGACCGAGGCACCGGGCCCGGTCCCAGAGTCTGGTCCACAACTCACCCAGGATGGCACCGACCTCGAGTTCCCTACAGCTCCCATGGGACCAGCGGAAGATGCAATTGATGTGCCACAGATCGCAGGTGCCCCCCATAGCGACACGGGGTTGGCGATACCCTACAACCCGTATGAGCCCGTGTCGCAGGTCACACCACAGGAGACAACCGAAGAGCAGGGGCCACCGGTTGATATTGTAGGCGCCATACAAAAAAATGAAACAGAAACACCTGCAGGGTTGAGAGGCGTTGCTTCACAAACAGGGCGAGCTCTTGATCAAAACATCGGCGCCCTGAAAAGGTTCATGCCGCCCATGGACTTTGGTCTCACCAGAGGGGTCACCAGACAAAGGCCCGCAATGCCACGGGCACAACAACCGAGCCCGGTGCGCGGGCTCGCGCAACCGCGGCCCGGCGTTGCCCTCCCGGTGCCCAGACAACCGTTGCCCATTGAGGGCATGAGCGGTCTACCTCGTTCGGCGCCAATATCAGCCACGGCACCTAGGAGGATGGATATTAGAATGCTGACCCCAATCACCAGCGTAGAATCGCTGACCTCTATCTTGAATCGCGGTAAGGGATAATCATGGCTATCCTAAGAAAACGCAGCGCCGGAACCCCTTCTGTAAACCAACCCAGGCAACCAGGGATAGGTCAAATGTCACAGCGCCTTAGAAGTGCGTTCCCTGGGCGTACTCTTTCCGCTCTCAGGATGAGCGCGCCCACAGGCGTTGCGCGTGCCGTAATGGCACCAGCCCCGCAACCTGCTGGCATCAACCGCTTTGCAAGAGCCCCTCGCGCACCGTTGCGCCGCGCCCCTATGTCTAGGGCACCGCAACCTTCACCACAACCCGCTGGCATCAACCGCTTTGCAAGAACCCCTCGCGCACCGTTGCTGCAACCTTCATTTGCGGCACCGACGCAACCGACTAATAACCGACTGACCACAAGTGGCGCAGTGACTGGTTTGGGTGGTGTAACTGGACTGGCTGGAATTAACGATGTTTTGTCCTCCCCCCCAGCTAGTTCCCAAGCTGGTCCCTCATACATGATGGCCGGAGATGATGGTGTTTATACGCCCCCCACCCCTGAGCGGATTGAAGAATTTAACCGGCTATACGCAGAACAGCAAGAGCTCCTTCGCCGTCAGCGCAGCCAACCATTGTCAAATGCAGCGCCATCCGTACCGCCGTCGCTCACCGACTCTAGAATGGTCTTTGACCAAAGCCTTAACCCTGAGGGATCGGCTGGAGTCTACAGAGACATGGGTAGACAAGGCGGAGTTTCTGCCGGTGAGTGGTTATCACAGCCCCCTGTGTACAGTTCGCTAACCGGACGCCAAACCATAGGCGATGGCGGTGGTGGCCTAAGTGCTGTCAATACGCAAGTGGTACAACCACGGCCTGATTTCCCTAGCGCTGCTGATTATGCAAACTTGCGTCAATACGGTGAGACTTATCGCTACGATCCAAATCTAGGATGGATTACAGCGCGTGATTATTCTCCAGATTCCACGAATCTAGTGGCTAATACACCAGTGGCTAGTGCGCTAGCGTCGCTACCCTCCAGCCGTCTTACTGATTTCTATGTCAATCCGATTCCATCTCCAGAAATACCTGAAAAGGGGATGTGGGAGTTGGAGGAGGAACTAAGGCGCGCGGGAATCAGAAAGGAAGATGTGCCGGTTTTGCCTATTGACTTGACTCCAGTTCCTATTCAGGCTCCTATTCAGGCTCCGGCTCCGGCTCCAGTGGCAGTTGCCAAATCACAGCCACCCTCCAGCGGTTTTACCGATTTCTATGGCAATCCGATTCCAGTTCCAGAAATACCTGAAAAGGGGATGTGGGAGTTGGAGGAGGAACTAAGGCGCGCGGGAATCAGAAAGGAATTTATAGATGAGCCGGTTTTGCCTATTGACTATGGTAGCAGGGGGTCGGTGCTTCCG
>Ga0194132_10012648_pt1 | contig 10450 bp, 9 predicted proteins | sample TA2KigOf80mmetaG_FD_148612 | JGI IMG/M metagenome (GOLD analysis project Ga0194132, IMG submission 148612) | Freshwater microbial communities from Lake Tanganyika, Tanzania - TA2015054 Kigoma Offshore 80m | ecosystem: Environmental > Aquatic > Freshwater > Lake | place: Tanzania: Lake Tanganyika... | reverse complement strand
AGAGGCCATGAAACGACGCAAGATCATGAAGAAGGCACGATCCAAGAAGAAGCGGCCAATACTCATGGCCGACTTGGAGCGAAGGTATCGCGAATCACCTGGGTTTTAGCCCTCTCGCGGATCGTTGTTATTTTTTGCTCACACGCGCCCCACAACTCGTCCCCCCAATCGAGACACCACATGAACCCCCTGAACCGCCGTGAGGCGCTCGCCGCTGCCGCGCTGTCCCTGAGCGTGTTGCCCACGTTCGCCGAAGAGAAGCCCAAGCCGAAGGACAAGGACAAGCCGGTCGTGATCCCGGCGAACGCGCTGGTCGTGCTCGTGATGGACCCGCTGTCGAAGGAGCTGTCGTGCCCGTGCGTTGATGGGTACGCGCAGCGCGACTACGACAAGTTCGGCAAGTACCTCGAAGGCAAGGTCGGCCGCGCCGTCGCCGTCGTGTACGGCGAGAGCCTCGCGGGGGCGCTGAAGAAGTCCGAGGGCAAGGGCGATCTGCTCATCGGTAAGGACGCCGTCGTCCGTGCGCTCGCGCCGGAAAACAAGCTGAAGGTGACGCACCTCGCCGCGCTCACGGGCCGCGACGGGAAGACCACACAAACGGGCCTCGTCGTGGTCGCCGCCGCGGACAAGGCCGTGCTCGTGCCCGACCTCAAGGAACACACCATCTACTTCGGCAGCCCCGCGGCCGAGGAGAAGCACGCGGCGGCCATCAAGACGCTCAAGGAGTTCGGCCTCGCGCTCCCGGCGAAGCTCGACACCTGCGCCACCTGCTCGACCGCGGCGACGAAGGTGGTCGAAGAGGCGAAGGGTGGGGCGAAGGTCGCGGCCGTGATCTCGTCGTACGCGCAACCGCTGCTCGAAGGGTGCGGCACGATCAAGAAGGGCGAGCTGCGCGTGATCGCGGAGACGGAGCCGGTGCCGTTCATCGCCGCGTTCGCCACCGAATCGCTCTCGCCCGGCGACCGCGACACCGTGAAGGCCGCGCTGCTCGAAGTCGGCAAGAACAAAGACCTCTGCAAGGCCATCGAGACCAAGGCCGGCTTCGTCGAACCGCCCGCCAAAAAAAAGTAGCCGCTAACCCCGACTACCCGCAGTGGCGCGGGCCGGCGCGCGACGGCCGGCTCGCGTGGCTCCCCGAGAAGTTCCCCAAGAAGGCCGATCCCGTTTGGGAAGCCGCGCTCACCGCCGCCGGACTCGGCGGCGTCGCGGCCACCTCCGAATACGTCCTCCACTCCGACCGCGAACTGAACGACACCGTGGACGTGTTCCGCTGCCTCAAGGCCGCGGACGGCAAAGAGGTTTGGTCGCACCGCACGCCCGCGGCCGGCAACCTCGACTACGGCAACTCCCCGCGCGCCACCCCCCTGCTCCACGACGGCCTCGCGTTCCTCCAAGGCGCGTTCGGCGACCTCGCCTGCATCGAACTCGCCACGGGCAAATCGAAGTGGGCCATCAACGTCCGCGACGAGTTCGACGCCAAGGACGAGCGCAAGTGGGGCGTGTGCGACTCGCCGCTCATCGCCGACGGCAAGCTGATCGTCGCGCCGGGCGCGAAGGACGCGGGCCTCGTCGCGCTCGACCCCAAGACCGGCAAGCCGGTGTGGAAAGCGCCCGGCAAGCCGGCCGGGTACGGCTCGTTCATTTCCGGCACCTTCGGCGGCGTACTCCAGATCGTCGGCCACGACGCCGAAACGCTCGGCGGCTGGGACGCCAAGACCGGCAAGCGGCTCTGGACGCTGAAACCCGACCGCGGCGGCGACTTCAACGTGCCCACGCCCATCGCCTACGGCGACAAGCTCGTCGTGACGACCGAGAACAACGGCACGCGCCTGTTCACCTTCAAGGCCGATGGCACCATCAACGCCAAGCCGGTCGCGACGCACCGCAAGTTCGCCCCGGACACGCACACGCCCGTGATCGCCGGCGACAAGCTGTTCGGCGTGTGGAACCGGCTCTACTGCCTCGACCTGAAGAACGGGCTGAAAGAGCTGTACGACGAGAGCAACGCGGCGTTCAACGGCTACTGCGCCGCGGCCGCCACCGATATGCGCGTGCTGATCGTCCCCAAAACCGGCGAACTGATCCTGCTGGACGCGACCGCGAAGGAGTACACGGAGGTGAGCCGGCTGTCGGTGTTCAAGGACGAGAAAGGCGTGTACGCGCACCCGGCGTTCGCGGGCACCCGCGCCTACGTCCGCGGCACCGCGTCGCTGGTGTGCATCGACTTGGGCGCGTAACGCGCGCTTGCGAGCGCCGGCGGCGCGCGCGACAATCGCGGCACACCACACGGGGGTTCCGCCATGTTCCGTTACCGAATCGCCGGCGCGCTGCTCGTCGCGCTGGCGCTCGCGTCGCCCGCGCCCGTCGCCCGCGCGTGCTTCCTCGGTGGACTGGAGGTGCCGCCCATCGACGCCGAGCGCGCCGGCCCGGACTCGTTCATCCTGTACGGCTCTGTCAAGGACTCGCAGAAGACCGAAACCGGCGGCACGACGACGTTCGCCGTCGAGAAGGTGCTGAAGGCGCGGCCCGCGGTCGCGGGCAAGAAGACCGTCGTGATCGACCGCCACATCCCGATCCCGGACGCGAAGAACCCGCCGCGGTTTGTCCTCATCGGGATCGCGACGAAGGACACGATCGACGTGTACCGCGGTATCCCCGACGCGCCCGGCCTCGTGGACTACATCGACGGACTACTGAAGATCGACACGAAGGACCGCGCGAAGGTACTGCGGTACACGTTCGACTTCCTGCACAGCGCGACGGACGAGATCGCGACCGACGCGCTCGCGGTGTTCGACCGCGCGACCCCGGACGAGGTGCGCACGGTCGGCCCGACGCTGGACGCGGAGAAGCTCCGCAAGTGGATCGGCACCGGGAACCTGAGCTACGCCCGCACGCAACACTACTGCGTGCTGCTCGGTCACTGCGGGAAGCCGGGCGACGCGGCCCTGCTCCGCAAGGTGCTCGACGCCCCCGACCAGCGGAACCACGGTGCCCCGCTCATCGGGTACGTGCTCGTCGACCCGAAGGGCGGGCACGCCCACCTGACGAAGTTCATCGCCGACCCGAAGATCGCGTTCCGCCCGCGCTACGGCGGTCTGGTCGCGCTCCGGTACTTCTACGACCACCGCCCGGACGTACTGTCGCAAAAGGACGCGGTCGCCGGTATGGTCGCGCTGATGGCGCACGCGGACATCGCCGACATGTCGATGGACGACTTGCGGAAGCGCAAGGTGTGGTCGGCGACGGACGCGGTACTGCGGTGCGCGACGCTGAAGGGACACAACGAGTTGCCGATCAACCGCCGCGCGATGATCAAGTTCGCGCTGGCCGCGAGCCAAGCGGACCCGACGAACGCCGCCGCGGTCGCGTTCGTCGCGAAGGCCCGCAAGGACGAACCGGACCGCGTGAAGTTGCTCGAAGAGATTCTGAAGGACGAAGCCGCGAGCGAGCCGCGCCCGAAGTGAGCGCGGTGGGCCGGCGCGGGGCGGGCCGCGTTCCCACCTCTCCCCCGTGCTTTGATGGGGGGAGCGTTTCGGGCGCGGTGGGCGGGCGCGGGGCGGGCTAGTAGAATGACCCTTTCCACGAATCGGGAGCGCCGACGATGGGCATTCAACACGCGCCGAAGAGCCAGCGGAACGCCAGCAAGAAGCGCCGCAAGGCCCGCAAGCACAAGCTCCGCAGCACCAAGAAGTACAAGGGCGGCGTGCGCTAGCGCGCGTCACGCGGCACGGGGCAACGGTTCCGCGCCCGCACCCTCGGCCGGCTTGCGGGCCAGCGCGCACAGGCTGTCCGCGGTGCCGCGCCACTCGCCCCACGTGTTGAGCGCGCCGCGCACCCGCCGCAGGCGCGCGGCCCCGGTCCACCAGCGCGGGTTCAGGTCGCGGGCGCGCGCCACCGAGTTCGCCGTCCACTTCGCGTGCCCGCGGGTGCGGGTCGATTCCACCACGAACCCGCACTCGGCCAGCAGCCGCCCCAGCGATTCCGGCGTGAAGTGCGTCAGGTGCCGCGGCAGGTCGAGCGCGGACCACGCGCGCCCGAACGCGCGGAACCCCCACCCCGCGAGGTTCGGCACCGACACGTACAGGTGCCCGCCGGGGGCGAGCGCCGCGTGCGCGGCCCGTAGCACCGCGCCGGGGTCGTACAGGTGTTCCACCACCTCGCGCATGGTGATCGCGTCGAACGACGCGGGCGGCACCGCGGGGTGCGGCAGCGCGCCGTGAACCACCGTGAGGCCGTAGGCCCGGCGCGCGGCCTCGGCCGCGTGCGCGCTGAAGTCCATGCCGGTCACGTTCCAGCCGCGGTCGCGCATGCGCGCCGCGAACCGCCCGGACCCGCACCCGTAGTCGAGCAACCGGCCGCCGGGCGGCACCGGCACCGCGTCGGCGAGCGACCGCGCGCCGCGCGTGCGCCGCGCGCGCGGCTGGTACGGGGCGTAGTCGGCGGGGTAGAACCGCGCGGCACACGCCGCGACCGGGCGCGGGCTGGTGAACACCGTCGCGCACCCGCGGCACCGCGCGAGCCGGTACTCGGCCCCGTCGCCGGGCGCGCGCAGGAACTCGTCCCCGTCGTCGCCCGCGCACACCGGGCACGCGGCCCGTTCCCACTGAATCGCGTCCATGAGCGCCCCCACCGCCGCACTCGTCCGTATGGGGTGCATCGGCGGGGCGCGCTCACGAATTGAGGTCACTTTTTGCCGCGGCAACGTGGGAGAATTGGGCAACGGCGCGGTCAGTTCAGGCCCGCGCCGCGCTGCCGCCAGCGGAGCAGTTGCGCCGCGGGTAGTTGCGCGTCGCGCGCGGCCCAGTCGGTTTCGGCGCGCTGCAGCGCCGCGGCGGGCGCGACCTTGCCGGCCGCGAGGTCGAGCAGCGGCGCGCCAACGGCCGCGACCACCGCGGCCCGGTCCGGCCCGCGCGGGCCGAGCGTCGGGTTCTTCACGGTCGGCCCCGCGTACTGTTCCAGCGCCGCGAGCAACTGCTGCGAGCGCGGGCCGTCGAACCCGTAGCCGAGCCACAGGAGCAGGCGTTCGCTCTTGAGGTGCGAGCCGCGCACCGGGCCGGCCCCGAGGCCGGGCGTGCCGATCAGTTCCGCGCCGCGGGCCGGGCCGCCGAGGTCCGCGAGCAGGTCGAACGCCGCCTCTTGGTGCGCACACTTCGCGCGCACGACGCCGAGCCGCCCGCCGCTGAAGTACGGGACGTAGTTCAGTTGGTCGCTGGTGACGGGCGCGCCGCGGTCGGGGTCGAAGTACGCCCGCGCGCCCGGGACCGGGGCGACCGCGAACCGCGCGGCCACGGCCCCGGTCGCCTTCGGGAGCCGCGCCAACTGGTCGAGCGACAGCAGCCCGAGGACCGCGCCGTTGGGGGCCGCGAGCGCCGCGGCCGGGTCGCCCGTTCCCGGCGCGCTGGCCCGGCGCGCGCGGTCCAGCCACTCCGCGGCGCGGCGGAACCCGTGCGCCTGCGGGCGCGGCTTCCCCGACACGACGGAATATTGGAACGCGAGCGCGTCCGGGTCGCGGGCGACGCGGGCCGCGAGTTCCACGTCGTTCAGCGCGCGCCGGTCGTGCGCCGCGGCGACGCGCGCGAACAGGTCGAACAACTTGTCGGGGTCGGCCGGCAGCGGGGGCAGGCTCGGGCGCTTGTCGAGGTCGGCGAACACGGCCGCGACGTCGGCCAGTTCGTCCCACGTGGCGGGCGCGGCCAGCGCGCGGTTGTGCCGCTTCTGGTACTCGGCCCGCGCCGCGGGGTCGGCGAAGCGGTCCCGGTCGTACACCAGCACGAACCCGTCGCCGGTCAGCGGCACCGCGACCACCTGCCCGCCCCACGTGCTGAGGCGCTCGCCGTAGACCGGCAGCAGCCCGGCCCACTGGAACTGCTCGCCGGTGCGGAGCTTCGCCGGCACCGGGGCGAGGTGCCCGCCGTCGGCCCACTCGCCCAGCGCGCCGGTGGGGATGATCGCGAGGTCGGCGTCCGGCGCGGCCGGGGCGCGCTCGACGCGCACGGTCGCGCCGGTGCGCGCGGCCCACGCCGCGACCATCGGGGCGACCGCGTCGGCGAACGCCGCGTCCGGGCAGTGGAGCGTCAGCGACTGGCCTTCAAAAGGTTTGGACTGCGCCGCGGGCGGTAATACCGGGTCGCACCCAACGGGCACGAGGACCGCGAGCGCGCTCACCACGAGAAGCGCCGCGGCGGCGCGCGCGCGCGGCCTGTGCCGGTTGTGCGGAATCGGAGGAGAATATTGCATCGGTAGCGGTCCGTGACATACAATGTCGAGCGCGGGCAACTGGGTAAACCGATTTACTCACACTCGCGGCTCGCACTCCAGAACGTACCCCCACGCGGGGCGGCGGCAAGTCGGCGGCGCGCGGCACCGGCCGCGGCGAAGGAACTTGCCCCGACCCCGCACCCCCGTCCGGCGCGCCGGACGGCCCTCGCCCGAGGCGGATCCCATGAAGGTGAGCTTGGTCGTTGCCGCGGGAGCGCACGAGGGCAAGGTGATCCCGCTCTCCGGCCCCCAGTTCCTCATCGGCCGCGACGCGCAGTGCCACCTGCGCCCCGCGAGCCAAGCCATCAGCAAGGTCCACTGCGCCGTCATCGTTCGCGACGGCAAGGTCTACATCAAAGACTTCGGCAGCACCAACGGCACCCTCGTCAACGAACAGATTCTTCAGAACGACGAGGTCGCGGTCGAGGCCGGGGCGACCCTTCGCGTCGGCCCGCTCGACTTCCGCCTTCAGATCGAGAAGCCGGTGGCGAAGGGCGACGGCACCCCGCTGCCCGGCGGTTCGGCCGAGGCCGCCGCGCTCGCCGCGGTGAAGGCCGCGACCGCCGGCGCGCCCAAAGCGCCGGCCCGCGATACCACCCCGAACCCCGCGAAGGTGTCCGGCACCGCCGCCGCGCCCGGCGCGCGCCCGGCCCCGGCGAAGGCGTCTGGGGCCGTGCCCGCGCCGAAGCCCACCAAGCCCGGCGAGAAGAAGGACGCCGCGCCCGCCAAGACCGGCACCGGCGAGGCCGCGGCCCTCACCTCCGAGTCCGTGAGCGCGGACGACCACGACCGCATCGCCGCGATGCTCCTCGGCATGGACGACGACGGCAACGGCAGCGTTCCCGACGGCAGCACCGTCATGGACATTCCTTCTCCGCTGGCCGAGGGCGCGACCGCCGCCGCGGAGCAGGCCAAGGACGGCGAGAAGGGGAAGGACGGCCAGCCCAAGAAGGCCCAGACCCGCGAGGAAATGACCAGCGCCGCCAACGACCTCCTCCGCCAGTACATGCGCCGCCCGAAGTAGGCGCGCGGTTCTCGATTCCAGCGGGCGCGCGGCGGGGAAGTAACCCCGACCGCGCGCCCGGTTCTTTTTGCCTCGTTCTCCTCGTTCCCCCCGCGCACCGTGGCACGCCGCACCCCGAAGTTCGCGCTCCCCGCCGCGTGGCCCGCGCGCGCCCTCGTCGGCCTGCGCGCGAGGTTGCTCGCGTGGTTCGACGCCAACCGACGCGACCTGCCGTGGCGCGCCGCGCCCGACGGCCGGCGCGACCCGTACCGCGTCTGGGTCAGCGAGGTCATGCTCCAGCAGACCACGGTGGCGGCGGTGGTACCGTACTTCGAGCGGTTCGTGGCCGCACTCCCCACCGTGCGCGCGCTCGCCGCGGCCGACGAACAGCGGGTGCTCAAGCTGTGGGAGGGGCTGGGCTATTACCGCCGCGCCCGCCACCTGTACGCCGCGGCCCAGCGGCTTGTTCGCGACCACGCGGGCGAACTGCCCGACGACCCGGCGGTGTGGGCCGCGCTCCCCGGCGTCGGGCGCTACATCCTCGGCGCGGTGCTGTCGCAGGCGTTCGACCGCCGCTTGCCCATCGTCGAGGCCAACAGCCTGCGCGTACTCGCGCGCCTGTTCGGGTTCCGCGGCGACCCGCGCGAGGGTGAGGGCAAGGCGTGGGTGTGGGCCGCGGCCGAGGCCGTGCTGCCCGCCAAGCGGTGCGGCGACTTCAACCAAGCGCTCATGGAACTCGGCGCGCTCGTGTGCAAGCCGGCCGTGCCGGACTGCGCGCGGTGCCCGCTCGCGGCGCGCTGCGGGGCCAACCGCCTCGGCCTGCAAAGCGCGATCCCGCCGAAGAAGCCCGCGCCCGCGATCACCGCGGTGAACGAGGTGGGCGTGGTGGTTCGCGACGGGGCCAAGGTACTGCTGTGCCAGCGCCCCGCGACCGCCGGCCGGTGGCAGAACATGTGGGAGGTGCCGCACGCGCCGCGCGGCGACGGCGAAGACCTGAGCGCGGCGGCGGCGCGCGTGGCCCGCGAACTGACCGGCTTCGCGGTGGAACCCGGCGCGGAACTGGTGCTGATCCGCCACGGGGTCACGCGCTACGCGATCACGCTGGCGTGCGTGGAGGCGGCGCGCGCCGGCGGCGCGTTCGCGCCGGGCGCGTACGCCGCGGCCGAGTGGGTCGCGCCCGCGGAACTGGCCGACTACCCCGTCAGCGCGCCGCAGCGGAAGCTGATGACGGCGCTCGCGAACCCCGCGCCACGCCTGTTCTGAGCGCGCGAAAAAACGCCCCTACGGGGCTTGATCGAATGTGTAGATACGTATAGTATAAATAAGTGTCCAAAGTGTTCGGATTTTCACACCCGAGCACGCGGCGCAGGGCCGACGAAGCGGGAGACGTTCTGATATGCGCCTGTCGTACTACAACTTTTCGTTTTTCGACTTCGGGGCGGGCGCGGCCCTCATTCTAATAAGCGCCTGTTGTACCAGAGCGAACCGATTTGCAACTTCTGGGCGTTCGGACGGGGGCGCGGGTGTTGTGCAACCGATTTCGATTTCGCCATTTGTCGTGGGGCAGGTCTCTGGCTGGCCTCCGTTCGGGCAGGCCAGAGACCTGCCCCACAACCGAGGGGCCGCGCGCGCTGTGCAACCGAATTTGATTTCGCCCCACTTGGCGCGGCACGGTCAGTCGCGCCGCCACATGCGCTGGGTGCGCTCTTGCGAGCGCCGGGTGATGCCGGGCGTGTAGTTCGGGCGCGGCGGGGTCGGGTCGATGCGGATGAAGAACGCCTTGATGCGCGCCGAGATCTGGTCGAGCGTGTCCGGCGGGGCCAGCGGCTTGCCGTCCGGCCCGACGAGCGGGGCGACCACGTTGCGCGGGTCGAGCGTCGTGCCCTTGAACGAATCGAACGGCCGGGCCGGGTCGTAGGGGCGCTGGAGCGCGTTCGCGGTGACGTTTTGGCCGAGTTGCGGCGCGGCGGCCGGTTGCTGCTGGCCCACCGGCTGCACTTGGCCGCGGTAACTCCCCACCACCTGCCCCGGCATGGCGTTGGGTTCGGCGGTGCGATTCTGCGCGCCGGCCGTGTGCGTCAGCAGGATCGCGCACGCGACCCCGCCCGCGAGCATGAAGCGCCGCATGGCGTGTTCCCCCGATAGTGCCCCTGAGAGCCGCACCTATGCCGCGGCCCGGCGCGCGCGTCAAGGAAAACTTCGGCCCGCGCGCTGCGCTCGCCGCGGCGCGCGGTTCGGCGTAGGTAGAACGGTGTCCGCGGCCCTCCCCACCTTCCGAGGCTTCGCCATGTTCGCGCTGCTGTTGCTCGCGCTCAGTGCCGACCCCGCGCCCGCCCCGCAGACGTTCCCGCTGTGGCCGGGCAAGGCCCCGCTCGCGGTGGGCGACTCCGACACCGACAAGCCGACGCTGACCGCGTACCGGCCGGCGAAGCCCAACGGCACCGCGGTCGTGGTGTGCCCCGGCGGGGGCTACGGCGGGCTGGCGGCGGACCACGAGGGGAAGCAGGTCGCGGAGTTCCTGACCAAGAACGGCGTGACCGCGTTCGTGCTCAAGTACCGCACCGCGAACAAGGACCGCCCCGGCCCGCTGCTCGACGCGCCGCTGCTCGACGCGCAACACGCGATCCGCACCGTGCGCGCGAAGGCGAAGGACTATGACATCGACCCCAAGAAGGTCGGCATCTGGGGGTTCTCGGCCGGCGGGCACCTCGCCAGCACCGCGGCCACGCACTTCGATAGCGGGAGCAAGGAGCGCGATGCGACCGGCGCGCAGCTCCAGAGCTGCCGCCCGGACTTCGCGATCCTCGCGTACCCGGTCATCACGATGGACCCGGCGGTCACGCACGGCGGCTCGCGCAACAACCTGCTCGGCCCCAAGCCCGACGCGGAACTGGTCGCCAAGTTCTCCAACGAGAAGCAGGTGACGAAGGACACGCCCCCGGTGTTCATCTTCCACACGAGCGCGGACACGGCCGTGGTGCCGGAGAACGCGGTACGGTTCTACCTCGCGTGCAAGGCCGCGAAGGTGCCGGTGGAGATGCACATCTACGAGAAGGGGCTATGGTGGACCCCATTGTCTAGACCAAAATCGGGCTTCCCGCGAAGTGGGTTGGCCCTCGAGCGTTCGCTCGCGTTTCTTACTTCTCCAAGGGTCTTCGGTTTTCTGACCGATGCACCTCGGCGGGC
>Ga0194132_10012647_pt1 | contig 10450 bp, 8 predicted proteins | sample TA2KigOf80mmetaG_FD_148612 | JGI IMG/M metagenome (GOLD analysis project Ga0194132, IMG submission 148612) | Freshwater microbial communities from Lake Tanganyika, Tanzania - TA2015054 Kigoma Offshore 80m | ecosystem: Environmental > Aquatic > Freshwater > Lake | place: Tanzania: Lake Tanganyika... | reverse complement strand
TGACTCGCGTCGCTGCCAAGCTGGCCGCCCTGAACTTGGGCCTCTGGCTGAATCGGTACTTTGGCCGCCCCGATTTTGCCTTCGCCACCCTCTTCAGTTGATAAAGTGCTAATGTGCATCAAGCGTTGCCAAGGGGAGGTTAGAGCCTGCCCTGAGCGCAGCCGAAGGGTGGGGTTGGCGGACCCCCTCTAACTTCCCCCTTGGCAAGGCTGACAGGGGTATGTAAAGTGCAATAGTCTAAATTAGTTCCAGGAATCCCAATGTCACCCTGAGCGCAGCGAAGGGTCTGAAATGTCCGAAGTATCTACGGCTTACCTAGCAAGTTTTACCCCCCCGCCATTTTAGATTCTTCGCCTTCGCTAGGCTCCGGCTCAGAATGACAGCACTACTTTTCAGATTCAATACATAGCCCTTTCAGCCTTAGGAAGGGGGAGAAAACTTGGGTAGTGGGTCAGTCTGGCGCGGCAGCAAGTCAGGGTTCTAATCGTCACACCGGCGAAAGCCGGTGGCCAGATACAGGTATGGTTGAGGCGTACTGCTGGATTCCGGCTTGCGCCGGAATGACGAAAGGCTAATTGACCAATTACCAAAACTTACTTTCGACACACACACTTACACCGTTGCCTGCGCCCGCCCCTATGCTTTATTATCTCCACACAAAAAGACCCCGGCCGCCGCTGGCATTGCCGGGCGGCTGAAGGCTTTGGAGGAAATATGGACTACCAGAATATCAAGGTTGACCAGCGAGACCGGGTGGCAATCATTACCCTGAACCGTCCGGAAGTGCTCAACGCGCTGAACTTCCAGCTAGTCCGGGAGTTGGACCAGGCCATCTCCCAGATGGAAGAAGATGACGGCGTGGGCGCTATCGTTATCACCGGCATGGGGGAGCGCGCTTTTTCCGCCGGTGCGGACATCCATGAGAACCGGGAGCTGGCCCCCGAGGAACGGGAACGCATCCAGGCCCAGCGCGCCGACTACACCTGGCACCTGGCCTCTTGCCACAAGCCCACCATTGGCGCCATCAACGGGCTTTGCTACGGCGGCGGCACGGTGATGGCCACTTCCCTGGATATGCTGGTCGGCTGCGACCGCAGCAGCTTCCGCTTCCTGGCGGTCAACTACGGCCAGATGAACGCCACCTGGAGCCTGCCCATGATGGTGGGCTGGCCCCGGGCCAAGGAATTGCTCTACAGTGGCCGGGAGGTATTTGCCGAAGAAGCCTACCGCATCGGCCTGATTAGCTACCTGGTGCCCAATGCCCAGGTGGTGGAAAAGGCAGTGGAGATTGGCGCGGGCTTTGCCAAGAACCGCCCCCAGGGCGTGGCCAACATCAAGCAGATGCTTATCGAGCACACTGGCTTGCCTATGGAGCAGCAGTTCCGCGACGAAGTAAATGCCCGCACGGGGCGCATGAAGGGTCTTTCAGTGGAAGAGGGGTTCAAGAGCTTCCTGGACCGCAAGGGCCGCAAGCCCCGGGTTTCATAGTGGGCGGTGTTCAATAATTCCGCTGTCACCACTTGTCTGGTGGTACATGAGTCATCCCGGAGTTTGACAACAAGGAATGACAACTGCGCCAACCTGGGCCAAGTCCAGGGCAACTATCTCGTCGTTCCGGCGAAAGCCGGAACCCAGAGCGGCAACTGGATTCCATCCTTCAGCCGAAGGATGGAATGACGGGGCCGTGCCAAGTTGGCTCCTCTCACTACAAATCTGGCCGAAGATTCGGGATGACTCATGTACCACAGGTATGCTGGTTTCGGCTCGCCTTTTCTTCTGCGGCCGACTTGCGGTGTTTCTCCATGCTGGTCAAAGGCACACGCTGTGTGCGACCAGCATAGAGAAACGCCGAGCGGCTGGTCAAGCAGCTTTTGGCAGTCTCCAGTACTTGCGCGCTCGTATTATTTGACATGAACCACACTTTCACTCCTGCCTCATTCCGGCTGGACCGGCGGCTGGCTGTCAAGCTCACCCTGCCGCTGGCCGTCCTGGCCATTTTTTTGCTGGCTCCTGCGCCGCCGGGCCTGACCGAACAGGGGCAGCGGGCGCTGGCGGTAATGGCCCTTGCGGTGGTGCTCTGGGGCACTGAGCTGCTGCCCGTGGCGGTGACCGGCGTCGTCGGCGTGGTCTTGCTGGTAGTGCTGGGCGCAGTGCCCAGCCTGGACCAAGCCCTTCATGGCTTTGCCCAGCCCGTTACTTACTTCCTTATTGGCATCCTGACCCTGGGGCTGGCGGTGCACCGCTCCGGCCTGGCGGAGCGACTGGCCATTCTGCTCATCCGCACCGCCGGAGGGAAACCTGCAGCCCTCTATTTCCAGATGCTGTTTTCCTTTGCCGCCCTGACCTTCGCCTTGCCATCGGCCAGCACCCGCGGCGCAATCATGGTCCACATTTACGAGCAGGTCATGGCCCGCTGGGGAGTGCCCAAAGAAGCTCCTTTCTACCGGGCGGTGATGCTGGCCATGGGGTCGCTTAACCGGCTGGGTTCCACTGCGCTGCTGGCCGGCGGCATCACGCCGGTGGTGGCCTCGGGACTGCTGGGCGATTTCTCCTGGACCAAGTGGTTTGTGCTCATGAGCGTGCCTTTTTACGCCAACCTGGTCATTGGCGGCACGCTGCTCTATTTCTACTACCGGGCGGGGTTCCGGCTCACCAATACTCTGGATGTAAGCGGCATGATGAGCGGCCCAGTCAAAGCGGCGGAGGTGCGGGCGGCCATCATTACCGTTGGCACCGCCCTGCTGTGGTTCACCGACTTCCTCCACGGCTTGCCGCCCGCCGTGCCCGCCCTGATTGCCTTGGGGGTAATCCTCATGCCTGGCGTGGGCGTGCTTTCTTGGAAAGAGTTTGAGCAAGACCTGGGCTGGAGCAACTTCTTTGTCATTGCCACATCCCTATCCCTGGCCCATGCCCTGGTAAGCAGCGGCGCAGCGGCCTGGTTCTCCACCGCCCTGGCTGATGGCATTGAAGGAATGGGGGCCGCACCCCTGACAGCCCTGTTCGCCCTGTGCCTGGCTGCGGCCCTCATAAGGCTACTTATCCCCAACATTGCGGGCTTCCTGGCGCTGGTCATACCCATTGCCATGTCCACCGGCCAGGCCCTGGGGCTTGATCCCCTGGTCTGCGGCATGGCGGTGGTGGTGGTAGGCGATTCGGTGATTTACTACCCGGCCCAGGCCACCGCCAGCGTGCTGATTTACTACCGGGCGGGGCTGCCCGCGCCCCTGGTGTTTGGGTTTGGCCTGGCCATGACTGTCGTTGCCATCGGCGTACTGTTTGGCCTGGTGCTGCCCTACTGGGGCTGGATAGGACTCCCACTGACACCCTGAGAAAGCGACTAGACAGTACGCACTTATCCTTCCACAGGCTCAGAGCCTGCCCTGAGCCAGCCGAAGGGGTGAGCGGTTTGCCCGCTCCAGGGTCTTTCAGTTGTCATTGCGAGTCCCCATTTCATCGGGACGAAGCAATCCCACCTTGGGGGAGAAATTGCTTCGCTTTGCTCGCAGTGACATGGCGGTACTTTTTAGACACATTCTAATATTGGGATGCGAACGCAGGGGAGTATAATACCTGCTATTCCAAGAATTCTTGTCCCAATATGGAAGGCAGGTGAGCATGGTTAAGGCGCAAAGCGGCAGCCAGGTCCAGGTCCATTACACTGGTACACTGGCCGACGGCTCGGTGTTTGACTCTTCAGTAGGGGGTGAGCCGCTGGAGTTCACCATTGGTATGGGGCAAATGATTCAGGGCTTTGAACAAGGCGTGCTGGGAATGGAGGAGGGACAGTCCAAGACCATTGCCATTCCGGCGTCCGAAGCCTACGGCCCGCACCACCCTGACCGCGTGATTCAGGTGCAGCGCAGCCAACTCCCGCCCAACCTGGCTGTAAAAATTGGCTCCCAGCTCCAGAACACAACTCCCTCCGGCCGCCGCGTGACTTTCACTGTAACTGCTTTGACTGATACTCAGGTTACCCTGGATGGCAACCATCCCCTGGCAGGGAAAGACCTGACCTTCCTTGTCCAAATGATGCGAATAGGTTGAAATCTCCGGTAATCGGCCGTGGGGTAAATTATGTCTCGGAAGCCGTGTTTCCCCACGAATTTGTCACCTTTATAGAACTCGTCGGTCACTGTCATGCGCTATGATTTACCCTGGCTGTAGCGGAAAGGGCGTTTTATGCCCCTGACCGCGCCCCGCCATAGACGGCGCTGGCGCGGCGGAGCTGATAGGGGCTAAAGGCTTGCAGCCCGGCCGTCCGGCCAGGAGGCTTCTAAGGCATGAACCCTGAGCACGTAGAAGTGCTGCGCTTGGGCAGTGACGCGGTCAACGCCTGGCGGCGTTCCCATTCGGGTCAGCGCATGGACCTTTCTGGGGCGGACCTGCCTTCCATAAAATTGATTGAGGCAGACTTGTCCGGCGCCAACCTCTCCCTAGCCAACCTGGTGGAGGCCGACCTTACGGGTTGTTTGCTCCAGGGCGCAGACCTGGCTGGCACTGTAATGGCCGGAGCCATGCTGGCCCAAGCCGACTTGTTTGAAGCCAACCTGGTCAACGCCATACTTTCGCAGGCAGACATGGGCGCCACCAACCTGAGCCAGGCCAATTTGCTTCAGGCTGATCTCAGTTCCTTGCGGTGCTACAACGCCGACTTTTCCGGCGCGGCATTGAGCAAGACGGACCTCTCCTACGCCACCTTGGACCGCTGCAACTTCAGCCGTGCGCAGTTCAAAGATGCCGTACTGAACGAGACAGTCTTTGCCGACTGCGATCTGTCGGCTTCCCAGGGGTTGGACTCCGTTAAGCACCACGGCCCCAGCACCCTGGGGCTTGATACCCTGGTGCGCTCCAGGGGAAATATACCGCCTGCCTTTTTGCGGGGTGCAGGTGTCCCGGAAGACGTGGCCTCCTACGTGAGGTCCCTCTGGTCACGGCCCGTTCCCTTCGATACCTGTATTATCAGTCACTCATCCAGGGATGACGAGTTCGCCGGCAAACTGCATGCGGACCTGCAAAGCCGTGGTGTGCGGGCATGGAAGCAATCGGAGGTTGCAGTGGCAGGCCGCCGTCTGGGGAAGGGAGCTAACCGGGCTATCCGCATTTATGACCGGCTGCTGTTCATCTGCTCCAGCAACTCGCTCCGGAATGAACAGCTCTTGAGGGAAATGGAACGGGCGCTGAATAAGGAGCGCGCCATTGGCCGGGAGAATGAAAACTTGTTGGGCGAGGGCGGGAACTTGGCGGCCAGGGCTATAATCCGGGACCCGCAGGTATTGGTGCTCATCCGCCTGGACAACTACGTTTTTGACCGGTGGCAGCACCCGAGAAAATCCGAAGTTACCCGCCGCACTATTTGCGACTTTGTGGGCTGGGACCAGAGCCAGCGGAAATATGACCAGGCATTTGCTGCGCTCCTCAACGTTCTGGATACCAAATCTTGGCCTCTGCCGGTGTGAGCGGGCGGCGTAAACCCTGGCGCTTTTCAAGGCATTGGCCCAGACCGGGTGTGGCTCTCTTGCAATGGTGTATCAACCGTTTTCCTCTGCATGTCAAAGCTAACTTGCCTTAGCAGTTGGACACAGCGGAAGATTTTCAACTCCAGCATGTCTTAGAGCCTGTGTGAGAATTCCCAGTTCTCCCCCTTGCCAAGGGGGGCCTTGTTTCAAAAGTAATGATTTCGCTGTGAGAATACGATTTTCATCCAATTCTTGTCACCCTGAGTCCTTCGGCTGAAGGACGAAGGGTCTAAAATTCCGGAAATTTAGATTCTTCGTCCCGATGCAATCGGGACTCAGAATGACATTTGGAACAAGGCCCCAAGGGGGCTAGAGGGGGCCGGACCACCCACCCTTCGGCTGCGCTCAGGGCAGGCTCTAACCTCCCCTTGGCAAGGGGAGGGACTTTTAAGTAGTGTATCAGTTTGCTTAAGGACTCTACTCGTCGCACCCCGACTTGTCGGGGTGCCCAGATAGGGACATGGCTGAAACGCACCACTGGGTTCCGGCTTGCGCCGGAACGACGAAGGGCTAATTGATACACTACCGACTTTCCACACCCGCTCAGTAAGATGCATTTGCCCTGTTGGGAATCCTTTACGATGATGTGCCGGTCATAGAGTTGGGATATAATAGGCCGTCGGAATTCGGCATATCCCCCTGAATTGAGGTTCTTCCAGGGCAAGCACATTGGCGGTCTTTCATTCAGACCGCGGATGGGAAGAGACCTTGTCGGGGGCATAGCATCGGGAGGAGCGGACTTGAGCACCCTGAACGAACGTTACAAGCAAGGTCAGGACATGCGGTCCCTGATGGCCGGGGGAGACCGCAGCCACTTCAGTCTGCCCGGCATTGACCAACTGGCCCCTGACCTGAAGCGCATCATTGATGAGTCCCTGTTCGGCTCCATCTGGACGCGTCGGGGACTCACCCCCCAGCAGCGCTGCGTATGCACCATGTCGGCCCTCATGGCCCTGGGGCAGCTCCCCCTGTTGCGGCGGCACGTCGAACGCTCCCTCAACCTGGGCATGACCCCTGACCAGGTGGTGGAAGTATTCATTCAGTTGACCTTCTACGTAGGCGTGCCTTCGGTGGAGACTGCTCTGCGCATCACTAAAGAGGTTTTCGACGATTGGGGCATCCAGTTCACCCCCACCCAGGTCTATGACAGCAACCAGAGTGTGGACGACCTGTATGAGACCGGCGTGGCTGCCCACGAGCGCCATATGGGGGACATAACTGTCTACCATACCCAAGACCCTGACTCGCCGGAAATGCAGGTGGACAAGCTCATCAACGAGTACCACTGGGGGGCTATCTACACCCGGCCGCACCTGGACGACAAGGACCGCACCATCTGCGCCCTGGCATCCATGACGGTGCTGGGCCGGTATGACCGTCAGTTGCGCCGCCGCATTGAAGGCGCACTGCTCATTGGCATGACTCCTGACGAAATCATGGAAGTCTTCATCCAGACTATGCTGTACGGCGGCTACTTCAACACACGCACCGCCATGCAGGTGGCCCGCTCGGTGTTTATTGAAAAGGGCTTGAGCAAGGGTGCATCCCGCTAGGCTAATTACCAGTAGGGGCAGGGTTTAAACCTGCCCCTGCCTATGAGAGAGGGCATTATGAAGGTACGGCTGGATGACGGCGCCGAGCTGTTTTATCGTATTGACGATTTCACGGACCCCTGGACCAAGCCGGAAACGGTGGTGCTGAACCACGGCATGGCCAAGAGCCACAAGCTGTGGTATGCCTGGATTCCCATTATCGCCCGGCACTACCGGGTTATCCGGTACGACATGCGCGGCATGGGCCAGTCTTCGGTGCCCGCGCCCAATTACCCCTGGTCCCTGGACAACTTCGCCAAGGATTTGCTGGGGGTGATGGACAAGCTGGAGCTGGGCCGGGTGCACTTGATTGGCGAGACGGTGGGCGGCACCATATCCATGAAATTCGCCACCCAGCATCAGGAGCGGCTGCGCTCCCTGACGGTGTGCACCTCGCCCACCAACTTCCCCGCCGACGACCGGGACCGGGCAGGCAACGCCCGCCAGTTGGAGACGGAAGGCACCGCTTCCTGGGTGGAAAGCACCATTACCCGGCGGCTGGACCCGCAGATTGTGGACCCGGCCTACACCCGCTGGTACGCCAGCCAGATGGCAGCCACGGCGTCCCACGTGGTGGCGGGCTTCCAGCGCGCCGCTCCCGGCGTGGACCTGCGGCCCCTGCTGAAGAACGTGCGCACTCCGGTGCTGGTGCTGGCTGCCTCTGACTTGCGGGGCGAAGTCCTGGGGGACTTCCGGGACGCCTCCAAAATCTTCCCCAACGGCAGGCAGGTGGTGTTCCCCGGCGTGTCCGGGTTTATCCAGCACATTCTGCCGGTGCCCTGCGCCCGGGTGTGGCTGGACTTTGTCAGGGGCCTGGCCAAGTAAGGATAGCGCATCAATTTGCTCCAAGGAGCAACTCGTCACACCGGCGAAAGCTGGTGCCCAGATATGATGATGGCTGATGTGCCTTGCTGGATTCCGGATTCCGCCGGAATGACGAACTATTACTGGATACTCTGCCTAAATGAAACCGTGGTTGTTCCGATAAGGCCCGCTTTCTCTACTGCCGCGCCCTGCAGGCCAGGGGACAACCCATGATGCCCATCCCGGAATTGAGGTTAGCAAGATGGTCCGCCCTTCGACAAGCTCAGGGCGAGCGGGTTTGCACCGCTCATGTTGTGTCCTTCGTCTGAAGCATGAGCCTGTCTAACCGTGAGCGGCATTTGGGGATAGCTTCATGACTCCCCGCCGCCGGTCATTTCTGCTCCAGTCGCTGCTGGCTGCGGGCGTGATGCTGCCGGTGTTGTGGCTGGTGGACTCCTTTGCCAACGCCGCCCTGTCCGCTGGCATGGCCTCCAGCGTCATACTGGTGGCCGTGTATCCTTCTGGTCGCTTTGCCCAGCCCAGGGCATTGGTGGGCGGCCACTGCGTAGCCATCCTGGCAGGGATGGCCTTCTCTCTTTTCCTGTTCTCTGGGCCTGCCGAAGGCGTGATGGCGCGGACTCCCCACCTGTGGGACGTAGCCCTGGCCCTCTCCCTGGGCGTCCTGGTATTGCTGATGGTCATCACCAAAACGGAGCATCCCCCGGCGGGCGGCACGGTGCTGGGGATGGCTGCCCGGCCCTGGGACCTGCGGATGGCCCTGATAATCCTTGGGGCGGTGGCGCTGCTGGCCCTTCTGCGCTGGGCCTTGCGCCCCTGGCTAAGGGATTTGATGTAGGTTGACCCATTCGTGACCCAGGCCCTACAATCCCAGCATCCGCCATCCCCGGCCAGAATTTGCCGCCAAGAGGTCCCGCCATGCCCGATTCCCTGAGCCGCACCTTTGCCCGCTGGTCTGCTTCCCTGGAGTACGAGTCCCTGCCGCCCCAGGTGGTGGACAAGCTCAAGGCATCCCTCCTCCACTCCCTGGTAATCGCCCTGGTGGGTGCGGAGACCGCCCCAGGCAAGACTGCGGTGGAGCTGGTCAGGCACGAGGAGGCCAAGGCCGACGGCGCCACCATTCTGGGCGACGGCACCAGGGCGACCCGTTGCGGGGCCGCCTTTGCCAACAGCAAGCTGATGCACGCCACTAACCAGTCGGACTCCTACCTGATGCTGGTTCATCCTGGTCCGTGCATCGTCCCGGCGGGCCTGGCCACGGCGGAACTGGATGGCCTGGGAGGCCAAGCCCTGCTCACCGCCCTGGCGGCGGGCTACGAAGCCGAGGCCCGCATTGCCGGAGACTTCATCCCTTCCACCCAGGCCCGGGGCTTCCGCTCCAGCCCGGTGTACGGCACCCTGGGCGCGGCTGTGACCACCGGCAAGCTGCTGGGTCTGACCGAGGACCAGAGCGTTACGGCCCTGGCCCTGGCCTGCACTTTCACCGGCGGCACCGGCGAAGGCCCCCGCTCAGGCGGCCGGGAGATGATGTTCCACGAACCCCAGGCCACCCGCAGCGGCATCATGGCGGCCCTGCTGGCCCGGGAGAACATGAAAGGCTCGGAACTGTCCCTGGAAGGCGAGGCGGGCTTGTACAACGCCTTTGTCGGCAACAACAAGGGGGAGTTGTCCTACGTCTTTGCCGGGCCGCCGCACACCTCCCTGCAAAAAGTGGTGGCCGGGCTGGGTTCCCAGTGGGAGCTGATGCACGTCACCCCCAAAATTTATCCCACCGCGGGCTACAACTGCCCGGTCATTGAACTGATGACCCAGCTACGGGCCAGCCACGACATGCCCGCCGACCAAATCCAGAGCATTACCGTGGACATGAACTGGCTGGAGACCACCTATCCTACTCCGGCCTTTCCCAACCCGGCCCGCAGCCGCCCCGGCGTGGCCAGCACCCACTACTTCACCGCCTACACCTGCATCCACGGCAGCTACCCGCCCCTGCGGGAGCGCATTGAGCCGGGGGAGCGGACTTCCGGCGAGGACCCGGCGGTCATGGACCTGCTGAAGCGAGTGGAAGTCATTGGGCATAAGGACCGGCCCGCCTTTGCCCCGCGCATCACCGTGCGGATGCGCAACGGCGCAACTTACCAGGGCGAGTTCCAGGGCCATGAGCTGGAGTGGGACCTGGCCACGGAGACCCGCCGCATTAGCGAGTTGTTTGACCGCATGGACTGGCCCCGCCGCAAGCTGGAGGGCATTGTGGAGGCTGTGACCCATCTGGAGGACGCAGCCAGCCTTGGGCCGCTGGTGAGGTTGTGCGTAAGGGGGTAGGCAGGACATTCTTACTGTGCTTGGGTCTGCCCGCAACTGCACCGACAGCAGATGACTTATACTCAGCGCAACCTTTGCGCCCGTGTCAACTCAAACAAGAATGTTACCGAAGGGCAGATGATTCACTGATCCAGGAATGTTACCGAAGCATTGTTGCCGGGTCCCTGTGATTGGCTGCCGGGGCAAGCTTGGGGTGCT
>Ga0194132_10012641_pt1 | contig 10457 bp, 10 predicted proteins | sample TA2KigOf80mmetaG_FD_148612 | JGI IMG/M metagenome (GOLD analysis project Ga0194132, IMG submission 148612) | Freshwater microbial communities from Lake Tanganyika, Tanzania - TA2015054 Kigoma Offshore 80m | ecosystem: Environmental > Aquatic > Freshwater > Lake | place: Tanzania: Lake... | reverse complement strand
GGGATACAGCAATGGTTTCAAATTCGTGCTCGAAACTTCGGGTTTTGGCGGGGCGGCGCTGGCGGCATACCAACAGGTCGCGGCCGATCTGGCGAAAGTCGGCGTCACCATGGACATCCGCGGTCTCCCGGGGCCGCAATTTCTCGCCAATATGAACAACACCGGGAAATATGGCGACGCGATCACGGTGCCGTGGATCTCGGCGCCGACGGCCGACGTGATCCGGCCGATTCTGATCCATTCCTGCCGATCCAAGTTCCCCTGGTTCTGCGAACCAAGTCTGTCCCCGCTGATCGCGGCGGCACAGGCGGAGAGCGACGAGGATAAAGCCTTGATGCTCCGGCGGCAGTTGTCGCGCGCATACCACGAGCTCGCCCCGGCGATCTTTCTCTATGAGCAAGTCCTATTTGCCGGCCAGCACAAGAGCACCCGCGGCTTTTCAGAAGCTCATGGTCTGGTCGCCTATGACCAAATCGAAGTGACAGAGCCGTAGAGTCGATCAGTCGGCCGGGGCGTACTGTTCGCGCAGGCCCATCAGCAGCACCAGAGTCGCGCGATCGATCTCGATTTTCATCTTCTTCGGGTCGTCGGCGTTGGGAATCGCGCGCGCCGCGCCGCGAAGCGCGCCGGCAATCATGTGCGACAAAACGGTGGGCGTGCCTTCCTTGGCGCGGGCCGCGCCGGCAAGGCCCTGGGTCAAAGTGCGTTCAAGAAAACCAATGGCGCCGGCCTGTTCGATCTTGCGCCACTCGGCCCAGCCGACGACCGCAGGCGCGTCTTGCAAGTAAATGCGTTGCACGTCGGGCTTGGCCGACATTTCGATGAAGGCAAGGCAGCCGGCGAGCAGCGCTTCCCACGGCGTCTTTTTTTCGGCGGCCCGCGCGGTCATCAAGGCTGAAATTTCGCGGCCGAGTTCTTCGACAACGGCGCAGAACAGTTCGCGTTTGTCCTCGTAGTGATGATAAAGCGCGCCGCGCGTGACCTTGGCCGTCTTGACAATCGACTCGGTGGCGGCGTCGGCATAGCCCTTGGCGGCAAATTCGTCGCGAGCGACGGCAATCAACTTGCGCCGGGTCGCTTCCGAGCGCGCGGCTTGGCTGGTCATGATTTGTTGCCCGATCCCTGCATCACTTGCGAGACAAACGCCGCTTCCCCGGGCGGTCCCATTTCGTCGGACAGGCACTGGTAAAGCCGCTTGGTGAGTTCCTTGCGCTCGCGACTCAAGTGTTCCCTCATTTCGGGGCTTGGCTTGAACTGCTCGATCATGTCGGGGGTCACCTTGCCGTGGGTGGCGAGCAAGTGCTCGGTTACCATTTGACGGTCTTTCACCACCCAGAGTTCGGCGCCGAGCTGCAGCACGATCTCGATCAGGTGATCAATCATTGGATCCTTGAAATAGTGCGGATGCCCGCGCTCGAAACCGGGCAGGTCTTTGACGTAGTCGAGCCCCTCGCTCAATTTCTTGGCGCGCTCGGCAGGCGACAGTTTCGACATCTCCGACCTCCGTTCGGCAAAATACTATGGCGGCGGGTGGGGAAATCCACCATGAAAGCGTGAGACTCAGGAGAAAGTTCAAGCCGATGACCGCGTGGCCTGTCATTGCCCTTCATCGGGGCGCCGATCGCCGTTTGCGCGCCGGGCATCCTTGGGTCTACTCCAACGAAGTGGCGATGACGGCCGCGGTCAAAGCGATACCGCCCGGAACACTGGTGCGGATCGCGACCGCCGGCGGCGACGAACGCGCGGTCGCTCATTTCAATCCGCATACATTGATCGCCGCACGCGTGCTCGACACGTCAGCCCGCGCCGAGATCGATGCCGCCTGGTTTCGTACGCGGCTCGAGCGCGCGGCGGCGATACGCGACCGATTGGTGGGCGGCGCATTCTATCGCTGGATTCACGCCGAGGCTGATGGCTTGCCGGGGCTGATTGTCGATCGGTTCGGCGATGTGGTCGTCGTTCAGCCCAACACGGCAGGCATGGATCGCGCCGTGCCTGATGTTGTTGAAGCGCTTTCGCTGGCGCGGGTTGTCGTGGTGCGGGGGGAGTCGGGGGCGCGGCGGCTTGAAGGGCTGGAGGAGCGCTCGGCGTGCCTCAAGGGCGCGCTAGCCGGGCCTATTCAAGTCGACGAGAACGGGCTCACCTTTTTTGCCGATCCACTCGAAGGCCAAAAGACGGGTTGGTTCTTCGACCAGCGCGACAATCGCGCCGCCGCCGCGGCCGTGGTGAGGCGCGTTCCGAACGCGCGCGTGCTCGATCTCTACACCCACACCGGCGGGTTCGCGATCAATTGCGCGGCCGCGGGCGCGGAGCGGGTGATCGCGGTCGATGGTTCGGCGCCATCGCTTGCGCTGGCTACAAAGGCGGCCTCGGCCAACAAGGTCGCAGCCCGCATGAGCGTCGAGCGTGCCGAAGTGTTCGAATATCTCGAGGCGCCATCGACCGAGACCTTCGATCTCGTCATCGCCGACCCGCCGGCCTTCGCCAAATCACGCAAGGACATCAAGGCGGGGCTTCAGGGCTATCGCAAGCTCGCACGCCTGGCCGCCCGCAGGGTCGCGCGCGGCGGCCTTCTCATGATCGCCTCCTGCAGCCATCATGCGCCTCTCGTCGAATTCGCCGGCGCGATCGCCCATGGCCTGCGTGATGCCGGCCGGACTGCGCGGTTGTTGCGCACCGGCTTCGCCGGCGCCGACCATCCCGTCCACCCCGCCCTCCCCGAGACGGCCTACCTCAAAATGCTCACCTACCTGCTCGATTAGAAAATAGGCTGCTATAAAATAGGGTACGACCCTATTTTTGGTCTATTTTTGATAATATAAATAACAGCCCAATGACCTCCTTGCCGCCATCCTGGCGCAGGCGAGCGGTCTGCTCGGCGGCGATTGAAAAGCCGCCTGCGCCGGCCAATTGATGGATCAGCGCCGCGCCGTGTTGGAAGCGGTGGCCGGGGCCGAGCGTAACGGCCGCGCCATCACCGCGCTCGACGCTGAACGCAAACGCGCCGCCGGGTCGCAAGGCGCGATCAACCGCCGCAAACACCGGCGCGAGGTCGCGCACGTAGCACAGCACATCGCCGGCAAGCGCGAGGTCGAGATCGCGTTCGCCGGCGAGCGTCGTGACGATGTCGCCAACGGTCAGGCGCTGATATGCGCCCTTGCGCTCGGCCTCCGCGATCATTCCCGGCGAGAGATCGACCCCGGTGAGCCAGTCGACACGCTCGCGCAGCGCCGCGCCGACCAGCCCGGTCCCGCAGCCGAGATCGATCGCGCGCGCGAATCGCCGCGCCGGCAACGTCCGGTCTATCATCGCTCTCAGCAGCTCGGGGACGGCATAGGCCAAGCGCTCCGTCAGCGCCCGATCGAAGCGCGGTGCGTACTGGTCGAACAGGCGACGCACATACGACTCGCTGAACGTCGGAACGTCACCCCCGGCGAGCAGATGAATCCGAGCCGCCGCGCCCATGGAATCGGACGGGTCAAGTTCGAGATAGGCTTTGAATGCGGCAAGCGAAGCCGTCGTTTCGCCTGCCATCGCCAGTGTCTCGGCCAGCGCGAAGCGGCCCGCGGCCCAGCGCGGCGCCAACGCGATGGCTTGCGACATCACATCGGCAGCGGCAGCGACATCGCCGCGTCCGCGAAGTTGCATGGCGAGATCGAAGCGCCGATCGGCGGCGAGGTCGCCCGAACTCGACATTGGCGAGGGACTGTCCAAGCGGCACGCTCCATCCTATCGTGCGAACCTCGCCTACACCTGAACCGGCCGCCGCGTCCATGTCCACCCCGTTGATCGTCGCCGTTTTCATCCTGACCTATCTTGGCATGGCGGTTGGCCGCGTGCCCGGCCTCAAGATCGATCGCACCGGCATTGCCCTCCTCGCCGCGGCGACACTGCTTGCCAGCGGCGCCGTCGATGCCGAAGCCGCGGCGGCATCCGTCGATGTCGCGACGCTGGTGCTGATGTTCGGTCTGATGATCCTGTCGGCGCAGTTCGGCAAGGCGGGACTCTATGCGGCCGCAGCGGCGCGAATTTCATCGGCGCACGCCACGCCGCGCCGGCTCCTGGCCCTCACAGTCGTCGTCGCCGGCACTCTATCGGCGGTGCTGGTCAACGACATCGTCGTCTTCGCCATGACGCCCCTGTTGTGTGCCGGACTTGCCGCGCGGAAGCTTGACCCGCGGCCGTTTCTGATCGCGCTCGCGGGCGCCGGCAATGCCGGTTCGGCCGCGACCTTGATCGGAAATCCCCAGAACATTCTGATCGGCCAAGTCGGCGGGTTCGACTTTTGGGATTCACTGCCGTTTGCGGACCGCCGGTGGCGATCGGACTCGTCTGCGTCTATGCCGCGACGGCGTGGATTTGGCGGACCGAGCTTGAGGCCACGCATCAGGTTGAGCCCGCGCCACCGCCACCCTTCGACCGGGCCGGTGCCCTCAAGGCCATTGCCGCCACCGTGCTGCTGTTTGTTCTGTTCGCGACACCCCTGTCGCGCGAACTGGCGGCGCTTGCGGTGGCCGCGGTCCTCCTTCTCAGCCGTACCATCGCCAGCCGGCACCTGGTCGCCGCGGTCGATTGGCATCTGCTGCTCCTGATCGCCTGCTTGTTCATCGTCACCGGCGCCTTCGCCGGTACGGGACTCGCGACCGAGGCCTTGAACTGGGCGCGTGCCGGCGGTTTCTCGTCCGATCAACTCGCGGTCCTGGCGCCGGGCGCGCTGGTGGTGAGCAACACCATCGGTAACGTGCCGGCAACGGTGTTGCTCCTGGCGCTGTGGCCTGACCTTGCGCCGCAAACGCTCTATTCGCTTGCCGTGCTGTCGACACTGGCGGGAAATTTCCTGATCGTCGGCAGCCTGTGCAACCTGATCGTCGCCGAACGCGCGGCCGCGTCGGGCGTCAAACTCGGCTTCGTTGATTTCGCGCGCGCCGGCGTGCCGATGACGCTTGCGTCCTTGGCCGCCACCCTGTTGTGGCTGTGACAAATCCAGGTTAGTGAACCCGCCATGACGCGCGTTCAATCCTCGCGACTGGTGCAGCCCGCCGAGTGGGAACCCCACGCGGCGGTGTGGTCGGCGTGGCCGAGCCATGGCGACTTATGGCTTGAGGACTTGGAGCCGGCCCGCGCCGAAGTAGCGTCGCTGTTCAAAGCCATCGCCGACGTTCGCGACGGCACGCCGCGCGGTGAAGCTCTCAGGATTCTTGCGTGTGGTGACGAAGCGGTGACATCGGCGAGGGCCGCGCTCGCGGGTACCGGCGCCGAGGTGCTGCCCGCGACGTTCGGCGACATCTGGCTTCGCGACACCGCGCCAATCTTCATTCGCGAAGCTGGCGCGATCGCCGGCGCGTGCTTCAAGTTCAATGGCTGGGGCGGGAAGTACGTGCTCGACGGCGATGATGCGGTGGCGCCTTTCGTCGCCGGTCGCGCCGGCGTGAAGGCCAATGTCCACGACTTCGTGCTCGAGGGCGGCTCGATCGATGTCGACGGTCGCGGCACGGCGCTCACGACCAGACAATGTCTGCTCAATCCGAATCGCAATCCGCATTTGACGCAGCGCGATCTAGAGACGCGGCTTCGCGCCAATCTCGGCATCGAGAAGTTGATCTGGCTGGGCGACGGCCTCGCCAACGATCACACCGACGGCCATATCGACAATATCGCGCGATTCATCGCGCCGGGTGTCGTGGCTTGTATGGAGCCCTCGGGCCGTGACGATCCCAACGCCCAGGCGTTGCGGGACATCATCGACGATCTGCGCATGGCGACCGATATCGACGGCCACAAGTTCGAAGTGGTCACCATCCCGTCGCCCGGCCGCGTCGAAGACGGCGAGGGCGAAGTGGTCCCCGTGAGCCACATGAACTTTTATATCGGCAATACGACGGTGGTGATGCCGACCTATGGCACGAGGTACGACGATGCGGCGGTGATGGCCCTGTCGAGGTTGTTTCCGGCGCGCAAGGTGACCGGGCTTCCCGCCGGCCATGTTATAACCGGCGGCGGGTCGTTTCATTGCATCACCCAGCAGCAACCGGCGGAACCAGGCAAATGAGCCCAGAGACGAGCCCAGAGACGAGCCAAGTCCGATGAGCAAAGTCACCGTCGCGGCGTTGCAGTGCGCTTACTCCACCGATATGGCGGCGAATATCGAGCGGGTCTCGGGCCTGATCGCGGACGCCGCCAAGAAAGGCGCGCAGGTGATTCTGCCGACCGAGCTGTTGCAGGGGCACTATTTCTGCCGCGAGGAGAGCGAGCGGCACTTCGCCGCGGCGTTTCCCGCGGCCGAGCATCCGGTGGTCAAGGGACTGTCACCGCTTGCCAAGAAACTCGGCGTCGTGATTCCGGCATCGATCTTCGAGCGGGACGGACCGCACTATTATAATAGCCTTGCGATGATCGATGCCGACGGCGCCGTGCTCGGCGTTTATCGCAAGAGTCACATCCCGGACGGGCCCGGCTACGAAGAAAAATTTTATTTCCGGCCCGGCAATACCGGCTTCAAGGTCTGGCCGACGCGGTTCGGAACAATCGGTGTTGGCATCTGCTGGGATCAATGGTTCCCCGAATGCGCCCGGGCGATGATGCTGATGGGCGCCGATATTCTGATGTATCCGACGGCGATCGGCTCGGAACCCGATAATCCGGGACTTGATACCAAGGACCTCTGGCAACGCGCGATGATCGGCCATGCGGTGTCGAACGTCGTGCCGGTGATCGCGGCCAATCGCGTCGGCACCGAGGACGGGCAGACGTTCTACGGATCGTCGTTCATCGCCAGCCATCGCGGCGACAAGGTGGCCGAGCTGAACCGCGTCGAAACCGGCGTGATCACCGCGACCATCGATCTCACCGACGTCACCGCCGCGCGCGCGGCTTTTGGGTTTTTCCGCGACCGCCGCCCCGAGCTCTACGGTTCGCTTGTCCAGAAATAATGCTAAAATAGGGTACGACCCTATTTTTGACCCTAATTCGGGAGTGACCCATGGTGAGGCCGTTGCGGGCGGTGGTGGCGGGCGTGCCGGTGCATGTGATTCAGCGCGGACACAATCGCATGCAGGTCTTCTTCGGTGCCGACGATGCGCAGAAATATCTCGGCTGGCTCGAAGAGTCGTCGAAGCGGCATGGTTTAGCCGTGCACGCCTATGTGCTGATGCCGAACCATTTGCACCTGCTTGCGACGCCGGTGCGAAGCGACAGTCTGCAGAAGGTGATGCAGCAGGTGGGCACGCGCTATGCGATGTATCTCAACGATTCGCGCGACCGCACCGGAAGCTTGTGGGAAGGCCGCTACCGCGCCTGTCCGATCGAGACCGAACGCTACTTCCTCGCCTGCAGCCGATATATCGAACTCAACCCGGTGCGGGTCGGGCTGGCCAAGACCCCGCACGATTTCCGCTGGTCGAGCTTCCGCCACAACGTCGGCGAGCGGGTCGATCCGTTGATCTCGATGCACACCGTGTTTCGCACGCTCGGGCCTAACGACGCGGCGCGTTTCAAAGGCTATCGCGCGCTGTTCGAGGGCGTGATGGATAACGCCTCATTGAAGCTGATCCGCGACGCGACCAATTCGGGGACACCATTGGGCGCGGCTGATTTCATCGGCGCCATGGGCCGCGCGCTCGGGCGCTCCTTCGTCCGGCCCAAACGCGGCCGTCCGCCGAAGCCGCGCCTGGTCCCCGGCAAGTTACGCGCCGCCGAGAAACCGAGGCCTAAGCCTAAGTCAAATAAACAGAAACGCCGCTGAAATTAGGGTCGTACCCTATTTTCGGCGCTTGGTGCGTTTGGCGTAGTCTTCGACCTCGTCCAACACGCGGAGCAGGTTGGCGCCCCAGATCTTGGCGATCTGCTCTTCGCCGTATCCGCGCTTCACCAGTTCAAGCGTGACGTTGAAGGTTTCGGACGCCGAGTTCCAGCCGGTGATGCCGCCGCCGCCGTTGAAGTCCGATGCGATGCCGACATGATCGATGCCGATCAGTTTGACCGCGTAGTCGATGTGATCGGCGAGATCCCTGACCCCGGCCTTCGGCCACTTGAGCTCGATCTCGTCGGCGCGCGCGCGATACGTTTTCAACTGATCGGGCGTCAGCTTGGCCATGTCGGGAAAATCCTTGATTCCGAACTCGGCCCACAGCGCCTGCGTTGCCGCGGTCTTTTCCTTCGGCACGGCGCGGAGGTAGGTGTCGAAGGCGACGACTTGCATCACGCCGCCCTTGGCGGCGAGCGCCGTCATCTCTTCGTCGCTCATGTTGCGCGGATGATCGAACACGCCCTTGGCGCCGGAGTGCGACGCGATCGCCGGTGGGCGTGACGCGGCGATAATGTCGAGAGTCGTCTGCTTTCCGGCATGAGAAACATCGTTCATCATCCCGAGGCGATTGGCGCGCTCGACCGCCTTCTTGCCCAGCGCCGACAGACCGCCATGACGCGACGGCGGATCGTTCAGTCGCTTCTCGGCGATCGATGAATCGCCCAACTGGTTGTGCCCAATATGGGTATGGCCAAAGTAGCGGGCGCCGTAATCGTAGAACACGTCGAGCAACTCGACGTGCTCGCCCATGGGGTAGCCGTTCTCGATGCCGATCAGCACGACCTTCTTGCCCTCGGCGGCGATTCGGCGGGCGTCGCCGGAACTCAAGGCGAGGCTAAGCTTGTCGGGATATTGTAGGGTCGTGACGCGATGGATCGCCGCGAATTTGGCCATCGCATCCGCTAACGCCTTCGCGTATCCCGCCGTCGTGAGCGGCCCTTGACCGACGAAGACAATCAAGAACGTGGCATCGAGCCCACCTTCGATCTGGGTTGGAATGTGCACCTGCTGCCCGCGCGGCCCCGGCTTCATCGGGTCGTAGGCGTCGCTGCCGTAGTTGGCGGGAATGTCGACGTGGGTGTCGACCGTCAGGACGCGCTCATGAATGGCGCGGGCCCACGCGATCAATTCGGCCTCGGTCTCGGCAACGGCCGAGACAGAGAAAAAGCAAGCTAAACATATAATATATTTCATATTTCTCTCCATTAAATGGGGTCGTACCCTATTTTCAGACCTTATTATTGAGGAGTGCGGCGGCGGCCAATGCGGCGGTGGTCGAACCGGACGCGACCGCGCGTTCGAGTTCGGCGGCGCGGGAGCGAACGGCGGGTGAGGACCTGAACTCTGCCAGAACGCGCTCTTCGACCATCGCCCACATCCAGCGCACGTGTTGATCCGCGCGCTTAGTATCCCAGCGGCCGGTAGATTTGGCCGCGGCGGAGAAGCGCTCGATCGCGCCCCAGACGTCGTCGAGACCTTTGTTCTCGCGCGCGCTGATGATGACCACCGGCGGCACCCACGGTGCGCCGGCCGGCGTAACAATGCGCAGGGCATGACCATAGTCGGCCGCCGACTCTCTCGCGCGCGCCATATTGTCGCCGTCGGCCTTGGTGATGGCGATCATATCGGCGATCTCGAGTACGCCCTTCTTGATGCCCTGAAGATCGTCGCCACCGCCGGCCAGCATCAGCACCAAGAAGAAGTCGACCATCGCCGCGACTGAAACCTCGCTTTGACCGACCCCGACGGTCTCGACCAGCACGACGTCGAACCCCGCCGCTTCGCACACCACGATCGCCTCCCGGGTCGCGCGCGACACGCCACCGAGAGTGCCGCCGGTGGGCGAGGGGCGGATATAGGCATTCGCATCCTGGGCAAGGCGCATCATCCGCGTTTTGTCGCCAAGAATTGAACCGCCAGCCCGCGAGCTCGACGGATCGACGGCGAGCACCGCCACCTTGTGCCCTTTGGCCGTCAGCATCGAGCCGAAGGCATCGATGAAGGTCGACTTGCCGGCGCCGGGCAAGCCGCTCACGCCAATCCGAACCGAATGACCCGCCCGCGGCATCAGCTTGATCAGCAGATCCTGTGCGTCGGCCTGATGCTGCGGATTGGTCGACTCGATCAGCGTGATGGCGCGGGCGAGGACGGTGCGGTCACCGCCGAGGACGCCCGCCACCATGTCGTCGACCGCCACGATGGCTCAGGCCTTCTGTTGCTGAGCGAGTTTGTCGAGCAGATCGTCCGCCGCTTCGCCGATCACGGTGCCAGGCGGGAAGATCGCCGCCGCGCCGGCTTTGCGCAACGCGTCGAAATCCTGTGGCGGAATGACACCGCCGACCACCACCAGAATGTCGCCGCGCTTGTGCTTCGCGAGCTCGGCCTTGAGTTCGGGCACCAGCGTCAGATGGCCCGCCGCCAACGAGCTAACGCCAACAATGTGCACGTCGTTCTCGACCGCCTGCTTCGCCACTTCTCCCGGTGTCTGAAACAGCGGTCCGATGTCGACATCGAAGCCGAGATCGGCGAAGGCGGTCGCAATTACCTTTTGCCCGCGGTCGTGACCATCCTGGCCGATCTTGGCGACTAAAATGCGCGGCCGGCGGCCTTCCCTGGCCGCGAACGCCTTAACCCGGTCTTGCACGCGTGTGAT
>Ga0194132_10012640_pt1 | contig 10457 bp, 9 predicted proteins | sample TA2KigOf80mmetaG_FD_148612 | JGI IMG/M metagenome (GOLD analysis project Ga0194132, IMG submission 148612) | Freshwater microbial communities from Lake Tanganyika, Tanzania - TA2015054 Kigoma Offshore 80m | ecosystem: Environmental > Aquatic > Freshwater > Lake | place: Tanzania: Lake Tanganyika... | reverse complement strand
CCTGCGACGCAAGTGGTTGTCTGGCCAAGGTTTCCCTTCGCTGCGAACGACAAGCGGTGCGGCTGAGCGTACTTGGTGCGGCATCGAGTTTGCAAAACCCTGGCTCCCACGGATTGCTTCCAACGGACTAATCCAACCCAGGGTGACAACCATGCACTTGACCCACGGCAATTTTGTTCCGACCGAGTTTGTCCGGCTGCTTTCGCAATATCGGCAGCGGTTGTTGACCACCGCCGCGGTCATCGCCGGCGCGGTGGCGCTGTTTGCCTTGGTGCGCCCCAACACTTGGGAAGCCTCGCAGGCGCTGATCATCCGCAATGAGGCAGCGGCCCGCGGAACCCAGGAGCGGCCGGGCAAGTTCGACCGTCCGGAGCAAATGCAGACCGTGCAGGAAACCATCATGGAACTGGCCCGTAGCCGCAGCGTGCTGGCTGCCGCGCTGACCGAGGTGGGAACTTCCTCAGGCGCCTCGGCCGCAGGATTTCCGGGCGAAGAGGATATCGAAGATCTGCGCAAGGCCGTCCGGCTGACGCCACCGAAGGGGGCCGAGTTCGGCAAGACGGAAGTCTTCTACCTCAACGTGAAGGATCACGATCGCGGCCGGTCGGTCCAGTTGGCCGCGGCCATGTGCCGGCAGCTTCAAACGCACTATCAGCAACTGCTCGACCGCAAGGCCCAGAGCATGATCGGCGAACTCGGCCGCGCCGTGACGCTGGCGGAGGGGGAATCGGCGCTGGCCACCAAGCGTCTGCAAGCCGTGGAAGCCGAAGTCGGGATCGATTTGTCTGAGTTGCGGATCCTGGAAAAAAGCCCCTCCGGCATGAGCGACTTGCGCACCCGGCTGACCACGCTGGAGAATGAACTGCGAGAAGCCCGGACAACCCACCAGGCCCATGAAGCCCTGCGGGCCTTGCTGGTGGCATCCACTTCGGACGCAGGGCATCTGCTGGCCGCACCCAATCGGCTGCTCGATTCGCAACCGGCTCTGCGGCGGCTCAAAGAGGGGCTGATCGACAGCCAATTGCGCACGGCCCAACTCAGGGGCGTCATGTCCGACGAGCATCCCCGCGTGCAGGGAGCCCTCGCCGCGGAGGAGGAAGTGCGTCACAACCTGGCCAAAGAATTGGACGTGGCCATCCGCGGGGTCGATGTCGAACTGAAACTAACCACCCACCGGATCACGACTCTCCAGAACCAGGTGGAAAACATCGGCCAGCGGCTCGACAAGCTCGCCGTAGTCCGGGCCAAATACAGCAACTTGAACGACGAGATTCATCACCGCCAGCAGAACATGCAGGCCGCCGTCACGAATCTGGCCGAGGCCCGGGCTGCCCGTGCAGCCGCCAGCTCCGCCAATCTGATCGCCACAATCGATACCCCTGATACGGGCAGTTCGCCGGTTGGGCCGGGTCGGCTGGTGACGATTCTGGCCGGAATCTTGGGGGGATTGGCCGTCGGCGTGGGTGTGGTCCTGCTTACGGTGCCGGCTGCTTCTCCGGCCCAGATGGCCCGCGGAGCCGGTGGTTCAAATTGGGTGCGTCCCGTTGTCGGCAACACGGGCGCCCTAAGCTTGAAACAGGCCCTGGCCCGCCTGGCTCAGCGCCGGGCACTGTGGAACTGAATTGGGATGGAAGCATTTGCAGGCATCGGCGTGGTCATCGCCCTGGTATGGGCCAGCGTTTTTGTGCTGCGCGGATCGCTGGTGGCAGGATGCCTGACGTTCCTATTCGTCAATTCTTGCTTCGGCTTCTACTTCTTTAATACACGAATCGGGCCGGTCGAGATTACGCTCGACCGCATCGTGCTGGTGCTGGTGTTGGGGACCTATGTGGTGCATCGTGCGCTGGGGCGCACCGTGCCGCGGCGCCTTGCCGCAGGAGACTGGGGCGTGCTGGCGTTTGTCGGCTGGCTGGCGATATCGACGTTTACGAGCGAATTCACCGCGGCCCTCCCCGGCCACGTCCTGCCCGTCTGGCACCTGATCGTTGGGTACGCCAGCCCGCTGTTGATCTATTGGATCGTGCGGCAGGCCCCTCTGAACGAGCGCACCGTGCGCGGCGTGCAACTGTTTTTCATCGGCCTGGGGATCTATCTGGCGGTCACGGCCGTGGCGGAAATCAACCACCTGTGGTGGGCTGTTTTTCCCGGTCATATCGCCGATCCGGCTGCCGGACTCCACTATGGCCGCACCCGCGGACCGATGGTCCACTCCATCGTGCTGGGCTTTTGCCTCAGTCTCAGCGCGTTGTGCCTGTGGGTCTACCGCGACCGCCTCAGTGGGCGCGGGAAAATCGGTTCGCTCGGAGTGCTGGGTTTGCTGCTGATCGGCGTGCTGGGTACGTACACACGGTGTGTGTGGATGGGGGCCGCGGCCGGTTTGTTGGTCGTGATGGGTATGACCTTGCCCCGGCGCGTCAGCGCCGTGTTGCTCACCGGCGCGCTGAGTTGCGGGCTGCTCCTGGCGGCGACGCAGTGGGACCGGTTGGTCAACCTCAGCGCGGGCCGCTCGGCCGCAGAGACTCGGGATTCCACCTACATGCGGGCCTCGTTTGCCTACCTTTCCTGGCAGATGTTCCTGGACCATCCCGTCCTGGGTGTCGGTTTGGGCCAATATATTCGGGCCAAGGATGATTACCTTTCCGACCGCACGACCGAACTGCGGTTGGAAGCAGTACGCGACCAGTTGCTGCATAACCTGCCGCTGAGCATCCTGGTGGAAACCGGATTGATCGGTTTCGGGCTCTATTTGGCGATGTTTTACTTCTGGATTCGGAACGCCTGGCGGCTGGCAATCAACCGCCAGTTGCCTGATTGGGTCCGTTCTGAAGGACGGGTCATGCTCGGCCTCGTGGCCGCCTACATTCCCAACGCCCTGTTTCAGCCGCTGGGGCACATGAACATCGTCCATATGCTGTTCTTCTTTGTAGCGGGCATGACGGCCGCCCTGGCCAGCACGTCTCAGACGCCTCTGGTTGCTCGCCGAGTCGCCCCGTTGCGGGGGCAACGGCAGAGCGAATTGTTGGCCGCCTGCGACTTTGGTTGAGCCGCGTCAACGATGTTGCCGCGAAGCAACGTCCGGGGACGTGGCCCGGCACGAAATGGCTGCGATCCGGCCCAGGTCGGCAACCCAACCCTCTCCGGCACGCTGTTTGCCTCCTGGAACGTTTCCCACGGCAGTCAGGAATGCCTGCCCCGCACACGACCAGGAGACGGTGGAATGATCGCACAGGCCAGCAGCGTTTCGGTCTTTGAAGCGCCCGCGACACAAATGTTTGTACCGCGACGCGCCCAGTTGCATCGCTCGGTTCGGCCGGCGGTACGGCGATTCGTCCGCAACATGCACAGGACCGCGAAGAACCCGGGAGCTCTGCTGGAGCAGATTCATTCCGGCCGCCCGATTGTGGCGCCACAGGGAAACCGCAGCCTGGCTTACAGCGCCGCCAAGCGAACGCTGGACATCGCCGGGGCGCTGGCACTGCTGGTCGTCCTTTCGCCGGTTCTGCTGACAACGCTGCTGGTCCTGACGGTGACCACAAAAGGCCGGCCGCTGTTCTGCCAGCGCCGCGTGGGCCTGCAAGGGAAACTCTTTCCGATGCTCAAGTTCCGCACCATGCGCTTGGACGCTGCCAAAATCCAGCACACCATTGCGAACGAACAATCCGGCCCGATCTTCAAGAACCGCCGCGATCCCCGTATCACACGGATCGGACGGCTGCTGCGCAAAACCAGCATCGATGAAATGCCGCAATTGCTCAACGTGCTGGCCGGCCACATGTCGCTGGTGGGCCCCCGGCCGCCGATCGCCGAAGAAGTGGCCAGGTATGAACTGTGGCAGCGCCGCCGGCTGTCCGTCCGGCCCGGACTGACCTGTCTCTGGCAGGTCAGCGGCCGTTCCTACATCGGCTTTGAAGACTGGGTGCGGATGGACATCTGGTACGTCAACAACCAGCGGCTGTGGACCGATCTGTGGCTCCTGATCAAGACCCCGCTGACAGTCATTTCCTGCCGCGGAGCGTATTGATGCTCCGCGTTGCAAAAACGCATCAGCAGAGCCTGCCGTCGCCAAATGTAGTAGGGTTGTAGAAGCATCGGATGAACAGCCCATGACGCTCAGTTCTGCTACGCTTCCAGCCACCCCGGCCGCGCCCGTCGTGGTGCCCACGCCCCGCCGCCCGCCGCCCGCCGTGCAAAACCGCACCGGCAACGTTCGCGTTCTCCACCTCATCAACGGCGAGCACTATGCCGGCGCGGAGCGGGTCCAGGACCTGCTCGCCCTGCGGCTCCCAGAGTTCGGCTTTGAGGTCGAATACGCCTGTGTTAAGCCGGACAAGTTCGGCCCGCGCCGCGCATCACAGCACGTGCCGCTGCACGAAATGCCGATGGGCCGGCGCTACGATCTTCGCGCGGCCTGGAAAATTGCCCGGCTCGTGCGCCGCCAGGGTTACCAACTAATACACACGCACACACCGCGGACCGCCCTGGTTGGCTCGCTGGCGTCCCGCGTCTGCCGCGTGCCGATGGTCCATCACGTTCACGGCCAGACGCTGACCGAGGTCAACCGCCAGTGGCTGTGCCGGCTATCCGCCGTGGTGGAACGCGTCAGTCTGGGCCGGGCCAGCCGCATCATTGCGGTTTCCCCCAGCGCCGTTCAGTATCTGCGCCGGCAGGCCGTACGCCCGGAGCGGATTGCACTGGTGCCCAACGGCGTTCCGGCTTCGAAACATCGATTGTCGCGGCCATGGGAGCGCACACCTGGCCGCGCTTGGACGCTGGGAACCATCGCCCTGTTTCGTCCGCGCAAAGGGACGGAGATGCTGCTTCAGGCCGTGGCCGATCTGCGTGCCGCCGGACACAACGTGCGGCTGCGGGCTGTCGGGCCATTTGAAACCAGCCAGTACGAGGCGGAAGTCCAAGCCAGGGTGCAATCGCTGGGGCTTGCCGACCATGTCGATTGGGTCGGCTTCCGCTCCGACGTGGATGCCGAGCTTGCCCAAATGGACCTGATGGTCTTGCCCAGCCTGCTGGCGGAAGGTCTGCCGATGGTCGTGCTGGAGGCAATGGCCGCTGGCGTCCCTCCGGTCGGCACGCGCGTGGAAGGAATCCTCGACGTCATCCGGCACGAAACGGACGGGTTGCTGTGCGAACCCAATAGTGCCGACCTGGCGAAACAATTGGAGCGCGTGCTCCGGGGCGAACTGGACTATTCACGCTTAAGCGCCGCCACCGTGGCGAGGCACCAGGAATGTTATAGCGATGTCAGCATGGCCCAGGGACTGGCCCAAGTCTATCGGGATCTGCTGTTTGACTGACCGGCGCACGCCTCGCGCTCATCCATACTTTTACCCTTCCTATTCCGCCATGCCCGACCGCATCCGACTACTGAACATGGACATCGACCCCCTGACAATGGAGCAGGCGGTAGCCCGAGTCCAGAACTGGATTTCCAAGCCTGATGGTCTCTGCCGCTTCGTGGTCACCCCCAACGTGCAGCACTCCGTCCTGATCCAAGAGCACGCCGAATTGCGCGCCGCCTACGCGGATGCGGGCCTGGTTCTGGCCGATGGACTTCCCGTTGTGCTGGCGGCCCACTTGCTCAAACAACCTCTGCCAGAGCGAGTTACCGGGAGCGACCTGGTGCCGGCCCTGCTGGCTACCGCAACCCCCGAGCGGCCATTGCGGGTCTTCCTGCTGGGCGCCGCACCCGGCGTCGCCGTGCGCGCCGCGGCACGGATTGCCGGACAATGGCCGGCTGTGGAGCCTGTGGGGACCCACAGCCCGCCGCTGGGGTTTGAAAACGACGAAGCGGAAAATGCCCACATTCTCAGTCTCATCAGGGCCGCGGCACCGGACGTCCTGGTTGTCGGACTGGGAGCCCCCAAGCAGGAACTCTGGGTCCATCGGCACCAAGCGCAGATTGCGGCGCCGGTGGCGCTGTGCGTGGGGGCCACAATCGACTTTCTGGCGGGCGAAAAACGCCGGGCTCCCCGCTGGATGCAGCGCGTGGGACTGGAGTGGCTGCACCGCTGCCTCAGCGAGCCCCGCCGCCTGGCAAAGCGCTATCTTCGCGACGCCTTCGTCTTTCCGCGCCTCGTCTGGCAGCAATGGCGCCAATCAGCCGGCACCCGATAGCGTCCTGTGTGGTGGGCGCGCCGTGGCGTCCAATTCAACCGCTGCCGTGGTAACCGAGGCCAGCGCCCCGCGGCCGATTGACTTGTAGCCGCTAAACCATGTCCTTCCGCACGGCCCAGACGGCGGCCTGCGTCCGATCGACTACGCCGATCTTGCGGAGAATGTTCTGCACGTGCTCCTTCACCGTTTCCACGCTGATTTCGAGCGAAGTGCCGATTTCCTTGTTGCTTAACCCCAAAGCAATGTGCCGCAGCACCTGTGTCTCGCGGTTTGTCAGCGGTACGTCCTCCCCCGCTTCGTGGCGATCCTTCATCGTTCCTGCCACGCGCCGCAGTTCCCCTAACTTGGTCGGCGGTTCCCCCGCCGCGGCAGCCCGGATCGCGGCAATCAGATCCTTGCGGTTGGTCCCCTTCAGCACGTAATCGCAAGCCCCCAGCGCCACCGCCCGGGCGACATAGGTCGGATTGTCGTACGTCGAAAGGACCACCACCTTCGTCTGGGGAACCTTCTTGTGGATCTGCTCCAGGGCCTCCAGGCCGTCCCGCCCGGACATGCGGATGTCCAGCAGCAGCACGTCCGGTTTATGACGCACCGTTTTTTCCACCGCCTCGTCCCCGTTCTGGGCCTCGTCCACAATTTTGATGTCGGACCCTTCCAGCAGGCTGGCCAAGCCGCTGCGAACCACTTCGTGGTCGTCGGCCACCAATACTTTGATGCTCATATACCTCTCTCTTCTTCGTTGGGGGGGAGGGGGGATAGAAAACGAAGCCGCGTCCCTGCCTGGCGCCCACGCCAAACGAGGCGTGCTGCTACCTTTGCCAACGCGAACCCTGGCCTTTTGGAGCGATCGCCAGGGCCGGCACTGTTCCTTGCACTACAATCATAGCGGATGGAACGAAAAAGCAACCCTGGGGAGGGAGTCGGGGGGGATTTTTGCCCCGGGCACGAAGCGCCAGGGCAAACGGGGGCGTATGCCCCCTTGGCGGTATCTCCGGCTCCGGCGGACGACTGAACCGCACTCAAGTGCTCCCTTGCCCCCATCCGTTTCGCCCGAATTTTCCGGTTGAATGGGTTCTGTGGACACCCACCCCGGCGCCCGTGCCGGCTGCGTTGACCACCTGCTACCCGTGACGTAGATAAGCTACGGCGTAGTCGCTGGACGCACAAGTTTTGGCGGCGACCCGAGACACGGACGGTGCGCCGGTTGAATGCTGACGGCTGGCAAGCCGTATGCTGCGGACAACCGCACGGCCGGAACCCGGAAACTTCGAAAATCGTTGGCGGAGCAGATCTTATGACCAAAGGCACCCTATTACTCGTGGACGATGACCGGCACGTGCTCAGCTCGATGGCCCAGTGGCTGCGCGAGCAAGGCTATGCCGTGGATACCGCCACGTGCCAGGCCGAGGCGCTGACGGCCTTGGACAAGAAGCCGTACGAGGTGGCCCTGGTCGATATCCGGCTGGGAGACGGAGACGGCTTTGACATCCTGGCCCACTGCAAGAAACACGTCCCGGGTGTGAGCGTCATTCTGCTGACCGGCTACGGCACCGTGGATGCCGCCATCGAGGCCATCCGGGCCGGCGCATTCGACTTCCTCACCAAACCGCTGATCGACGAAGAGCTGGAGATGGCCATCGAGCGGGCACTGGCGCAGCGGGAAATGATCCGCGAAAACAACAACCTCAAAGCCCAGCTCGATTTGAAGTTCGGCCTGGACAATGTGGTCGGTCACGATCACCGGATGCGTCGCGTGTTCGACATGATCGACAGCGTGGCCGACACGCGGACCACCGTGCTGATCACGGGGGAAAGCGGCACGGGCAAGTCGCTGATTGCCAGGGCCATCCAACGCCGGAGCACTCGGCGCGATAAGCCGTTCGTGGAAGTGGCCTGTGGCGCCTTGCCAGAAACGCTGCTGGAGTCGGAGCTGTTTGGCCACGTGTCCGGCGCGTTCACGGGGGCCACAGGGGAAAAGATCGGCAAGTTCAAGCAGGCCGACGGGGGAACGATCTTCCTGGACGAAATCGGCACCGCCAGCCCGGCCTTTCAAGTCAAGCTGTTGCGGGTCCTGCAGGAGCTGCAATTCGAGCCGGTCGGCGGCACCAAGACGTACGAAGTGGACGTCCGGGTGATCCTGGCCACGAACGAGGATCTCGCGGCCCGCGTGGCAGCAGGGACGTTCCGCCAGGACCTGTTTTACCGGATCAACGTGATCAACATTGAGTTGCCGCCGCTGCGGGAGCGGATTTCCGACATCCCGCTGTTGGCCCGCCATTTCCTCAAACAGGTGTGCGCGGAAACGGGGCGCAACGTGCGGGACTTCACGGACGAGGCGCTCTCCGCGCTGCAGCGTTTGCGTCTGCCGGGGAATGTGCGGGAGTTGCAGAACATCGTGGAGCGGGCCGTGCTGCTGGGCCGCGGCGACGTGATCCGCCCGGAAGACCTCCCCGCCAGCGCTCAAGGCCCGGCTGTCATGCCGCGGTTGGAGTCCGCCGGCAGTCACGGCCTCAAATCGGCCCTGGAAGCCCCGGAGCGGGAAATCATTCTGGCCGTGCTGGACAGCAACAACTGGAACCGGAACGAAACGGCCGAAGCCCTGGGCATCAACCGGACCACGCTCTACAAGAAGATGAAGCGGCTGGGGCTGGAAGAAGAACGCCGCGCCGCCCGCCGCGTGGCGACTCCCGCCCGGGCCGAGTCCTAAGCGGTGGGTGGCATGACGCCTACTTCACCCGCGCCAGTTTCATGATCCGGCCCGACACGTTCCAGTCCTGCACGTAGAGGTTCCCTTCCTTGTCCCAGCAGGAGCCGTGCGTACCGCTGAAAATCCCTTCGATCCACTTGTTCTGCGGGACATTAAAATTGCCGCGGGCCTTGGGATCCGGGTTGCAGCCGAGCACCGCAATGATGGTGTTGCTCTTGTCGAGAATCACCACCCGTCCCTGCAAATCGGGCACGGAAACAAAATCGCCCTGGACCGACGCGGAGGTGGGCATGCCCAGGCCCGTGACCACTTCCTCAATAAAGTTGCCATCCAGATCGTAGTGCAGCAGCCGCCCCTTGGGAGCGTGGTTGCGGTCGCAGATCAACAGGCGCGGTGGATTGTAGCGCGTGTCGAGCGTCATCCCGTGCGCCGTGTTGAACTCCTTGAGATTGTTCCCCTTCTTGCCGAAGTGGGCCAGGTATTTCCCCGTCTTGTCGAACTTGAAAATTTGGTCGCTCCCATATCCGTCCGCCAGGAAGATGTCGCCATTGGGGGCCACGGTAATCGCGGTGGGACTCCACTTCTTGATCTTCGGCACAGCCTCCTGCGGAATCCCCAGCTTCAAGACGATCTCGCCCGTCTGGGCATTCAGCTTGATCCCTTCCCCCGCCGCGTTGCGGGCGGCGTAGATGAATGAGCCCCCCTCTTCCTCGCGGGCCTCGAGGTCGTGGATGTTCGAATACTGGTCTCCCACAAACCGCCGCAGCAGGTTCCCCTCGGGCGTAAAGACGAACACACCCAGGCTGGAACTGGTGTATATGCTCCCCTCCTTGTCCACGGCCACGCCGCCGTGCGTCGACCCCAACTGCGACTTTCCGTCGCTCCCCAGCCCCCAACCGGGGACCGTGTCGAACGTCATGGCCCCGGATCCCATCCGCACGGGCTTGGGAGTGTCCGCCGCGACCAATGGGGATGCCAGACTCAAAAGCAACGTCAGTGCGAACGCCAGATATCGAGTTGTCATGTGATGGAATCCTGTTTGTTTCGGGTACGTGTTTCGTACAGGATAGATTGTAGCAGGACGAGAGAGCAAGCGCGGCCCTAAGGCGGCAGCCAAACATTGTTGAACACTGGGTAGCGGCGATAGCAGGGAGGTCAGCTAGAATTCAAGCCCCGCGCCGCCTTCGCCTCTCCCCAAGGCGCAGCCTAGAATTCGCGCTCCGGCAGGGGCGGGATTGGCATTTCGATCCGCACACCGGTGTTGGGTTCCTGTGTGCGATCCAGGGCAAACGGCGCTCGAAGGATGTAGCCCTGAACGGTTTTTTCGAACGACAGCGGGGCTTCCGTCAATAGGTCCTTCGGGATGGCGGCGATGGCCTGAGATTTCAACTCGTCTAATGTCGGCGGATAGGTATCGTGCAGGGCGCGGTACTCGGCCAGTTCCAGTGCGACATCGCGCATCGCCTGGCGGCAGTGATGTTGCGCGTCGTGAGCGATGCAGGCATCGACTGCCGGCAAAAACAGATTGATAAACAGCAGTCACTGCTGTCCGGCTATAAGTCGAACAGGGACAGCTGGTTAGACCCCTTATGGGGGCGCTTTTGTGGTATTTGAGTCAAGT
>Ga0194132_10012639_pt1 | contig 10457 bp, 9 predicted proteins | sample TA2KigOf80mmetaG_FD_148612 | JGI IMG/M metagenome (GOLD analysis project Ga0194132, IMG submission 148612) | Freshwater microbial communities from Lake Tanganyika, Tanzania - TA2015054 Kigoma Offshore 80m | ecosystem: Environmental > Aquatic > Freshwater > Lake | place: Tanzania: Lake Tanganyika... | reverse complement strand
TCGACGCCTGTTGCGCGGCCTGGACCGACCTCATCGCGGTGCCCGCCAGGCTCGCCTCCATAACGCACCGTGCCTGGGCTTACCTGTCATGACTTCTGTCGGTTGGTATAACAGCTTGGCAAAGCCGCCCAAATGGCTAAAGTCGGTGTTTTCCCGCAACCAGTCCGGCGGCCATGACGGTCACTTCCGCCCAGAAGCACGACAATTTCTGGCCGGCCACGTTCGAGGAACGCGGCGCGGTGGTGCCTTTCACCACGCCCGTGCTGGCATTCTCGCGCGTGCGCACCCAGGAAGAGCGCGGGCTCGAGCTCCTCGTGCCGGGTCTCGCAGGCGGGCGAGATACTTACGTAATCCCCTGGCGTAGCTTGCCGGCCGTTTTCGTCATGACGGTGCACGACCGCCTGCTGCGTGAGCAGATCGAGACCTTGCCGGCGTCGACACCGTCGGAGATCCGCGGCGCGGCGCTCGACGTCGAAAGCACCGGTCTCGCCGGCAGAGCGAGTGCCGAAGCGGCCCGCCAGGCGGCTGGCGGCGACGAGAGCGAGAAGCTCCTGACCAATTTCTTCCTGGTGACCGAGGCCGTGCGCCAGCTTTCCGGTGGCAAGCTGCAGATCGGCCCGGCCGATCTGACGCACGAGGCAGGCCGGTCGCGGATCAAGGCGATCCTTTCGCGTGTTGCCGCGCTGTTCAAGCTGACGGCCGACGATTTCTACGCCCGGCTTGAGCGCTGGGCGGTGGCGGTGGCGCCGATCGGCGTCCCGGGTCTCAACTACACCTGCCGCCTGCGCCAGCTGATCGCCGACATCGCCGACTACGCGGACGACCTCGAGACTTGGGCCGATCGCGACCTGTCGGAGGCAACCGACAGCGCCCGGGTCTGCGTCCAGATCGCCGAGGAGACGGCCGGCAGCGCCCGGACGATCGCAACTGGCGTCGACCGCTATGCTGCCGACATGCGCGGCACGCTGAACGACTGGCGCGCCAGTCTCGAGCGTGTCGAGGCACTGATGGCGAAGCTCACCTGGATGCTCGACGGCTGGCGGCCGATCGTCACGCTCTGGCGCGCGACCGATCCCGGCAACCGGGAGCAGGCGCAGGACGCCGTCGGGGAGATGTTGCGCCTGATGCCAATCATGCCGCGCCGTGAAGTCGGCAGCCGGGCGCGGCGCACCTGGGGAGACCTGAGCCAGTCGTTGCAGCGCACGCGCATCAAGGCGCACGAGGATTGGCTGTCGGGCAAGGTCGATATCGAGCTGGTTCTCCGCCTGGAACGTTTTAAGGCGATGGGACATGAAAGAGCGCGACGATGAGCTGACGCTCATCGAAAAACGTCTTTCCAAGCTGCCGCCGTCGAAGTTCCGCGAGATTGTGGGCGTGCTCGAGGAGAGCCGGCCTGATTTCGGCAGTGCGGGCGCCGTCGAGGCGCTGATGTCGAAGATGCGACCGCGCCTCGTCCGTATGAAGCTGGCGCGCAAGCTCACTCTGCAGCGCCTGTTCTGCCGTCCCTTCGAGGAGCTGCTGGTCAACGACCCGGAGCCTAAAGGCGTCGGCACGCGCATCACCCGCCGTTCGATCGAGCCTTGCTGGAAGCTGGTTGTCGATCGCGGCGATGCCAAGAAGCTGCAACGTCTGGTAACCAATCTGCGCCTCTGCAGCAACGAGGAGACGCGCAAGGTCGAGCGCGTCGGCCGGCAGCTCTGGTCCTACGCTGCCGGTGTCCTGCGCGGCACGCTACGCGTACGCGGCGGTCTGCCGGACGAGATCGTCGCCGGCATGAGCGAGAGGGCCTACCGCGATATCCTGTTCATCGCCGACTACCTGCAGATCGCCGACGTCCTGCAGGAGCTGAAGCGCAAGCTCGGACGGCGGCCGTTACGCAAGGCGACGGCCGAGCACATCGACGCTGTCGTCACGGCACTCGAAGCGGTCAACGCGGTCAATCGCGAGTATCAGCACGTCGTCATCGATGTGCTGTTGGCCTGGCTCAAGTACCCGTCAGACATCGTCGGCATCGTCGATCGCATCGCCGCCGAAGCGAAGGCCGAGATCGATGAGGAGTCGCTTGCACTCGCTGGCGAAGCACTGGTCGAGGACGTCGAGGAAAAGCTTCGCTCGGTGACGGGATTGGCGGCGCGCAGCGGCGGCGAGCGCGCCGACCTGGTCCGCGGCCTGCGGGGCTGCGTCAGCGACGTGATCGGCGCCCATGGGGCGTTTCAGAGCCGCGCCAGCACGACGGCGATGCGCCGTCTGGAGCGCATCCGCGGCAAGGTCGCGTCTTTGGTGGCGGAGCACGTTCTCAAGGAGGCCGACATTCGCGTCCTGACTGCCGTGCCGCGGCCACCCGAGCGGAGTGAAGCGGCGGATATGTCCGATGTCCTGCCGATGGTGGCACTAGAGGCGCTGCCTGACCCGACCAGGGTCCAGGCCGCCGAGGACCAGGCGATCGCCCTGCGCCTATGCGCGAAATATGCCGAGGAGCTGGGCCTCGGCCCGGAGTTCTTCGACAGCGTTGAGAGCCTGGGCCGCGCTATCGAGGACCGGGCGCGCTGGGCAGCGGTGCGCCTCGACATGGCCTCGATGCCCGCGGAGCGCCGCGAGGCCGCGGTGGCTCATTTCTACGTCGCCATCCGTGTTCTGGAGCTGGTGGCGGGCTCGGACAGGGCAGACAATCTGCGGCGTCAGCTCATGGGCCGTTTCGCGCCGCCGGCAGCGCCGGCCGCGTAGCGTGCGTTCTATCACGGTCTGTCCCTTGACACCGGGGGCGGCGCAGGGCTTGATCCCCCGAATTTTTTACGACCCGGGCGGCATCTCGATTCCCCGTGTTCTCCCCCAACTCCAGGAGTCTCATGACGCGTAAGGCCTCGGGCGGGGTCGTCGAGCTGGTCAAGACCGTCCTTATCGCGCTTCTCATCGCGTTCGGCATCCGCACCATCGCCTTCGAGCCCTTCAATATCCCGTCGGGCTCGATGGTTCCGACCCTGCTGGTCGGCGACTATCTCTTCGTCTCCAAGTATTCCTATGGCTACAGCACCTACTCGCTGCCGTATGGCGTGCGGCTGTTTTCCGGGCGGATCCTCGCTCGCGAACCGGAGCGCGGCGACGTCGCCGTGTTCAAGCTGCCGCGCGACCCCCGTACCGACTACATCAAGCGGATCGTCGGCCTGCCTGGCGACCGCATCCAGGTCAGCCAGGGCGTCCTGCATATCAACGGCGAGCCGGTGAAGCGCGAGCGGATCGAGGATTATTTCGACAGCGAAGGCCGTGCCTTCCAGTACATCGAGACCCTGCCCAACGGGCGGCGGCACCGCATCCGCGAACTGGGCGACAACGGTTTCGCCGACAATACCGAGGTCTACACGGTTCCGGCGGGACACTATTTCGCCATGGGCGACAACCGCGACAACTCGCAGGATAGCCGGTTTCTGCGCGATGTCGGCTTCATCCCCATGGAGAATCTGGTGGGCCGCGCCGAGATCATCTTCTTCTCGACCGACGGGACCGCCGCCGTGTACCAGTTCTGGAGATGGCCGATGGCGACGCGTTTCAGCCGGCTGTTCTCGGCGATCAATTGATTGTCGGGGCGCGAGTGCCCAAGCGCAGAAGCGGCGGTGGCAAAAGCGATCTTCGGGCGCTCGAAGCAGTGCTGGAGCATCGCTTCAGCGACGGTGCCCTGTTGCAGGCCGCCCTCGACCATTCCAGCCTCAGTGGCCGGACGGCCATTGCGGCCGCACTGAATCGCTTCGACCGTCTCGAATTCCTCGGCGATCGGGTCGTCGGGCTGGTCCTTGCCGAGATGCTCCTCGAGCGTTACCCGGAAGACGACGAGGGGGCCATCGCCCGGCGACATGCGACGCTGGTCAACCGCGACAGCCTGGCGAGTGTGGCACGGACGATCGGCCTTGGCCGCTTCCTACGCCTCTCGTCGGGTGAGGCCCAGGCTGGGGGCGGCGACAATCCGGCCGTGCTGGCGGACGCCTTTGAGGCGGTGGTCGCCGCCCTTTACCGCGATGGCGGCATGGAGCGTGCGCGCGCGTTCCTGGTCGAGCAGTTCACGCCGCTGGTGGCCGAACTCGCCGTCCCACCGCAGGACGCTAAGACCGCGCTGCAAGAATGGGCGCAAGGCCGCGGCATCGGCCTGCCGGTCTATCGCACGCTGGAGGTGACGGGCCCGGCCCATCGGCCGCTGATCGCGGTTGAGGTGCGGGTCGAGGGGCTTGAGGCTGAGACGGCGAAAGGATCGTCTCGTCGCGCCGCCGAGCAGGCTGCGGCTGCCGCCCTGCTGGCCAGGGCACGCGCGGCGAAGTAAGACGGGGCATGGTCCGCAAACGCACAACTCGCGATACCGCCACGCGCTGCGGTGTCGCTGCCGTCATGGGCGCGCCCAATGCCGGCAAATCCACCCTGGTCAACCGCCTGGCCGGCAGCAAGGTTTCGATCGTCAGCCCGAAGGTGCAGACGACGCGGACCCGGGTCACCGGCATCGCCATGGAGGGACAGGCGCAGATCATCCTCATCGACACGCCGGGCGTCTTTGCGCCACGACGGCGGCTCGACCGGGCGATGGTCGACGCCGCGTGGCGCGGCGCCGAGGACGCGGACATTGTGCTGGTGCTGGTGGACGCCAAGCGCGGTCTCGATGAGGAAACGCGCGCCATCCTCTCGGGCCTGCGGGAGCGCAAGATCGAAGCGGCCCTGGTGCTGAACAAGATCGACTTGGTGAAGCGGCCGGCACTGCTGACGGCAGTAGCGGCGATTAACGGCGTCCATGCTTTCGGCGACACTTTCATGATCTCGGCCGAGAGCGGTGACGGTGTGGCAGACCTGCGGACCTACCTGGCCGCCCGCATGCCCGAAGGGCCGTGGCTTTATCCCGAGGACGACCTGACGGACATGCCGGCCCGGCTGCTGGCCGCCGAGGTGACGCGGGAGCACGCCTTCCGCCAGCTGCATGAGGAACTGCCCTACAGCCTCACGGTCGAGACCGAAAGCTGGGAAGAGCAAAAGGACGGCAGCGCCAAGGTCAATCAGGTCATCTATGTGCGCAAGGAAGGGCAGCGGAAGATCGTCATCGGGCAGGGCGGGGCGCGCATCAAGGCCATCGGCTCGGCCGCGCGAGTTGAGCTGCAGAAGCTGCTGGAGCGCAAGCTGCACCTCTTTCTCCATGTGAAGGTCGCCGAGAAATGGGATGAGGAGCGCGACTATTTCAAGTCCTGGGGCCTGGAGTACGATCCCTGATCCCCGCGACGCGGGCTTCCGAATCGCGCTAAGCCGTCGGTTATGGACTGGAGCGACCAGGGCATCGTGCTGACCCGCCGCCACCACGGCGAGGCGGCGGCTATCGTCACGCTGCTGACACGCGAGCACGGGCGGCATGCCGGGCTGGTGCGCGGCGGCGGCGGTAAGCGAGCCGCGGCGCTCTACCAGCCGGGCAACCTACTTTCGGCACGCTGGCGCGGGCGGCTGTCCGAGCATCTCGGCATGTTCACCGCGGAGCTGACCCAGAGCTTTGCGGCCCGTGCTCTCGACGACGCCGTGCGCCTGGGTGGCGTTGCCTCGGCCTGCGCCGTGCTGGAAGCGGCTCTGCCCGAGCGCGAGCCGCATACAGCGCTCTTCGACGCGACCCTGGCATTGCTGCAGGCCATCGACAGCGCACCGGACAGCCCGACCTGGGGTGCCGAGTACGTGCGCTGGGAATGCCGCTGCCTTGCCGACATGGGGTTTGGGCTCGATCTAGAGAGTTGCGCGGTCACCGGCGAGCGCGACGGCTTGGCTTTCGTCTCGCCGCGCACCGGCCGCGCGGTGAGCGCCACGGCGGGCGAGCCCTATGCCGACCGGCTATTCACTCTGCCGGGGTTCCTTCAGGGGGAGGCGTCACCTTCGGCGGGCGACGTGGCCGAGGGGCTGCGCCTGACCGGGCATTTCCTGGAGCGGCATGTGCTGTCGCCCCATGGCCGGCGAGTACCGGCGGCCCGCACCCGCTTTGCCGAGCGCTGGCGCCGAGGTAAAGGCTAAGCCGTTGATCTCTCGTGGAGAGTTGGCGGCCCCTAACTCGACCCTTCTGGCGCTACAAGGGCGTGAGTAGACTCCCGCCCACCTAACCCGATTCGGATTCATGGCGAAAACACCCACTCCCGCGGCCCCCGCCGCTGAAATCCGCCCCGTGCCGCTGGCCGATGCGCTGGGCGAGCGCTACCTGTCCTACGCGCTCTCCACCATCATGTCGCGCTCGCTGCCCGACGTGCGCGACGGCCTCAAGCCGGTGCATCGCCGGCTGCTTTATGCGATGCAGCAGCTCAAGCTCGATCCGGCCTCGGGCTTCAAGAAATGCGCCCGTGTCGTCGGCGACGTCATCGGCAAGTACCATCCGCACGGCGACGTCGCGGTCTACGACGCCCTGGTGCGTCTCGCCCAGGAATTCGCCCAGCGCTATACCCTGGTCGACGGCCAGGGCAATTTCGGCAATATCGACGGCGATAACGCCGCGGCCATGCGCTATACCGAGGCGCGGCTGACCACGGTGGCGCAGGAACTGCTCGTCGGTATCGATGAGAACGCCGTCGATTTCCGCACCACCTACGACGGCGAAGGCGAGGAGCCGCTCGTCCTGCCGGCGCGCTTTCCTAATCTGCTGGCCAACGGCTCCTCCGGCATCGCCGTCGGCATGGCAACCAGCATCCCGCCGCACAATGTCGGGGAGATCTGCTCGGCCCTGCTGCATCTGATCAAGTTCCCCAAGTCGCACATCTCCAAGCTCGTCGATTTCATGCCGGGACCGGATTTCCCGACCGGCGGCATCCTGGCCGAGACACGCGAGACCGTCGAGCAGGCCTATGCCACCGGCCGCGGCAGTTTGCGCGTGCGCGCCAAGTGGGAGGTGGAGAAGACCGGTCTCGGCCAGTACCAGATCGTGGTCACCGAGATTCCCTACCAGGTCGGCAAGTCGCGCCTGATCGAGAAGATCGCCGAGCTGCTGCAGGAGAAGAAGCTCGCCCTACTGGCCGACATCCACGATGAGTCGGCCGAGGATGTGCGCCTGGTGCTCGAGCCCAAGAGCCGCAACGTCGACCCGAAGGTGCTGATGGAATCGCTGTTCCGCCAGACCGAGCTCGAGGCGCGTATCGCCATCAACATGAACGTGCTCGGCTCGGACGGCGTGCCGCGCGTCATGAACCTGCGCGAGGTGCTGCAGGAGTTCCTTGACCACCGCCACCAGGTGCTGATCCGCCGCTCAAAGTTCCGTTTGGGCAATATCGAGCACCGGCTGGAGATCCTCGACGGCTACCTGATCGCCTATCTCAACATCGACGCGGTCATCAAGATCATCCGCACGCAGGACGATCCCAAGGCGGCGATGATCAGGAAATGGAAGCTGACCGAAAACCAGGCCGACGCCATCCTCAACATGCGCCTGCGCGCCCTGCGCAAGCTCGAGGAGATCGAGATCAAGCGCGAGCACGAGGCGCTCAGCGCCGAGAAGAAGGAGCTGAACAAGCTGCTCAAGGACGAGGACCGGCGCTGGACGGCAATCGCCGACGAGATCAAGGACATCCGCGCCCGCTTCGGCGAGAAGATCGAGCTCGGCAGGCGCCGCACCGAGCTGGGCGACGCGCCGGCGGCGGTCGTCGTGCCGATCGAGGCCCTGATCGAACGCGAGCCGGTGACCATCGTCGGCTCGCAGAAGGGTTGGGTACGCGCCTTCAAGGGCCATCTCGACGACAAGTCGATCGACGAGGTGCGCTACAAGGAAGGCGACGGTCCGCGCTTCGCCATGCGCGCCGAAAGCACCGACAAGCTGCTGGTCTTCGCCACCAACGGCCGCTTCTACATGATTCCCGGCGAGAAGCTGCCGCGCGGCCGCGGCGATGGCGAGAACATCAAGATGCTCGTTGACATGGGAGAGGCCGAGATCGTCGAGCTCATGCTGTTCAGGGGCGGGCGGAAATTCCTGGTCGCCGCCAGCGACGGACGCGGCTTCGTGGTGCCCGAGGACGAGGTCGTCGCCCAGACCCGCGCCGGCAAGCAGGTGCTCAATGTCGGGGAAGGTATCGCGGCGCGTGCCGTGACCGTGGTCGAGGGCGATACGGTCGCCGTCATCGGCAAGAACCGCAAGCTGCTGCTCTTCCCGCTCTCCGAGCTGCCGGAAATGGGCCGCGGCCGTGGCGTCACGCTGCAGAAATCCAAGGGTGGGGAGCTCGACGACGTGCGCACTTTTGCCATCGAGCAGGGCTGGCCGGTTGGTTTCCGCGACAGCGACAAGAAGGAGAACGCGCCGAAGAACTGGCTCGGCGCACGGGGCCAGGCCGGGCTGCTGCCGCCGAAGGGCTTTCGCTTTAAGTGACAGCGCCCTATAACGGGGCTGAGTTTGCCAGGAGACGCCGCATGAGCACCGCCATCGTCACGCATCAACCGCTGATCGACCGTCTCTGGCCCGCCGCCGAGCGCCCGCTCGTGCGCCAGGCCATTCTGGTCGTGCTGGGCAGCTTGCTGCTTTGGGCCTCGGCCAAGGCGCAGGTGCCAATGTGGCCGGTGCCGATGACCATGCAGTCCTTCGTCGTGCTGGTGCTTGGCATGGGCTACGGCTTCCGCCTCGGCACCGCGACCGTGGTGTTCTATCTGATCGAGGGTGCGGTCGGCCTGCCGGTCTTCGCCGGCACGCCGGAGAAGGGCATCGGCCTTCCCTACATGATGGGTCCGACCGGCGGCTACCTCATCGGCTTCGTGATCGCAGCGGGGACGGTCGGCTGGCTGGCCGAGCGCGGCTGGGATCGCTCCCTGACCAAGGCGGTGGCGGCGATGGCCCTGGGCAGCGTCCTGCTGCTGGTTCCGGGTGTCGCCTGGTTGGCCGTGCTGATCGGCGGCGCGAAGGCGGTTTCGCTGGGGCTGACGCCGTTTATCGTCGGTACGGTGGTCAAGCTGGCGCTGGCAGCGGCGGTCATGCTGCTGGCCTGGCGGGCGGTCGAGGCGCGCCAGCGCCCGCGTTAACGATTGCCTGGCGGGGCGGATCGCGGGCTACCCAAAGGCTTGGAATTTGTACTATCTTCGCCGCAGGCTTGGGGCGGGCAACGGTGCCGGTCGGCCTGAGCACAAATCAATAGTGGAACGGAGGAGCCTTCATGAACCGTCGTAAATTCATCAAGTCGGCCGGTTTCGGCGTCGCCGCTGCGGCGAGCACGACGCTGGCCGCGCCGGCGATCGCCCAGTCGGGCGAGATCCGCTGGCGCATGACCTGCAGCTGGCCAAAGAGCCTGGACACGCTGTTCGGCGCCTGCGAGCACTTGGCCAAGCGCGTCTCCGATGCCACGGGCGGCAAGTTCCGCATCTCGACCCATGCGGCCGGTGAGATCGTCCCGGCGCTGCAGGTTCTCGACGCCGTCTCGGCCGGCACCGTCGAGTGCGGCCACACGGCGCCCTACTATTACATCGGCAAGGACCCGACCTTCGCTTTCGCGACGGCGCTTCCCTTCGGCCTCAACGCCCGCCAGCAGATCGCCTGGATGGAGTTCGGTAACGGCCGGCAGCTGATGAACGACTTCTACAAGGACTACAACGTCGTCGGCCTGACCGCCGGCAACACCGGAGCGCAGATGGGCGGCTGGTTCCGCAAGGAGCTCAAGTCCGTCGCCGACATGAAGGGCCTGAAGATGCGCATCGGCGGCTTCGCCGGCCAGGTACTGTCACGGCCGGGCCTGGAGCTGGTGCCGCAGCAGCTCGGCGCCCCGGACATCTATCCGGCGTTGGAGAAGGGCACCATCGACGCCGCCGAGTGGGTCGGCCCGTACGATGACGAGAAGCTCGGCTTCAACAAGGTCGCCGAGTTCTACTACTACCCCGGCTGGTGGGAAGGCGGCCCGCAGCTCGATCTCATGATCGGCACCCGCGCCTGGGAATCGCTCTCCTCCGAGAACAAGGCAATCCTGCAGGCGGCTTCGCACGAGGCGTATCTGTGGATGGTCGCCAAGTACGACGCCCAGAACCCGGCCGCCCTGCGGCGCCTGATTGCCGGCGGCGCCAAGCTGCGGGCGTTCCCGCGCGACATCATGGCCGCAGCCTGGAAGGCGTCCAACGACCTCTACGAGGAAACCTCGGCCAAGAACGCCAAGTTCAAGAAGGTCTACGAGAGCTGGTCGAAGTTCCGCGACGAGGAGAACCGCTGGTTCCGCTTCGCCGAAGGCACCTTCGACAACTTCATGCAATCGGTCAGCCTGCAGCCCGTCAAGCGGGGCTGATCGGCAGGACAGCAGCGGCCTACGCTGTAGAAAGGGCCCCGCGGAAGCGGGGCCCTTTTTGTTTAGGGTCGCCGGCCGAGGTACCTTCCTTCGCCTGGGAGCCTGATTGGAGCTTTGGCCCCCAATCGCCGGCTCATACCAACCGACAGAAGTCATGACAGGTAAGCCCAGGCACGGCGCGTTATGGAGGCGAGCCTGGCGGGCACCGCGATGAGGTCGGTCCAGGCCGCG
>Ga0194132_10012638_pt1 | contig 10458 bp, 9 predicted proteins | sample TA2KigOf80mmetaG_FD_148612 | JGI IMG/M metagenome (GOLD analysis project Ga0194132, IMG submission 148612) | Freshwater microbial communities from Lake Tanganyika, Tanzania - TA2015054 Kigoma Offshore 80m | ecosystem: Environmental > Aquatic > Freshwater > Lake | place: Tanzania: Lake Tanganyika... | reverse complement strand
GAGGCCGAGACCATCGACCGCGACGGCATCGGCGCGCTGGCGGATGTTGATGCCGTGCTGGTGCCCGGCGGGTTCGGCAAGCGCGGAGTCGAAGGCAAGATCAAGGCGATCCAGTTTGCGCGCGAGAACGGCGTGCCGTACCTCGGCATCTGCCTGGGGATGCAGCTGGCGGTGATTGAATATGCGCGCAACGTCTGCGGCCTGGCCGGGGCCAACTCCACGGAATTCGATCCGGACACTCCGCACCCGGTCATCGCCCTGATCACCGAATGGCAGGACCGGGACGGCAGGATCGAGCACCGCACAGAGAAGTCCAACATGGGCGGCACCATGCGCCTGGGCGCGCAGCCGGCGCAACTGGAGCCCGGCAGCCTGGCCCGCAAGATCTACGGCAACGACAGCATCAACGAGCGGCATCGGCACCGGTACGAAGTCAACAACCAGTACATCGGCCGGCTCAAGGACAAGGGCCTGCGCGTATCCGGGCTGACTCAGGCCGAGCAGCTGTGCGAAATGGTGGAGTTGCCGGCGCATCCCTGGTCCGTCGGCTGCCAGTTTCACCCGGAGTTCACCTCGTCGCCGCGTGCCAGCCACCCGCTGTTCAAGGCATTCGTCGAGGCAGCCCTTAAGCGGCAGGTCGACCGCTCGAAAACAGCGATTGCGGCGTGACTTGCCTCCAACGTGCGTCGCGGCCCTGCGCTCCTGCGCCGCGGCGCGCCGGTCCGGGGTGATGCGCGATGAAGCTTTGCGGGTTTGACGCCGGGCTCGACCAACCCCTGTTCCTGATTGCCGGTCCCTGCGTCATCGAATCGCTGGATCTCGCGCTGGACACTGCCGGCAGGCTCAAGGAGATCGCCGCGTCCTGCGGCGTTCCCTTCATCTACAAGTCGTCCTTCGATAAGGCCAACCGCAGTTCCGGGCAGTCCTACCGCGGGCCGGGCATCGACAACGGGCTGAAGGTCCTTGCCGAGGTCAAGCGCCAGATCGGCGTGCCCGTGCTGACCGATGTGCATGACGTCGAGGAGATCAATGCGGCGTCCGCCGTGGTCGACGTGCTGCAGACCCCGGCCTTCCTGTGCCGACAGACCGACTTCATCCGCGCGGTGGCCTCGGCCGGTCGCCCGGTCAACATCAAGAAGGGCCAGTTCCTCGCGCCCGGCGACATGAAACACGTCGTGGCCAAGGCGCGCGAGGCGGCGCGGACGAGCGGACACTCCGACGACATCATGGTGTGCGAGCGCGGCGTCTCGTTCGGATACAACAACCTGGTATCGGACATGCGCTCGCTGGCCATCCTGCGCGAAACGGGCTGCCCGGTGGTGTTCGATGCCACCCATTCGGTGCAGTTGCCAGGAGGGCAGGGCAATGCTTCCGGCGGGCAGCGCGAGTTCGTGCCGGTGCTGGCGCGCGCAGCTGTTGCAAGCGGAATTGCCGGCCTGTTCATGGAGACGCATCCGCATCCGGAGCAGGCGCTCTCTGACGGGCCGAATGCCTGGCCGCTCGAGCGGATGAAGGTGCTGCTGGCGACGCTGCAGGCGCTCGACGCGCTGGTCAAGGCCAATGGTTTCGAGGAGCAGGACTTGCTGGCCGGTGGCAGGTAACCGGCGGGCTGATGCAGGCAGCGGGCGCAGTGGCCAGATGAAACCGCAGTCTGGCCGGAACGATCGGAATCGGATGTTGAAACTCCGTTGCAGAATGGGTACTGCAACGGTCTGACATAGGGGAGTATGGGGGGATGTTTCCCCTCATATCGGAACAAGAACTAAGAAGGGGCGCTCATGAGCTCAATCGTTGATGTAGTGGCACGGGAAATACTCGATTCAAGGGGCAACCCGACCGTTGAGGCGGACGTCCTCATCGAGTTCGGGGTCATGGGCCGGGCGGCGGTCCCCTCGGGCGCATCCACCGGCAGTCGCGAGGCGCTGGAATTGCGCGACAAGGACGGCACGCGCTATGGCGGCAAGGGCGTGCTGCAGGCGGTGGAAAACATCAATACCGAAATCTCCGAGGCCATCATGGGCCTGGATGCCACTGACCAGAGCTTCATCGACCGCACCCTGATCGATCTCGACGGCACGGAGGCCAAGGGCCGCCTCGGCGCCAATGCCCTGCTGGCCGTCTCGATGGCCGTTGCCAAGGCGGCTGCGGAAGAGTCGGGGCTGCCGCTGTACCGCTACTTCGGTGGCTCTGGCGCGATGCAGATGCCGGTGCCGATGATGAACGTGATCAACGGCGGCGCCCACGCCAACAACAGCCTTGACATGCAGGAGTTCATGATCGTGCCGGTGGGCGCGGCGTCGTTCCGCGACGCGCTGCGCTGCGGCGCCGAGGTCTTCCAGTCGTTGAAGAAGCTGCTGGAGAGCAAGGGCCTGTCGACCACCGTTGGCGACGAGGGCGGGTTTGCGCCCAGCCTGCCCAATCACGAAACGGCGATCCAACTCATCCTCGAGGCCGTCGACAAGGCGGGCTATCAGCCCGGCTCCGACGTGGTGCTGGCGCTCGATTGCGCAAGTTCCGAATTCTTCCGTGATGGCCGCTACCTGCTGGAAGGCGAGGGGCTCGAGCTTACGGCGGGCGAGTTTGCCGATTTCCTGGCCAGGTGGGCCGACAAGTACCCGATCATCTCGATTCGAGGACGGAATGGCGGAGTCGGACTGGGAAGGCTGGCGCGGCCTGACCGAGCGACTGGGGCGCCGCGTGCAACTCGTCGGGGACGATCTCTTTGTCACCAACACCAAGATCCTGCGCGAAGGAATACAGCTTGGCATCGCCAACTCCATCCTGGTCAAGGTCAACCAGATCGGAACGCTGACCGAGACCTTCGCTGCCATTGAAATGGCCAAGCGTGCGGGCTATACGGCGGTCATTTCGCACCGCTCGGGTGAGACTGAGGACACCACCATCGCGGACATTGCGGTGGGAACCAACGCGCTGCAGATCAAGACCGGCTCGTTGTCCCGCTCCGACCGGGTGGCGAAGTACAACCAGCTGCTGCGCATCGAGGAAGATCTCGGTGACGGCCCGATCTATCCCGGTCGCGAAGCGTTCTACCAGCTCCGGGGTTAGCGGAAAAGCGCGGGACGCGAAGGCATATGCGCTACCTGGCACTGGTAGTGGCCTTCCTCATCGTGGTACTGCAGTACCCGCTGTGGCTCGGTAAGGGCGGCTGGCTGCGCGTATGGGACCTCGATCGCCAGGTCGCGCTGCAGAAAAAACAGAACGACAAGCTGAAGCGTCGCAACAATGCGCTGGACGCCGAGGTGCGCGACCTAAAGCAGGGCTTCGAGGCAGTCGAAGAGCGAGCGCGCTACGAACTGGGCATGGTGCGCTCGGATGAAATCTTCTTCCAGATCATCCCGCCTGCCGCAGGCGGGGCAGCTGCGTCCGCCATGTTTCCGTCCACCGTGTCTCCGTCCGCATCACCGGCCGCCTCCGCCACACCGGCGGCGCCCTCTGTTTCGGGGAGTCCGAGGGAAGCGGAACAGTCACCCAAGTCCCCGGCGGCACGTCCAATCGATACTGGAAGCGATATAGGAAAGTCTCGTTAAGCCGCAAGGGAAGCGCATCCGCATCCTGCATTTGCGCGAAATGATGCTGCCCGCGGTGCATGGGCCTCCGGGCACACCCGGTGTCGTGGAATCCGCGTTCGCGGATGCCATAATGGTGTCTCTACAATCCGCCCGCGGAAGACACTGCATGCTCAAAGGCCGCAATGCCGTCATCACCGGATCCACCAGCGGCATCGGCCTGGGCATTGCGCGGGCGCTGGCCCGGGAAGGCGCCAGCGTGATGCTGAACGGCTTCGGCGACGCGGCCGAAATCGAAAAGCTTCGCGCCGGCATGGCGTCGGAGTTCGGCGTCAAGGTGCTGCACTCGCCCGCCGACATGACCCGGCCAGCCGAAATCCGCGCCATGATCGCGCGGGCGGCAAAGGAACTGGGCAGCGTGGACATACTGGTGAACAACGCCGGCATCCAGTTCGTGTCGCCGGTGGCCGAGTTTCCCGAGGACAAGTGGGACCAGATCATCGCCGTCAACATGTCATCCAACTTCCACACCGTCAAGGCGGCGCTGCCGTTGATGCGTGCCAATGGCTGGGGACGTATCATCAACATTTCGTCGGCGCACGGGCTGGTGGCCTCGCCATTCAAGTCAGCCTACGTCGCCGCCAAGCACGGGGTGAACGGCATGACCAAGACCATCGCGCTGGAGGTGGCCAGGGAGAACATCACCTGCAACGCCATCTGCCCGGGCTACGTGCGCACGCCGCTGGTGGACAAACAGGTGGACGACCAGGCGAGGGTGCACGGCATTCCGCCCGAGCGCGTCATCACCGAGGTGATCCTGAAGCCGCAACCAACGCAGCGCTTCGTCGAAATCGACGAGGTTGCCGGCATTGCAGTGTTCCTGTGTTCGCCGGCTGGCATGTCGATCAACGGTGCCGCGCTGTCGATGGACGGCGGCTGGACCGCAACCTGATCTGATTTCGAATTGACCGAGAGGAGGGGGACATGACGTTCCGCTGGGAAACGACGCCGGTGGCCGGCAAGGATATGCGCGTGTACTTGGGCTTGCCGCAGCGCAAGGAGGAACTACCTGCGGTGGTGATTGCCCACCACGGGCCGGGCCTAGACGAGCAGATGCAGGACGTGGCGCACCGGCTGCATCGCGAAGGGTACGCGGTGGCGGTGCCCGACCTGTTCCACCGCCAGCCGGCCGGCACCGAGATGATGGCGCGCATCGGCATGCTGCGTGACGAGGAGATCGTCGCCGATATGAACGCCTGCGTGGCACTGCTCAAGGCCAGGGACATTCCCGCGTCGCGTTTCGGCGTCACCGGCTTCTGCATGGGCGGCCGCGTCACCTACCTGATGGCCTGTGCCAACCCCGAATTCCGGGCCGCCGCGGTGTTCTACGGCGGCGGTATCATGAAGCAGTGGGGCGACGGGCCGGCGCCGTTCGCGCGCACGGACAGCATCCAGTGCCCCATGATCGGCTTCTTCGGCGAGCAGGACATCAACCCGTCTCCCGAGGACGTGAAGAAGATAGACGCCGAGCTGACGCGCCTGGGCAAGTGGCACGAGTTCCACATGTACAAGGACACCCATCACGCCTTCCAGAACTTCCTCAATCCCGACCGCTATCGGGAGCGCGCGGCACGCGCGTCGTGGGGGGAACTGCTGGCATTCTTCACCGAAACGCTGAAGCGCTGATCGAGGAGGCACCATGCCGAAGGAGAACATCGCCCGCGGGGCGGCACTGCAGAAGAAGATGTTCGGCCGAGACCATGTGCCGAGGGCGCGCTCGCCGGCCTGGGACGACTGGGCACAGGGCACGCTGTTCGGCGAGCTCTGGAACGGGCCGAATCTCGATCTGCGCACGCGCAGCCTGGTCACCGTGGCGCTGATCGCTGCGCAAGCCCGGCCTGAGCAGCTTGCGGCCCATGTACGCGGTGCAATCAGCAATGGCGCCAAGCCGAAGGAGATCGTCGAGGCGATCCAGCACACCGGCTTCTACGCCGGCTGGCCCAATGGTGCCGCCAGCCTTGCGGTCGCAGACAAGGTGCTGACGGAGATGGGACTCTGATTATCTCGTGAATGGCAGCTGCCTGGATGAAGAATGTTGCCGGGTTATCTGTCGTTCCGGTCGTGAAATCGCTTGCCACTGCTCGCACCGTGGTAGTCTAATTGCGGGCTTGTCGGCCTTCGTAGCTGCTAAAATGCGGTGTGGAGAACGCGGAGAGCTGGTACGGAAAGTTCGACATTCACCGGATGGCGGCCTGACCGGCCGATGAGGGAATTCATTGCGAGGAGCAGGACATGGCATACGATCTTCTGATCAAGAATGCGCAAATCATCGACGGGACCGGGGCGCCGGCGTTTTCCGGTGACGTGGCGGTAAAGGACGGCGTGATCGCCGATGTGGGCAAGGTCACCGCGGCAGCCACGCGGGTGATCGACGCGCAAAACCAGGTCTTGAGCCCGGGTTTTGTCGATGCGCACACTCACATGGATGCCCAGCTGCTCTGGGATCCGCTGGCGACGTCCTCCTGCTGGCACGGCGTCACTTCGCTGATGATCGGAAACTGCAGCTTCAGTGTCGCCCCGTGCCGGCCCGAGGACCGTGGCACGCTGCTGCATATACTGGAGCGGGTCGAAGGCATGTCGCTAAAGGCGCTCAACGCGGGGGTGGACTGGAGCTGGGAATCGTTTCCGGAATACATGAAGCGCATCGATCGCAAGCTCGGCCTCAACGTTGCGACGCTGATGGGCTACAGCGCCGTACGCCAGTACGCCATGGGCGGCGCCGCCTCTGACCGCGCCGCGACGCCGGAAGAAATTGCCAGCATGCAGAAGATCGTGCGCGACGGACTCGCCGCGGGGGCATACGGCGTGTCCTTCAATTTCAACAAGGGGCATTCAGGCGGCGACGGGCGTCCGGTGCCGAGCCGGTTGGCGCCACTTGACGAGGTGCTCGCGATCGCTGACGCCCTGCGAGGCAGCCAGACTGCGGTGATCCAAGTCAATGACAACCCCTGTCCCGATCGCGAGCCGCTGGATGTCTGTGAAGACATCTCCATGCGCTCAGGACGGCCGGTCTGGTGGATCCCGCTGTTGCAGTTTTTCGGGCAGCCAGGTGTTTGGAAGAAGCGCCTCGACCACTCGGCTCGGCAGGTGGCCTCCGGAAGCAAGGTGCGCGCCATGAGCACGTCGCGGACGATCGACGTCGTCTTCAACATGCGCAATGCACATATCTTCGACACCATGAATGCTTGGCGCAACATGCTGGTCAAGAAGCCGGAAGAGGTCATTCGCGATATGCGTGATCCGGCGGTTCGGGCGGCGTTGCAGAAGGACATCGACGACCCGTCACTCAAGCTCGCGTTCTCGCGCCGCTGGGACATGGTGGAAGTGGTCGAAGTCAGCAATCCGAAGTTCAAGGTCCTTGAGCACCGCAAGATTGCCGATCTTGCGAAGGAGCAGGGCAGGAGGCCGATCGACGTGTTCCTCGACCTGTGCGTAGACGACACGATGGACACGCTGTTCCTGACCATCTTGGCCAATGGCGACGAGGCGGCGGCGGCGGAAATCCTCACGGCGCCGCATACGCTGATTGGCCTCTCCGATGCCGGGGCTCACGCGGCCCTCGAATGCGGCTATGGGTTCACCACCTACCTGCTCGGGCACTGGGTGCGCGACAAGAAGATCATGCCCATCGAGGAGGCGGTCCGCAAGCTCAGTTCCATGCACACCGACCAGATGGGCCTGACCGATCGCGGCCGCATCAGGCCGGGCCAGAAGGCCGACATCAACGTGTTCGATCCGGCGACCATCGAGATGCTGCATCCGGTTCCGGTCAACGATTTTCCCGCCGGCGCGCGCCGCTACATCCAGAAGGCCAGGGGCATCAGCTATACGCTGGTCAACGGCCAGGTGCTGATGGAGAACGGCGAGCACACCGGGGCCTATCCCGGTCACCTGCTCAGAGGGCGCTAGTCCAGCGTGCGCTTGTAGAAGCGCAGGCCAAGCAGGATCACCACCAGCATGAAGGCGAGGATCGGCCAGATCTGCGGCCACAGTTCGTGCAGTTCGTTGCCCTTGAGCATGATGCCGCGCACGAGCACCAGGAAGTGCGTCAGCGGCAGCACGCTCGACAGCCACTGCGCCCACTCGGGTATGCCACGGTAGGGAAACATGAAGCCCGAGAGCAGTATGGAGGGAAGAAAGAAGAAGAAGGTCATCTGCATGGCCTGCAGCTGGTTGCGTGCGATCGAGGAGAAGGTGATGCCCAGGGTCAGGTTGGCGGCGATGAAGATCAGCACCACGAGGAACAGCACGACCGGGCTGCCCCTCATCGGCACGTCGAACACGAACTGCGAGGCAAGGAAGATCAGGCCAACCTGGATCAGTCCGATCAGGATGTAGGGCACGATCTTGCCGGTCAGCACCTCGATGGGGAGTGCCGGCGTGGCGATCAGGTTCTCGAAGGTGCCGCGTTCGCGCTGGCGCGTGACGGCGAGCCCGGTCATCAGGATCATGGTCATGGTCAGGATGGTGCCCAGCAGCCCGGGCACGATGTTGTAGGCCGAGATGCCTTCCGGGTTGTAGCGGCGGTGCACGCGCAGATCGATGGGCGGCGTGCCCGGATTGAGGTCGGTCGCCTGGCCGCCCAGTGGGCCCGACAGGTCGCGTGCCAGCGCGGTGGCCGCCAGCACCTGCAGGGCGCTGATGGCGTTGTTGGTGGCCGAAGGGTCGGTCGCATCGGCCTCGACGAGGATCTGCGGCTGCTCGCCGCGCACCAGCCTGCGCGAGAAGTTCTCCGGGATGTTGACCACGAACTGGACGCGGCCGTGCGCGACGAGTTCCTCGGCCTCGGCTTCGCTGCCGGCCTGCACGACGCCGTGGAAGTAGCCGCTGTTCTCCATGGCGCGGATGAAGGTCCGCGCGTACGGGCTGTTGTCGGCCGAGAGCAGCGCCGCCGGCAGGTGCTTCGGATCGGCATTGATGGCGAAGCCGAAGAGAAGAAGCTGCATCACCGGCACGCCGATGATCATGCCGAAGGTCAGCCGGTCGCGCTTGAGCTGGATGAACTCCTTGGCGATTATGCCGAACCAGCGGGAGAGCGAGAAGCCGTTCATCGCTCTCCCGGCGCGAAGTGGGGGATCCGCAAGGGGCACTCCCCTTGCACCTGCGGCCCGAACCAGCGGGAGAGCGAGAAGCTGTTCATCTTCAGCGGCTCATGGCCCGGCGAAATTGTCGGTGGCACCGGCCATGAGCGAGATGAACACGTCCTCCAGCGTGGACTCGATCGGCTCGACGCGGTAATCGTCATCGTCGGCGCAGGGTGCGAGCGCGGCGCGCAGCAGCGCCGCGTCGCGCCCGGTGACGTGCAGGGTGTTGCCAAAGGGGGTGACCTGGCCGACACCCGGCTGCGCGCGCAGCGCCTCGGCCATTGCCGCGAGATTGGGCCCGGATACCGCGTAGGTGGTGAGTCCCTGGCTTCCCACCACCTCCGCGGCGAAGCCCGTCGCGAGCAGTTTGCCTTAGGCAATGTAGGCGAGCCGATGGCAGCGCTCGGCCTCGTCCATGTAGTGGGTGGAGACGAGCACGGAAAGTCCGCTCGCGGCCAGGCCATGGATTTCCTCCCAGAAGTCGCGCCGTGCCTTCGGATCGACGCCGGCGGTCGGTTCGTCGAGCAGCAGCAGGCGCGGCTCGTGCAGCAGGCAGGCCGCCAGCGAGAGGCGCTGCTTCCAGCCACCGGACAGCGCCCCCGACAGCTGGTCGGCGCGCGATTGCAGCCCCAGGCGCTCCAGCGCCGCATCGACTGCCGCCCGGCGATGCCGCATGTCGTACATGCGCGCCACGAAGTTCAGGTTCTCGCGGATGGTGAGGTCTTCCCAGAGCGAAAAGCGCTGTGTCATGTAGCCGACCTCGCGCTTGATGGCAGCGGTCTCCCTGATCACGTCGTGGCCGAGACAGGTGCCGCTGCCGGAGTCGGGCGTGAGCAGCCCGCACAGCATGCGGATGGAGGTGGTCTTGCCGCTGCCGTTGGGCCCGAGGAAGCCGTAGATCTCGCCGCGACGCACCTGCAGCGAGAAGTCCTTGACCACGTGCCTGGGCCCGAAGTGCTTGTTCAGCCCTCGCACGTCGATGGTGAGCTCCGCGCTGGCAGGGGCGGCACGGGCCGGCTCCGGAGCGATCGCCTCAGGCGCGGCGTTCATGGCTTCCCGGCACGGCCTGATGGAAGCAGTGCCACATCCACCGGCTGGCCCGGCCTGAGGCGCCTTGCCTCGGCGGGTGCCGGGCGTGCCTCCACCAGCCAAACCAGCTTGGCACGCGATTCCTTGCTTTAGATGATGGGCGGGGTGTACCCCGACTGCCTCGAGATGAAGCTGATGGTGGCAGGGATGGCGCTCCCGCAGCCGTCGCAGGACACGCTGACCGGGTCGCCCTGCCGGATGCCGCCAAGCTGCCGCTCGGTCACGAAGAACCGCACTTTCACGTTTCCCTCCGGCAGCAGGCTCACCACGGGTCGCCCGGCCGGCACCCATTCGCCCTCGTTGAAATAGGTGTCCTGCACCAGCATCGGCGCCGCCCGTGGCGCGCTGATGCGGCGCTGTCCCAGCCGCCAGTCGCCCTGCGCCAGCGCCGCGCGCGCCGCCTCGACCTCTGCGGCGGCGGCCCTGATCTCGGCCTCGCGGCCGAGCGTCAACTGTGCCACGCGGCCCTGCGCCTCGGCCTCGGCGACGCGCGCCATGTCCCGCTCGTGGTTGGCCCGCGCCTGGTCGATGGCCGCGCGGCTGATGAAGCCCCCGGCAAAGAGCTTTTCCTGCTGGGCAAGCTGGGTCTCCGACAGTGTGCGTGCCGCGGCGGCCTGCGCGACCTGCGCACGCACCACGTCGAGTTCCGGCATGCGGCGCGCGGCCCGGAGGTTGGCCAGGCGCTGCTCGGCGCTGCA
>Ga0194132_10012637_pt1 | contig 10458 bp, 9 predicted proteins | sample TA2KigOf80mmetaG_FD_148612 | JGI IMG/M metagenome (GOLD analysis project Ga0194132, IMG submission 148612) | Freshwater microbial communities from Lake Tanganyika, Tanzania - TA2015054 Kigoma Offshore 80m | ecosystem: Environmental > Aquatic > Freshwater > Lake | place: Tanzania: Lake Tanganyika... | reverse complement strand
ATTTGGATCGTCCGTATCAAGGAATCCACTGGCTGCCATGTCGAGCAGTCGATCTCCGTTGAGGATCAATTCCGGCTGGCCTGTCGCACTGAACTCAACACACTCGTGCAACGCGAGCAGGAACTGTCCGACCGGAAGATTGGCGAGGTTTACCGATGTTGAAGTCTGACCCAACCCAACTCTGTCGATTACCCGATCCAAGTCGGCGGGTGCTGACGCGTAAAGAATGGGCTCGGGATTCAACTGATCTGCGGCGGCAGCTTGTTCCAGGCTCCAATGACGAACGAACTCGGTGGTGTTATTGAATTTCACGACTTTTACGTGCCTGAGGTCGGCGTCGTCAACATGACGTCCTTCAAGAGAGCTTCGCAGCGACTCGGCTCCAGCAACACCAGCGAAAGGTGACGACTGGTACTCAACGCGCGGCATCAACCACCGTTCAATGAAGTAGTGACGCCAACTTTCGAACGCTCGATTAGAGCCATCGTCATGCACAATGAAGCATTGGTTAATGTTTTCGTGCTGGCGGAAAAGTTGCCAAAGCCCCCACTGCGCCGGTGTATAGAAGTAGAAGCCATGAAACATCAACTGACGATGAGCGTCTACTGGTCCGAAAACTCGCGACAAAGCGGCATCAACGCGCTGAAGCAGACTGCGTTCTTCGTTGCTCTGCGGATTAGACAACGCCGTCGGGAAGTCCCAAAGATCGCGACGCACGTTCGTAATCTCAGGAACCTGGACCTCAAGATGGGACCATGCGTCACACGCGACTCGAAGCAGCGGATCTTGAATGCTGAAGTCGGATGGTCGCAGATTGGATTGAATCATGAAAGAAATTGACCGACGAAAATCTCGGACCGACAGTCGCAGCATTCTCCCCGCGGCGGCATCGGCTGCAGAGTTTCTCAGGTACGTCCGGAGCACATTCTCAATCTGAATTACGAAAGCTGCGCGCTTCGTTGCGAAATCACGACGCCAGCTCGACAACTGGGATTTGAACGTCTTCAGCTCATTCTGATAGTCGTTCGCGTCAATGTTCAACTGCGGCAGCGAGCCAATCAGAACACGCTTCTGGTTCGGCATCCCATCCCAAACGATGAGGTCAATGAGCTCGACGATCGAGATTGCACGCACGCCAGTCTCGCGAAGCAGCTTCGCGGTGGCCTCCGTGGCCGCAACATGGCCGCACTCACGAAAGTCAAGGCCAATACCTTGTGATGCGACTCGGAGGGATTCAAGATTGACAGACGGGAGCGCGATTGCACGCCATTTGGTGGGCATGGCCATGTTGGGCATAGTCGGCTAACTCCCCATTGCCAAGAGATCGGCCCACGAATTGGGCAGATCGCCAGTCTGGCCCTCTGCCGTCACGACGATGTCAAGCTCTTCTCGTGCACGAGTCATTGCAACGTACAGCAATCTCGCCTCTTCGCGCACTCTCTCGACGTCCTCCTGCTTCCAGAGGTCCGTTTCGCTCGGTCGCACGTTGGTGTATCCGGAACCCACACTCCACTTCCACAAAACCCTAGCTGAGTTATCGACACTGATGAATGCAAACTCCTCGGCGCGCCCACGGGCCGTAACGAACCTGTTCGCGGTTCCGGGTATCAAGACACAGTCGTACTGGAGACCCTTTGCCTTGTGTACGGTGAGCACCGTAACACGAGTTCCTGAGTCTTCGGTGGGATCAGGCTCGTCCTCAGTCCGATCAGTGGCGATTTTGAGACGCAGCCACTCGAGCAGTCTGTACGGCGAAATTGGTGCATCGGCAAAGCTCTCGTCCAACAGCGTTATGAGGTGGTCAAAGCATCGCCCGTATCGCAACCGTTCTACAAGGTCGCTTGGATCTTCTTCGGGTAAGAGCGAAATGCGCGGCTGCATCCATGCATTGCAGTCCATCAACCAGCCCAACACCGGCTTGATTTGAAGCAAACGTGACAATGATGCGACGCGTGCCCTGACGAGTTCCAGATCGGATCGATCAAATTGTCCACCATTGACAATGCTCCCTAACCGCTCAGCCCACGTCATGATTGGAGGCAGATGTCTTGACCATGCAAACTGCTCAGATTCGGTCAGTGAGATTGGTTTGCCACCGAGTTCCGCCGGCCGAGCCATGGTTGACAGTCCGACGAACCATCGCGTTGTACACAACTCCAGGAGGGCTGCGTCGTCAGCGGGGTTCAGCATGGCCTCAAGCAACACGCGAAGCTCGCGTACTGCATCCGATCGGAAGAAATCGCCACCTGTTCGCACCTCGCATGAAATACCCTCGGCCCGCAGGGCCTTTACGAATTGATGCGCTTCGTAGTTTGCGCGACACAACACCGCGATTCTTTCATGTTCCCTTCGGAATTCACGCAGCCATGCCCGAACCTTGGTGACGACATAGTCATCCACGGCGCCTCGGGGAACCGAAGTCAAGCTCCTATTCTTTGATCGCCCGGCGCCCCGCGTGGCCTCAAGACGGTCATGTGAGGTGTACTCGAGGTACTTAGCCTCGCCCCACCCAAGAAAGAACGGGTGGAGAGAGTCGAGCAGGGTCGTGCCCGATCGGAAGTTGCGGGTCAGGGTGTAGCTGCGAAGCTTCAGACTGCGCGCAGCCGCGAGGGCCGCGAGCTGTTTAAATGCGTTGCCGGCAGCCCCGCGGAATCGATAAATGCCCTGCTTCACGTCGCCAACGGCGAAAAGATTTGAGTTGGCACAGGCACAAATGGTGAGCAGCATCTGAATTTGTTCGCTATCAGTGTCCTGAAACTCGTCTACGAAAAGATACCGGGGAGCTCGACCAATTTGTGGCCCAGCGGCCGAAACGGCGCGTGCAGCGGTGGCGACGAGCTCAGACACGGGAATAGTTTGGTTGCGCTCGCAGACCTCCGAGAAGGTCTCTGCCGTCTCCTCAACAACCTCGCGAACCGCATCGGCAACCTGACCGACTAACCCGCCGGGAGGGGTTCCCCAGACAACCTCGGCACGTGCGCCGGGGGTTCCAAAAGTCAGAGGCGATAGTCCATTGCCCGACAGCTTGTCCCATAGGGATTCAACGAAATCCTCGAACTGATGTGCGGCCGGCAACTGCTGGGCGTTCCCCGCATTGATGATTGCATCAAGTCTTGGCGATAATGCAGTCTTGAGTTCCCGACGAAACTCCATCGTCAATTCCCCAACCGAAAACCCTGGCCCAAGCCCGACGCGAGTACCTTCGCGCTGAATCAGCTTCTTTGAGTAGGTATGGATTGTCTCTATCTCAGTATTGCTCAATTCCATGAGCCACGCAATCGTCGGCAACACACACTTGTCGCACAACCGCTGCCGAAGCATCAGAGTTGTCGCAATTCGAGAGCGCATCTCGCGAGCCGCCTCGCGGGTGAACGTAACAAGCACGATTTCGTCTAGGCGCAACTGGAACACAGATGATTCATCTTTTGGGTCCGCATGAAGGCTGCTCGTTGCGAGCAGGAACACAATTCGTTCAGCCATGGTTTCGGTCTTTCCCGTCCCGGCGCCCGCCCGCACAAGCACGTGTCCTAGATAGGAGGAGTGCACGATCATGTACTGGTGATAGTTGAACGGTTGATCACCGGATGCGCGCGAGGCAAAATCACGAACGCTGTCTTCTATCGCTCCATCAACTACCCAACAAGCGAACTCTTCGGCACCCGGAATGACGGCCCACTCCAGCAATCGGCTCACCTTGTATGCGTCCACCCATTCATCACCAATGTCAAACTTCGGCTCAGTCTCAGTAATCAGGAAGACCCGAATCCCGTACCGCACAAGCCCAAGAATCTCGCCGAGGTCCAGCCCCTTCAGACCAACTCGCATGACCGAGTAGCGCGGCGAGTCTGGAATGCCAAGGGATCGCCTGAGCGTTTCCAAGCCAATGCGTGAGTTTTCGCGGAGTAAGTCAACTACTCCGGCCTTATTCTCAACGACGTCTCCAGCGGGTTGGGCTCTCGGATTGCGCAGTTCCCGCTCAATCATTCCGAGAATGTCGTCCCTTACGGGGGCCTCTTCCCCTTCGCGGACAAGAAGTGGAACTTCGGTTCCGAAACTCTCGATTTCGGGACCTTCGACGAGTTTCATCGCACTCGACGGCCAAATCCATGCACGTATCTCTACACCGCCTGCATCGTGGCGGATGCCCTGATGACCCTCGTTGAACAGCGAAACGACATCGGCTTGCAGCCATTTGCGCGTCGAAGACCAAATCTCCGAATCTCGTAAAATCATCCAGACGGTCGCACCCGACTTTTTCGCGATGGCATAATAGTCCTGAAAGGCTTCATATGAAACCCAGTACTCTGCTTCACCAGTAACGCGATTGATCAATGCGGCACTGCGCTGCTTGACTTCCCAGTACTCGGTCACGCCGGCCTTTTGGGCTAAGAGATCAGGCGCCCTGAAGAAGTCAGCTCCCATCTGCATGAGTGGTGCTTTGACTTCGCCGTCTCGTCCGTGCGCATCTGCGAGCCTTGTGACAAGGTGACCTGATCCCGCGAGATATGCGGCCCAGGCGTTCTCGCATTTCCTCCACAGAGGCGTTTCTGAATCAGTCATCGGTCAACCTCAATCATTCTGCCAAACTCAGCTAGATGTCGTAACCGTGCGGTATCAACTTCAAGGGTTGCACGTGAGCGACCGAATCGGTCCGACTCGTCGGTGAGCTTCGCCTTCCACTGATCCAAGAACTGCGTACGCATTTCGTCAGGAAGAGCGGTGGTAATCCCCCATCGCGCCAAGATTTCGGCCTCCTCCGTATATGTCTCTCGCAACACAGCGAGTCGTTGAACAATGTCTCTTGCCTCTGGACCAAGCAGCTCCGTCTCTCTCGGTATCACACCATCGTCAGAGTCGTTGGCTTGCTTCAAGTCACGAGAACGCTTTTTCGTGGTGCGGCAAGATGCTGGCACAGGTTTTGCCGTTCCCGACACCAACGAAGGATGCTGCTTATTCAATCGGACAAGAAGCTTCTTCGCTTTGGGAGTGGTCCGATAGGAGAGTTCGTCAATGACTTCCGCGATCGTCTTCTTCGTTACTTTCTTATCGTCAACCAACTGGGTGAGCTGAACAATTGATTTCGAGCGGTGCGGGCGGGCCATCACTACTTCACCAGAGCTCGGTCCGGGAATTTGACGAAGGTTTTTACGAACCCTCATCCTGGAGCGACGCCACCCCTCGCCAGAGAACCCTGTCGCCCGTCATCTGCGCGAGAGCCTGCTGAATGGCGTTTGAGATTCATTTGGGCAGCACCGACGTCACCGTTTGGACGATACCACTAGGGACGCGTCGAGAACCCCAGCTTGGGCAGCATCTCCGACCTGCGCTTGACAGTGATTTGAATCGTGAACCGGAGCGACGACCCTTGCGGGAGTTGAGGTCTTAGTTACTTTCCGAAGCGCATGCGAATGGAAACCAGACCATCCTTCGGGAAGTTGTAGTACAGGTCACCGCGTAAGCCCCCGTTGTTGTCCTTGTATTGCATCAGATTATGCAGACCCGGTTGTCGCAAATTGGTGGCGTGATCGATGTACATGCTCAAGAGGCGACTCACAGCTTTCTGATGACTCAATTCAACTGACGTCGACTTAATCTTGCTCCCCGTATCGGACACTTCTGCATAACCGTTTGGTTGCAGGTCCATCAAGGTTCTGGCCGCGGCGGCATCCATGACATGCCGTAACGAATACGCACAGCAGGCTGACTCTTCAAGACACGAATAGGGCTGCATTCTGAAGTGAAAGGTCTGCCACAAATCACGAGAGTGATGTCGAGCGATTGTCAGTACTCCCTCAAGTGTGGATACAGCACGATCCACCAAAAAGTGGTGCACCTGATGTGTGACGATGAACCGCCATGCCGTCTCACAGCATTTAGCCCACGACAATCTTGGGTGGTAGCGGCGCACGAGACGTGCGTAGAGCAGATACCCCGACTGATGGACCGTGATGCCGAAAGCGCGGTCTTTGTTTCGTGGTCTCAAGCCCGATCTGAATGAGTAATATCGAGAGACTTCATCAACCGAGGGAAAGCCGCCATAGACCGGATACATGTCGCCGCTGCCAGGTGGAATCCTGCCGCCGAAAGCGTCTTCAATGGAAGTTGGACTCTTGGGTGGTTTAACACCACTACCCGATGAGTAAGGTTCGGGTTCAGGAAGTGGAGGTGCTGAGTCGGTCACGCTCCAGCTTCGGCCTGGCTCCAATTCAAGCGGCCGCTCGCCAGGCGGACGGCCCGGGGTTATCTCAATCTCAATTGGTTCCGGGGATATTGGCTCGCCAGGTGTGATTGGAACCAGCTCCATGTACCCCAGGATATAGCACATTTGGTGCGTTCAGGACTGATTGGGAAGAACCCATGGACAGGTTCATCCCAATCGGCGGAATGACGGTTGTTCGGATCGTCGTAGTGGGCGTAGAACTCTCCCACGGTGTCCCAAAAGACGAACGACGAGTGCGTGCTGCGATCAATCATGTAATGGCGCATCTTTGTTGGGTCAATGAAAATCATGGCACCGAGTTTTGCGCCGAACTCGTTCCGTCTAGCCCGTCGCTACAGTTCCATCCCACACACATCAGCTCCACACATAACTGTTGTTCGCTTCTATTTGCCTACGACCTCGTTTGCGAGTAGTTCAAAAACTCAGAAACTTCAATGCTGCTTATTCCAGCTTGTTAATCTGCTCGGCTGTGTTGACACCATTAGACCCTCTACGAGTGTTCTGTGGTATTTCTTCTCAAAATCGAGTTGAACTAAACGTTCGCCATCACTTTGAATTTGAGCCGATATGCAATACCGAAGCTTCACTTCGCCGCCGTTCTTAAGAGTCTCATAAATTCTGCGCTGGATTGATCGATTCGTGTACTCCTTCAAAGGTCTCTCCACCATTCCTGCATTGCCAAATTGATCCATACGCTTTCTGAGATTTGTTGTTTCGCCGACATAAAACGCGTCAGCAGTATAAAACCAATAAACACCTGGTTTTGATGGCAGTCCATCGGATAAAACTAGTTTGTACGGTCTTCGCGGGTCGTTTGCAGATCTAGCGGGCTCACCATTTAGCCAAGTTGCACTAAGCACAAATTTGTACTCGCTTCCGTCGTTCATACCTAGTGACTTGTCTTCACGATGTTCAGCCCATGATTCAGCCAAGGCAAACACCTCGTCCGGATTATCAAAATTTTTTGGGTAGACCATAATAATTGTGATATTTGTTCATCATTCAGCAAAAATTGCTCGAACGTGGGGCTCAATCAAAACTAATCGGCTTGTCCTGCTTTATCTGGATCAAATTTCTCGCTGATTACTTCAGTTGAAAACCGTTCAAATGCTTCATCTTGCTCTTTCCTGAACCGATCGACATCGAACTTTAATTCGAATTCTCTCTTCCAGGCACAAACACCATCAATTTTTTCAGCAGATTCACATTGAGCTTGCAAATGAAGCTGTGCCAACTCTTTTGCCTTTTCATAGAATTTTCCGGTTGAGTCAACTCCGAATGCAATTTGAGATACCGAGTTAAAGTCAAGTTTGTCAACCTTCATGGCTGCAATCGCTTGCACAAGCTCCGAGCTACGCGTCTTGGCTTTAGCTATACGAGGGTCACTCTCAACAGCCTCATTTGCTCTCGTAGGAACAAACCTACCTTTGATTCTTTCAAAACAGTATTTGGCATAGAGATCGGGGTCGCCTTCCATAAGCATTTTTTCATCTAGCCTCCTACTTGGTGTCAGTTTGACCGTTCCGGCGTCAGATATATCCTCGCCCCGCCGCTTGGCATCCTTTATCGCGTCCTTAAACTCCTTATATACTTGATTCGAATCGTTTGATACTAAGTGAGCAACTTGGTATTCGCGCAACCACCTTTGCGCTTCATCGGTTGCCGGTTTTACTCTTCCATCAGAGACGACCTTTTGAAAATTGAACCCATCGCGTAGCGAAGTGATCTGATCCGCAAACATGTCCCGCAGCTCTTCCGCGTACTTGATCGCACGACCCAAAGTCTCGTCGTTGAATTTAAACCATTCACCGCGCACACCGCGCTCGATGTGGTGCCAATGAAGATATTTTTCGACAGCCCTTACACATTCGGTTTTAAAGTGACTCTCAAGGACCAGGTTACGAGGGTTTGCGGTTTGATGTTCTTGCATTCGCTTTGTGCTCTCTCTGGAAAGCTCAACGAGGCCGATTTTCACATATGGTGACTTTTCTCCGGACAAGACATCAATCTCGCGCAGAAAATAAATCTCTCCTGGTGTTATTACTGATTCATTTATCACGAATGTCCCTTATCCAATTGAGTTGAAAACCGTACCTTCTAGATTTGCTCCATCAAAGCAGGCTCCGTCGATATTGGACCCTGAAAAATCGACTCCCCGCAGGTCGGCGCCACTAAAGTCAACGTTGCACAAACTTGCCTTGCAAAACGTTGCCGAACCGAGAATTGCTTGACCAGAGTATTTTGTGTTTTCACCGATGACTGTGGGCCCACAGTTCGCGCCAACAAATGTGGCGCCATTGAGGTTTGCACCATCAAAGCATGTAGCCGACAAGTGGGCATTATTGAAGGATGCTCCTAACGCGATTAAATTCAAACAACTTGCGCGCCGCAGATCTGAGTGCTCGACACATGCATAACTCAGGTCTGCAGCATCAAGTGAGCATTCATAGAGATTAGATCTCGACAGATCTGCGCTGGTGAAGTTTGCTGAACTGAGGTCACTTGAGTAGCAAGCGTTATCCATGTGATGCTTTGTGTGCACTTCGCCGGCTCCCAAATATCCATATGAGAATGATGTGCCACAAAGATTCGCGCAAGAGAAATTTACACCAGTCAGGTCTCTTGATTCGCCAAAATCAGCTCCCGAAAAATTTCGACCTGATTGATTTGAGCCAGATACGACTGACTCGTGATTTTCAACTTCCAAATTTTAGCCCCGCCTGTACTATGGTATTCCTTTCAAAACTGGCAAACATCGCCCGTCTTGTTGGAAAACAATTTTTCCGGTCGACACTTGTCATACAAATGTTGCCCCGATCTGTGACTATATCAGAGTTCATTATCTAGGTCGTCGAACTCGTCGTTTTCGATCATGTCTGGGTCGTTGTCGAACTCAATTTCGTCGACCGCAAGGCCGTCTAGGCGATCAGCAAGGTCGTCTTCGGCGTTAACCCACTCGGCACCGCAGCCGGGGCAGTCGGTCATGCCTTCGCCATAAAAGAACACGGGCGTGCCGCAGTATGCGCAGCACTCGCCATCGTCAAGTGCATCAATGGTCATGCCCCAATTATGAACCACGGATGTTGCACGCGGTAAGTCTGAACACCCCCCTTGTATAGTGACACTCGTAATCATCCAGACGATCCGAGGGGCTTGGCCCTATGACGATCACCAACCGATCTTAAGTCGGTGGAAACCCTCAATCATCTCGAGGCGCTCATCAACGAACGCATCATCGACGTGATTGGCACATATTGCACTGACAAGTGGAAGCCTCTAACCACACGATTGGTTAACGAGGATGCGACGACACTGGCCAGTGAAATTGCGATTGCAGTCTCATCTGGCGTTGCCGCCGCGTTGAGTAAAGACGAAAAGTGGCCAATGACATGCACTGCACCAACACGACCGAACGAAATTGTCCTATCGGCCACGCAAGTGGCGACGGTGATTAACTGCCTTTGGTATATAAACGCAGCACAATTCACTCAACTGAAATGTGAACGCAATTGGTTTCCGGGCTGGAAATACGACTGGGTTCTTAATCGCGTCCGCGCGACAGGTGCCTGCATCCGAGATAAAGAAAAATTCAATGGCATGCGAGTCGCTGCCGACCTTGACTTTGTTCTCATTCGTCGCGATGGCTCAGGTGTAACAAGTTTCAACGACGGTCGTGTGGTTTTGACCCCGGCACTGTCTGTCGAAGAGCACTGCCCGCTACCCGTTACCAGAATTGGCGAGCCAAAAAAAATGTATGGCTATTACATAACGGCAGAAGAACTGGAAAAGCGAATCGCTGAAAAAGCAGAAAGAGAAGAGGCTGCTGATTACGACGACGACGACGATCTCGATAACGATACTGACGGTGACGAAGAGGATGACTTTGATGCCTAAAAAGAACGCCAAACGTCGCGTTTACTCACGACCAATTTAACCCGTGAAAGAAATGACGGGAGCAGAGATGGACGCCTTCGCAACTGCAATGTATGAACGAGTGATTGACTTCTGCCAGGCTCAAAAGAATCTGACAAGAGTGACTCAGACTGAACAAAAGAGTGGCTCAGAAAAATATTTTTAGTACCTACGTAGTAGGTACTAACTCTGACCCTATGTTGCAAACCGTACAAGAGAGGTACTTATAGTGCTGACCCTTACTAACCGACCACAAGGATCACTATTGTTCACCGAACCGACACCGAAACGAAACGACATCTGGCGATGCCCACAATGCGACAACG
>Ga0194132_10012635_pt1 | contig 10459 bp, 6 predicted proteins | sample TA2KigOf80mmetaG_FD_148612 | JGI IMG/M metagenome (GOLD analysis project Ga0194132, IMG submission 148612) | Freshwater microbial communities from Lake Tanganyika, Tanzania - TA2015054 Kigoma Offshore 80m | ecosystem: Environmental > Aquatic > Freshwater > Lake | place: Tanzania: Lake Tanganyika... | reverse complement strand
TGACATATTCTACATCTCATTGTTTTGCATCTCCTGTCTGATATTCTTTAATTGAAGAATCTACAATCTTGTCAAGCTCCGACTCTGAAACCTGTTTTAGTATCTTTTTTGTAACTGGATCAACAACTTCGTCCAAAGCCACGTCTCTTACCTTTGACGCAGCATTGTATTCTTCTGAAACATCAATTCCCGTATATGCAATGTATATGATTACCAGGGCTGCAACAAAAAAGACTAGCTTGATCATTTTATCACCTGTACTCTTTTTGAAAGTTTAGCAGCATTGCTTCCTCATCAGATGACGGTTTTCTCTCTTCATAGTATGAGCTAGACCAGCTGGGTCGTATGCCGATCATCATTATGATCCTCTCACGAAGCTCAACTGTTTGCTTGTTGTCAAAAAAGAAGGACTCTATGTCAAGCAGCCGCTCAAGATCCGCATCAGAACAGAACTCTACCATCACTTTTTTGAGATAATCCAGGTTTATTCTCTGAAACCTATCCTCATCTTCGTCTATTGGCATCGAGTTTGCAATCCCAACAAAATATGCAAAGATCATCTCTTGTGTTATCTTGATAGCTGGTGTATCATAGCGGTCCCTAAATATGACAAATCTGTCTTGACGTTTCCAAATTTTGTCCCATTGTGAGATATAGTCTCGAATTTTTTTAATCTGTAAAATATCGTGTTCTATGTTGTAAAAATCCTGGACTTAATCAAAAAGTTACTAGCGTTTAGTCTCTTCACGTAACTCTTTCCATTTTGAAGACTTTCAACCTAGGGGATTTTTGGAATATATGCTGAACAAGTACGGTTATTTATTATGAATCATTCATTAATGTCAAAGAAAGACACATGTGTTTTATTTCAGACTACCAACTAGATCAGGAAACTCCGCATAATACTTTCCCTGCGTTGTAATAGTTATAGTATTTAATTTATTATCGATTTTTGTTTTTCCAGTTCTTTCATCAATTTTTCTTGTATCCCATCCTCGATTAACTGTTATCATTCCAAATTTTTCTAACTTTGTTAAGTGGTAACCAAGTTTTTGTGCCGTCATTCGTTTTTTCAGTTTTTTGTCTTGATTTAACCTATCTAATAGTATTCCATTGGTCGATTTACCAAGAGCATTTATTGTGTTGAGAACGAGTGCCATAGTTTTTGTTGTATTCCCTAGATTACTGTCTTCGGGTCTTGGCGGAATAGGAAGCTCCTTTACTAGATCGGCATCTCTAGTCTTTTTTGAATCAAGAACATAGTATACCTTGGTACCAGCTAAATAGGCTGCGGTAGCTGCAGCTACTACCATTGGTCTTGTACCTCCAGTTAGATTTATTGCAAAATCATATCCCTGGATAAACTCGGAATTCTTTTTTTCTTTAGAGATTATATTTAATATTGTATGCATTATTTGGTCCAAATCAAATGCATCTACCTTAACTAAAATTGTTGAAATTTTATGTAATTTTTCTATCTTAACCTTCAGTTTTTTTGCCTCATTTTCAAATTGATGATCAGATTCATTTCTTGTATGTATAAGATACAGTTTTTGTGGAATAGACTTTCTTATTCCTTCCTCAACAACTACTGGAATTTTTCCCATTAATGCTATTTGAATCATTATACAAAAAATATTTGTATTATACAAATATAACTATATTGGTTTCCTCTTCGAATTCATATTATGGAAACAAAACAAAAAGTTGACAGAGAAAATCAGTTTGAGAAAATTGAAATTCCGAAAGGAATTCTAATGTTTTTAGAAAAACGAGCAGGTATTCAAAATCATGAATTTGAAAAAACATATTCAGTTAGCAAAATTCTCACTTGTCTTAGAAAATCATACTATGGTGAGTTAAATTACGAAAAAGAAATAATCAGTAGAGATGCAGAATTAGAGCAGCTTTGGTCTACTACGCGAGGTGATCTTCTCCATGAAATTACTCGTGCTTATAGATGGAGAGAATTAGACACAAAGTTCAAAGTTTATCTTGAAAATGGTAAGATAATTTCAATTTCTGGAAGATTGGATATGTATGATTGGAAAACAAAAACGATTATTGATCTTAAAACTACAAAATTTGTTAACTGGCAAATAAGTAAAAAACTCATCCCAAGAGCTGAGCATATTCGTCAAATTCAGTGTTATGGAACCATGTTTTCAGGTATAATACCAGTAGAAAGACTTTGCTTAGTTTATGCTGATATGGATGGTTTAGTTGCTTTTAGAGTACAAAATAAAGATATGACAAAATGGATGACTATGAGAGTTCAAGAATTAGAAGAGGCAATAGAGAAACAAATACCTCCGAAGGGACAAGTTTCATCTTTATGTCAGTTTTGTAGTTACCAGGGTAGGTGTTTTGATGATGGAAATGGAATAACGTATGAACCAACATCAATTCCAAAATCGCGAACAATGTTCAAAAGTACGGAGATAGATTAACATGATCATGGGGAGTAACCAGTTTAACCCACTCGTAGTTACTGAACAAATTCAACAAGACTACATTAATTTTTTTATAACAAGTTTTGTTTTAGAAAACAAAGAATTATCAAAAAAACTAGAAAAACTGGCTCATGGAAATTTATTATGGAAACCTCCATTTATTGCTCTCAGTCAGAATTACAAATTAGGTCTTACAAACAAAGAATTGAATGAACAAACTAGAATAGATAAAGAAATTCTAGACGCAGTTGGTATTAAACAATTTTATCTACATCAGGAACTTGCGATCAAAAATATTAGCATAAACCAAAAAAATACAATTATTTCTTCTGGCACAGGTTCTGGCAAGACAGAAACATTTCTTATTCCAATACTTGATGAATGTATAAAAAATGAAAATGATCGTGGATTAAAGGCAATAATTGTTTATCCAAGAAATGCATTAGCAAACGATCAACTTGAAAGAATTAGAGGTTATCTCTATACATTAAACAAATCTCGCAAAAAAGAAGGCAAAAGACCTATCACATATGGAATCTATACTGGTGACACACCAGAAACACCTGATAAGCTCGATGAAACATTGTTTACGAAATGTCCAAAATGTAAAGAATATGTGTTACATCCAAAATACGAAAATCAAAAGTCTTTTTATGTTTGTAGTAAAGATGAAGATGTAAAAATTGATTTTGAAATATTAACTAGAGAAGAATTACGTGATAATCCGCCTGACATTTTAATAACTAATTTTATGTTGTTAGAATATCTACTTCCAAGATTTAACGATAACCCTCTGTTCGAAAAAAACAAAATAAAATTTCTAGTCTTTGATGAAATTCATGATTATGGAGGGGCACAAGGAATTGACGTTGCATTGCTAATTCGCCGTTTGCGAAATAGAATTCGTAAAACTGCTGCTAAAAAATTAGATATAATATGCATTGGAACAAGTGCAACTATATCAAAAGCAAAAACGACATCTGAAAGAAAGAATTCTGTTGCAAACTTTGCTTTGAAATTATTTGGGGTTAATTTTTCTGAAGATGATATTATTGAAAGTCAGATAATCCCTAGGCAATTTAATAAATCCAAAAAATTAGAAAAATTAGAAAAATTACCAATTCCTGAATCGATAATTGAATTATCAAAAGAGGAATTTACACAGCTATGTACACAAATAGATCCTTCAATTTCTATTGATTTTAACTCTGACAGAGGAAAAAGCTTAGGTAAAATTCTATTGGAAAATGAATTTTTTCAGTATTTATTAAAGAATCTCGAAATCCCACAAACCCTAGATAATCTTAGAAACCAAATATTAGCAGAAACAAAATTTGATGAATTCTTAAAATCCGAACAAAATAAAGAAAAGTTTGTCACTGAGGTAATTTGGAGTTTCTTAAGAGTGGGGAGTCTTGCATATGATCCTAATAAAGAAACAGAATCCCCATTGATTAGGATCAACATTCATAATTTTTTTAGGGGTATACCACCAGTTTTCATTTGTACGAACACTAATTGCAAGTTCGTATATTTTCTGCCAAAAGAAAGATGCGACCTCTGTTTCAGTATAGTAGAGCAGTTGGGTGTTTGTAGGGTTTGTAATAAGGAATTTTTTGTTATAGAAAATAGAATTTCATCAGAGGATCTATCAAACCTTGTAAGTATTTTTGAAGGATCTCAAATTGAACGACAGCATAACATGCCACAAACAAATCAACCTTCAATTAAACGATATACATCGATAGATGAATTACAAATTGATGACAAGCACCCTGCCGAAGAATTTTGGTATACATTGGACTCTGAACAAATTAAATCAATAAACGATGAATCAGATTTTTACAAATTCAAAAAATGTTTAAAATGTGGTTCTTTTGTTACACTTGATAAAATAAAATGCGAAACCGAATATTCTCATGCAAAATGTGATTCAAGACAGTTTGTAGCAATAACTGTCTTCCCTCGTCGAACTAGTAAAGGAATTCCAACAACTCTTCCAAGTTCATGTCCATTTTGTGGTGGTGTCTATGGTGGTTCGAACAGTGTTATAACAAGATTTGACATGACACCGCAACAAGCTGCTGTGAATTTTTTCGATATGGTTTATGATAAACTACCAAACAAAAAATTATTAGTTTTTACAGATAGTAGACAAGATGCCTCAAGAGTGGCAGGTCACTTAGAAGATGCACATAATGACACAGCAATAAAACAATTAATTTATGCAAAGTTAATAGAATTATCAAAATCTGGAATTGAAAAAACAAGTTTTAGAGGATTATCTGATGATTATTTAGTGCCATTTATTTCAAGAGAATGGTATTCAAATAATCTATCAGATTTTGGAATGACTGAGGATTATATAGAAAAAAACATCCTTATTGAATTAACCTCACCAAAAGCTTCTCTTTCATTGGAATGGTTAGGTTTACTAGAATTTTCATATCATGGTTTAATTTCTAATGAAGAATTCAAAAAAGAATGGACGAAGATCACGGAATCATACAGTCCGCCTCGTATCATTTCAGAAAAGGTAAAAAAAATTGTAATGTCTGAGGATGACGAAATTTTTCATACTTTGAGATTACTTCTAATAACTTTGTTAAATCTAATGCGAAGAGAGGGAGCACTTCAAGGACTTGAACATAGAGAACGAAATGAAAAATCATTCGCTACAGGTTATAATCTCGAAATACATGGTGATACAATAAAAGCCGGTTGGGGGGTTGAAATAAAAAATATTTATCGAAAACAACAAAAATATGTAAATTACATTTCCAAAGTTTTCAATTTTGAAGAAGAAAAAGATTCACAAGATTTACTAGGTTATCTATGGGAATTTATGAAGAAAAGAGGATATATTATTAGAAAGGATCTTTGGAAATATTCTCAATCTAAAAATTTTCCTGCATATGTAGTATCAAGAGAATTAATGAGAATTGGAATTCCAAAGACTATTCAAAGATGCAGTATATGTAGAAAAATTTTCATGAATTTACCAAGAAAAACATGTCCAAATATGATTCGCCAAAAAATTTGTCGGGGAGAAACAAGAGAAATAGAGTTTAACGAACATAAAAAGAGTAAATCTCATTTCATAAAATTATTCACAAATCTTAATCCTGTTAGAATGGCAACTGTTGAAAATACTGGCTATATTTCAGATGAAACTAGAAAAAGAAATCAAACTGGTTTTATGGGATTAGAACAAAAAGATAGAACTGTTGATGTGACAGTTGCTACTCCAACATTAGAATTAGGCGTGGATATAGGTGATCTCTCATCTGTTGGGTTATACAAATCGCCACCTTCTCCAATAAACTATTTGCAAAGAGTAGGAAGAGCAGGTAGACGTGATGGAATATCTTTCATTAACACATTTTTGTTTAATACTCCTATTGACGAATTTAATTTTCGATATCCACAAGATTTGATAAGAGGCGACATCAACCCGCCCTTCATTAATTTTGATAACGTTGATTTATTAAAACGACACATTAATGGTTTAATCTTACAACACATTTACACTGACTCTGAAATTGAAAAAGAACTTCCACACAGAATAATTGATGTTTATGATAAGCAAGAACAGTTTTTCAATTCCTTGAAAAATGCATTAAATTACAAAAGTTCTGATATTGCAAGAGACATCAGAGTAATTTTAGAAAACATTCCTGAATTTACAAATAAAATTGATACCACTGATACTGGAATTAACGAGCTACTATATGGTAATTTTATTGAAAATATTCAAAATGCATTAATTGATTATGGAAACGAATTAAATTCCTGCATAAATCAAATGACAAAATATGCCAATTCTCGTGGTGATAAATTTGCTCAATTACAACTAAATCAACTTACTAACAGAAAAATCAACTTAGAGAAAAAGGGATTTATTGATTATTTACATGAGGTAGGAATTCTTCCTCGTTATTCATTTCCAGGTAAATTGGTACACATAGAGTCAACAGATGGTTTCATTAATGATGAAAGAGAAAGAAAAATTGCGATTTCAGAATTTGCTCCAAACTCTGAACCGATTCTACGAAAAGCGATTTACAGAAGTTATGGAATAGAGTATGACAAAAAAATTGAGAACTTTCTTATTTGTAGTAATTGTGGATATTATTCTAAGAATGATGGGAGAGTCAAGACTTGCCCTGTTTGCAAACAGATAGAGCATTTAGAGGAACTTCCTTCAATCTCACCACAAAAAATTTTTGTAAAAAGGGTAGGCAGAACTATAGGCGATCATCAAGCATATGTGGAACCTGATGTCCGAGTTTATCTTCCAGAACCTCCCGCTAGATCGCCTATTGAATTTGAGTATCCTTCTTACAAAATTAATGTAACAAAATATGGTCAAACAAGGATGCTACAAACAGTTTTCCGAATTTATCATGAATTTGATGATTTTACTGATGATTCTTTTTCTAGAGTAGCCAAAGAAATTGAGATTTGTGATAAATGTGGTAAAGTAAAAGAACCAAAAGAGCCTCCAAAACATTTGGATATTAGCCAAAAGATCGGAAGTCAGAACTGTAATGGACATTTCAGAAAATTAGCGTTACATAACGAAATGCTTACTAAAGTCATATCAATCAAAGTTGTTCCAACAGAAAAAAACCCACTATCCACCTCACATATCAATTATAAGTTTTTGGTAACACTGAAGAACGCTATAATTTATGCAGGACAAAAGATTGCTCAAGCTCATGATGGAGAAATTGATGGTGAAATAAATAATAATGAAATTATTCTTTATGATAATGTTGATGGTGGAGTTGGATATGTTGATATCATTTACGAAAACTTTCGTTCAGTATTACAGAAAGCTTCTGAAATTGTATTTTCAGAAAAAGCTAATACTGGCGACGCATGCGATCAGGGATGTCCAAGATGTTTATGGTCATTTAGAAGAAAACGTGATATTAGAAAAATAGACAAAAGATTAATTCTTCCCTTATTACATGAAGCGTCATTAGATAATACTACGATTAAAACAACATCTGAAAAACCATCAAAACAGAAAATTGAGGTTGAAACGGTTAGATCACTTACTGGAGACATTACAGGTGCCCAAAGAATAAAAACCGAAGTTTGGAAAGCTGTTAATAAAATCGAAATTTTCTCACCAACACTTTCCAGTAAAGAAATTGAATGGGAAGATGAAGATAAAAAAAGTTGGTTGGATATTCTTATTTCTCAACGAAATGGACCACACAGTGTACAAGTGAAAGTTATTACAAAAAGACCAGCGAATACTCAAGATGATGCACTATCTTCTGTCCAAAAATTATTAGAAAATAACATAGATGTTCTATTTTTAGACGAACAGAAATCGGGTGAAGGTGATGAATCTTTTGATAATTGTTATATTCTGATTGACCAATTTGAAGATCGTAAAACACGCTCTTCTATCCAATTAACCTCTAGTTTGACTGATAAAATTTTGTCTGACTATACCCTAATTCAAATTAGTTCTGATGAAAATGAAATAAAACAAGTTAAAAACAAAATAAACAACATAGAACGATTTTCTAAAAAAGTAACCACTAATCAATTACGCCAAATAATAGGACCTAATGTATTTTGGATGTACCCTCGTGATACAAAATCATTCAGCATTGCAAAACAAGCATTTGATGATGTTCTTGCTAATACAAAAAAAGAGATTAAAATCATGGTGACATATTTATCACATTCATTCAAAACTGATGATAACCTTCAATTTTATCTGCAAAAAATTTGTGAACTTTTACCAAATAACACTTCATTAAAACTAATCACACACAATATTGATCATGCAACTATCAGAAATGTTGCAACATTTTGTACAGTACATATGCACCATAAAACAGAAATAATTTCCTATTTGGCAGATATTTCTAAATTTGGCGAGATCCTACATGATCGATTTTTAATTATTGACGATACAAAAGTAATTGATTTAGGAAAAGGTTTGAGATTCGTATATGATTCACAAGGCTGGGGAAGTAGCAATAGTAACACGAAAATCATAATTCACAAAGATCGTGATGTTGTTGATGGTTATCTGAAAGATTTTAACGAATTTTGGAACTATGAAAACAGTGATAACATTACAATAAAAAATTGTCCGAAATATGATTCTAGAAAGCCATGACTTTTACTGAGGCTCTTTTAAAATTTACATCTAGTTTTGAAGCCTCAAATTATGATATTTCAAGTTTAACAAAAATTATTGAATCTCTTGAGCAAGGACATCATTTTGTAAAACAATATCAATCAGACTTAGTAGAGTTTGAAAAAATAAAAAGAAATGAAAAATTCCATTTTTATCTAAAAGAAAATAAATGGGGATGGCTTGAAAACCATAATTTTCCCATCACTTTAGAAATTTTGAACAAGGAAGCAGTTCCTGGAAAACAAGTTTCTGTAAGAATCATGGGTGGTCAGCGAAGAACACTCGTTATCTATTATGCAATATGCCCTGAATTAGAAAATTTTGTAAATATCGTAAATTGGGTAGATTCTCAAAGCTCAAAAAATGCATGGATCAAAATCCGTGAATTAATTAATAATCAACATGATGAGGTGTTAGAATTTTCGAAATCGTGTGGAATAAGACTTCCGAACAAAATTCATCCTGGGTTTGATCGAAAAGCAAAACTTGTAAAAAAAGAAATTTTACAATACTTATATGACTGGAAAAAAACTTTTTTTCTTTTCGATGATGGTTATGCAGTTTCATCCCATAACTCACCAATAAATTTTAAAAAAATTTTTTTTTCACCAGAAAAAGAAACAACCTTTATTGATCTTAGAACCACAATAGGTAAATTTCATGGTAAAACACCAGATGGTTTTAACATCCTAATTCCAACATTGTTTGGTGAAGCACAATTTCATGAGTTTATATTGTCAGATCGTGATTTCCCTTTAAGCAAACTATCCTCAACAAAATTGTATGTACTACAAGTCTTTCACAGAAGTGGAAAACAAAACATTGAAGATCACATAACAAAAATTGAAGAAGCAATCCCTAATGATCTTTTAGGTATGTTTCATGCAGTCTCGTGTTATCTTCTTTATTTAGGTAATCAACGATTAAAAATTTTGAACAAAACAACATTTCAAAAACTGTTCTCTCATCTTTTTAACCAAGTTTCTAATTTTCTAAATAATAACGGCATATCTACTGAGAAAATAAATGAACTAGATTGGAAAAATATCCAAGATGGTTTTACTTCACAGATGACAAGATGGATTGATGATTTATACTATATTCCACCACTACTAAGAAAAACATTCGATGAATATCATAACCCTGCACTTAGAGACTTTATTGTAAAAGAATTTGATTTGGCATTAGCAAATAAAAAATCAATCTGCTTTGAAGAAATCCCATTTAACGAGCAGGGAAATAGATGGTTTGATCATAAATCTATGGGTAAATTCAACCGAATATACAGTCTCATTCATTTTTTACTTGAAGAAAAGCGTTTCATTAATGGATTCACTCGTTTTTATATGAATAATAGAGAAAGAGAATATACTATGCTTAGAAAACTTTTGGGAGCTTAGAGTTTGGTTATAATTTTACAATTCAATGAATTTTTTTAAATGTAAACACAAAATCATGTTTCAAACCACCTTTTTTATTTTCTTGAACAACCGAATTATGAGAGTAAGTAATTTTAGAAATATTATCTAACTTTAAACCTAGTCTCGAAATGTTATTCTGTAGCTCTTTCCATATTCTTGGATCATAATGATTAAACATTAGTGTTAATCGTTTACTAGGTTTAAGAACTCTAACAACTTCTTTTAGTATCTTATCTAATAATTTGTGATAATTTTCAATATTTTGTTCTAGTACCCATTCTCATCATCAGGATAATATTCATGTTCTTCAAAGAAACGTTTTCTAAACTCTTCATATTCTTCTTTAGTCTGATTCAAATCATTTAGGTAAAGGGTTTCATATTCTCGAGTTTGTGCATTCCATCTGATCTTTT
>Ga0194132_10012634_pt1 | contig 10459 bp, 8 predicted proteins | sample TA2KigOf80mmetaG_FD_148612 | JGI IMG/M metagenome (GOLD analysis project Ga0194132, IMG submission 148612) | Freshwater microbial communities from Lake Tanganyika, Tanzania - TA2015054 Kigoma Offshore 80m | ecosystem: Environmental > Aquatic > Freshwater > Lake | place: Tanzania: Lake Tanganyika... | reverse complement strand
TCACAAGGCTCTCAGACGGTGAGGTCGTCTTCGTGGATTTCTGTCTCATCTCGTTTCCTCTCGGGTTCACGATGAGCCGGAAATCCTCCCTTCCTCAAGACGCTAAATCCGTATCACTGGTCCTGACCCCGAACAGTGACTCCGATTGGGGCCCACAACTCACGACGGGACCGCAGGGCGATGTGCGGTTGCTCCCACCGCTGCGGCGGATCAGTGCGCCTCGTCCCAGTTGTCGCCGGCGCCGGTCTCGACGGTGAGCGGCACGTCGAGATGGGCGGCGCCTTCCATGGTCTTCTTGGCGAGGGCCTTGAGCGCCTCGACCTCGCCGTTGGGCGCCTCGAACAGCAGCTCGTCGTGCACCGACAGCAGCATGCGTGACTTGAGGCGCGACTCCTGCAGGGCGCGGTGCATGCGCACCATGGCGCGCTTGAGGATGTCGGCGGCGGTTCCCTGCGGCGGCGCGTTGATGGACGCACGCTCGGAGAACGAGCGCATGGAGTGGTTGCGGTCGTGGATGCCGGGCATGTGCACGCGGCGGCCGAACAGCGTCACCACGTAGCCGTTGCGCTTGGCGAACTCCTTGGCCTTGTCCATGTAGTCGCGGATGCCGGGGTAGCGCGCAAAGTAGGCGGCGATGTAGTTGCCGGCGTCGCCGCGTGCGATGCCGAGCTGGCGTGCCAGGCCGAACGCCGAGATGCCGTAGATGATGCCGAAGTTGATCGCCTTGGCGCGATTGCGAGTGTCGCGGTCGAGCTTGTCGATGGGGATGCCGAACACCTGGCTGGCGGTGAGCGCGTGGATGTCGACGCCGTTGTGGAACGCCTCCTTCAGCGCGTCGATCTTGGCGACGTGCGCGAGCAGGCGCAGCTCGATCTGCGAATAGTCGGCCGACACCAGCTTGTGGCCGCGTGGCGCCACGAAGGCGCGGCGAATGCGGCGGCCTTCCTCGGTGCGGATCGGGATGTTCTGCAGGTTCGGCTCGGTGGACGCGAGACGCCCGGTGGCGGCGCCCGCCATCAGGTAGGACGTGTGCACGCGGCCGGTGACGCGGTTCATCTGGCCGCCCAGCGTGTCGGTGTAGGTGGACTTGAGCTTCGACACCTGGCGCCAGTCGAGGATCTTCTCGGGCAGGGCGTGGCCATCGGCGGCGAGCTGCTCCAAGACCTCGGCGTCGGTGCTCCACGCGCCGGTCTTGGTCTTGCGTCCACCTTCGAGCTTCATCTCATCGAACAGGATCTCGCCGAGCTGCTTGGGCGAGCCGAGATTGAACGAACGCCCGGCGATGGCGTGGATCTCGGTCTCCAGCGTCACCATGCGCGCTCCGAAGTCCTCGGAGAGCGCCACCAGCGCTTCCGGATCGATGCGCACGCCGGCCTGCTCCATGGCGAGCAGCACCGGCACGAGGGGGCGCTCGATGGTCTCGTAGACCGACACCAGCTTCTCGCCGTAGAGGCGGCGGCGCAGGCACTCGCGGCTTTGCAGCACCGTGTCGGCAAGGCCGCCGGCGTAGGCGGTGGCGCGCTCGAGCGGCACTTCCTGGAAGGTGATCTCGTTCTTGCCGGAGCCGACGATCTCCTTGCGCGGCGGCGGGCGCGCTCCCAGCTCGCGCTCGCAGATGTCGGCATGGCCGTGCTCGTCGCGGCCGCCGCCGAGGACGAACGACAGCAGCAGCGTGTCCTCGATGGGCGTGACGTCGACGCCGTGGCGCGCCAGCACCTTCATGGCGCGCTTGGCGTCGTGAAGGACCTTGAGCACGGACGGGTCCTCGAACAGCGGCTTCAAAATCTCCAGCGCCGCGTCGAGGCGGAAGGCGTGCTCTTCGTCGGGCCCCTCGATCGCCAGGGACGACTGCGAGCGCGCCACCGCCAGCGGCGCGTACCAGGCGATGCCGGGCTGAGCCGACAGCGCGATGCCGACGATCTCGCCCGCGTTCTCGTCGGGTGGGTCGATCTCGATGTGCAGGCCGAGGATGCCGGCCGCGCGCGCCTCGTCGGCGAGCGCCGCCAGCGATTCGAGCGTGGTGAGCGTCGCGTAGCGCTTGGGCGGAGTGAGGCGCACTGCTGGACCGGCCAGCGGACCCGGCTCGCGCACGGCGATCGCCGGCAGTTCGACGACGATCGGCGTGGGCGCCTTGACCGTCTTCTCCGCCGCGGCGTCTGTGCCGTAGCGGGCGCGCAGACGCGTCACCAGGTTGGTGAACTCCAGCTCCTCGAGGAACGGCAGCAGCACGCGCGGATCGGGGCGGCGCACGGCGAGGTCTTCGATCGACTGCGGCACGGGCACGTGGTCGTCGAGCGCGACGAGTCTTCGACTTAACCGCGCCTTCTCCGCGTTGGTCATCACCGCCTCGCGGCGCTTGGGCTGCTTGATCTCGCCGGCGCGCTCGAGCAGCGTGTCGAGGTTGCCGTAGGCGTTGAGCAGCTCGGCCGCCGTCTTGGGCCCGACGCCGGGGATGCCCGGCACGTTGTCGGAGGTGTCGCCGGTGAGCGCCAAGAGGTCGGTGAGCATCGCCGGCGCGACGCCGAACTTCTCGCGTACCTGTTCTTCGCCGATCGGCCGGTCCTTGAGCGGGTCGTGCATGCGCACACCGGGCCGGATCAGCTGCATGAGGTCCTTGTCGGACGAGACGATCACCACGTCGGTGCCGTGCGCACGGGCGAGGCGCGTGAAGGTGGCGATGATGTCGTCGGCCTCGAAGCCCTCCTTCTCGATGCACGGCAGGTTGAAGGCGCGCACCGCGTCGCGGATGAGCTTGAACTGCGGCACCAGGTCCTCGGGCGGCGGCGGCCGCTGCGCCTTGTAGCCGTCGTAGATGTCGCTGCGGAACGTCTTGCGGCCGGCATCGAACAGCACGGCGAGGTGCCCCGCGCCGCCTTGCGCCTCGATGTCGGCGAGGAGCTTGGACAGCATGTTGCAGAAGCCGTAGACCGCGCCGGTCGGCATGCCGTCCTTCTTGCGGGTCAGCGGCGGCAGCGCGTGGTAGGCGCGGAAGATGTAGCCGGAGCCGTCGACCAGATAGAGCGGGGTCGTGGCGGGCGCAGCGGGCTGGGACATGCGGGGAGTTATATACCGCGACCGGCGGGAGCCGGCCGGCGCGGCAGCGATCTGTTCCGGCCGAGCTTTGGCCAGAAGGCCTGATACAATCGACCTCCCGCAACCTTAGGGGGACGCCATGCAGTCGAAGCTAATCGCCGCCACGATGTTGGCGGCGGCCGTCACGCTTTCCGCGGCCCACGCCGCCGATCCGGCGCCGAACGGCATCGCCTATCCGACCGGCTGGCAGAACTGGCAGATCATCGCGCCCAGCTACCGCACCGACAACAACACCATCCGCGTGGTCATCGGCAACGACATCGCCGTCGCCGCCGCTCGCGCCGGCAACACCAACCCGTGGCCGAACGGCGCCATCCTCGGCAAGGTCGTCTGGCGCGAGGGCGAGGTGCCCGGCTGGCCGACCGCCAAGGGACCGGCAGCGTTCGTCCATGCCGAGTTCATGTTCAAGGACACGCAGCGGTACGCCGCCACGCGCGGCTGGGGATGGGCGCGCTGGCTGGCGGCCGAGCAGCGGCCCTACGGCGCCAACGCCGAATTCGCCCAGGAGTGCGTCACGTGTCACACGCCGGTCGCCAACCGCGACCACGTGTTCACGGCGCCGGCGATCCTGCCGAAGTAGAGCGCGGCGGCGGTAGGCGCGGGACGATCAGGCTCCCGCCTGGGTGCGGGCGTCGGCGTAGGTGACGGGGCCGCCCGCCTTCAGCCACGCCTCGACCCCGCCCATGATGCTGTACGAGCGCGCAAACCCCGCCTCGCGCGCCTGGGTCACCGCCATCGCCGAACGCTCGCCGTAGGAGCAGTAGAACAGCAGGCGCTTGCCGCCGCGGGTCGCCTCGTAGCTCAGGAGACCGCCGGACCGCAGGAAGTCGGCAAGAGCGGCGTACGGCGCGTGCACCGAGCCGGGGATGTCGGCGTCGTGGAAACGCTCGGGTCCCTCGCGCAGGTCGACCAGCAGGACGTCGGCCTTCTGCGCTTCTTCCATCGCGTCCTCGGCGCGCAGCGCCCAGCCTTCGGCGACGCCGCGCTCCTGGACCAGGCCGATGGCCCGGTTCGACGGCACCGCCACGTCCATCATCTTCGGGTTGGGCAGCTTCAGGTTGTTCATCAACTCGACGTATTCTTCTACCGACCGCACCTTCAGACGCGGATTGAGGGCCTTCTCCTCGCCGATCGACGAGACGGTCATGCCTTTGTAGTCGTGGCAGGGAAACACCAGCGTCTCGTCGGGCAGACGGAACAGCTTGTTGACGATGGAGTCGTACTGCTTGCGCGGGTCGCCGTTCTGGAAGTCGGTGCGGCCGGTACCACGGATCAGCAGCGTGTCGCCGGTGAAGACGCGGTCGGCCATGCGGAAGCTGTAGGAGTCGTCGGTGTGGCCGGGCGTGTAGATCGCCTCGAGGCTGACGCCGTCGATGTCGACCGCGTCGCCGTCGCGTACGCGCATCGCCACCACATCGGCGCCGCTCTCGCGCCCCATGACGGTGACGCAACGGGTGCGATCGCGCAGCGCGCCGAGACCGGTGACATGATCGGCGTGGATGTGCGTGTCGACCGCCTTCACCAGGCGCAGGTCGAGCTCGCGGATGAGGGTGAGGTACTGGTCGACCTTCTCCAGCACCGGATCGATCAGCAGGGCTTCGCCGCCGCGCCGTGCCGCCAGAAGGTAGGTGTAGGTGCCAGAGCCGGAGTCGAAGATCTGCCGGAACAGCATGGCGCCATGCTAGGCCGCGTTCCGTCGCCAGGGAATACGGCGCGCAAGTCCGCGCGCCGCGGCCGGACGGCTGCTACTGCGCGACGGGGCCCTTGGGCTGGCCGAGCGGGCCTTTCGGCTGACCCTGCACGCCACCGGGACCGACGGGGATCGGCGGCAGGGGCTGCTGGCCAGGGCCGAAGGTTTGCGGTGCTCCCTTGGGCATGCCGGCGGGTCCGCCGACCGGCATGGCGGGACGGTTGGCCTGCTCGCAGGCCTGGTCAGCGGTCTTGTAGAACATCCGGTACTGGCCGTTGTCCAAGCGCACGACGGACGGATCGGCGGCGAAGCCCTGCAGGTTGAGACGCGTACCGCGCTCGTCGGTCCAGGTGCGGCCACCGTCGGCGGAGATGCGGCTCACCATGCCCGGCGGCGTGCCGGCGCCGCCCGAGCCGTTGAAGAAGATGCGCACGCGGCCATCGGCGAGCACGTTGAGCTCGGGGATGCCGCCATTGGCGAGCGTAGCTACCCGCTCGAAGACTTTGCCGTCGGCCGAGCGCGCAATCACCATCTCCCGCGCTTGCGCGCGCGCGACGGCGAGCAGCCAGCTGCCGTCGGGCAGCTGCACGGCGGAGGGATCGGTGCCGCCCTCGATCTCGAACACCTTGCCTTCGACGGTGAAGCGCACGCCGTCGGTGGAGATCGCCGAGTAGAACGGCGCCATCTGGCTCGGCACCGCGCCGGCCACGAACGCGCCCCGGTAATAGAAGAGGCGGATGCGGCCGTCGGGCAGGTTGACGGCATCCGGATCGACGGCGTTGCCGTCGAAGGCGCCATCGAGCAGCACCTTCTCGCCGCGCTCCCAGCGAGAGCCGACCAGACGGCCGAGGAAGATGCCGTGGTCGTCGCCGCCGGTGACGTAGTAGACGCCGAGTCCGCCGCCCGGCAGGCGCACGCCATCGGGCACCGAGGCGCGCTCCAGGATCTGGCCGTCGGGAGTGAAGCTCATGCCGTCGCGCGAGGTGGCGATGGCGGTCTGGTGACAGTTGGGGCCGCCGGCCGCGGCGGCCTGCATCTGCATGGTGGCGGGCCCGCCGAGCGGAGGACCTTTGGGCTGGCCCTTGGGCTGACCTTGGGGCTGGCCCTTGGGCTGACCTTGGGGCTGGCCCTGCAGGGGCGGCTGCTGGGCAAGCGCGGCGGACATGCCGAGGGCGGCAAGGGCAGCCATCGTCGCGAAGGTACGCATCATTCGGCGGCGGCGGTGGGAGCAGCCAGGGCGGCGAGCTTCTTGTCCACCTTGGCGCGCCAGCGCTTGGACAGCGCCGCCTCGGCGGCGAGCCGGCGCAGCGCCAGGAGGGTGCCGGCGTCGCCCTCGATGATCTCGACAGCCTCGGTCAGCGGCACGGAGCCGGCGCGCTCGCGATGGAACTCGTCGCCCGCCTGGACGGCGCCTTCCTTGAGCACGCGCAGGTACATGCCGGTGCGGCGGCTCTTGAGGAAGCGGTCGGGAAAGGTCTTGTCGCCGAAGCGGATGCCCATGGTATCGCACGGCAGGCGCGGCTGGGAGACTTCGAGCAGGGCGGCGCCGGCGCGGAAAATGTCGCCGATGTTGACGTCACGTTCGTGCAGGGCGGCAATGGTGAGGTTCTCGCCGAAGAACCCGGGCGGGAGATCCTCGCGCTCCTCCTCGCGTCGCCAGGCGGCATAGTGATCGGCGGAGTACGCGTACACCGCGTTGTCGGGACCGCCGTGGACCTTCTGGTTGCCCTGCGCGTCGCCGACCAGGCCGGAGAACGTGGCGTTCACCGCGCCGGTCACCGGCGACTTGTAGATGCCGGACAGGTACGGCCGCCCGCGGCGGTCGAGCAGCTCGCTGAGGCCGCCGACGTTCACGGAGACGATGCGCATGCGGGCGAGAGCTTCCCTTGGCCTCAGTGGCCCGAGGCAGCCTTGGCGCCGGGCTTCAGCACAAAGCGCCGATCGCAGTAGGGGCAATCGACGGAATTCGACTTGCCCATGGTGAGGAAGACACGCGGGTGACCGCCGAGGCCGTTGCCGTCGCACACGACGTTGGTGGAGTCGGCCTGGACGATCTCGGGGTTCTCGAACGAGGGCGCGGTAGTGATCGTCATGCGGGGCGGAATATAGCCTCGCCCACCGCACGCCGCCATTCACCCGGCATCCCCAGAATCGCCGCTGTAGTTTGCACCCCTGGTGGGCGGCGGGTATGGTGAACGCCTCGCGCGCCCATAGCTCAGTGGATTAGAGCGTTGGCCTCCGAAGCCAAAGGTCGCAGGTTCGAGTCCTGCTGGGCGCGCCACCTTCTTGTCAGCCCCAGCCGCTGCAGCTAGACGCAGGCGGCGAAGATCGCCAGGCCTTCGGCAGCGGTGGCGCGGTCGATGGTGAGCGCCGGGAAGGACGCCACGCTGGTGTGCCTTCGGTCGTCATCAGCAGTCCTTCCTCGCGGCAGCGCCGACGCACCGCCTTGGCACGAACGAGCCTTCGGCATCGTCGACGGCCGGCACGTCCGGTCTGGCGCCGCCGCCCAAATAGCGGCGATCAAGCTTGCGCTCGCGCGGGCGGTGAGCTTCACGGGAAGGCGCGTGCAGTGCGGCCGCCATGAGCACCCCCGTGCGTTGGGACGCTCGCCAAAGATGGGCAGCGCCGAGCGGGGTTGCCTCTCCCGCAGGAGAAACGAGCGGGCGCCGAATGCGATTCGGCGCCCCACCCCGCGCTCCGTCGCTCCGGAGGGGCGCTCCCATCCCCCGCGCGCGTCTCTCGCGACGCAGGCGGGGGAGGGAAAAGTCGGGTGACTAGGCGGCGCGGCGGCTGCGCCGGGTGTGGTGCATGCCGCGGCGCTGCTCCTGACCCTGACGCTGCTCCGGGGCCTGGCGCGGCTCTTCGACGGAGTGCTGCGGCTGGCCGGGATGCTGCGCGGCGCCGCGATGCTGCGGCTGGCCATGATGATGGCCATGATGATGCTGGCCATGACGCTGCGGCTTGCCGTGATGGTGCGGCTGGCCATGGCGCTGCTGCTGGCCACGACGCTGCTGGCCCTGGCGCTGCTGCGGGCGCGGCTCGCCAGCGTCGTTGGTGGCGGGGCGCTGCCCCATCGCCACCAAGAGCGGCACCTTGGTGAGACGCTCGACCGCCTTGAGCTGCGAGCGCTCGGAGTGGTCGCAGAACGTCAGCGCGATGCCGGCGGCGCCGTTGCGCGCCGTGCGGCCGATGCGATGCACGTAGGCTTCCGGCTCCATCGGCAGGTCGAAGTTGATGACGTGGGTGACGTCGGCAACGTCGATGCCGCGCGCGGCGATGTCGGTGGCGACGAGCACGCGCGCCTGGCCCGCCTTGAACTCGCCGAGCGCGCGCTGGCGCTGACCCTGGCTCTTGTTGCCGTGGATCGCCGCGGCGACGACGCCGCCCTTGACGAGGTGCTGGGCGACGCGGTCGGCGCCGTGCTTGGTGCGCGTGAAGACGATCACCCGCTCCATCTCTGCAGCCTGCAGCAGCTCCATGAGCAGGCCGCGCTTGGAGGCCGTGTCGACGAAGTAGACGTGCTGGTCGATGCGATCGACCGCGACCTGCTTCGGCGTCACCGACACCTGCACGGGATCGCGCAGCAGGTCGCGCGCCAGACCGGCGATCTCGTTCGGCATGGTGGCCGAGAAGAGCGCCGACTGGCGAGCCTTGGGCAGCGTCGCGACGATCTTCTTGATGTCGCGGATGAAGCCCATGTCGAGCATGCGGTCGGCCTCGTCGAGCACGAAGTACTCGACACGGTCGAGGCGCACGCTGCCCTGACCCATGAGGTCGAGCAGGCGGCCCGGCGTGGCGATAAGGATGTCGACGCCCTGCGCCAGCACCTTGGACTGGCCGCCGATGCCGACGCCGCCCATCACCACGGCGACGCGCTGGCGCGAGAAGCGCCCGAGCGTGCGGATGGAGTCGGCGATCTGCAGGGCGAGCTCGCGCGTCGGCGCGAGCACCAGCGCGCGCGGCAGCCGGGGCGCGGCGCGCGTGTTGTCCTTGGACAGGCGCTGCAGCATCGGCAGGGCGAACGCCGCCGTCTTGCCGGTGCCGGTCTGGGCGAGGCCGATCACGTCCCGGCCGCTGTTGAGCGGCGGGATGGCCTGGACCTGGATCGGAGTGGGAGTGGTGAACTGGGCGGCGCTGAGGGCGCGCGCAATCGGCTCGGCGAAGCCGAGCGTAGCAAACGTGTTCTCGTTCAACGGAATAGACTCTTTCTGTGGCCCGGCTCTTGCGAAGGCGGGCTTCTTGGGGGCCGGTCCGCGCGCTTCGCGACCTGGCCGTTGCATCACTAGGGAACTCGGGACAAGGCCACCCGGAACGGGACGTGGTCCCTGGGGGTGCCGTGCGCGATCGTCGAGGTACCTACTCGTACCCCAACTATCACGAAACGCGCCCCCACCAGCGGTGAGATGGCGCGTCAGGACCGAGGTACTGGAGCCCTATATGCGGCGAAGTGCCGCCAATGTCAAGGAGTCGCGGCGGAAATCCGCGGCCGCGCGTGCTCGTAGCGCCAAATGGTGGCCGGCGGCACGTTGCGCCAGACGCGATCGATGGGCTCGCCGCGCAGCTCCAGCGCCTCGAGCATGCGGGCCGGCACCGGCGACGTCGGGCCGTAGGTGAATTGGAGCAGGAACCCGCTCGGCGCCAGTGACCGGGCGATGGCGCCGACGATGCGGCGGGACTTGAGCAGCGGCAGCGAGAGCAGCGGCAGTCCCGAGACGACCGCGCCGGCCTTCGCCACGCCGAGGCCAGCGAGCAGGCGGTCCAGGTGGGCGGCATCGCCGCGCACCACCCGCACGGCGGGAAAGCGGCGCGCGAGGTGCTGGTGGAGGTACGCGTCGCGCTCCACCACGACGAGGTCGCGCGGATCGAGACCGCATTCGAGCAGCGCCTCGGTGACGGTGCCGGTGCCGCCGCCAAGCTCGACCACCGGCGCACGGTAGGCTTTGGCCACCGGCTGCGCCATCGCCAGCGCCAAGGTCTGCCCGGAGGGAATGACGCTGCCGACGCTGCGCGGGTCGCGCAGCCAGCGCGTGAAGAACATTGCCCCCGAGTAATGGCCCATGCGGTGATCGAGAGTACTTGCCGGCTAGAAGCGATAGCGCGCGCCGACCAGGAAGTTGTGGCTGGCGACGGAAGTTTCAAACGTGTTGCCCACCGCGTCCTTCAGCTCCGGCGCGAGAGTGGCGAAATACCGGTACGAGGCGTCCAGCGCCCAGCGCGGCGTCACCGGGATGGCGGCGCCGAAGCCGACCTGGTAGGCGATCACGAGGTCGTTGCCGGTGACGTCGGCGACTCCGGCGGCCATCACGTCGTCCATCTGGTGGCGCGCGAGGCCGGCGCCGCCCAGCAAGTAGGGGTTGAAGCGCCAGCCGAAGCCTTGGGTCCAGGTGGCATTGGCCATCAAGGACAGGGTGGTGACCGTGCCCGTGGCGGTCACCGGCGCGCCGCCGGCCGGCGTGACGGTCGACAGGCCGAAGCGGCGATACGCGACCTCGGCCTCGAACGCGAGGTTGGCGTTGCGCTGGTTGCCGAGCGCGGCGAGCAGCAGTGTGCCGACATCGTAGGCGTGCTCGTTGGCGACGCCCGGGCCGGTGTTGGTGGCCTCGCCGAGGGTGGCGGCGCCGAGCGCGCCGGCCGCGTACCAGCGGCTCGGCTGGGGCGCGGCGGCCCCCAACGCGG
>Ga0194132_10012633_pt1 | contig 10460 bp, 4 predicted proteins | sample TA2KigOf80mmetaG_FD_148612 | JGI IMG/M metagenome (GOLD analysis project Ga0194132, IMG submission 148612) | Freshwater microbial communities from Lake Tanganyika, Tanzania - TA2015054 Kigoma Offshore 80m | ecosystem: Environmental > Aquatic > Freshwater > Lake | place: Tanzania: Lake Tanganyika... | reverse complement strand
ATTGGAAAGATAAATTCTGTTGCCATAATATAAAGAAAGATTGTAGTCTTTTCGCGTTGTAGAAGTTCTGGCTCTATCAGATGCTAATTTTGTTGTGCCAATTGTTTCAAATTCAAATCCTTTGACGTATGCCTTTCCAGGCTGTACGTTGACAATAAACGTTGAGGCATTAGCAGTAGAACCAGCAATCGTATTTGCGGCTACATCTACTGTGAATGGTTTAACTTCATAATTACCTGACTCATCATATGTACGACGGGCGAGAGTTTTTTCTAACTCTGAATAAATTGGATAGCTGACTTGTTTAGTGATTACGCCATTTTCTACGCGCAATAACTCAAAGAAACGACTATCGTCGATTGAATCGATTGCTCTTTTAGCAAGATTTAATGCAAATTGATAACGATGGGCGCCAGGAGCCTGATAATTAAATGACTCTTGTGCAGGGTCTAACAATGCGTTATCAACTGACTCGGTGATAATCTCTTCATCAATTTCTAGACCAACGCGAAAAGTTGGAGTAGAAGAATATGGATCCAATACAATGGTCTGCGGTTGAACTTTTACAAAGAACCCATTAACATAGAACACACCCTCATTAATGGATACAGTTGATCCTGTGCCAGTAAATGTTCCAGTGGCAACATTTGCACTAAAACCAGCCGCAGTTGAAATTGTTTGTCCTGCACTAAAACCTGATCCACGAAGATAGCGAATAATTAATGCGCGATCTGTTGAAGTATCGTAAGTTTGAATGACTTTAGCGCGAGTTTTTGGTGTTCCCGAATTAAAAACTGTAACTCCAAGAAAGTTATCGAGATCAACATCTTGTCCTGATAAATCTTGTGCTTCTAATTTTAGATAGGTGACGCCACTGTCAATGGTTAGATGTCCACCGATTACTGGAGAACCATCTTTAAAAATATGATCGCCAAATTGTTTAATTTGATTTTGAAGAATCGTTTGTAACTGCGTAAGTTCACGCGCCTGAACCGCATATCCAGGGCGAAAAAGGATACGCATGTAGTTGTTTTCTAGTGCGCCATTAGTCGCCTCAAAATCGTCCCAATATGGTTCTACATTAAATTCCATTGATTTTACCTACGATTAAAATTCTACAACTAGTTTAGTTGTTTCTGTTTGATCAGGAGAACGAGTAATTTTTGCTCTATTTTCAACATACAACACTTCACCGCTAAAAATATTTATACCTGGTTTTGTTACGGTAAAAACCTTTGCAACAACAAGTGGGTTACCAAATTGATATATTGTCTCTGAAATTGAAGCATTCACATTTCCAGTAATGTTATTTAATAAGAGTGCATTTTCGCTATCATCAAAATGAATTACTCTTGCTGTAAATGAAGCGGTTTCAAAACTGCCTCCAGAATAAACTATTGCATTATGATCGAAAGAAACTGTAGGAGTAGATACCACGAGTTTGGTATATGTTGGCAAATAGGTTGCGGTTGCATACGCGCCATTAGCATATTGCGGATCTTTTATAATAGTTATTTGCCTCATGGTATCAGCGCCATCAGATTCTGTCGGCAACTGACCTTCTAAATCTCCATCGAAATCTACGCTAATCATCATGTCTGATGCGCCGATTTCGCGCACTGGATTTGCGCCATGCCCGTAACTTGGGCTAATGACGACAGATAAATTTGCATTTGTTCCAAGAGAAGTTTGTAGTGGGTCGCTTAAATTAACAACTGCACTGGTATAATTATTGCCGCCATTGAGAATATTAATATCAGTTATAACTCCACTTGTGACATCAACAGTGACGTTTGCTCTAGTTCCGTCTCCCGTTACTGTTGCTATTGCATAATTGTTTACACTGCCACCAGCAAAAAATCCACTACCACCGCTATTAATTTTAATAATATCGATTCTACCTGGTTCTGCATTATCAAAAACTATAGACTCACGCAAAACTGGCATATATTTGTTAGTAAAAAATTTATTCTTTGTTCCTGATGGAATGGTATACAAATATTTCCATTTATAATTATCAGATGTTTCTATATAAGGATTTTCTGGTAGTTGCCCGTCTAATGCAATTTCTGGCATAATACTGGACAATCCATTGTTATTATTAAACAAACATTTAAATACTTGATCAGCACTGTTACGAACATAGAATTTATTTGAATATTGTACTGCAGAAGTTGTCCATACCTGTAGATTTTGTGATGTGTATGTATTTGCAAACGCAGTATTTACGCGAAGGAATGTTCCGTTTGGCGTCACAAAATGAACTTCTTTGGTTTCTGTTCCTAACGTAATTAATGTTCCTGATATTACATCAGGTGTAAGAGCAGCAAGATTGATACCGTTGGCTGCAACAGTATTAGCCAATCCTCCTGCCACGTTGACATTCCCACCTGTAATTGTGGTTGAAATTGTTTTTACGAATAAGTTTGTTGTTTGATTATATGCAACATAAACAGTATTAGCCAACCAGTCAACTCTTGGAGCGACCAGTTGTAAATCGGCAGCAGTAATCTTCTTCATTATTTGAGTATCGCGTGCCAACTGATTTACATAATCAACACTATCATATGCCTCCGGCAAATTTGTATCATCATATAAAGATCCATTTGATGCATTCGCCCAAGGCAATGATCTGCCGATCATGACATATACGTTAGCCAATGGATATGAGACCATGGTTTCAAAATTTTCAGCGTTAGTAATTCCAAAATCTTTATAGATTAATGACTTCATAAATTTGTCCTGATAATCTTATATCCTACAACGTTATAAATTGGCGTCTTCAAGTAGAGTGTATTAGCATTAACATGTCCAGTAGAAGTATTTAATTGCACTACATTACCAGAAACAGATACGATACTCTTTCTATACACAGTACCAGATATATTGAATGAAATGTTATCATTGACTTCTAAACTTTCTGTTACAGCATAAGAATTGGAATGAACTTGAACATTTGCATTTCCAGATGTAAATCTCAACCGACCATCACCTAATCCGCCAATGGCTGATTCTAGCCAAATAACATTATTACTTACTACGTTGGTAATTGTTCTAGTGTATTGTTTCTGAGATGCCGTTTCAGTTGTATTTATGACAATTAAATCACCAACATTGGCTCTTGGACCTGGTTCTCCAGGTTTACTTACGAAGAATGACGAGTTGCCAAATAGAACATTACTGGTGAAACTTGTATTGGCGTTTGTTGATTGAGAAGTATTGCTCGCGGCAATGTTAGATGTCAGAGAAATAGCCTCATTGACTTGATTTTTGAGTAAAAACTTCGACAATAACTGCATGCCAGCTGGATGCGCTACTCGATAGATTGTTTCCTTGTAATCATCTAACGATTTTTCGGTCGATAATTCATAAGAATAATTGTGGTAATAATCTTTGTTTTGTAACTTCTTATCTGAACTTGGGAATCCGTCAGTGTTTAGATAGAATCCATCATATTTGATGAGACCGCGCAAGAACTCTGCGTTGGCTTTTGCTAATCCGTTGCCATAATAATGTGGATATTTTCTTTCTATTGCGTCGTAAATATCAGCAAAGGATATAATTGCGTTTTGAGTTGATATGTTAACCGATACATTACCAGAGGTTGTATTAATTCTTAATGCGTTTGACGTATTAATTGTTCCACTATAATTAAATACACGAATAACTGTATTAACTGTATCTGGTCTATATGATGCTTCAACAATACCCTGGAAAGTTGCGCTATTGTTAGTTGTATTACCTTGCCAAACGGTATCTCCTGACAACACTAGTGTTGATGATTGCAAGTTGTCAGTAAGAATGTCAACAACTTTTAGAGAAACAAGTGGAGTATTGGCATAATCAAAACCACGATTAATAATACGAAAGTCTTGAATACGACCAATATCAGTTGTTTCAGCAGTAATCTGTTCTCCCGCACTTAATCCAAATATCTCAAATTCAGCATTTGCACCAGTCGATATAGCACCATTCGCAGAACGTACTCTAATAGTCGGCATCGCGCTGTAACCTTCACCGCGACTTGTTAAATTAACAGCAGTAATCGCGCTACCTGAAACAGTTAATGTTGCGTTTCCGCCATAACCAGTTCCAATAAATTCTAAGAAATCACCTGCGCTATATCCGCTGCCGCCCTTTAGCACATTAACAACGCCGATCTTACCGATCGTGCGAACACTTGGTCTAAAGTCTAAGAATAATACGAAATCTTGAATATTTATAGCATTAATATTATTTTCAAATGCACGATCAAGATACAACGTTTTTACGTTTGCGCTTGTGTTATGATCTGTGACAACATAATCTACTACTTTTGCATAGTGTGCTGTATCACCAGGATCTAGGAATAAACGACATCCTGTATAAAATCCATTTGCTGTACTATATGGTCCATCTGATCTTAAACGAATAGACGGATATGGTAATCCAGTTTTATTATAACTCGAAAAATTACCAGTTGGAATAGTTAAATATCCTTCGTCTAATGTATAGTCTGTTTGGAAAGTTGTTTCGGTATCAAACGTTGGTGGTTCTTCGAATGCAGCGCCACCGTCTAACAAATCGACAAGACGTATTCTGCCTAATAGAACGTCGTCATATGTAAATGCACGACCGATTTCAGTCTGAGCATTTGCATAAATTTTAAGATTACTTGTATTGTCTGGGGCAACTGCCAAATTTGTAGACAATGTTGCGATCTTTGATGTGCCATTATACGAAAGTATTTGTGCACTATTTGGTGAACCTGCAGCACCTGCACCAGAAAGAATTTGCAAAATAAATGATTTGTAATAGTTATTTACATTACTTGCAACATATGATGCTGTGTTTAGATTAACTGTATTGACAGTGTTTCCTGCACCTGTGATAACATTGACATAATTTGTCACATTATCAAAATCATATTCTAATGCGTTTAACAAGATATCTCGTTTATAAACTAATGCATCTGTGTTGAATTGAAATACTTCTGCATTTGCTGGAACATCTTCCCAAATAGAATCAATAACAACGTTTGCCCCGACGCCGCTAGTTGACAATACACGAATAAATGAATTATCAAATGTGCTAAAGTAATGTCCAGGTTTAGTTACAGTGATAGATTCAATAGAGCCAGTAGAAATATTGTTTACAACTGCAACTGCTTCTGTTGCGTCAGGCGTGTCAGCAAGACCGCCATAAAACACTACAGGATCACCAGTCTTATAACGACGACCAGTTTGCACAACACCAAAGCGATTGCGAAACAAAGAGAGATTAGAAATTAGAGAAATAATTTTTGATTTAAATGTTTTCTCTATGCCATTTTCTGTATATTGAACAACTAAATTTTCGCCAGCATCAAATAATCTTCTAACATTTGATACATAGAGTTCAACAAACTCACGTCCAGTTTCACCGTCTACTGTTTGAACTGCCTTTTCAATAACACAAGTTGTTCTTGAAACTTCACCAACACCAAGTTTCTTTTCTAATAGATTAACATTAAAAGAAGCATATTCGCTCAATGTTACTTTATATAATTTCGCAGAATCATAGGTTTGCGCATTTGCTGTGTTTGCGAAAGGTATTTCGACAATAATCGTCGACGCATTAACATTCGTAACTTTTCTTTTTTCTGTTCCTATTTGAATAAAAGAATTTACCGCAATATTTGCACTAACAAAATTAATATTATTTGAACTAATAGTATTAGCGGTAACAGCAAAAACATTTACATTACCGTTTGCAACTAATGTTAGCGTGTCAGAGAATGCTAGGCGAAGTGCTTGTGGTTGTTTCCATTTACCATCAGATGCTTTAAGAATATCTTCTTTTGGAAAATAAACATCAATGTCTTGATTATACAATGCACGAAAAAGAAATTTAAATGAATCTGGCGTGCCTTTCTTATCGTAGAAATCCCTAGCAGCCTTTATTAATTTCGGCGTTGATAGTTCTGTTTCTTCTGGAAAATTAGGAATAATCTTAGATTTAAAATACTTAATTAAGTCAGATCTTGTGCTATCAACGTCTGCGTAGTCGTAAAGATTTTTAGCAAGGTTTAATGTTTTACCCTCTTGTTCAAGATATTCGTAATACTTTTTAAAAAGTGTGACAAATTTTGGATGCTCTGATCTAATAAAATCAGGCAGCTGGTTCTCTACAACTGTTGAGATATAGTTATTTGCAAACATCAGTCAATCGCAAACATATTGATATTAATAGAACCTACATCATCTTCGTCTATGGTAAATATTTTATCTTTTGACGATTCAAAATTATTTGTTGCTGGTTTTGCAACAAAGCGAAGAATCTTTAATGGGTCTGAAATTGAAACGGGATCAAATTCTGTTAACACTATTTTACCTAATGTGTAATCAATCGTTCCTGCTTCTGCAGTCATTACTGTTTTAATATTATTATTATCAAAATAATAAGTTCTTAGAGTTCCATAACGATTTTGAATATTTACTTTAAATTGTGCAGTTGCATCTATCTCATCTTGATACGTGACATATGCAGTTGCTGTTTTATAGTTGGTTCCTGGATTATCTACAACAACTTGAGTAATACGTCCATTTACAACTATTGGATAGGCATTAGCGCCAACGCCATCGCCATCAATGGTAAGTGTTGGAACAGAATCGTATGTTGATGTTGCTGCAAGAACCTCAATACTCTCAACACCAGAAGATGATCCTGGTGTTTCTTCGAAGAAGCAATCGCGCAACACTGCCTCTGGATCATATTGCCTAAATGCAGGCGTACTATAAATTCTATATTTTGGGTCTTCTCTAGAAATTGATGTGCCAAAATTTAATGTATAGTTTCTTGATGCGCCGATTTGTGGAATTAATCGTTTTTCGATTACGCAATCTGCGTCACTGTAACTAATAGAGATTTCTATGTCATCAATTGCGCGGAGCAGTTTCGAAATTTTATATCTACCATTAAAACTATCCAACTCAGCATCTTTAAAATTAATAATTGCTGTTCTAATCAAAGACTTGAGAGAATCTTGGGATCTAGTAGTTTTCGTTGCATCATAATAGACATCTGCGAAAACATTTAGATAACTATAATCTACTTCAACAAATTCAGGAATTACTGTTACTACAGATATAGGTTTAATAACGTTATTAATTACATCTAGTTTTTCTGAATCGGTGATCTCAAATCCTAGTGCTGGTTTAGCCGCAACATAAATTTTACCGTATACTGGTGGGTCATTTTCTTCGCCACCCCATACATTAACAGCCTCGAAATATGGATAATTTTTATTAATGAGCGCAATTAAATCATCTCTTGTTACACCGCGACCATTAGCAACGTATGCTTTTGGTGCAGTATATCGTATACGTTCAACGCTTTCCTGCTCTGCACCGCCTTGTGCTGGCGCAATAGAGAAGATGATGCTCTGAGAAAACCCGCCAATAGTATCTGTTAACGTAAATGAGTTTGCCTTGTTAGCTGCTGTGGCATCTGTACGCAAATAGGTTACAATGACTAGATTACCATTTGTAAGTTTTTTACCGATTACATCATCACCGAAGTAAATTTTATATTTGCCGTTTCTTGATTCTTCGATATAATAAACAGCATCATTTGAGTCTACGGTAGTTGCATCGCTGGCTAAAATAAACTTTTCAGTTTTAATACTTGTTGATGATTCTTGTACAATTACTTCGATTGTTGAAGTATCTACTCCAGCATCAGGTAACTCAAAACTTTGTGTTGGGTTATTTGTAGAATCAAACGAGAACGTATAAGTTAATGGTCGACCTTGATAGATATAAAGATCATCAAAACAAAAACGATTACACGTTGCATCGTAGGTGGCTATCTTCGCATCTTTATTAACAAAGACATATGAGGCACCGCCAATTGCACTTGACTGAAATCGAGTGTATTTCGGCAATGCGAGAGTCGTCTGAGTATTTCCAGCAGGGCGAGTAATCTGTAAATTAATAGTTGCTCTTGGCGCAACTGCTGATACGGGTGTGTAACCAAGCATCTTGGCATGCGATACAACTGAATCACGCATTAAAGCAGTATCGAGAAACATCTCATTGGCTATCATGTTATTATAGAAAGCCATATAATGTGTGTTATAAGCCAAAACATCTAAAAGTGTGTTTAGACCAGAGGCTTCGAAGTCATAGTCTGTAAAATCTTCCTGATCTCTCAAGAAATTCTTTAAATTATTCTTAATTGTAAAAAAATCTAGTTCGGATACGACTAGTTTTTGGTCGGTATTAGCCATTAACGGACCTTCTCTAGAAACATTGTTAGAGTGACTGGTGCTTCAAGATTATTTATGAAGAATCTTAAAGTAACATTATACCCATTTTCCTCTGGATTGGCTTGAACGCGAATAGCATCTACGCCGACTCGAGGTTCATAATTGGTTATCGTATTGAGAATGTCAATTCGAATTGTTTCAGCAGTTATCGGGGAAACATCTTCAAATAGAAGCCTTCTTAAATTAGATCCAAAAAAAGGTTGAAATGGCTTTTCAAATCGATTTGTTTGCATTAAATTCTTGAGCGCACCAATAATCGCAGCGTTGCCTGTTCTACGATTTATGTCATTCGTTACTGGATGGCGACCGAAATTTAAATCTAAATCTTTATATGTTCTTGTTGTAATGTCTATTTTAGCCATTGTTCCTACCTTTTAGTGCATATATTTAACATGGTTGCACACATGGATCCTGAAGTTCTGGTGGTAGTTCTGGATCTGGTATTCCATCAACAACAATGTCTGCAGCATTTTTTGGAGTTTTTGGACGTTCAAGCACAAAAATCGCATCAGGAATTAAATCAAAGAGCGCTGGATCAGTTGGATCTGGCGGTACAGGTGCGGCAGGTGCTGCAGGCTCATTTTCTCGCTTGTCTAATTCATCGCTAAATTCGTTTAAAATGTCGATCAAATCTGATTTAGTTGCATCACAACCTTGTCTTATTGGATTAGGAATCAGAACTGACTCCAAAAACTCATTATCCTCAATCGCTTCTTCACCTGTTTTTAATTTCTTTCTGCCGCAAGAATGTTTCCAGAATTTAAGCAAACCCTTAATTAATCCTTTGATTGCATTAATTGCAGCAAGATCCTTTTGTATAGAATCGTTCAACGTCGCTCTTAAATTCTCAACTTCATTTAATTTATTTTCAAGATATAGAGTAAGTTCATTATCAGACATAAACCTAATGGCGTCATTTTGCAAATCATCAATCAATCCTTGGACTGTTTTCTTAATAGCAGCCATATATGGTCGACCATTTTCTAGTGATCCAGTGACATCTGTTGGATTATATGCTGATGCTGTCATATACTGACCATTGGAGGCTTTATACTTGGTCGACAAATTGCTAATCCAAGGCGATCCATCAGCATTTGATGGCATACCATCAAACAGTTCTCTTGCTAATGAAAAGTCGTCTATAATATCCTCTGGGTCATATGTCTCAGATATTTGTTGAGTGTATTGCTCATCGACAACCTTATACACAACCATGTCTTCTTTGCCGCGCAATGGAGCGTCGACTGTAATGGTTGTGTCGGTTACTGCTACAACGAAGTATTCAAGATCATCGTAATAAATTTTATCATTCGCACTCAATACAGAGGCAAACGAAGTGCCATTGCCTGTAATAACATTATCTAAACAAAAACTATTTGAGGTAAATGCAGTAAATCTTGATACCGCAATGTCAGTATTTGTTGACGTAAAGTTTGTATTAACAGTAAATCCAGTTTCTTTATAAAGAGAAGCAGATGCATTCGCATTGCGAAACGGTCTAGTCACTGTCAGATAATCACCGAGAGCATTAATAGTATTGACTTGTTTAATTTCACTATTAACATTAATATACATTCCTGAAGTTATCTTTAAACTGGATTCAGTAGCCAATGCAATGTTAATCAGATTTAATGTTGTAAGGCTGGCGGTATTTACATACACATCATTCGCTGACACGCTGACGGTTCCGCCACCAGTATGTAGCGTATAGGTTCTGCCAGTAACAACATATAGTTTATTGTTAACTGTGATTGTTGAGCCGACGTTAATCGCAGGATAAGAAGTCTTGCTTAAATTGGCTGTTGCAACATTAGTTGATGCAATATTAATGGTTCCGCCCAACGCAATGTTACCATAAATTTCTTCACCGACCAATAATTTATCATCCACGTTAATCCCTTGTAAATTATTGACGTGATTTTTAAATGATTGCATTGAATCGTATAGAGTATTTCCAGCAACACTCCATTGAGAAATTGTCATTCCAGCAAATTTATTCTGCGGATCGTTCGCATATTGAGTAACACTACCTATACGATTCAACAATGTAGTTCTTGCATTCGCAACTGCGCCTGTTCTGCTAAACAAATCTGGTAATGCTCTCTGCAATCCAGCCCAACCATTTTTAGTCAGTTCGTTTAATGGAACTTCAGCTTTTTCGAGTGCTTGCGCC
>Ga0194132_10012628_pt1 | contig 10466 bp, 8 predicted proteins | sample TA2KigOf80mmetaG_FD_148612 | JGI IMG/M metagenome (GOLD analysis project Ga0194132, IMG submission 148612) | Freshwater microbial communities from Lake Tanganyika, Tanzania - TA2015054 Kigoma Offshore 80m | ecosystem: Environmental > Aquatic > Freshwater > Lake | place: Tanzania: Lake Tanganyika... | reverse complement strand
CTTGTCGAACTCGTCGGCCGAGAGCCCCGTGAACATGCGGAACAACAACGGCTTCCGACGCAATTTCTCGTAATTCGTCATAACCCTATGAATAGGCCATCGATCGCTATTGCGCAACGAGTCTATTCTCTATGCGGACACGCAGCACGAGAGCCTGCGGCGCATCTTCACGAGGAACCTCGCGCGCGGCGGGCGCGTACTCGTGTCGGACCCGTTCCGGCACCCCACGGTGCCGTTCTTGGAAGGGCTGGAGGCCGGCGGGTGGCGCGTGCGGCACGCGCGCTGGGCGCTCGGGTCCGGCGCGGACGCCCGCCCGGTCGCGGTCCACGAACTCACGCCGCCGTAGTGCCCGGTGCGGGGCGCGTTACGCCATCATGTCCTTCGCGACCCGGCCGTGGATGTCGGTCAGGCTGTAGTCGCGCCCGCCATAGCGGAACGTCAGCTTCTGGTGGTCGAGGCCGAGCAGGTGCAGCATCGTGGCGTGGATGTCGTGGTGGTGCATCTTGTCCTTCACGGCCTTGCCGCCGTGCTCGTCGGTCTCGCCGTAGCGGGTGCCGCCCTTCACCCCGCCGCCGGCCATCCACATGCTGAACCCGGCGGAGTTGTGGTTGCGCCCGTCCGCGCCTTGGCCGGTCGGGGTGCGGCCGAACTCGCCGCCCCACACCACGAGCGTGTCCTTCAACAGGCCGCGCTGCTTCAGGTCTTGGAGCAGCCCGGCGATGGGCAGGTCGATCTGCCCGGAGAGTTGTGCGACGCGGTTCTTCAGCCCGCCGTGCGTGTCCCAGTTGCCGTGGGCGATCTCGACGAACCGCACACCCGCCTCGACCAGCCGCCGGGCCATGAGGCACTGGCGGCCGAAGTTGTCGGTGCCGCCCGCGGCCTGAGCGGGCTTGTTGTTCTTCCCGTTGCCGCCCGCGGCCTTGCCGCTGATGCCGTACATCTCCAGCGTCTTGGCAGTTTCCTTCGACAGGTCGAGCACGTCGGGCAGAGCCTTCTGCATGCGGAAGCCGAGTTCGTAGGAGTCGATCAGCCCTTCGACCGCTTGGTCCTTGCCGCCGCGGTCGAGCAGGTCGCGGTTCATCGCTTGAATCAGGTCGATCTGGCGGCGCTGGGCGTCGGAGGTGGTGGCCGGCGTGAGGTTGCCGATCTTCGCGGCAGCGACGTTGTCGCCGAGTTCACCGATGCGCGTGGCCTGATACGCGGCGGCGAGGAAGGCGTTGCCGTAGTTCTGCGCGCCGCCGAGGTCCGCGGGGGGGGTGATGGTGACGAACCCGGGCAGGTTCTGGTTCTCGGTGCCGAGGCCGTACAGAACCCACGCGCCGAGGCTGGGCCGGGTGAACCGGAACTCGCCGGTGTGCATCATCAGGAACGACTGCGGGTGGTTCGGCACGTCGGTGCAGACGCTGTTGATGAGGCACAGGTCGTCGGCGTGCTTGGCGAGGTGCGGGAACACGTCGGAGATCGGCAGCCCGCTCTCGCCGGACTTGACGAACTTGAACGGCGAGGCGAGCAGGTTCCCGCGGATCCGGTCGCCCGGCGTGCCGTTGCCGCTGACGCTCTTGCCCGCGTCCTTTTCGAGCGCGGGCTTGTAGTCGAAGGTGTCGAGGTGGCTCGGCCCGCCGCGCATGCTCATGAAGATGACCCGCTTAGCCTTCGCGGGGAACATCGGCGGCTTGACCGCGAGCGGGTTCGGCGCGGCCAACTTCAGCTCTTTGGCCGCGGCCTCGGCCGCCATCGCGGACAGCGCGAGGTAGCCGAACCCACAGGACGCGCCCTTGAGCGCGGCGCGGCGCGAAACGACGGGCATCATGGTCTGTCCTCCGAAAGGGGTGATGTTGTGTGTCGCTCGTTCAGGCCCACTCGTTGCAACGAATGGGCGTGCGGAAACAGCTAGCGCACGTAGCGGAACTCGGCGCTGGAGTACATCGCTTGGGCGAGGCTGGCCCACGCCGCCTCGGTGCTCTTGGTCTCTTTCGCCACCAGCGCGACGTAGGCCGTGGCGCGGGCGACTTCTTCACTGGTCGCACCGCGGGCCAAGAGCAGTTGGTACAGGCGCTCGACGCCGGCCGCGTCGTCGAGTTTCGCGTCGGCCAGTAGCCTCCTCGCCGCCGCCTTCGATTGACCCAAGATGAACTGGCTGTTCAGGAGGAACAGCGCCTGTGCCGGCACGGTCGTTTCTTCGCGCGCCGCGACCACGAGGTTCGGGTTCGCCGCGTCGAACAGGGCCAGCGATTCGGGCAGCGGCGCGCCGCGTAGGATGGGCAGGTACACGCTGCGGTAGCCGCTCTCGCTGGTCGTCTTCGGCGGGTTGCGCGGGTTGAAGTTGGTCGGGGCCAGCGACCCCTTCGGCGACTCGGTACGAAGGTCGCCGCTGGTTGCGAGGATCGCGTCGCGGAACGCCTCGGCGTCGAGCCGGCGCGGGGCCTTGCGCCACAGGAACACGTTGTCCGGGTCGGCCTTCTCGTTCGCGCTATCGAGCTGCGCCGACAGTTGGTAGCTGCGCGTCAGCACCACGCTCTTGATGAGCTTCTTGACGCTCCACCCGTCGGCGACGAACTGAGTGGCGAGGTGGTCGAGCAGTTCGGGGTGCGTGACGCGCTCGCCGAGGAAGCCGAAGTTGTCGGGCGACTTGCACAGGCCGACGCCGAACAGGTGCTGCCACACGCGGTTGGCCGCGACGCGGGCCGCCAGCGGGTTCTTCGGGTCGGTCAGCCACGCCGCCAGTTCGAGCCGGCCGCTCTGCGCGCGGTTCACCTTCGGCGCGTCGCCCAGCGTCGCGATGCCCACGAACCCGCGCGGCACCACCTCGCCGCGCTTGGTGGAGTCGCCACGAATGGCAATCGCGGTGTCGGTCGTTTTGGCGGCGTCCTTCACGCCCATCGCCTGTTCGCCGTCGCTGAGGGTGTGGATGCCGCCCGGCCCCGCGCCCTTCGCGCCCTTGCCCCCGCCGCCGCCGAACAGCATCGTGGTGCTGTCGAAGATGCCGGCGACCGCGTAGTACTCCTTCTGCGAGATCGGGTCGAACTTGTGGTCGTGACAGCGGGCGCACAACAGGCTCATGCCGAGGAACGCACGGCTGGTCACGTCCACTTGGTCCGCGATCAGGTCGAGGCGGTAGTCCGGGTTGTTCTGCGCCCGCGGCTTCGACGTGAGCGCGAGGAACCCGGTGGCGATCAGCAGCTCGTCGCGGTGCTTGCCGTCCTTCGCGGGCAGCAGGTCGCCGGCCACTTGTTCCTTCACGAACTGGTCGTACGGCTTGTCGGCGTTGATCGAGCGGATGACGTAGTCGCGGTACTTCCACGCCAGTGGGAACGGGTTGTTGTCGGCATTGCCGTTGCTCTCGGCGTAGCGGGCGAGGTCGAGCCAGTAGCGGCCCCAGCGCTCGCCGAACTGCGGTGAAGCGAGCAGCTTATCGACGAGCCGCTCGACGGCGTCCGGCTTCGTGTCCGCGACCGCGTCGGCCAGTTGCTCCGGCGTCGGCGGGAGGCCGATGAGGTCGAAATACAAGCGGCGCACGAGCGTGGCGCGGTCGGCGTCGGCCACCGGCTTCAGCCCCTTCGCTTCCATCGCCGCGAGCACGAAGCGGTCGATGTCGGTGCGCGCCCAGTTCGCGTCCTTTACTTTCGGCGCGGCCGGGTTGCTAACCGGCACCAGCGACCAGAACGACTTGGCCTCTTCCGCGCTGAGGCGCTTGTAGCCCGCGCCGCCGGTGCGCGGGTCCGGCGCGCCCATCGCCACCCACTTCTCGAAGTCCGCGATCACGTTGTCCGCGAGCTTTTGCTTCGGCGGCATCTGGTTCTTGGGGTCTTTCAGCAGCTTCACGATCAGGCTCTGCGCCGGCTTGCCGGGCACCACGACCGGGCCGCTGTCGCCGCCGGCCAATAGCCCCTCGCGCGTGTCGAGCAGCAGCCCGCCCTTCACCTTCGCGGACTTGGCCGAGTGGCACTCGTAGCACTGGTTCACGAGAACAGGGCGAATCTTCGATTCGAAGAACTCGACGCTCTTGGCGTCGAGCTTCACCTCCGGTTCCGCTGCGGCGGCGCGCGGCGCGCACAGCGCGACCAACCCGGCGAGCAGCAGAGCGGGGCGGGAGAGGCGGCGCATCGACTGGCCCTCGCGGTTCGGAACGTCCATTGAGGAATCAAACCCGGCCCGAGTGGAAGGTATCGCGGCGAACCGGCCAGTGGAGTTCCTAGTTCCACGTTCCAGCAGTTTCAAGTGAAGCTAACGGCCGCGACCCGTCGGAACTTGGAACTATTACCAGACTGAAGCCCACAGCGGACTCGATCAGACACCACTTTTTTCGGCGGCGTGCCGGCGCGCGCACCACAGGGCCAACGCGCCGAGTGAGCTGCACAGAAGGAACAGGGTGCGCGTATCCCACTTCGCGAACACGAAGGCCGCGTTGAACACCACGAACGCCAAGAACCCGTGAACCGCCCAGTGAAGCCACCGAGGGCGCGCTTGGTATGAGGCACTGGCGACCAGAACCCAGAGTGCGTCAAGCAGCCACACGAGCGCGAAGGCGTAGTTCACGAACACGCCGTCGCCGTAACCACCGACTTGCTTCGTGTGTTCCCACGCCGCGGCGTGTGACCAGCCGTGCCCCAAGTGGAACGCGATCGCGACGTGAACCCAGAGCAGCGCGCAGCCGAGCGCCCACAACTGCCCGTCGATGGGTCGGTCAGGGTGCCGCACGATCACTGCCAGCCAACCCAAGCACCAGAAGAGGATCGGCATCCTCGCCGAGAACTTGATCGCGCGGTGTGTCGCGTCCGTTCCGACTGGTTCGAGCAGAGGAAGTGCCGAAACGCCGACGATGAAGCCGTAGACCACGACGGCGAGTGCGACCCGCACGCCGTGTGGCGATTGAACCGGCCGCACGTCCGCCATAGATCACCCTTCCTCTCGTTCGCCCCAGTTTACTCGCGGAGCCGGTCGCATGTCGCGCCGAACGAAGATCGTCGCCACGCTGGGGCCGGCCACCGACGCGCCGGACGTCCTCGACGCGATCCTGCGCGCCGGGGTCGATGTCGCGCGGGTCAACTTCTCGCACGGCGCGGCCGACGAGCACCTCGCGCGGGTGGCGCGGTTCCGCGACGCGGCCCGGCGCGTCGGCAAGTTTGCCGCGATCCTCGCCGACCTGCCCGGCCCGAAGATGCGTGTGAAGATGCCGGCCCTGCGGTTCCTCAACGCCGGCGACGCGGTCTACTTCTCCCTGAGCGCCGCGCCGGTCGAAGCCGGCGACCTCGTGCTCACGGAACCGGAACTGCTGGCCGACGTGCGCCCCGGTCAGCGGATGCTGCTCGACGACGGCCGCTTGCAGCTCGAAGCGGTCGCCAACGACAGCGTGCGGTTGCGGGCGAAGGTCCTCGTCGGCGGCACGTTGCACCCCAACAAGGGGCTGAACCTGCCGGACACGCCGCTCACGATGTCCGCGCTCACGGACCGCGACCGGGCGGCGCTCGCGGTCGCGGCGAAGGCCGGGGCCGATTGGGTCGCGGTGTCGTTCGTGCGCGGGCCGGAGGCCGCGGAGGAGACGCGCGCCGCGTGCGCCGCCGCCGGCATCCCCGACGCGCCGGTGTTGGCGAAGGTCGAGCGCCCGGAAGCGGTGGACCGCGCCGGGGCCATCGTCGCCGCGTTCGACGCCATCATGGTCGCCCGTGGCGACCTCGGCGTCGAACTGCCGCTGGAGCGCGTGCCCTCTGTTCAGAAGGCACTGATCGCCGAGGCCCGCGCCGCCGGCAAACCGGTCATCACCGCGACAGACATGCTCGACTCGATGCGGAACAACCCGCGGCCGACGCGCGCCGAAGCGAGCGACGTGGCGAACGCCATCTACGACGGCACCGACGCCGTGATGCTGTCGGGCGAAACGGCGGTCGGCTCGTACCCGGTGGACGCGGTCGCGTGCATGAGCCGCATCGCGGAGGAAACCGAATCGCACCAGCGCCGCGCGCGCAACCCGCAACAGGCCGTGTTCGACCCGACCGGCGACGAGATCGACGCCAACATCACAATGGCCGCGTGCTCGCTCGCGGACGAGGTCGGCGCGGCGGCCATCGTCACGCCGACGCTGTCCGGGCGCACGGCGCGGCTCGCGGCCCGGTATCGCCCGTGGGCGCGTGTCGTAGCGGTCGCACCGACGGACGCGGTTCTCCAGCGCCTCGCGCTCGTGTGGGGAATCACGGCGGTGCGCATGACGCCGGTCGCGCCGGGGGGCGCGCGCATGGCGGTCGCCGTGCAGGACGCCTTCGCCGCGGGCACGCTCATGGTCGGGGACCGCGTGGTCGTGCTCGCGGGCCACCCGCTCGCCGGTGGCCCGCGGTTCCCGACCTTGCGCGTCGTGCGCGTCGGCGCGGGCGGCGTGTCCGAGGAGCCGTAGCTCAGATAGCCGCAAGCGGCCGGTCAGTCCGCTCGTTCCGGCGCTAACGCCGCGCGCCGCGCCGTTCGCGTCCGCGCGCCGCGCTATTCGTCGCCGGTCCGCTCCAGTTGTGCCGAACTTCTCACGGTCACGATGACCCGCACCGCGCTCGCGCGGGGCGCACCGTTGAGGAGCAACCGGCACATGTCGCACGCGCGCACCCGCCTCGTGCTGGAACACCTCGAAGCCCGCGAGACCCCTGCGGTCCTCTTCACCGAAACCTTCGATACAGTCGTCCCGCCCGCGCTCCCGGCGGGCTGGGGCGCGTGGAGCAGCGACGGGCAGCCGGCGTTCGCCACCGGCCCCGCGACCGGCGTGGGCGGCAGCGCCGCGCTCGTGTCGGACACGAGCAGTCGCACCAGCGCGGTCGCGTGGCACCCGAACGCGGTCGGTGCCGACACCGGGGCCGCGGTGTCGCTCCGCGCCGATTCCCTCGTGCCGATGTACGTCATGGCACGCGGGAACGATCTCGATTCGGGAACCCGCAGCTACCTCGCGGCCGTGGTCACGCGCGGGCTGAAGGTGCAACTGCTCGAAGTGAAGGGCGCGCTGACGCGCGTGCTCGGAACCGTGACTTCGCCGACGTCCGCGTACCTGTCGAGCGGTTGGGTGCGCGTGTCGCTCGTGCCGACCGGGACGAGCGCGCAGGTGGAAGTGACCCGCGCCGATACCGGCCAGTACCTCACCGCGACCGGCACGTGGCAGACCGCGCAGACCAGCGCGATCAGCGCGACGACGACGCTGAACCCGGCGCAAGGGCGGATCGGCGTCGGGCGCAACGGGCTGTACTTCGGCGCGGTCGCCCTCGACGACTTCGCGGCGCTCGGCGACGCGCCCGTTTCGCCCCCGCCCGCGCCGCCCGTAGTGCCACCCCCCCCCGCCTCCTCCGCCCCCACCCGCGCCACCGGTTGTTCCGCCGCCCGCGCCGCCGGCGAGCGGGAGCGTGGTGCAGAACTACGACGCGCTCGCGGCCGGCTCGTTCCCGACCGGCTGGAACGGCTGGTCCACCACATCGACCGGCTGGTTCATGGCGGGCACGACGCGCGCCCTCAGCGCGGCCAACGGGTTCGTCTCGAACGGCCTCACCAGTACCACGACGCGGGCGTGGTCGAACACCGACCTCCCGGCCGACGTCGACGTGTCGGCCGCGGTGTACCTCGACAGCCTCGTGCCGGCGCAGGTGTTCGCACGCGGCGCGAACCTGCAAGGCGCGACGCCCACGTTCTACGCACTCACCCTCACGCGCGGGCTCGAGGCGAAACTGGTGAAGGTGGTGAACGGCACCGAGACGGCGCTCGCGTCGCTGAAATCGGGCGCGTACTTCAGCGGGCAGTGGGTTCGAGCGCGGCTCGTAGTCGAAGGCGACCGGCTCCGGGCGCAGGTGTACCGCACCGATACGCGGCAGTGGCTCGCGCCGGACGGCCAGTGGAGCGACGGCCCGGACTTCGCGCTGGAGGTGCGCGACGCGAGCGTGACCGGTACCGGCAAGGCCGGCGTCGGGCGCAAGGCCGCGACCAGCGGCGCGCTCACGTTCGACGACTTCGAGGCCAAGCCCGCGGGCGCGACGAGCGGTCCGCAGGTCTCGATCACGCGCGTCACCGGCACCGGGGCCGTGACCGGCGAAGTCACCTTCCGCGCGATCGTGACCGGTGCGTTCAACCGTGTCGAGTTCCGCCTGAACAACGTCGTCCGTGCGATCTCCGCGACCGCGCCCGCCGAGTGGACGTTCGACAGCACCACGGTGCTGAACGGCACGCACGCGCTGACCGTGCGGGCGTTCGACGCGGCCGGCAACGTCGGTACGAGCGAGCTGGCGCTGACCGTTTCCAACCCCAACATGGACCCGCTGCCGGACCCGGCGATCCCGCGGCACTATGGCCACATCCGCATCGCGCAGCTCGCCTACAGCGGCACGCCGGTCGGCAACAGCTTCGAGCAGAACCTGCTGAAAAACAGCGTCGATCTGGTGATCCCGAACCCGCAGTACCTGAGCGCAATCAACACTGCCTCGCCCGACACGCCGCAACTGGTATACAGCAACGTCTCGAACCTCTATCAGGGGCTGCTCACCGACTGGTTGCGGTACGCGGACGCGACCGGAGGCTCGCGCGAGGCGGCGTTCTACCACGTCACGAAGGCGACCGCGTTCCAAGGCGCGAGCCCGTCGTCGCAGCCGGTCACGTGGTTCTGGGGCGTGTACCAGAGCGCCGGCACCGCCACCCCGACCGATGTGACCTCGGCGGCGCGCGGCGGGCGCAACTTCAACGTCCAGTTCGGCGCGGCCGGCACCAGCACCGCGATCGGGTTCGTGGAGAAGTTCCGCGAGATGAACGTGACGCTGGCCCGCGCCGCCACGACCGGTTGGGCGGGCGTATGGGAGTACGCCACCGCGACCGACGCCAGCGGCAACCCGACCGCGTGGAAGGTGCTCCCGCTGCTGAGCGACGGGACCGCGGGGCTGCGCTCGTCCGGGCGCGTCACCTTCGACCCTCCGAAGGACTGGGTGCCGAGTACGCTCACCGCGGGCGGCGACCGCTTCTACTCGGTGCGGTTCCGCGTGACCTCGGGCACCGCGGCGCAGGGCGCGGAACTGCTCACGGTGTTCGGGCGCGACTACGTGACCGCCAACGGCCAACAGACGGGCACGATCCCGGCGTTCGACTACGCCGCCGACAAAGACGGCGACGGCTACCTGAAGGACAGCGAGTACGCGACCCGGCAGGCGGGCCTCGACGCGCGGTTCGTCCACGAGTCGCGCCTGTTCTACCCGTACTACGGGCAGATGCGGTTCGTCACCAACCCCTCGACGGCCGCGGTGCGGCACTGGGCCGCGGACTACCACGAGCGCCTGCTCGACTCGATGCCGCTCGCGGACGGCGTCTTCATGGACAACGCCACCGGCAAGATTCCGTTCGCGGGCGTCAGCGTGCTGGAGCCGACGGGCACGTTCAGCGACGACTCCGGCGCGCTGATGAGCGCCGTGTCGCGCGCGATCGCGCCGAAGTGGGTGCTGGCGAACACGGCCGGCGGCGCGACGACGGCCGACGGCATCACCGCGGGGTCGGCCGCGGTGTTCGAGGAGTTCCTGATCCGACCGATGTCGGCGAACTGGTCCGAGGTGGGCGACGCGGCCAACCTCGCGGCGCGGCGGCTGAACACGGACGGCCGCCCGTTCCTCGTGATCGACGCCAGCCCCGAAGGGGGCGCGCGCCACGACGCCCGCACGCAGGTGGGCACGCTCGCCTACTACTACCTGCTCGCGGACCCGGAGCGCACGTTCCTCATGTTCTTCGGCGGCGACAGCCCGTCATCGACGTGGACCGAGCACTGGTCACCGGCGGTGGGCGTGAACGTCGGCGCGCCGACGGCCGCGATGCGCGTGTTCGCAACCGGCACCGACCCCGCGAACGCGGCGCTGACGTATCAGGTGTTGGCGCGCGAGTACGAAAAGGCGCTAGTGCTGTTCAAGCCGCTGTCGTACGCGCAAGGGAAGGGCGAGGGCACGACCGCGGACGCCACCGCGACGACGCACCAACTCGGCGGCACCTACCGCGTGGTGAACTCGACGGGCACGCTGGGGCAGTTCGTCACGTCGATCACCCTGCGCAACGGCGAGGGCGCGATTCTGCTGAAGGTGTGATTCAACGAGTTAGCCGCGAGCCGTAGGCGAGCGCGGAACGCGCGCTCGCCTACGGCTCGCGGCTAACTGGGCCGACTACCCCTTACCCCTCGATGTTGGCGAGGTAGTCGTCGTACTTCTTGCGGGCCTTGAACTCGTCGTTCATCAACTTCTTCTGCTGGTCGGTGAGTTTGTCGATCTCCTTCTCCTGCGCGGCCAGCTTCTTCAGGTACGTGTCGTACACTTCCGCTTCCTTCGGGGTCTCGCGCAGGTTCTTGCGGATCCGGTCCTGATCCGCGTTCAGGCGCGACAGGTCCGCTTGCACTTGGGTCAGCTCGCGCCGCACCACGTCCCACTCGCCCTTGATCTTCAGCGCGTCTTGGAGCTTGGCCTTCAGTGCGGCGCTGGCCTCGGTCAGGTTGA
>Ga0194132_10012625_pt1 | contig 10469 bp, 11 predicted proteins | sample TA2KigOf80mmetaG_FD_148612 | JGI IMG/M metagenome (GOLD analysis project Ga0194132, IMG submission 148612) | Freshwater microbial communities from Lake Tanganyika, Tanzania - TA2015054 Kigoma Offshore 80m | ecosystem: Environmental > Aquatic > Freshwater > Lake | place: Tanzania: Lake... | reverse complement strand
GCTTCAAGGAAAACATGAAAATCCTCTTTGACGACTACCTGCCGAAGTGGAACTACCGAGCCATCCCCGAGTCAGGGTGAAATCGGGAAGTAATTTCGAACCAAGTCCTAAGTGGCAACAATCCAACCAGTTCAGCAACCTGCCCTGGGTAACTTGCCAGAAACCGGTCGTGCGTCGGCCGATCGCCCCAAAGCCGCCGCACGCGATATTCTTCTGCTACCAGCCAGGCCGGAAGATCGATTAACTTGCCGATCTCCGGGACTTGGACGACATACCGTACCAGCGTCGGGCACACGCCAAGTGCGTCTTGGCCGGCTTGCGTTGAGTACGCACGATTCCAACGATATTCCAGATCAACGGCCACCAGTTGCCAACGCAACGATTTCGAGTCGTCGTGAGACGCCGCAAAAAAGTCATCGGCAAGCGATGGCGCGTGGCCAGACTGCCACGCCGCTTCAAACGCGGCGATGCGCGATTCCGCGAACTCATCGTGAACCAATGTTCGCGACTTGCCTTTCTCAGGATCGGTTACCATCGGATTACACTCAGCTTTTATATCAACTGACTTTCCAGCAGCCGTTGCACCTGTTCCAACAGCCGCCGCACAGTCCGTTGTGAACGCTCAATCACTACCCCGATCTGCTCGATCGTTTCACCTTGCAGGCGCAGTTCCAGGACGCGGCGCTCCAGCGGGTTCAATCGCGCCATGAACTGCTCCAACTGTTCGGCCACGGCGGCCACCTCGTCGGGCGTCGGTTCGGCACTGGCCACAAGCGGTACCTCATCAGCGCCCGCTGCGGCTCCTGCTTCTCGGCCGATATCGCGGCGGGCGGCCGTGTTGCGCTCCACCTGTCTGTGCAGCTTGTTGAGCGTGATGCCGGCCAGTAGCCGCCAAAGATCACCGGCACGCTGAAGCACAAAATCGCCTGCGCGGGCATGGACGAAAAAGCTTCGATAGGCCGACTGGACCACATCTTCCGGGTCAATCCGCTGAGCCAGCCGGGGTGAAATTCGCTTTCGGGCCAGTTCGATCAGCCGCCGGAGGTAACGGTCGAAGATTTCCGTGGCCGCACGGTCCTCGCCCGACCGATAGCGAAGAAACAGGTCGTGGGAGGTAAACTTTTCCATGTTCTTTGACCATCCCGGCCCGCAAACCGGATGTATTGATGAAGGAAGCTCTCAATCGACTCGGATGGGAGATACACGATGGCGTACGTTGTCACAGCACCGTGCCACGGATGCAAGTATACCGACTGCGTGGTCGTTTGCCCTAAGGACTGCTTCCACGAAGGGGAGCAGATGCTCTACATCGACCCGGTAGATTGCATCGATTGCGATGCCTGCCTGCACGAGTGCCCGGTGGAGGCCATTTTTCCAGATTGGGAAGTTCCGACACAGTGGCAGGAGTTCATCCAACTGAACGCTGAAATGGCCCTGCAAACTCCTTCGATCACCGAAAAGAAAGTGCCGCTGGTATGAGGCGCTCAGTCATACAAAAACACTTCCACCGCGCTCCCCGCCGCGTAACCTTCGCTGTCCCCGGGCACAATTACAAATCCATCGGCCCGGGTGGTGGAGGAGAGGACCGAGGCACCGCTGATGGAGACAGGTTCGATCTGGCCGCCCGCAAGCGTGACCCTGGCGTAGTCCACGCGGCCGACGGTGGAAACGAGTTTACGCGCCAGGGGCAGCCGTGCGCGGCGGTAGGGCCAGTCTGGGTTGCGGCCTCCCAGCATGCGGATCGCGCGGCCGGCGAAAAAATCGTAGGCGCACAGACAGGAGACCGGATTGCCGGGGAGTAGCATCACGAGCGCGGGGCCAAGCTTGCCCAGGCCGGTGGGACTGCTGGGGCGCATGGCAATGCCGTGAATAGCCAGCTCGCCATGTTCGGCTACCAGCGTCGGCACGTGATCTTCCTGGCCGACGCTGGAACCGCCGGAGACCAGCAGCACGTCGCACGGTTGGCGGATGGCGGCCAGGATACGCTCGCGTTGGTCGGGGACGATTTCCGCCGAGAGCATTTGGCCGCCATCGCGCACAGCCAGGGCGCGAAGCATTGGCGTGTTGGCATCGGTGATGTGATAGCCGTGAGGGGCCGATCCGGCGGGCAGAAGTTCGTTGCCGGTGGCTACGATCCGGACGGTCGGCCGGCGCACCACCGAAACTTCCGCTACACCCACGGAGGAGAGGACGCCCAGGTCCTGCGGCCGGAGCTCCCTGCCGGCGGGCAAGAGAAGCGCATTACGGCGGATGTCTTCAGCTTGGAAGCCCACGTGCCTGCCCGGCGGAACATCGGCCTGGGCGATCAACCGCGGGCCGTCGAGTTCCGTCACTTCGGCGGGCAAAACGGCATCGGCCCCGTCCGGCATCGGTGCCCCGGTCATGACGCGCACGGCTTGGCCGGGGGCCACGCTGCCAAGGAAAGGTTGGCCGGGCAAAGCGGTGCCCAGCACGGTCAGCGGCAGCGGATTGTAGGGACTGGCCCCCTGGGTGTCGGCCGCGACCACGGCGTAGCCATCCATCATGGCGCGGTCGAAACCAGGAACGTCGAACTGACTGACAACGTCCACTGCCAGGACGCGCCCCACGGCATCGCTCAGCGCAATTTTCTCGGCGGGGAGCGTTTGGACTTGCCCGTTCAGCCAGGCGAGTGCTTCGTCAACAGTCGCGCGGGAGACGAATCCGCGCATGCGTACGTCGGCATTAGGATGGGGCCGATTCACGACACCGGATTCTTCACATCATACACCAGGCGGTCGATGAAGTTCTTGGTGTTGATGTAGTCGGTGGAGTTCATTTCCTTGATCTTGCCGCGGAGGGTGGTGTACATCTGGTCGGCGGCTCCCATGAGGGTTTCATAACCTTCCAGGCCGATAGCTCCTTCCTGGTGGGACCGCTGCTGCATCATGGCGTTGATCGTCTGGCGCGGCTGATCGTATTCCGGGCCTTGGAGGAAGACCGGCCAGTTGATCCGGCCGGTCAGCGGATCGAGCTCGCGCGAGGTCAATCGCTTCGGGCGGCCGGCCTGGCCGTACTGGACCATCGCCTTCTGCGCATTGTGTGCGGCCCGCTCCGAATAATCGCCAAACCGCTGCTGTTTGTTGATGTTGCGCTTTTCGAAGAAAACCTGCGTTTGCTGCAGATCGTTGTCGATCTGCTGGCTGCGGGCCTGCGTCAGGTTGATTGCAGCTTCCGAGGTTTGCAGATTGTACTGACCCTGGGAGCGGACCACGTCGGCAAAGCCACGGGCATAGCTTTCCCCCACGGTGGCTGCCTGATCGACCACAACCTGGGCGGACACGGGCGCCGCGGCGCTACAGATCAAAACGGCTGCCAGCAGGACACGTGAGAACGATGCCATGATTCTTAACTCCGTCGGTACGTCAAACCGCTGGGCCAACAAATAGCGTGTCTGTCCATTCTACGGCAAACCACCCTGGAAATCAGCCGCCCGCCAAAACGCCACCAGGGGACTTTGCATTGAGTTTTGCCTTGGACTAGATTAGATGGAATAATGCGCTAACGCAACCATTTTCTCTCAAACCCCACGGTTGGGCAACGGCCATGAGCTGCAATTTGTTTGTTCGGGCGGCGATTCTCTCCCCACTGGTCCTTTCTTTGTTCGCTGCTGGACCCTCGTCCTTGGGGGCGGCGGAATCGGTGGACAGTCTGGTGAAGCAACTGCAGTCGCCGGAGGCTGAAAAACGCTCCGCCGCCGCGATGGAATTGGCGGACCTGGGTGACAAGGCTGCCCCAGCCGTAGAGGCGCTGCGGGCGGGATTGAAAGACAAAGATCCCATGGTCCGCGCCCATTGTGCCCGGGCGCTGGGACACATTGGCAAGCCGGCGGCTTTGCCAGCGGTCGATGACCTGGTTGGCGGTCTGGCCGATCCGGACATTCACGTGCGCCGGGCCGCGATTCACGCGTTGCGGGCAATCAAACCGGGTCCGGACAAAGTGGTGCCACTGATGCTCAAGGCCCTGGGAGACAAGGAGCCCGCCGTGGTGCTCAATGCGCTGCATACGCTGGCGGAAGTGGGAGAGCCGGCGGTCGAGCCGATGATTGAAGCGCTCAAAGATGACCGCACGGACTATTGGGCTTGCATCGTGCTGAGTGAAATCGGTCCGGCCGCCAAGGCCGCCGTTCCGCAATTGATCGAGAAGCTTAACGATGATGAACAGGAAGTGCGGATGGAAGTGGCGATGACGCTGGCCGCGATCGGCCCGGCATCCGAACCCGCGATTCCCAAGTTGACCGAAATGCTCAAAGACAAGGAAGCGGGCGTCCGGCTGGCCGCCACCTATGCGCTGGGGGCCATTGGACCGAAGGCCAAGTCGGCCACCTCGGCGCTGGAACCAGGGCTGGCGAGCAAGGATCTTTTTACGGCCACGTTGACCACCTCGGCGCTGGCGCGGATTCACGAAGGGGACGCAGACTATCAGGCCAAGCTCAATAAGGAAATGCTGCCGACGCTGTTCGAAGCGGTCAAAGACAAAAACCGCAAGGTGCGCGTTGCGGCGGTGCAAACCATTCACATCTTGAAACCGGGCTCGGAGGTAGTCATTCCCGCTTTTGCGAGAATCCTGAAGAACGCGGATCCCGCCACGGCCGGCAACATTGTGGAAGCGGTGGCCACGCTGGGTGACAAGGCCGTGCCTGGACTGATCAATGGGTTAAAAGTCAAGGAAGTCCGCGCCCGTGCGGCGGAAGTCCTGGGTCAGATTGGCGAGGCGGCGGCCCCGGCCGTTCCCGCCTTGATCGACGCCATGGATGATGAGCGTCCGGAAGTGCGCCGCGAGGTGCTGTTTGCGCTGGGCAGCATCGGCCCGCAGGCGAAACCGGCCGTCGGCGTGGCCCTCAAGGCGCTCTCCGACGCCGACCCGACCATCCGCTATAGTGCCGTCTGGGCCCTGGGGCGGATTGGACCTGCTGCCTCCGAAGCGCTGGACGCGCTTGAAAAGGACGTCTGCAACACGGACGATCCGTATTTCGGTAGCGTCTGTGCCTGGGCAATGATCCGCATCGACTCGAAGAACGAGAAGCGGATTAAAGGGGCGCTCCCCGTGTTGATCAAGGCCCTGGAGCACGAACGGGGGTTTGTCCGCAGCGAAGCGGCCACAACGCTGGGAATGATCGGCCCACCGGCCAAGGACGCCCTGCCCGCGCTGAAGAAGGCAGCCAGCGACCCGGACGAAGCGGTAGCCAAAGCAGCCGCGGATGCGATCGCCAAGATCAGTGGCGAACAAGCGGCGGCGAAGTAGGTCACGCGCCGGGTGACTTCTACGTAGCATGGGGTTCCAGCCCGTGGGCTTAAGTTCTTGCGGCGATCATGCCAACTCGTGCTCCACGTGGTGTGGCGCTTTGAGAATCAAGGTGACCAGCGCGGCGGCCACCAGCAACGCGGCGGAACCATAATAGGCAAACTGGAAACTCGACGTCCGGTCATAAACAATCCCTGAAACCAGCGCCAGCACGAAGCCGCCCAGTCCCCAGGCGGTGAAAACCAGGCCGTAATTGACACCGAAATTCTTCAAGCCGTAGAAGTCCTTGGTCACGGACGGAAAGAGGGAGAGATTGGCGCCATAGTTGGCGCCGATCATCGCCGCCACAGCCGCCAACAGGCCGAAGTTGGCTGTGGCCGCGCCGCTGGTCATTTGCGACAGCCAGACCAGCATCAGCGCCTGGAAAACGAAGGCGATCAGCAAAGTCATTTTGCGGCCGATCCGATCGGAAAGCATGCCGGCAATAATCCGCCCCGCCCCGTTTCCCACGGCCAGCGCCGCGACCAACAGGAAGCCCCACTGGACGCCATCGGCCGCTGCGGCTTGAGAAAACTGCTTGGAGAGCTTGACGATGATGGCGATGATCATGAGCCCTGCCCCCGCACCACAGGCGAACATAAACCACAGCACATAGAACTGCCACGTGCCAAGCATTTCCCGCGGACGATAGTCTTCGCGCCGCTGCGGGCCGGCCGTAAGCGGACGGGCTGGAGTGCCAGGAGGGACATAGCCGGCAGGCGGCGGTTGCAGCAATTGGGCCAAGCCGGTCACGATCACCAGAAACGCGAAGCCGAGAATCAGGACCGCGCTGGCGAGACCGAATCGTCCGATGAGCCATTGTGTAAGCGGCGCAATGTAGACGCTGGCCAGTCCGAAGCCCGAAACGACCAGGCCGGCGATCAAACCGGTGCGTGCTGGCGGAAACCATTTGACCGCCGGAGGGGTGGCGGAAGCATAGCCAAAGCCGAAACCGGCACCAGCCAGCAAACCGAATCCAACGACATAGCCGAGCGGACTGGTACTGAAGCTGGCCAGGATCAATCCACCTCCCACGAGTAACCCGCCCAGGGATGCCACCAGCCGCGGCCCCAGCCTATCCTGCATGCGCCCCGCCCCCACCATGACCACGGAGAAGATCAGGCAAGCCACGGAGTACGGAAGATTCTTGTGAAACTGCGACCAACCCCAGGCATCGGGAACGCCTCCGCTGACCACACTCCAGCTATACAGGACCCCCAGGGCCAAGTTGATGCCCAGGCCGGCCAGCGTGACGCGCCAACCCAGGTTTTTCACTTGCGCTGGCGCGGTCGTGGGATGGGAGGGCTGGAGCGTCGACGATGATTCAACCATGCCTGGGCCGCCTGTTGGATCGAGGATGCGGAGCGGGAAGAGTTGCGAGCGGATCATTATGGACGCCCGCGCGGGGGAGCGTCAATCAGTAGGTTCCTCTAGCACTTCGGACTGGTGTGCCAGATTCGTGAAAGGGCATTTAGTAATGTGCACCGCTTTTGCGGTGATGAACCATTGCCGCCGCGTCGCTGGTCAGCCGGCCGTCGATCACGTCGGCGATGAAGATGCGGTGGTCGCCGGAATCGGCATGCGATCTTACGTTGCAGCAGAGGTGGCCCAGGGTGCCGTCCGCCAGGATTGCCACGCCGCGCGGGTCGCGCAACAACTCCAGCCCTTCAAATGCCGGCGCCCCAGAGGGGAAGCCGCGGCCAAAATGCTTCAAGAGCGCTTTCTGATGCTCCGCCACGACATTGAGCACAAACGGCGAACCCTCGGAGAGCCAATCGGCCAGGTAGCGGCCGTGGGCCACCGCCACGGAGATGCCAGGGGGATGGAACGCGGCCTGCATCACCCAACTGGCCAGCATGCCGGTCTCGTCCTGGCCGCGGCGGGCCGTAAGAATAAAAATTCCGCTGGGGATGCGCCCCAGGACTGCCAGCAGCGCCGCTTCCGCGGCGGCCGTTTCGGTGGTTTCGCTCGTCATCGCTTCACGCTCCGCCCCAGTCTCTGTTCCACGCTGGCCACCTTCGACTCGAGCGCCCCGCCGCGGCCGCGGCGATAGTCGAACTTCACGCTGCAGGTGACCCGGTCGCAATCCGCTTGCAGGGCGGCAAAACAATCCTTCAGCACGCCAAGCAGCGGATCGAGCTCCCCCTCCACCACGGTTCCCATCGCGTGCAGCCGATAGTCCAGGCCGCTGCGATCCACAATTTCGACGCAGCGGGCCACATAGGGGCTAACGCTTTCTCCCTGCGCCAGCGGCGTCATGCTGAACTCCATGAGGTACATGGCTCCCATTGTAAGGGGGGGACAGGGGCTGTCGAGCCGCTGGCATGGGGCACTATCGATCTGGGCCAATGGGTACCAAATCGATACACTTCCCACCCTTCTCAGGCGAAAGTGCTAGCACCACCACGGTTTTCTTCCATGCTCGATCCGCCAGCCAGATCCCTCTGCGCGCCGCCCGGGGTGCCAACGGTTCCGGGGCGGCGACATGCGCGGACAGGGTGGATTCTGCTTCTGCTCCTGGTTCTGGTTGGGTTTTGCGGCGCGCGGATCGTCGCGGCCCAGGACGTTTACGATCCCACCCAGGCCATCGACCTGGACGCCATGCTCGATGGGGCCCGCACGCCGCCGCCGGTTGATCCGGAGCTGCTGGCGCGGCGCTATGAGTGCGTCGATTGCCTTCCCAATACCCAGCGTCCCTGGGAATGGCAGATTGTGCCGGAAGGCTTGATCTATCATTCCTATCTGGCCGGCGAGAAAGAGCCGCGTCTGGGGAGCCAGTGGGTCAGCGAGCAGCATGAAAAATGGCTGTGGGACAGCACGCTGGGAGCCCGCGTGGGAATCATTCGCTATGGGACGGTCGGCCCCGCGATGGTGCAGGGTTTTGAGCTCGACGTGGAAGGGGCCGCCATGCTGCGGCAGGATCCGGACGAGGATCTCGATGTCGTCTCCGTCGATTTCCGCGCCGGCGTCCCGCTGACGTTCGGCTTCGGCCGCTATCAGACCAAGCTGGCGTACTATCACCTCAGCTCCCACCTGGGGGATGAGTATATGATCAAGAACCCTGGCTACACGCGGATCAATTACGTGCGGGACGTGATCGTGTGGGGCCACTCGTATTATCTATTGGATGAGCTGCGGGCCTACTTCGAAGCGGGCTGGGCGTTCTACACGGACGGTGGGGCCAAGCCGTGGGAGTTTCAGTTCGGCATGGAGTACGCCCCCTGCGCCCCGACTGGTTTCCAGGGCGCGCCGTTCCTGGCGGTCAACGGACACCTGCGGCAGGAGTTGAACTACAGCGGCAACCTGACCGCGGAAGCCGGCTGGGCCTGGCGCAGCGAAGTGGGCGGCCCGCTGATGCGCGTGGGAGTGATCTACTACAACGGCTTGAGCCCGCAATACGAGTTCTACCAGCAGTTCGAACAGCAGATCGGCCTGGGGTTGTGGTATGACTTTTGAGCCCCCGATTCCCAAAGCGGTACGCGGCGCGTACCCTACGGGGCATGCGCAAACTGCTGCACGACTACGGACTGTTCATCAAGGAGTTCCGTAGAACCTTCCGCACCACGGGCGCCATCCTGCCGAGCAGCCCGCGCCTGGGGAAGGCGCTGGCGCGGTTCGTGGCGGCGGACGGAGCCAATACAGCGGCAAACCAGCCGCGGCGGATTCTGGAGGCCGGGCCGGGGACCGGAGCGGTGACCAGCCAGATTGTGGCCCGCCTGGGTGCCGACGACTGGCTCGAACTGGTGGAGTTGAACGACCGGTTCGTGGCCCATTTGCGCGATCGCTTTGCCACCGAACCCGCGCTGACCTCGGCCGCGCTGCGCACCACCATCCATCATACACCCGTCCAGGATCTGCCCGGCGAGGCGCAATTCGACGTGATTGTCTCCGGACTGCCGCTGAATAATTTTTCCGTCGAACTGGCGGAGTCGATCCTGGCATCGTTTCGACGGCTGCTGAAGCCGGGGGGTACGCTCTCCTTTTTTGAGTATGTGGCGGTGCGCCCCATGCGGACGGTCGTCTCCAGCAAGAAGGAGAGGGAAAGGCTGCGGGGTCTGACGGAACTGCTCGGCACGCTCTGCCGAGACCACGAGTTCAGCCGCCAGATGGTGCTGACGAACGTCCCGCCCGCCTGGGTGCATCACATTCGGTTCGAGCAGGCAGCATGAACTTCCAAGCCCGTGACAGTGTGGCAGTGAAGAACAACACTCTTGTTACAGCACGGGCTGGAAGCCCATGCTACTTTGAGCCTGCCGCCAAACTTGCTCGAAAAACTGAACCGGCCTATAATCGATTGAGTGCTTGCAAGTCTCGTGAGAATCAGCCTTTGCGCTGCCCTCCGTCTCACGCGGCCAGGCAACTTGGGGCGAGCTTTCTCCTGGAGTCTCGTGCGATGAAGCCTTGGCACGCGCGCAGTGGCTGGACGTTCGGTTGGTTCCTTCTGGGCGCGCTATTGGCCTTGCCCGGGCGCGCCGCCGATCCGGCGCCGGCCAAGGATGCTGCGCCCACGCGAACCGTGCCGGCCGAAGAGAGCAAACCAGCCCCTGCGCCCGCCGAAAAGAGCGCGCCGGAAGTCTCCCCCTCCGACCAGCCCGCAATCAAGTCCGATGCCGTCGCCGATCCGGCGGAGCACGATCGCCAGACGCTGGAACTGCTCAAGATTTTTGTTGATTCGCTGGACCAGATTGAGAGGAACTACGTCAAGCCAATTGACCGCCGCGAACTGATGGAGGCAGCAATCAACGGGATGCTCGAAAAGCTCGATCCGTACTCGAGCTATATTGCACCCGACCACGTGGAGCGGTTCCGCACCGCGGTCGAGAGCCAGTTCGGCGGCATCGGCATCCAGGTGAATATGGAGCAGGGGGTGCTCAAGATCGTCACGCCGCTGGTGGGAACGCCTGCCTATCGGGCCGGGTTGATGGCGGGGGACACCATTCTGGAGATCGAAGGGAAGCCCGTGGCCGGCATTCATCTGGATGAAGCGGTCCGCCGGATGAAGGGGCCGGTGGGGACCAAAGTGACCGTCACGGTTCAACATGCCGGCAAGGCGGATAAACAGACAGTAACCCTGACGCGAGAAATCATTCACGTGGAGACCGTGCTGGGGGACCGCCGGACCAAGGACGACCAATGGGACTTCATGTACGACCGCCCGAAGCGGATCG
>Ga0194132_10012621_pt1 | contig 10473 bp, 10 predicted proteins | sample TA2KigOf80mmetaG_FD_148612 | JGI IMG/M metagenome (GOLD analysis project Ga0194132, IMG submission 148612) | Freshwater microbial communities from Lake Tanganyika, Tanzania - TA2015054 Kigoma Offshore 80m | ecosystem: Environmental > Aquatic > Freshwater > Lake | place: Tanzania: Lake... | reverse complement strand
TCAATGGCAACATCGCGGAACTGCTCGGCCGCAGAGTCCGCGTAAGCGTCGGCGTTCGCGGCCGAGGCTGCTTCCTCGCCCATAAGCTCCATGCGCACCGCTGCCCCACGGCGATACAACTCACTGCGTTCCATACGTGTGCTCCTTGGTGGTGGGTACGTGAAGAGAGCGGCCACATGGCCGCTCCCTTCGCTCGTGGTGATGGCTCCTAGACCGTGGCCATGGTCAGGTTAGCGTTCTGCTCGTACAACTTCGAGAAGTCGGCCTCGGTCGAGATGATGTCGATGGGGCGTACGCGGTACACGTCGCCGTGAGCGGGGGCGTAGGGCTCCTTGCCCTCCTGCAGGTCTCGGGCCAGCCGTAGCAAGACTTTGCGGGCCGTGATGATCGCGATGTCGGTGGTGCCCAGGTGCTCGCGCCACCGCTCAGGGATCGCCCCCATGCCGTCGGTCATGGCCATGTCCTGCTCGCGGCCGCTGGCAATACCGGTGTAGTTGTCGTACTTCTGCATGCGGCGGTCGATCAGGTAGTCGTTGCCCCGCTGCCGCTGCGGCCGCCAGCAATCGATGATAGTGCCATCCTTCAGCTCGTGAGCCTCGCGGTAGAGGTTCTCGGGGCTGGCGTTGGCGCGAATGCGCTGTTGCTCGGGCAGCGGCTCGGTGTTGGCGGTGTATTGGAACACCATGTTGTGCTCATCGTCCACCGGCACCCAGCAGCGGCCGCCGCCCACGGCCCGGGCGGGGTTGGGGATCATGCTGAAGAAGGGCAGCAGGAACTGGGTGACGCGCCAGTAGTACTGGCCCTCGCCCACATCTCGCCGGCTGCCGTAGGTGAAGCCGTAGTCGGTCTCCTTCACTGTCAGACGGGGGGCGCCATCCAGCACCCGCATGGCGCGGCCGTCGGGTAGCATGCGCTGTGGGGCGCGCTGGGCTGCGGGCATGGCGTCCATGTTCATCCAGCGGTGGTTGAAGCTGATGTGGGCGGAGTCGATCTCACCCTCGGTGGCCTGCATGTAGTTGCTGTCTTGCAGCCAACTCCGCACGGCGCGGTGGCTGTCGGGCACGCGGCACCACTCGAACTGCGGTAGCTCGGGCTTCAGGTGGCTGGGGCCCATGTACACCCACACAATGCCGCCCCACTCCGCGGTGGGGTAGCTGGTCATGCGCACCTTGTGCTTGTAGCTGCTCTCGGCGGTCTCGGTCGGCATCTCCATGCACGAGCCCGCGACGTCGAACTTCCAGCCGTGGTATGCGCAGGCCAAGCCGCCGCTCTCGTTGCGGCCAAACCACATGTCGGCCAGCCGGTGCGGGCACTGCCGTCCCAGCACGCCCACCTTGCCATCGCTATCGCGGAAGGCGACCAAGTTCTCGCCGAGAATCTTCAGGCGGCGTGGCTCGCAATCGGGCTCGGGCAGGTCGCTCATCAACAGGGCGGGCATCCAGAATCGGCGGAACAGCTCGCCCATCGGCGTACCGGGGCCGGTACGGCACAACATCTCGTTTTCGGCACGGGACAGCATGGTTGCAGTCTCCTCGTTCGTTTTGGCGATCACACTCGCGCAGTCTAGTGAGCGGGCGCGCTGGTCACCTCAAGGGCGAGCCTACGCCCGCGCCGAAACGGTGTCAAATCTCACCATAAGGCAGCAGCCCTGCTGTTCGCCGCAGATCGATCCCGTACACTTTTCGCAGTATTCAACTACCGCCCTGTGAGCCGGCGAGAATCGGCAGGGCAGGAGGACATGATGCCGGGTGACTTTGAGATTGGCGTGCAGTTCCACCTGCCAACGTTCCGCAGCGTCTCGCTCACCGACTTCATCGCTATCGGACGAGAGGCCAAGGCGGCGGCGTGCAGCAACTCTGGGTGACCGACAACCTGCAGAGCCGCAACGCATTCGTGGTGCTGGCTGCGCTGGCGGGCAACGTTCCGGTGAAGTTGGGAACGGCGCTCAGCAGCAGTACGGCGGCAACGGCGGTGAGTCGAGGGAATGCAGGCACATGCCCTCCAATCAATGGCACGAATTAGCGCATCATAGCGCAGCTTGTGCGGTTGAGATAGTACAAAAATTGAACGCAATTTGAACAGCGACCTACAGCGAGGAAAGGCCTGCGGAAGGCCCCGATGCACGGTCGGTCATGGTGTACTGCTCGGCTTCGGTGAGCGGACGGTCGGGATGCCACAACACCGCCAGGCAGTGGAAGCCCTGCCCCAGCGATGGCGTGACGCTGAGCCAGAGCTGCAGGCCATTGGGACCCATGAGCACGGTACCACCCATGGCCTCACCCCCGGCAGCCCACCCGATGGCCGTACGTTCGCTCTCGAAGGCTGCTTCAGCCGAGGGCGCGATCACCTGCCAGTGGGTGCCGGCCAAGCTGCCGGTAGCCCAAGGCGTCTGCGGCACGACGGGTGGGTCGCCCGCGCCCATGAAGGTCCACAGCAGGCCCTGCGCTTCGGTCAGGGGGTAGGCCTTCACGTTGTACTGCGCCAGATAATCGGGCGCGTTGGACGTGCCGGGCACCCACAGGCAGCGGCCCTTCACATCGAACGCCCAGGCGTGGTAGGCGCAGGTCAGCCCGCCCTCCTCGGCCACGCCCCAGGCCAGCAGCGATCCATTGTGCGGGCACAGGCCATCGATGACGCCGAGGTTGCCGTCGCTGTCGCGAAATGCCGCCAACTCCTCGCCCAGCAACGTCAGGCGGGCGGCGCGGCCATCAGGCTCGGCCAGGCGGGACGCGGCGAGCACCGGCAGCCAACGCTGCCGGTGCTCGGTGAAGTCTGGTGTTGTGGTGGCTTCGGCCACTTAGCTCAGGCCGAACATGCGGGCCACGTTGCGGCCCAGGATGTTGTCGCGGTCGGTCTGGCTCAGGCCCTCCATCGTCTCGATGCCGGCGGCGGTGGTGGGGTAGGTGGACGGCGGATGCGGGTAGTCGGACCCGACGATGAACAGTTCGCTGCCCACCGCGGCAATGGCCTGCACAATCGCCTTTTCGTCGGGCTCGGCGGCTACCAGGCTGCTCTTGCGGATCAGCTCGCTGGGCGCCGTGGTGCAGCGGGCGCACTGACGCTCAACGCCGTACACGCGGTCCAGGGTATACATGGCCCACGGCAACCAGGAACCGCCAGCCTCGAAGAAGCAGAACTTGAGATCGGGGAACTCCTCGAGCACGCCGCCCAGGGTGAGGCTGGCCATGCCCATCATGTACTCGAAGCCGAAGCCCAGGTAGTTGCTGATGTGCATGCGGCGCATGCGCTCCCAACCCAGCGTGTAGGTGGTGGGGCGATGGTCGTTGACGGTGCAGGCGAAGGGATTGTGGTGCACGTACAACACCACGCCCAGGTCTTGCGCTGCCCGCCAGAAGGGGTACAGCTCGATCTCATCCCAGTTGCGGCCGATCCAGTTGCCATTGATGGTAATGACCTTGAGGCCGAGCTCCTGCACGCAGCGGGTCATCTCGCGCACGCTCTCCTCCACATCGGCGAAGGGCACAATGCCGGTGCCAATGAACTCCCAGGGGAACTTCTTCTGGGCGGCCGAGGTGGCGTTGTTATAGGCCACGCACATGGCGAGCCGCAGGCCCGGCTCCCACTCCCGCTGGCCAGGAGCGCCGAAGGGGTTGGCGAAGATGCCGTCGGGAATGAGCACCTGGGTGTCGAACCCAGTGTCGGGCAGCAGCTTGGCGCGATCGGCCACCAGGCCGTGGCCCACCGGGCCGGTGCGGCGCGGGGCGTTGGTGCCACCGTTGCTGGGGTCGCCGCCCGCCAGACGCTGGCCGGCTGCGGTGGCGCGGAAGCCGCCTGAGCGGGCATTGGGGTTGGCGAACACCAGGGCGTCGCGAATCAGCATCTCGAGCTGCTCTTGCGAGAAGCCGCGCAGTACCTGGCTCAGGTCGCCGAAGTCTTCGGAGGGGAGGAAATGGGAATCGGTGTCGATCTTGCGTAGTTTGGTGGCAGTAGTCACCGGTGGTCTCCTCAAGGTTGGTACAGGGTCTTACTTTGTTATAGGTGGGGGCAGGGGTAAAGTCAATCTGGTCGGCGCCTCCGGCGGGCGGGTGGACAGGAGGCGGCCACGCCGGCGTGCACCCACAGTCCATGAGGGTGACAATAACAACGGAACGGACTAGCAGGATGATTTCACTGCTGCTCCCGCGGAGGCGCACATGGCATCGACCCCCGGCAACGTCCTCGAAGTGCTGACCGTAGCCACCCGGCTCGGCCTCACTTCATTCGGCGGCCCCATCGCCCACCTGGGTTACTTCCACGCCGAGTACGTGGTGCGCCGCAAATGGCTCGACGAGCAGACCTACGCCGACGTGGTGGCGCTGTGCCAGTTCCTGCCCGGGCCCGCCAGCAGCCAGGTGGGCATGGCGGTCGGCATTCTACGGGCCGGATTGCTGGGTGCGCTGGCCGCGTGGCTGGGGTTCACGCTGCCCTCGGCTTTGCTGCTGGTGGCGCTGGCGTACGGCGTGACGCTGGGCCCCGCGAGCGAGCTGGCGGTCGGGCTGCACGGCCTGAAGCTGGTGGCGGTTGCGGTGGTGGCCCAGGCGGTGTGGAGTATGGCACGCTCGCTGTGCCCCGACGCCCGGCGGGCCAGCTTTGCGCTGACGGCAGCAGTGGTGGCCCTACTATGGCCGGGTACGGTGGGGCAACTGCTCACGCTCGGTGTCGCCGCAGCAGCAGGGCTCCTGATTCTACGGCCGGCTGTCATTCCCGCGCAGCCGGCCTTCACCCTCGCCTACGGCCGGAGGATGGCCGTTACGGCACTGGCAGTGTTCGCCGGCCTGCTGGTGGGGCTGACCATCGCCGCCAACGTGACCGGCACTCCCCTGGTGGCAGCCGCCGATGCCTACTATCGCACTGGCTCGCTGGTGTTCGGCGGCGGCCACGTGGTGCTGCCGCTGTTGCAGGCCGAGGTGGTGCCGCCGGGGTGGGTGACCGCCGACGCGTTCCTCACCGGCTACGGCGGTGCGCAGGCTGTGCCGGGGCCGCTGTTCACACTGGCGGCCTACCTGGGCGCGGTGATGACCCCCGCACCCGACCCGCTGAGCGGCGCAGCGCTGGCGCTGGTGGCCATCTTCTTGCCGTCGCTTTTCCTGGTGGTGGGCGCACTGCCCTTCTGGGGCGCCGTGCGTTCTCGGCCGCCGTTCCGGGCGGCGCTGCAGGGGGTGAACGCCGCAGTGGTGGGGCTGCTGGCGGCGGCGTTGTACACCCCGGTGTTCACCAACGCTGTGCGCGGGCCGCAAGACCTCGCGCTGGTGCTGGTATCAGCAGGCCTGTTGATGGTGGCCAAGGCGCCGCCCGTTGCCGTGGTTGCGGTAACCGTGGTCCTTAGCCTGCTCGCCACCTCCATAGGGGTGCTGCCGCCAGTTCGCTGAACATGCGAACAACAGTAAGCCGGTGGCAATTGACAGTGCCGCAGGGCGCTTCTATTGTGGGTGCACAGCCACGTCAGCCCCCCAGCGACGGCCTCTCCCGGCGGTCGCTTTGTTACGTCCAGCGGCTGACAACACTCCCCCGAAGATCAGCGAGGACACCCATGGAGAAGCGGTATCAGGTCATCATTGTGGGCGGCGGCCCCGTGGGCGTAGCGCTGGCGGTCGAGCTGGGACAGCGCAACATCTCCTGCGCCGTTGTCGAGCGCCAGACGGCGATCCCGAAGATTCCGAAGGGCCAGAACCTGACCAATCGCACCCTGGAGCACTTCTGGTCGTGGAACTGCGTCGACGAGTTGCGGGCGGCGCGGGTGATGCCTCTGGGCTATCCCATTGGCGGCGTCACCGCCTACCACAACCTGATGAGCGAGTACTGGTACACCCCCGGCCGCGAGCGCTCGGTGCGCGGCCCCGCCACCGACTACTATTACCAGCGCAACGAGCGGCTGCCGCAGTACTGCACCGAGGAGGTGTTGCGCACCCGCCTGAAGGCACTGCCCTCCGCCACACTGCTCACCGGCTGGAACGTCGACCGCGTGGACCAGGACGACAACGGCGCATCGGTGACCCTGAGCCCGGCGCAGCCCGACGCCTTCTATAGCTGGAGCGCCGACACCCAGCAGCAAACCAACAAGGCGGCCGACGCTATCAGCGGCGAGGCGGTCACCCTCACCGCAGACCACGTGGTCGGCTGCGACGGCGGGCGCTCGCTGGTGCGGGAGAGCCTGGGTATCGACCGCGGCGGCACCAACTTCGCCCAGCGCATGGTGTTGGCGGTATTCCGGTCCAAGGATCTGCACCAGGGGCTCAGCCGCTTCCCGGAGTGCACCACCTACCGGGTGTTGAAGCCGGAGCTGCGGGGCTATTGGCAGTTCTTCGGCCGCATCGACGTGGGCGAGGGCTTCTTCTTCCACGCGCCGGTGCCTGCCGAGACCCGCGCCGATAACTATGACTTCCAGGCATTGCTGGAGGACGCGGCCGGCTTCAAGTTCGCCGCCGACCTCGACCACGTGGGCTTCTGGGACCTGCGGGTGATGGTGGCGAGCACCTACCGCCGCGGCCGGGTGTTCATTGCAGGTGACGCAGCGCACCAGCACCCGCCCTACGGTGGGCAGGGGCTGAATAACGGCCTGGAAGACGCACGCAACCTGGGCTGGAAGCTGGCCGCCAACCTGCAGGGCTGGGGTGGCGATGGCCTGCTAGCGTCCTACACCGACGAGCGGCGCACCGTGTTCCATCAGATCGGCCAGCAGATGATCGCTGGCGGCATTGAGCGCGACCGCGAGTGGCTGGAGCGCCACAACCCCAACGTCGACAAGGCCGGCTTTGAGGCCGCCTGGAAGGTGATGGGCGAGTCGCAAACACTGGAGAACTTCGACCCGCACTATTCGGGCTCGGGTGTGGTGGCGGGCGCGCCCGGTGAAGCGACCGGCATCTTCTCGGAGCGGACGTACGCCTTCCGCGCCGGCCACCATCTGGCGCCCAAGGCGCTGACCAACGGGCGCAATGTGTACGAGGACGTGGGACCGGCCTTCACCTTGTTGGCGCTGGGCGCCAGCGACGCAGCGGTGGGGGCGCTGGAGCAGGCGGCGAAGAGCCAGAACGTGCCACTCAAGGTCATCCGCGACACCTTCGAGGGCGACCGCCAGACCTACGGACAGCGGCTGGCGTTAGTGCGGCCCGACCAGTATGTGGTGTGGGCCGGCGACGAAGCCCCCGCGGATGCTGCGGCGTTGGTTAAGAAAGTGACCGGCCAGACATAAGGGTCACGGCTCCGGTGCGCAGGCAGGAGGCAACGTGGTCTACGAGACAGGTCTAAGGTCGCTGAGGTGGCGCGGCGGGTCCACGGCCGGCTAGGCCCCCAGCGGCCACCTTTCGTCGATGCCTCCGCGCGCCCCGCCTTGCAGGGTGCCGCCGGGGCAAGCCGTGGGCTGCAGCGACTGCAGGGAGTGCTCGGCAATCAAGCGCTGCAGCGTCTGGCCCTGGCCGGCCAGGGTGGGCCGGTGCACATGCAGCGGGCCCGTCTCAATATGCGTGGCAACGGTACGGTCAGCGGTGTTTCGGTTTGGCCCGACCGGCCCTCCTCGAACCTGCGGGGGCACCAGGGCCAGCACCTCACCGCTTACGTCGCCTTTCAGGATGCGATTCTGTCGCACGTCAAGGACCGCACGGTGCCTGAGGCTGTCGCGGCGCTGATCATACTGCTGGGCGACATTCGTGATCTGCCAGGCATGACGCTCCGGTCCGCAGACTACCTGCAGGGACCCATCGATGCGAACCTGGGCTTGCTGCGCGACAACGCCGACAACACTGCAATCGTGGGGGAGGTCATCGACAATATCCTCAGCATCCGCAACAAGGTGCCCGGCACCGCCGAACATGGCACCGGCGGTGGTCATGGCGAAGCAGGCTTCTCCGGCACCCTGGAAACGGTCGAGACGGCCTTGCGGCGGGACGCGTGGCCGGATGCTTGGGACGCCGATGTCGTGGAGAACCAGTGCCGCTACTCCATGTGGCGGCTGCTGGACTAAGATCCGCCGCAACCGGCCGACGAGGAGGCGGCAGAGGTCATCGGCAAGCGGGTACTCACCCACTTCCTGTCGCTTCGCATGGCGTATCCTCAGACCTTCGCTTGGCTCAGCGACCGAGAATCGTACCTCTTCAGCTACCTCGGGGCCCACCGCGCCGGTGCGGAGCTACCGCTGAAGCGGCTGACGGCACCGCAGTTCAACGCGCTGCGCGAGTACGTGCACGGGCAACTGTAGCTACCTGGGCCGGCAATGAATCGGGGCCCGGCGAATGCGCCCGGGTTTATTCCACCCGGTACACCAGGCTGTGCTGCCAGGCGTCCAACGTGTCTGGGAAGTCGGTGCGGTAATGGGCGCCGCGGCTCTCCTGCCGGTATAGCGCCGCCTCGGCCATGATGCGGCCCGTTAGCACCATGTTCGCCAGCTCCACCGCGGGCCGGTCGCCCCCCGCCGGCGCCTGAGCCCAGGCTGCCAGCGTGGCGGCAGCACCCGCCAGCGACTCGCCCGAGCGGACGATGCCGACGCGTGACCAGAGCAGGTCCTGCAGTCGCGCAAGCGTTGGCGGGCCATCGTCAGCAGGTGCGGTGGCGGTGCTCAGGCGGCGCACCTCGTCGGTGGACTTGAGGACCTCGGCCAGCGTGCCGGATGCACCCTCAAGCGTGCGGCTGACGATGCGCTTGCCGAACACCAGCACTTCCATCAGCGAATTGCTGGCCAGCCGGTTAGCGCCATGGACGCCGGTGCCGGCGCACTCGCCGCAGGCGTACAGGTTGCGGATGGTGGTCTCGCCCCAGAGGTTGGTCTTGACCCCGCCCATCATGTAATGAGCGGCCGGCGCCACCGGTATCGGCTCCTGGGTAATATCGAGGCCGTGCTCCAGGCAGAACTTGTAGATCTGTGGGAAGCGTGCCGGGATCATGGTGGCCGGTTTATGGGTCACATCCAGCAGCACGTGGTCGGTGTTGCCCAACCGCATCTGGTCGAACACCGCGCGGGCCACCACGTCGCGGGGCGCCAGCTCAGCATCGGGATGGTAGCCGGCCATGAAGCGCTCGCCCAGTACGTTCAGCAGAATGCCACCCTCGCCGCGCACCGCCTCCGAGATGAGGAAGGCAGCGACGCCCGGCAGGCGCAGCCCAGTGGGGTGAAACTGAAAGAACTCCATGTCGGCCACGGCCGCGCCCGCCCGGAAACCCAGCGCCACGCCGTCGGCGGTGGCCACCTCGGGGTTGGTGGTGTGCCGGAACAGGCGGCCGCCGCCCCCGGTGGCCAGGATGATGTGGCGTCCCTCGTACTGGTGCAGCGTCAAGCTACGGGTGTCCAGCGCCTCGATGCCGCACGCAGCGCCGTCCTCGACCAGCAGGCGGGTGACCTGTGCGTGCTCCAGGATCACGATGTTGCGCATGCGGGCCAACCCACCCAGCGTTAGCTCAATGTGCTCGCCAGTCGCGTCGCCGCCGGCATGCAGAATGCGGTTGACGCTATGTGCCGCCTCGCGGGTCAGCGCCACCTCGCCGTGGTGGGTGTCGAAGGGGACCCCGAAGCGGATGAGATCGGTGATGCGGTCAGGCGCCTCGTGAGTCAGCAGGTCCACCGCCGCTGGGTCGCACAGGCCGGCGCCGGCCACCAGCGTGTCCTGGGTGTGCAACTCGGCCGAGTCGTCGGCGCCGATGGCCGCAGCGATGCCGCCCTGGGCGTAGCGGGTGTTCGCCTCCTCCAGCCCGCCTTTGGTGACAATGAGCACGCGGCCGTGTTGCTGGGCCAGCAGGGCCGTATACAGCCCTGCGATGCCGGAACCGATGATGAGGTAGTCGTAGGGTGTGGTGGGGTTCATGCGCTAGTCGATGATACCCTGCCGTCGCAGTTCAGCGTAGTACTCCTCGGGCGACTTCTCGCCACGGAAGAGGGCGTAGAGGAAGGCGCTGGTCACGCCTATCTGGCGGGTAGTCTCCGCAGCCAGCGGCCCAGAGATGGTTCGGTGTGTGCTGCCATGCGATGTTCTAGTTTCTAGAATCCTGCGCCCGCCAATCGGGAGTCGGAAGAACCGATGGTCTCCCTGATCGAGCTCGAAACCAGGCGCTAGTGGGAGCCGCTTCAGGCGGCGACGTTCAATCGGCATTCCGCCGAGGGATACCCAGGAGTCTTTGGAGGGAACGCAACTCAGTAAGCAGGTGTTTTCCGAGTTGTGCTTCGTCCTCGGTGAGCCGGCCTATCCGGAGTGTCCAATCCTCAAGGTACGCGCTCAGTGCTTCATGAGCCGTGTCACCCTCACCCGCCATGGTGGTCTTGTTGTCCACAGCCACCCAGTACTCGACCTCAGGATCCCAGAAGACCTTCACCTCAACGGCACGGGTAAGGGCGTGGCACATGCCGTCAGCGAGCCGGATCGGTTCCAGCCGGAAGCGTATTTGGGCAAGGTGCCGACGTCGGCAACCAGTGTCTTCACAGCGGCCCAAGGGTCAGGGTGGTTGGTCAGCTTCAGGGTTGCCACTGTGATGCTTCCTCTGCCAGCAGGCGTG
>Ga0194132_10012613_pt1 | contig 10479 bp, 8 predicted proteins | sample TA2KigOf80mmetaG_FD_148612 | JGI IMG/M metagenome (GOLD analysis project Ga0194132, IMG submission 148612) | Freshwater microbial communities from Lake Tanganyika, Tanzania - TA2015054 Kigoma Offshore 80m | ecosystem: Environmental > Aquatic > Freshwater > Lake | place: Tanzania: Lake Tanganyika... | reverse complement strand
GCCCGCCGAGGTGCATCGGTCAGAAAACCGAAGACCCTTGGAGAAGTAAGAAACGCGAGCGAACGCTCGAGGGCCAACCCACTTCGCGGGAAGCCCGATTTTGGTCTAGACAATGGGGTCCACCATACAGGGCACGCAACTCGGTCACGGGCGGCCGGTGAACGCGCCCGGGGCGCGCGTCGAAGGCGGGATCGAGTGCGAGCCGGTGCCGCCGCTCGTGTACCGCGGGACCGGGCCGCCCGCCGGGAGCACGCTGGGAATCATCGGGTTCGCCGGCTGCCGCGCGCCCGCGGGCGCGAGGTCGTCGCGCCCCGGCACGGTGCCGTCGTTAATCCCGGGGCGCGGCGGGTCGATCCGCCGGTACCAGATGCGCCATTCCGTGATGTCGCGCGACGTCGTGTTGTTGGTGATCGTCTGCTTCTCGGCCGGCAGGAACGGGATCGAACGGTTCACCGTCTGTTCGGTGTTCACCTGCTGATTGTTCGTCGTGGACTGGCCGACGACGACGTCGCGCTCCTCAAGGATTTCGTAGTGCATGCCGACGTGCTTCTGAATCAGGTCGTGGGCCGCGCGCTTGTTGTAGCTCGGCCACGAGTCGGTGTTGTTCGGGATCGACACGATGCCGGTGTCGCCCTTCTTCTCGACGTACTTGGCCGGCGACGCGCACCCGCCGGCCGCGGCCAAACACATCACGAGCGCGCCCACGCTTCCGCGAGTCATGATCGGTTCCCCCGGTGCGCGACGACCCCCTCGTGCCGCGCGTGCCGGCGGGCTATAGCACGCGCGCCGCCCGTGTCGAGGCGAGTTTCGTGCCCGCCGTGCGGTTCCCATCGACGCCGTTCGCCCTCTCCCCCTATAATCCCGAATCCACCTTTCTTGCACCGGAGCCGCCATGCAGGACCGCATCGCTTATCAGGGCATCACCTTCGACGACGTGCTCCTCGAACCGGGCTACAGCGACGTGGTGCCCAAAGACACCGACGTGCGCACCCACCTGACGCGGAACGTGCGCATCAACATCCCCATCATCTCCAGCCCGATGGACACCGTCACCGAGAGCGAACTGGCCATCGCCCTCGCCCAAGAGGGCGGCATCGGCATCATCCACAAGAACCTGAACATCGCCCTGCAGACGCGCGAAGTGGACAAGGTGAAGCGGAGCGAGAACGGCATCATCACCGACCCCATCACGCTGCCGCCCGATGACACCGTGGGGCACGCGCGCAAGATCATGGAAGACCACCACATCAGCGGCGTGCCCATCACCGTGGGCGGCGTGCTCAAGGGCATCCTCACCCGCCGCGACCTCAAGTTCCTCGAAAACGACGCGCAGAAGCTCGACGAGGTGATGACCAAGAAGAACCTCGTCGTGGCCCCGGAGAACACCACGCTCGACACCGCCGAGAAGATCCTCACGAAAAATAAGGTGGAGAAACTGCTCCTTGTAGACGATCAATTCAGACTGAAGGGGTTAATCACGATCAAGGACATCGACAAGACGCAGAAGTTCCCGAACGCGGCTAAAGACGCGCGGGGCCGGCTGAAAGTGGGGGCGGCCATCGGGGTCCGCGACTTCGAGCGGGCCGCGTCGCTGATCGAGGCCGGGGTCGATGTGCTGGTCGTGGACTCCGCGCACGGGCACAGCCGCAACGTGATCGAGACCGTGCGCGAGCTGAAGAAGCGCTACTCCATCGACGTGATCGCCGGCAACGTCGCGACCGCCGACGGCGCGCGGGCGCTGGCCGACGCCGGGGCCGACGGCGTGAAGGCGGGCATCGGGCCCGGATCAATTTGCACGACGCGGATCGTGTCGGGCGTGGGCGTGCCGCAGATGTCGGCGATTTCGAACGTGGCGAAGGGGCTGGCCGGGACCGGGGTTCCGGTGATCGCGGACGGCGGCATCCGGTACAGCGGCGACATTACCAAGGCCCTCGCCGCCGGCGCGTCCACCGTGATGATCGGCGGACTGTTCGCGGGGCTGGCCGAAAGCCCGGGGCAGTTGATCCTGTACCGCGGGCGCTCGTTCAAGCAGTACCGCGGCATGGGGTCGCTGGGGGCGATGATGGCCGGCAGCGCCGACCGTTACCAGCAGAGCGGCGGGACGCCCGGCGGCCAGCAGCCGACCGCGACCGCGGGCGGGAAGTTGGTGCCGGAGGGCGTGGAAGGGCGAGTGGCGTTCAAGGGACAGCTCGCCCCGTTCGTGTACCAACTCGTCGGCGGGGTCCGCGCCGGCATGGGGTACTGCGGGTGCAAGACGCTGGACGAGTTGCGGACCCGCGCCCGGTTCATTCAGGTAACAGCGGCCAGTGTGCAGGAGAGCCACCCGCATGACATCGCTATCACTCAGGAAGCGCCCAACTACAGCACCGCGGACTACGCGAGCGACGCGGGCGGTTAGCGCCGCGGCGCTAGTCGCGCTGCTCGCGGTGCCGACGTTCGCGCAGCCCCCGGCGAACCCCGGCGGGTTGCCGCTGCCGCGCGGCTATCAGCCGCGGACGCCCCCGCCCCAAGCGCAACCGCGCCCCGCGGCCCCGGCCGCTCCGGTCGGCGGCGGGTCCGGCAAGGTGATGTACTTCCAGAAGCCCGCCGACGCGCTGACCGCGACCGGCGGCCCCGGCTCCAGTGGCGGCCTCGCGCAGGTCTCCGACCCGCCGGGCACGTACCTCGTGCCCGACGTCGGCTCGCCGGCGCTCCCGCCGCCCCCGCCCCCGCCGCGCTACCTGCCGCAAGAGCGCCCGCTCGCCGCGCCGCCCGCGGTCAACGTCGCGCCGACGTACTATCAGCCCGCTCCGGACTACACCGGTGCGCTGTTGCAACCGGGCACCGGCAAGGGCGAGATTCCACCGTCGAAGGCGTTCAAGATGCCCATTCCCGAAGCGCCCGGCGGCGCGAGCGTGACCAAGCTCCCGCCGCGCGAGAGCATCTTCATGGTGTACGACGACGCGCAACTGGAACGCGCTGTGATGGAGCGCATGATCCAGGACCGCATCGCGCAACAGGTGAAACAACTGCACGACGCCCGCGAAGCGCTCAAGCTCAAGACCGACCCGAAGGAAATCGCCCTTCAGGAACAGGTCATCGCCGGGTTACAGAAGTCATTGGACGAGCTGCGCGCGATCAAGAACCCGACCGACGACCCGTCGTACCGGTTCCCGGCGCTACCCGCGGTGAACACGTCGGGCACGGCGTACAAGCCGAAGACGTGGGCCTACGAGCCGCGTCAGGTGCTGCTGGAGCCGGGCTACGTCGTTCACCGCCGGCTGCACTTCGAGGAGCGCAACGGCGAGCGCAGCGGGTGGGACTTGGGGCCGCTGTCGACGCTGATCGGTGCGAGCCGGTTCTGCCGCAACGCGCTGATGTGGCCGCAGAGCTTGGCGAGCGGGTGCGCGTTCGGGTTCTGGAGCACCAGTGCCGGGAAGTGCCTACCGGGTAGCCCCAGCCCGTACTACCTGTACCCGCCGGGCCTGACCGTGAGCGGGTCCATTGTCGAAGCGGGCGTGCTCACGGGCGGCGCGTTCATCTTCCCGTAGCCGCGCGAACCCCCGCCCCGCGGCCGGCGTCTGTGATGCACACGACGCCGACCGACGGGTCGGGCGGGGGCCTGCAAAGCTTCCGGTGTGGGTTCAACTCCCAACGGCGTCTCTCAAAGTAGTAGGCACACTCCGTGTGCCGTTGCTGACCCTTGCGGACAGCAACGGCACACGGAGTGTGCCTACTACTTTGCGTCGTTACTTCGCGGCCTTCTCGAAGTAGGCCTTCGCGTTCTTGGTGTCGATGCTGGCGTCGCCGGGCTTCCAGTTCGCCGGGCACACCTCGCCGTGCTTCTCGAAGTGCTGCAGCGCGTCCAGCACGCGCAGCGCCTCGTCCACGCTCCGGCCCAGCGGCAGGTCGTGGATCGTGATCGCGCGGATGATCCCCTTCTGGTCGATCACGAACAGCCCGCGGAGCGAGATGCCGCCGTCGAGCAGCACGCCGTAATCGGCGCTGATCTTCTTCGTGAGGTCCGCGACGAGCGGGTACTTTAGCCCGCCGAGGCCGCCCTGCTTGCGCGGGGTCTCGATCCACGCCAGGTGCGAGAACTGGCTGTCCACCGACGCCCCGATCACTTGGCAGTTCCGCTTCTCGAACTCGGCGACGCGGTCGCTGAACGCGATGATCTCGGTCGGGCACACGAAGGTGAAGTCGAGCGGGTAGAAGAACAGCACGACGTACTTCCCGCGGCTGTCCGACAGCTTGTAGTTCTGGACGATGCTGCCGTTGACGACGGCGGCGGCGGAAAAGTCCGGGGCTTCCTTCTGCACTTGGGCCGGCATGGGTCGTGGCTCCTGTTTGGCGGTGGCGCGGGCCGGCGCGGTGCCGGCCCTGTTGACATGATTAGGGACGGGGGGGGCCGTTTCCAGCGGGGGCCGCGAACGTGACCCATCGGCCGGGCCGATGCGCCTTGCCCCGCTTACCGCCGCGCCCGCGCCGGTTCGCCCTTTTGCCGCGCGCCTCAACTCGCGCCGTTCGGACTGCCGATACCCGTTGTGAGGAATGCGCCGGTTCGGGCGCTCGTTCTACAGGAGTCACGGATGACGACTTCGCAGGTGACGGTGAAAGCGCTCGCCGCTCTCGCACTGGTCGCCGGGTTCGCGTCGCTCGGCCGCGCCCAGCCCGGCGGGATGACCGCGGAAGAGGCGTTCAAGATTCGCCCCAAACAGCCGGGCGTGAACGTCAGCACGCCGGCCCCGGACGCGGTGCCGCGCTGCAAGGTGTCGCCAATCGCCCACCCGGAGAAGCCCGGCCAGAGCATGGGCTACCTCGTGTCCGACCCGGACGGCAAGCCCGTCCGCCAGCTCATCACCTACGACAACAAGAGCTTCAACGTCATCTCGTTCTACCTCGACGGCGTCGAGGCGTACCGCGAGGTGTACCCGTCGGCCGGGCCGGACGGGAAGCCGGCGCAGCCGTACCAGTTCCGCTGGCTCGGGCCGAACGGGTCCAAGTGGGGCTTCGATCGCACGTTCGACTTCGTCATCGACGAATGGATGGTGATCTCGCCGGAAGAGGTGAGCCAAGAGCTGTTCCGCGCGGTGCAGAGCGGCGACGCGCGCCGGCTCGCGCCGCTCATGATTACCCGCGAGCAGCTCACCGATCTGGGCCTGCCGGCCGGGGACGTGAACGCGCTCGTGGCCCGCGCGAACGGGGCCGCCAAGCGCGTAACCGACACCGCGGCTCAGCTCAAGCTGACGGAGCGCGCGAAGTGGGACCACGCCGATTTCGGCATCCCGTCCACGCGCCCCGCGGACTCGTTCGGCGGCAAGAAGGACGACTTCACCTCGTACAAGAACGGCACCGCGTTCGTGATCGAGGACGGCGGCAAGACCGTGCTGTTCCAGACCGGCGAACTGGTCCAGATCGGCCGCTCGTGGAAGGTCGTGGACGGCCCCTCGTTGGGGGGCGGTAACGACGAGCGCCCGGTGATCGGGCCGGAGATCAAAGCGCTCGTGGACGAACTGAACGCCCACGACCAGAAGCAACCGGCGCAGCCGACCGTGCCGGCGCTGGCCGCGCACAGCGCCAAGCGCGCGGAGATCCTTGAGAAGATCGCCGCTGCGGCGCAAGCGAAGGACACGTGGATCCGCATGTTGATCGACAGCCACCAGCAGGCCGCGGAAGGCGGCAAGCCCGACAACGCTCACATCCTGCGCCTGCGCGAGTGGCGCGACACGATGGTGAAGCCCGGCGGGAACCCCGGCATCGCGGCCTACGCCGCGTACCGCGTCCTCATCGCCGAGAACAGCATCGCCCTCCGCGACGCCGGCATGAACGACTTCGCCACCATTCAGGAAAAGTGGCGCGCCGGACTTCAGGCGTTCGTAACGGCGTTCCCGGCCTCGGCCGACGCGCCGGACGCCGTGCTGCGGCTCGCAATGGCCTACGAAATGTCTGGAGCGAAGGACGCGGAGGCGAAGGCGAAGGAGTGGTTCGGCGCGCTCGCCAAGAACTACGCTAGCCACCCGCACGCGGCGAAGGCGGTCGGCGCGCTCAAGCGCCTCGACAGCGAGGGTAAGCCGCTGGAGCTGACCGGCCCGGCGCTCGCGAACCCGGCACAACAGGTGAACGCCGCGCAGAAGGACAAGGTCGTTGTTGTGTACTACTGGGCGAGTTGGAGCGACTCACTGGCGGCCGACGCGAAGAAGCTCGAAGCACTCGTGAAGGCGTACGAGGCGAAGGGGCTGGCGCTGGTGACGGTCGGCCTCGACCACGACGCGAAGGCCGCGAGCGACGCGGTCGCGCGGGTCGGGCTGCCGGGCACGCACCTGTACGCCCCCGGCGGGCTGGACGGCAGCCCGCTGGCCGCGGCCTACGGCATCACCGCCCCGCCGCACGTGTTCGTGACCGGCAAGGACGGGAAGATCGTGAACCGCAACGGCCACGTCGCCACGCTCGAAGACGAGATCAAGAAGCTCCTCGGCGAGAAGTAGCAACCGCGGCGCGCGTTCGCGCCGCAGTTCGTCGTTAGCCGCGAGCCGCAGGCGAGCGAGTACACCGGGCCGGCCACTTCCATGCGAAGTGGTCGGCCCGGCGCGCTATCGGGTACAACCACGGCAGCACCAACGAGGGCGAAGCCATGACAGTGATCCGCCTGACCGCGACCTCCGGCCCGGACGGTAAGCCCGCCGGTAGTTGCACAACGTAGACACGTTCAGCGCATCTCAGTTGAGAAACTACCGGCGGGCTTACGCCGCGCCGCTCGCTGAATCCCATCGTTTCAACAGACTTTTCCGGCCTCAGTGAGGCCGGCTACAGGAAATCACGCCTTCTTCTTGGTCTTCGCTTTCGCCTTCGGCAGTTCGGCGGCCCCGTCCGGGCCTTCGAGCTTCGTCAGCCGGTTGTGCGCGTCGAACGTCGCGTGCAGCTCGCGCTTCCCTTGCACAATCGTCAGCGCGCCCGATCCCGACACGCTCTTCAGGCCGAGGTCGCTGGCGTAGTGGATCAGCGCGGCCTTCTGATCAGCCACCGGCAGCGCCCCTAGCACTTGTGGGAACACCTCGAAGACGCGCTCCAGCGGTTTCTTCTCGGTCGCCTTCAACCGCTTGTCGCGCACGAGGACCGTGGACTCGTGCCCCTCTTCCTCGATGACGTGGTAAGCGAAGTAGTCGAGTTCGCGGCCGAAGATGACGCCGATCACGTCCGCGGCGCGCGCGGCGAGGTCCGGGCCGAACAGCGGTTCGACGGAGAACCCGCCGTGCGCCAGCGCGGGCGTGGCGAGCCGGGTCGCCGTCACCTTCACTACGGTCCCGAGCGCGCGGTTGGTGAGCGTCAGGTTCAGGTTGCGGTTGGCCCACGCCCACAGCCACGACCCGTTCGAGCGCGCGTACGAGCCGAGTAGCGGGGCGTCGAGTTTGAGCTTGGGGCCGAACGCGAGGGTCGCGGACGCCACGTCGTACTTGGGTTTGGCTTTGCCGGCCTTCTCCGCGACGAAGTCGGCGAACCGCACGTTCCGGTCGAACGCGGTCGCCACGTGCCGGTGGTACAGGGCCACGAGTTGCTCGTCCATTGCGGTCACTCCTTCGCGCCCTCACTTCGTCCCCAGCGGCGTCACCTTGATGTCCCAGCCGCTCGGCCCGAAGCGGCCGTCGAAGGTGCCCTTGCCCTGCGTCCAGTAGAACGGCTCCACCTGCAAGAACTGGCAGTCGCGTATCGCGTCCGGGAACGGCAACTTCAGGTCAACGTCGAGGTGCAGCACCAGCACGTCGCCGGGGTCGACGCCCACGAACGCGCGCGTCTTCTGGTTGCGGTTGGCGTGCGCGTTGGTCGGATCGACCGGCACCCAGCCCACGCCCGGCGCGTACATCTCGGCGCGCACGTGCGGGTTCTCGTAGCCGGTGTCCGCGGGCGTGCTGCCGGGCTTGCGCGGCTTGGCGTAGCGGCCCACCAGCACCCGCGCCGGGACGCCGTTGGCGCGCAGCGCGCCCACGAACAGGTAGCACATGCCGCCGCAGTCGGTCGCGGAGCGCTTGCACGCCACCGACGCCCGCTTGTCCTCGTTCGGGTCGTAGAAGTAGCGGTAGTCGGCCCGGATCACGTCGAGCACCCGCGCCGCGAAGTCGAAGGCGTGTTCGCCTTTGATCAGGCGCAGCTTCTTCCGGTCCAGCCAGTCCTTGAACGCCTGCGCGTCGTGATCGACGCGCGTGGTCGAGGAGAGGTAGTACTTGCGCTCGTCGGCGGTCAGGGCCGGCACCGCGGGCGGCTTCTCGCCGTCCTTCAGTTCGACCAACTTCCGGTTCATCAGCGTCGCTTCGGTCGTGAACGACACCTTGAAGTTGCCGCCGGGCGCGGGGTTCGACACGGCGCGCTCGAAGTACCGCACGCGCCGCGCCAGCAGGCTCTTTTCCGCGAGGCCCACGCCCGTCGGGTCGAAGGTGGTCTTCACCTCGCGCTGCGACGGCAGCTCCGGCGGTTCGGACAGGAACGCCATCCACTTGCTCACGGCGAACTTGGTCGTCGTGATCTCGTAGCTCGCAGTCGCGCGCACCTTCTGGTGGTCGGTGGCCTCGACCTTGTACGCCGGTTGAGCGAGCGCCGGCGCGGCGCACAGGAGCAGGGCGAAGAAACCCACGCCCCGGCTCCCTCCCTGAAGGGAGGGGGAGCAAGAGGGCGAGCGCTGTTGTCGGACGCCCCCTCCCTTCAGGGAGGGGGCCGGGGGGTGGGTGTTCATGGGTTACACGTTGTAGGCCTTGCTGGTGGTGTTCCCGCCGCGGCCGGTCCAGTTGGTGTGGAAGAACTCGCCGCGCGGCTTGTCGAGGCGCTCGTAGGTGTGCGCGCCGAAGTAGTCGCGCTGGGCTTGGAGCAGGTTCGCGGGCAGGCGGCCGGTGCGGTACCCGTCGTAGTAGGCCAGCGCGCTGGAGATGGCCGGCAGCGGGATGCCGCTCGCGGCGGCGGCCCCGACCGCGCGCCGCCACCCGCTCTGCGCCTTGCCCAGTTCGCCCGCGAAGAACGGGTCCACCATCAGGTTCACCAGCTTCGGGTTCTTGTCGAACGCTTCCTTGATCTTGCCCAAGAACGCGCTACGGATGATGCACCCGCCGCGCCACATGAGCGCGATGCCGCCGTTGTTCAACTCCCAGTTGTTGGCCCTCGCCTGCGCCGCCATCAGCGCGTAGCCCTGCGCGTAGCTGACGATCTTCGCGGCGTACAGGGCCATCTCCACGTCGTTGATGAACTGCTCCTTGTCCGCCACCTTCTGGATCGCAGGGCCGGCGAGCACCTTGGCCGCCTCGACGCGCTCGGCCTTCTGCGCGGACAGGCACCGGCTGAACACGGCCTCAGCGACGAGCGTGAGCGGCACCCCGTTGTCGGTGGCCGCGTCCACGGTCCACTTGCCCGTGCCCTTCTGCCCGGCCGTGTCGAGGATCACGTCCACCATCGGCTGCTTCGTGTCGGGATCGACGAACGCGAGGATGTCGGCCGTGATCTCGATCAGATAGCTGTCGAGCACGCCCTTGTTCCACTTGGTGAACACGCCGCTCATCTCCGCGGGGGCGATGCCCGCGAGGTCCTTCATCAGGTTATACCCCTCGCAGATGAGCTGCATGTCGCCGTACTCGATGCCGTTGTGAACCATCTTGACGAAGTGGCCCGCGCCCTCCGGCCCGACCCAGTCGCAGCACGCCGCTTCCTTGCCGTCGGTGTCCTTCACCTTGGCGGCGATGGACTGGAAGATGGGCTTGATTTCGGGCCACGCGCTGGCGTCGCCGCCGGGCATAATGCTCGGCCCCTTCAGCGCGCCCTCTTCGCCGCCGCTGACCCCGCTGCCGATGAACCGCAGCCCCTTCGCGTTCAGTTCCTTTAGCCGGCGGCTGGTGTCGGGGAAGTGGGTGTTGCCGCCGTCGATGAGGATGTCGCCCGGTTCGAGGAACGGCACCACGCTGGCGATGGTGTCGTCCACGGCTTTGCCGGCCTTCACCATCATCATGATCTTGCGCGGGCGCTTGATGCTGGCGACGAACTCCTTGAGGTCGTGCGCGCCGACGAACTTCTTGCCCTTGCCGCGGCCGTTGACGAACTCGTCGACCTTCGCGGTGGTCCGGTTGTACACGGCGCAGGTGTAGCCGTGCGACTCCATGTTGAGGACGAGGTTCTCGCCCATGACGGCAAGCCCGATGAGTCCGATGTCCGCGGTCGGCGTGGCCATGACGTGATCCCCGTGGGTTGGGTGCTGGTGGCCGGTACATTCTAGCGACGGGAATGCCGGGCGAAAGAGACTTGGCAGACGGAACCGCGTGAATCAGAATGGGCGCGTCCTTCGTGGAGCCACCATGTCGCAACCCGATCCGCCGGACGATGCCACGCGCGCGCGCCCGAAGAAACCGATCTTTCCCAGATGAACGCCTCTGGAAACGCAAATCGGCCGTGCGGCCACAAAGTACCCCCGCGAAGGGTGGTCCGCAACGATTTTCGCACCCGGATGAGGTCCCGACCACGGTCGAACGG
>Ga0194132_10012611_pt1 | contig 10481 bp, 7 predicted proteins | sample TA2KigOf80mmetaG_FD_148612 | JGI IMG/M metagenome (GOLD analysis project Ga0194132, IMG submission 148612) | Freshwater microbial communities from Lake Tanganyika, Tanzania - TA2015054 Kigoma Offshore 80m | ecosystem: Environmental > Aquatic > Freshwater > Lake | place: Tanzania: Lake Tanganyika... | reverse complement strand
CCGCCACCCACTGCGCATTGAGAGCGCTCACGGCGCGCTGCGCGCGCCAGCGCTGCTCGGCCACCACCGCCACGGCAGCCGGCGCGCCGCCACCCGCCGCAATCTGCAAAACTTCGACGACGCCAGGGACGGCTCGTGCCGCGGCCTCATCGTACACCTCGATCTCGCCATCAAAGAAAGGCGATAGCGAAAACTCGGCGTAGAGCATGCCGGGCTCATGGATGTCGGCCGCGAACAGCGCGCGCCCCGTCACTTTGTCGCGCGACTCGAGGCGCTTCGCCGGAGTGCCGATGAGCGTCCACTCAGCAGGCTTTTTGAGGGTGTATTCGTGCACCGGCTCGAGCAAATCCGGACCGAGCGCCACAATGTCACCGTAGTCGATGACCTTACCGCTCGTGTGCACGATCTGCGCCGCACGGGCGACACATTCGTTGACGGGCGCACTCCAATGCCGCGCGGCCGCTGCACGCAGCGTCTCGCGCGCCATCGCCCCCGCCTCGCGCAGCACGACAAACAGGTCGGCGATACTGCTCGACCCGCCCGTCAACATGAAGCCGAATTCGCGGGCGAACTTCGCCATGAAATGTTGCGTCGCGCGCTCGACGACCGTCGGCTGCAGAGGCTGGGTCGCGGCCGACCCTGCCACCGCGGCGATGTTGCTGTACACGCGCGCGATCGGCGCGGGCTCGATTCGAATGGCGCTGAGCGCACAACCGAGCTCTTCGGCGAGCAGCATCGCGAGTCCGGTGTGCGTACCCTGCCCCATCTCGGCGCGCGGCATGAAGAGCGTGATCGTGTTGTCCGGATTGATGCTGACCCAGGCATTGGGCGCAAAGCCCGCAGCGCGATCGAGCGCATCGGCACCGCCAGTCAACCGCTGGCGCATCGGCATCACAGCCACGCCCACCGCGAGCGCACCGACCGTCCCCAAGCCCATCCAGAGTACCGTTCTGCGTTTCATCCTGCCCTGACCTCTGGCAAGCCAAGGCCCGCCCGCTTGAGTTTTTCGATGTCGTCACGCAGGCGCGCGGCTTCTTCGAATTCAAGGTTGCGCGCGTGGCGGAACATTTCGGTTTCGAGTTGCTTCATGCGGCGCAGCGCCTGTTCTGGGCGCAACGCCAAGATATCTTTCTCCGCCGCCGCGACCGCGCGTCCCGCGCCGGCTAGCGTACTGTCGCTCGCCCGCGAGGCCTTGCCGGCGCCGCGGCCGCTGGGGATAGCGGCAAAACCTTCGCTGCGCGCGCCCTCCATGACATCGACCACTTGCTTGACGATCCCGCGGGGCACGATGCCGTGTTCGGCGTTGAAGGCCACCTGCTTGCGCCGCCGGCGGTCGGTTTCGTCCATCGCCCGCTGCATCGAACCGGTAATGCGATCGGCGTAGAGAATGGCGCGACCGTTCACGTTACGCGCTGCGCGACCAATCGTCTGGATCAATGAATTCTCGGAACGCAGGAAACCTTCCTTGTCGGCATCGAGGATGGCAACGAGTGCCACCTCGGGCATATCGAGACCTTCGCGCAGCAGATTGATGCCGACCAGCACATCGAAGACACCGAGCCGCAAGTCACGAATGATTTCGCTGCGCTCGACGGTTTCGATGTCCGAGTGCAGGTAACGCACTTTGACCCCATGCTCATCGAGATACTCGGTGAGATCCTCCGACATGCGCTTGGTGAGCGTGGTAATCAGCACGCGCTCGCCACGCTCGACGCACCGCAGAATCTCCGACAGCACGTCATCGACCTGTGTACGCACCGGCCGCACTTCCACTTCCGGATCAACGAGACCCGTCGGTCTGACAACCTGCTCGACCACCTGCGAGGCATGCCGCGCTTCGTAGTCACCTGGGGTCGCCGAGACAAAAATCATTTGCGGCGCCATCCGCTCCCATTCCTCGAAGCGCAGCGGCCGGTTGTCGAGCGCCGAGGGCAGGCGAAAGCCATATTCAACCAAGGTTTCTTTGCGCGAACGATCGCCTTTGTACATGGCGCCGAGCTGCGGCAGCGTCTGGTGACTTTCGTCGACGATCAACAAGGCATTGGGCGGCAGGTAATCGTACAGACAAGGTGGCGGCTCACCCGGCTCGCGACCCGACAGATAGCGCGAGTAGTTTTCAATTCCCGCGCAATAGCCGACCTCTTTCATCATCTCCATGTCGAACATCGTGCGCTGCTCGAGACGTTGCGCTTCGACCAGCTTGCCGGCGGCGCGCAGCTCGGCTAGCCGCAACCGCTGTTCCTCGCGAATCAGATCGATGGCACCGATCAAACGATCTTTGGGCGTGACAAAGTGGGTGCCGGGATACACAGTGTAGCGTGGCACTTTGCGCTTGATCTCACCGGTCAGCGGATCGAACACCGCCAGCGACTCGATGGTCTCGTCAAAGAGCTCGACGCGCAGCGCCCCGCGCTCGGATTCGGCCGGGAAGATGTCGACCACATCACCACGCACCCGAAACGTGCCCTGCGAAAAATCGACTTCGTTGCGCGTGTATTGCATGTCGGCCAGACGGCGCAGCAGTTTTCTTTGATCGAGGATTTCGCCGCGCACCAGATGCAACACCATGGCGAGATAGGCTTGCGGATCGCCGAGACCATAGATCGAGGAGACGGTAGCGACGATGATGGCGTCGGGCTGCTCGAGCAGCGCCTTGGTGGCAGACAGCCGCATCTGCTCGATGTGTTCGTTGATTGAGGCGTCTTTTTCGATGTACGTGTCGCTCGAGGGCACATAGGCCTCGGGCTGGTAATAGTCGTAGTACGACACGAAGTACTCGACGGCGTTGTCCGGAAAGAATTCGCGGAACTCGCCGTAGAGCTGCGCGGCGAGCGTCTTGTTGTGCGCCAGCACCAGCGTCGGCCGCTGCACCGCCGCAATCACATTGGCAATGGTGAAGGTCTTGCCGCTGCCGGTGACACCGAGCAAGGTTTGGCGCGCAAGACCGCTACGCAAGCCTTCGGTCAGGGCCGCGATCGCCGTCGGTTGATCGCCCGCCGGTTGATAGCTCGATTGAAGCCGAAATTCGCTCATTCAGGGTCTACTATATCCGCATATGACTTTGCCTGTTTCGCGGCGCGTACAACGCGTCAAACCCTCACCGACCATGGCCGCCACCGCGCGCGCAGCGGCGCTGCAGGCCGAGGGTCGCGACATCATCAGCCTGACCGCGGGCGAACCGGATTTCGACACCCCTCTCGAGGTCGCCGCCGCCGGTATCGAAGCGATCCGCACCGGCCAGACCCGCTACACCGATGTCGGCGGTACCGCAGCACTCAAAGACGCCGTGCGCGAGAAATTTCTGCGCGATAATCAACTGCGCTATGAACGGCGGCAAATACTGATTTCTTGCGGTGCCAAGCAGACGCTGTTCAATCTTTGTTTGGCAGTACTCGATCCGGGCGATGAGGCGCTGATCCCGTCACCGAACTGGGTTTCTTACCCCGACATGGTTCGACTGGCCGACGCCGAGCCCGTTTTTCTCGAGACCGGTCCGCAACAGGGCTACAAGATCAGCGCGGCGCAACTCGCGGCAGCGATCACGCCACGCAGCCGCTTGTTGCTGATCAACTCACCATCGAACCCGACGGGCGCCGCGTACACCCGCCGTGAATGGCAGGCGTTGGGTGAAGTGCTGCGCGCTCATCCGCGGATCATCGTCGGCACCGATGACATGTACGAGACGATCTGGTGGGCGAGCGAGCCCTTCAGCACGCTCGCCGAAGTGGTGCCTGATCTTTACGCGCGCACGGTCACCATCAACGGCGTCTCGAAAAGCCACGCGATGACCGGCTGGCGCATCGGCTATTGCGGCGGCCCCGCCGAGATCATCGCTGCGATGGCCACCATCCAGGGGCAGAGCACCTCGAATCCTTCGAGCATCTCGCAGCAGGCCGCCATTGCCGCGCTACGCGCCGACCCGGCGATCGTGCGCGAGATGTGCGCGCAATATCGGCAACGTCACGATTATCTCGTGCCGGCACTCGATGCCCTGCCAGGTGTCAGTTGTCTGCGCGCTGCCGGGGCGTTCTATGCATTTGCCGATATCCGCACCGCGATGCAGGCGCGCGGCGAGCGCAGCGATACCGCCTTTTGCGATGCCTTGCTCGATGAGGTCGGGATTGCGGTCGTACCCGGCAGCGCCTTTGGCGCCCCCGGACACATGCGGCTGTCGTTTGCCACCCGCCTCGATCTGCTGCAGGACGCGATCGGCAGGCTGCGGCGATTTCTCGGCGCGACTTGACGCGCCGCGGCGCTTTCCAGAGAATGCGCGCCTCTTTTGACCGACCATTCCCCGGTAGCTCAGTCGGTAGAGCGTCGGACTGTTAATCCGCAGGTCGTTGGTTCGAGTCCAACCCGGGGAGCCAAATCTCTGTTTTGGCTGAAAATGCTGTTGCGCTTGCCTTTTGGCTTGCTGCGATGCGGGTTGCTTCTGCCAATAAATCAAAGGGTTGTCGGAATGTCGCGACGACCTGGCCGTCCTCCCAAGAGCAGTTCGATAGCAAAAAGTTGAGCAGCCGCCGTTTTTGGCGCGGTTCTTGGCTTTCAAAGAGCTTTTGCGCGTTGCTCGCGAGTTCGAGAATCTGCACGCCCTCATCCATGTAGGACTGGTTCGCAGTTTGTAGCCGGTCGATCTCCCGCTGGCAGCGGTTCTGCTCCTCGCGCCACTGGTTCGACATCGTGTCGTAGAACGCCGCCTCAACAATGCCGTCGAGCTTATCGACGTACATGGCACGGATGCGGTCATCAAGGCGCTTGTATTCGGCCTGATGGCGCTTAATCGCCTCCTCGTGCTCGCGCCGTTGGTCGGCATGGCTGGCGTGCAGCGCGTCGCGCACCCATTCCAGCACCTCGTCGTCGAAGTGCAGCCGGCCCAAGAGTTCGGTGAACTGCTTTTCAAGCACCTCCTCGCGCACGTATTTGCGCCGGCAGGACGCCGGGTTGCCTTGGCACTTATCGGCGTAGCCGGTGCAATGATAGTAGACGTAGCGTTCCTTCTTGATCTCCCCGACCACCGCGCAGCCGCACGTATGACAGGCGATCAAGCCGGAGAAGGCGAAGTCGCGTGTCATGCGACGGTGTTTTTTCGCCAGCCGGCCGTCCATCACGCCCTGCACCCGCTCCCAAAGTTCGACGGAAACAATCGCCTCGTGGCTGCCTTGGTATAGCTTGCCGTTCCACTCGAATTGACCGCAGTAAAGCCGGTTGCGCAGGATGGCGTTGACCGTGCTGACCGGGACCTTCGTGCCGCTTTTGCGGTGGACCAGTCCAAGTTCCCGCACCTTCACGGTTGCTTCGCGTACCGTATATTGGCCGCTGGCATACCACGCGAACAGCTTGGCAATGACCGGTGCGACAGCCGGGTCGGTGACGATGATCTTCTTGCCGTCCGGGCCGGTGATGTTGCGATAGCCAAGCGGCGTCTTGGTCGGCCAGATGCCCTGCTCGGCCTTCTCCTGCATGCCCTTGCGCGCTTCCTCGGACAGGTTGTCGATATAGTTCTTCGCCATCAGCACCTTGATGCCGTGCATGAACTTTTCTGAGGACCGGGATTCTCTCGACAAGACCACACCTTCCTTGGGGAAGTGCATCTCGACATCCAGTTCGTCTACCGTCACCCAGTCCTTGAGGTTGCGGTAGAGCCGGTCAGTCTTTTCCACAAGCAGCGCTCGGATGGACGGATGTGCCTTCAGATAGTCGACCATCTCCCCGAACGCGGTGCGCCCGGTCGCCTTGGCCGTCTCCACGTCCACATACTCCTGCGCGACCTTGAAACCGTGAGCTGCAGCGTATTCCTTCAGCAGCTTCAACTGCGCGGGGATCGAGAAGCCCTCCTTCTCCTGTTCCTTTGACGATACGCGGGCATAGATCACCGCCTGTCTGTATGTAGGAGCGGTCGGTGATGCTGAGTTTAGGAACTGTGTCATAATGTTTAGTTTACACTACACATACAGAGATGGCAAGATTTCTGACTACGTATAACTGCCCGAAAATCGGTTGGCAGGCTGGACTAACAATGGCCGTCTTTAGCCCGATAAATCTCCACATAGCGATGAAACGGACTCATCCTTTCCATATATGTCATCCCCAAAGCGCCAAAGTACTCGCGTACATGATTGTTGCTGCCGTCTGCTGCTGACTTGAATTTTGAGAGCATCAGCACTGAATGCAAATCAGCACACATCAGGGTTAGCATGAAAGTAGTGATTGCGGTTTTAGGATCGCGTCTCACCATCATGTAGTTCTGTCCGTCGATCTCCTTGGCCATTGCAAGATTTTGTGTCATGGGTAAATGACCATGCACTCCAAAATTCGAAAACATGTTGTACAGGTCGTAGATAGCCTTCTCAGTGCCATCATCAGTAGAAAACCGGAATACCCGCTTGTAGTCCTTCCCGTGTCGCGAATGACCGTCCGGTGAGCGGTACTGAAGCCATAGGTCGGCACGCGTTGGTTCCTCTGCGATTCGGCACAGATCGCGAGTCAATTCACAAGCCAGCCGCATAACTGCCATACCAATTTCAGGCCTATTGGACATGGCCATAGTTAGTGCCTGTCGGTGATATTCGTGAATGGTTTGCACGTGAGATGCGACCAGCCAGTGAATATCGGGGATCTGCGTTATTGCACTAACAATCTCCCACTCAATTTGAAGAACCCCATTTGCCAGTTCTACCTTGCGATTGTTTTCATTTCGAAAGGCATTCACTGATCCTGTATTAGGCAACAAGAAATCGTTTACCCCCTTTTTCATGAAGCCACCATTCATTCCACCGCCCGGAACCGTTCATACCGCTGTGCGAGCCTATCGCGATCCGGACGGTCCCTGACGCGGGCCGGCAAATGGATCATCCCGCCGTTGAGCCGCTTCAAGGCTTCGAGCATCGGCCCGTCGTTCTGCACCAGCAGGCGGTCGGCGACGTGCAATTTGTAGTCTGGGTCGATGCCGATCAGGTGTGCATCAAACGCCGCGTGGTGGATTTTCGAGAGTGGGATGCCGTTTGGCACCACCGGCTGACCGAGCTTCTCGTCCTTGTCGGAAATGATGTGCGCGGCGTCGAGCAACAACGCCTCCGGCAACCCGGACAGCGCGCAGCGGCCGTTATAGGCGGTAATAACCGCTTCGCGAAACGAAGCCTGATGCAGTCGTTGTTTCACCGCTCGCAGCGCATAGCGGCGTTCGAGGGCATTCTCCGGCGGCATGAGCACATCCTGCTCCGGCACTCCAAACGCCACCCGTGCCTTTAACGCCTTGGCATCCCACCCGGAGATGAAAGCCGGCACCATGGCTTGGTAGCGGCCAGGTGCGATGCCCAGGAAATAGATGATCGGTATCCGGTTCTCGAAGGCCTCCCGCAGCCAGCGGTTATCTGCCGCGTCAGGGTTCTGTCCCATGAAAGCGTAGTCCACCATCTCGTCGCCCTCGAATATCTGCCGGTGCACCTCGCGCTGATCGTCATACCAAACCTTGGCCCCAGGTTTCGGAAATACGGTCTTGATCGAGAGCAGGAATCGCATCTGTTGCGGCTTGAAGATGCCGCGTTGCGGATTGATGAGCGGGATGCGTTGGCCTTGAAAGAGGAACCCGGGCTTCAACTCGTTCGCGGTCAGATGGTCGTGGATTTCCCCCAAATTTCGAACGTGCTCGAAAGCTGCCTGCCGAATCAGGGCGTCTGCGCTTGGGTCAAACCGAAGCATAGACCCCCGCATTGCACTCGGGATAGCTCTCGTACACATGCTCGAAAAGCGCCGTGCACTTCTGCGCGAACAGCGGCCGGTCATAGGCTTCCGGCAGCGTGTCGAGCGTGTCTTCGATCGCCAGCTTGAGCGTCGAGCGCGCGGCCGACTTCTGCCGCCAGTTGAGCACCAGCAGTGTCTTGAGGCGGGCGAGCAGTTCCCTGGCGACCTTCTTCACCTCGTCGCGCTCGGCCGTGGTCAGCTCCGGCGCGGGCCGCGTCAGGATGTCGAAGATCACCAGCTCTTCTTCGCTCAGGTGCTCGCGGACATGGCGCTCCTGCTCGTCGTCGAGACTGTTCGACAGCTTTAGCAGCTCCTCAAAGAGTTGCTCGATGCTCCGGCTGCCGTTGTTGTAGCTCTCGATCAGCGCCTCGAACTTCTCGGCGAAATCGGCGCGCGCGCGGTTCAGCCGCACGAGCTTTTCGAGCTTGGCCGCAATGGCAGCCTTCAGCGCCTCGAGGTCGGTGTTCTTGTGCTTCGACTCCTTGAAGCGTTCGGCGAGCGCCTCGAAGTTGATCTTCGAGAGATCGATGGCGGGCGGGCCGCCTTCGCGGATCGTCAGTCCGGTGATCGAGTCGTCGAGCAGCTCGCCGATCTTCTTCAGGATGGTGGCGATGTCTGGTGGATTGGGGCTAAGCTTGGCGCGGATGGCAGCAGCCAGCGTGGCGATGCCCGCGACGCGCACCGAGAACTCGATCGCCGCCGGGTCGGGCTTCACGGCGCGGTAGAGCGTGCCGACGAACTTCTCGTGGCCGAAGAACTCCCGCCGCAGCGCATCGGGACCGATCAGCGCGTTGATGGCATTCTCGATGGCCGCGAGGCGCGCCTTGGCCGCTGCCATCTGCTCGGCCGCCAGCGCCGAGGGCGCGGATGCATAGCCCGGCTGCAGCCTGGTCCGCCGGTAGTAGCGCTCGAGCCAGCCGATGGTCTGCGCGGCGGCGTACGACCCGCCCGCGTTCTCGAAATGCGCGAAGCCCGCCAGGGATGGCTCGCGGAATGCCGGGAACTGGGCACGGACGAAATCCAGGTCGAGCGACATGGAACCCTCCTGGCGGCGAACTGGTCTCAGGGCTTGTCGGCACGATCCTGCTTGGGCACGACGTTCCACCAGGGCAGGTTCGACTCGCGCAGCACGCTGAGTTCGACCTTGTGATTGATCATGACTTCGCCTTCTTCGTCAATGATCTTGAAGCGCAGCAGCGGATCGCGCCGCGCCCAGTCGATCTCGATGAGGCCGAAGTTGTCGCCGCGGTTCAGCACGGCGACGCGGTGCCGATTGCGCTCCGGCATGCGGAACATGCGCTCCGACCAGTTGAGCGAACTGGAGGTCAGGTCGTAGGTCGGATAGCCGGCCTCGCTCGCCATCATCGAGAGCTCCGCGAAATGCCGGTCGCCACTGATGAACACGGACCCCGTCGCGCGCCAGAGCAGGGTGAACAGCCGTTTGCGCTCGAGCGGAAAATTGGCCCAGGTCTCGCCGGTCGTGTCCTCATCGACCACCTGGATGCTCGAGGCGATGATGCGCACCTGGGCCGGAACCTGCAGTTGCTGCTCGAGCCAGGCCCACTGTTTCGCGCCGAGCACCGTCGCGCCCGGGTCACTGTTGCGCAGGTAACGACCACCGTCCACCTGGTCCGACGCGTCGGCCTGCCAGACCAGCGGCGAGCGGTTGTAGCGCGTGTCGAGCAGGATGATCTGCACCCGGCGACCCGGCGGGCCGATCACCTCGGCGTGGTACACGCCGTCCCGCTTGCGGCGCGGCGAATCGCGCGGCACTTCGAAGAAGTCGAGGAAGATCTGCTTCGACTCCTCCTTGAGAGGGTACTCGGCGCCGGCGTCGTTCTCTCCGTAGTCGTGATCGTCCCAGGTCGCGAGCACGCGCGTGCTCGCCCGCAGCGACTGGTAACCGGGCTGGGCCCCGAGCTTCACGTAAGCGGCGCGCAGTTCGGTCGCGTCCGTCGTGTCCGCGTAGACGTTGTCGCCGAGCAGCACGAACACGTCGGGCTTGTGGGCCAGGACGTGTTGCCAGATCGGCTGCACGCCGTCCTGGCCGAGGCAGGAGCCGAACGCGATACGGGTCGGCGCGACATCTTCGGCGGCACCCGCCGTCACGAGCAGGATCGAGGCCAGCGGCCAAAGGCGTGCACGGATCATGCGTATCTCCACCCGGGATGGGGACCGGCAGACGGCTAGAATGCACCAATTCTCCCCGCGAGGCTCCGACAAACACGATGCCGACGTTCCGCACCGCCACCCCGTCCCCTCCGCTGCGTCTCGCGCTGGTCCTGCTCGCTGCACTGGCGGGAGGCTGCGCGACGGCGCCCGATTCCGCCGAGGAAGCCGAGCCCACCTACGTTCCGGACGAGCCGGACACGGCCGAGCCGATCGAGTCGCCTGAGGTGGCGGAAGCCGCCGCGGTCGCCGAACCCGCCCCCACTCCCCAGGCGCCGGTCGCGTCGTTGCCGGAGTCGCAGGACCGTCTCGAACAGGTGGTCATCGCCGTGCCGCGCGAACGCGACGACATCATCCGCGACTTCGTCGCGGAAGCGCGCGTGCTGCTGCGCGACGTCGAGCTGCGGTACGTGTTCGTCGGCAAGGGGCGCCGCGAAACACTGCGTGGCCGGCCGGTTGCGTTCGCGGTCTGGAGCGAGAAGAACCAGAAGTGGTCGATCGTGCACGTCGAGATTCCCAAGCTACTAACGTGGGTTCGATTCCCATCGCCCGCTCCACTTCTCCTCACGGTC
>Ga0194132_10012606_pt1 | contig 10484 bp, 9 predicted proteins | sample TA2KigOf80mmetaG_FD_148612 | JGI IMG/M metagenome (GOLD analysis project Ga0194132, IMG submission 148612) | Freshwater microbial communities from Lake Tanganyika, Tanzania - TA2015054 Kigoma Offshore 80m | ecosystem: Environmental > Aquatic > Freshwater > Lake | place: Tanzania: Lake Tanganyika... | reverse complement strand
GGCGAGTACGCCGCGACACGAGACGCCTCGATCCGCCGTGGCCGCCCTTCCGTCATAGATTCCTCATGCCCGCTGTCTCATCCGCGTTGACAAGTTCCGCGGGCGCTTTACTGGTCCCCCGCACATTATTGAAATCATGACCTCAAGCACGCGAGGCGGCGGGCTGACGGAACACATGGTCGACGCGCTGCTTCTTCGCGATCAACGGAAGCTGCGCGGAGTTGTTGATTCTCCCTACACTCCAAACTACCGACAAGTTTTCGAGCGCATGCTCGGGCAGCTCTATGCGAAATCCGAGATCGCCGAGAAGTGGGGTGGGCGTGCGCTGTGGCTAGTGCAGGACGTGCTCGTCGACTACATTGAGCATACCACTGACTTCCGGCCAAAGGACTTCGAGGACCAGAAGGACGGCAACGTGTTCTTGCTGGTGTACAAGTTGGAGGAAGCCGCGCGCAGTTATCAACTCCAGTTCGACCGGATTCTGCGTGGCTTCAGCCGTCCAAGGAATGGCCAGCCGGACTTTTCACGAATGTTGGGCCTCGGGTTCGCGCCACGCATTGAGAGCCTCTATGAGGTGCTGCTGAAGGGAGAGAAGAACGGCAGCACAAACTGGGTCGACTTCATCTGGTAGTCGGGGGCGCTTTTCTGAACATTCCGCGCCGCCCCCGGCCATCATCACTAGCTTTCACCGTCGTCGAGGCCATCCGACTCGTCGGTGTCTGATGGATCTTCCGAGCCCAGGAACAACGAGGCCTGCCTCATGTCCCGCCGCTCCGTGCTCCATTGAGACTTCTCGAGACGCCGGAGGACTGCGTCGCCAGTTTGAGGTCGAACGCGGTGCTTATACTCGCTCGGCATTCGTGCGAGCGAGAGTTGATCAAGATATCTGAGGACTTGCTGAGCCAGGCGGAACGCGAGCAGTGGAGGGACCGCGCTTCCAACTAGTGCAGATAGATCACGGATGTTTGTGGCGTGAAAACGAAAGCTGTCAGGAAACGTCTGAAGCCGAGCTGCTTCGCGCATCGTGATAGCTCGGTCCGCTTCCGGGTGAGTGAACATCCCAGATCCGACATGATACGCAAACTTAGTGATCGTTCGAGCGGGTTCCGCCCACTTGAGGCGTGCGTAGCTGTAGTGGTAGCCGGCCTTTGGGCGAATTTCATCCGGCAAGTCGGCAAAGCGCTCGCCCGACTTCAATGCCTGGACTTTTTCGAGGCCGCTCTTTCCGAGCTTCCGACCGATGTGGTTGAAGGGCACCTCCTGGGCATTGCCGCGCAGGAACGATCGCAGTGAGGTCATCGTGGCCCGGGGATAGGGGCGTTCGGCGTGATCGAAGTCGTCGGACGCAAACGCTTCCGGCAGATCGCCAAGCGCCTCGCGGACGGTCGTCCAATATCCTGAATCGCCCGGCAGCCACGACGGGTCACCGTGAAGCTCGTCACGCATCAGCGGAAACGGAAGGTGGGTTGGTGTCGGGAACTCAAGCGGAATCCCCGTCTTCGCGAAATCTTCATTGCGTTGAGCCAGAAAGAACGCCCGCCGCCTCATCTGCGGCACGCCGTAGTCGGCAGCATTCAGGACGCGGACAGTGGCTCGATACCCAGCCTTGGCCAGCGCCTTAAGAATTTCGTCTCGCGTTTCTCCGTCGCGGTGACGCACGAGGTCGGGGACGTTCTCGATAACTACAACAGCTGGGCGGACCTCCGCCGCTGCCTGAACAAACCACTTGAACAACCAGTTTCGGGGGTCGTCGATAAACTTGTCGACTCGCGTCGCGTCACCGGGGCGTCCGCCCGCTCCAACCGAGCGGTTTTGGCTGAACCCTTCGCAAGGCGGTCCGCCGATCATGCACGCGAGTTGTCCTGGCTGTCCGACGCCGTGGTCACGAAGGCCTGACCAGAGCCGTTTGTCCGACAGCCCGCGAATGTCCGAGTCGAACATGGTCGGCTGACCATGCTCGCCTTCATGGTTTCGGACGAACGTCTCCACCGCCTCGGGCTTGATCTCGCAGCCGAAGACCGCGTGGAAGCGGCGCGTCAAGGTAAAGCCGAGAGACAATCCCCCGCACCCACAGAACATGTCCGCGATCGCGTAGCTGCGCGGCGCAGCTTCATCAAGCACAGGCACTGCAGCCTCATGGGCGCCGGTGGAGAGCTCGGTTTCGGCTTTCTGTGGCTTGGGCATTTACCTCGGACCTCGGTCGTGGGACCGGCTCTTGTCTACTATAGTCTGCACGCCTGGTCAACTCCCGACCCGCGTTCTTCCTCGTGCACGTCCGTGTGCAGAGCGGCTCACCGACACGTGCCAACGCAATGCGGAGCGAGAGTGGGCTCAAACGAGCCGGTGAATCGCACGCATGTTGTTCGGTGCTGGACGATCATCACTTCTTCCTCGCTTCCTGCGCGATCCGCATCGCGATCTGGCCGGCGGCTACGGAGTGCTCCGGGTGCTCCTTCGCGTACTTCTGGCAGATGGCGATCATCTTGGCGTGCGCCGACCTCGTGCGGGCACGCTTACGCACGCGACCCATCTCGGAGCAGTCCGGGCACACCGCCGCGTGCAGCGTGGCGGACAGATCGAGGAGGTTGGCCGCGCTCAGCCTGAGACCGACGACGCGCCGCGGTCCGACCTCGATTGGATCCGATCCTTCGTCGAAGCTCGGGCTCTGCTCGACCCCAGACGCCATGAGGTAGACGACATCGTCGCGGTCGTTGATGAGGAGCAGCACGCCGTCCTCGTCGCGGAAACGTCCATCCTGTTCGCTCACGCGCTCTCCTTCAAGCGCCGCGTCTTGAACGGCAGCGCCTTCGTGTCCTCGACGGCCATCCGCCGCCACCATGCCTTCGCCTGCGGGTCCCAGCGAAAGCCGTTCTCCTTGGCGAGATCCTTCTCCGCGTAGGAGACCTGCGCGTGGAAGACGGCCTTCGGGCGCATCGCGTGACGGACGAGTTCTTCGAGGTCGCACCCGCGCTCCGCGAGGCGCGTGAAGATGCGCGCCAGCGTGTCCACGTCCGCCATCGCCCGGTGGGCGCTCGCGACGCCGAGCCCGAGGGAGAGCGCGAGGTTGACGAGCGAGCCGCCACGCGCCTGGTCGGGCCACTTGATGTCCTCCTCGCTGCACACCCATGGGAGGCCGAACTCAGGCGCGAACTGGCGGTCGAACTCCGCGTTGTGCGCGACGACGACCTGGGCTCGCTCGGCGAGTGCCTCCACGTAGCGCCACACGACGCCGCCCGGGGAAGCGCCCTTGAGCAGCTCGACCGGGATGCCGTTGACGTGCTCGGCCTCGTTGCGGTCGCCGCGGATGAGCGAGGCGAAGCTCTCGACGGGCTGGGCGTGCTTGAGGTCGAAGAGCGTGACGGCGACCTCGATGGCGGCGCCCTTCGGCGGCGGGTCGAGGCTCGTCGTCTCGGTGTCGAGGATGAGCGCGTAGCGTAGCTTTTCACTCATCTCTACTCACTCCTTCGTGTAAGAGCGGTTGCGAATGGGGGCATCTTCCGGCCCGCGCCAGTACGGTTCGATCCAGATGACTTTCCTCTCGCTTCGACCCGGGCCGTGCGCTTGGCGCTTGTAGTGACCTTTGACTAGCAACTGCACCGAGGGTGGCGAGTGCTTCCCGTTTCCGTGGCGAAGCCAGTCGAACAGCCCTTGCCGGACATCGAATTTTATCGGCGCCGTGAGCACGATGTCCCTGTGATCCGGCGGCCCGTTGCGCTGCTTGGGCGTTCGTTTGCTCGTACGAGTGCGCTCTTTCCAGTTCGTCGTGTGCTGCACCGTGTAGATCAATCCGACTAGAATACGCCGGACAGCCAGCATCAAGCGTTCCTCTTCCGAGTCCAGCGGCTCAAGAAGCTCTTCTTTCACAACGCGCGGCGGCCTTCGATCATCCTCGAACAAGAGCCGCCTCAAAGCGTTATCGCCGTTACGGTTTACGTGGAGCTTCGTACCTTCGGTGGTCTCCACGAGAATGTGAGCGATGTCGTGGAGACCTCCGTGCGCGGCAGGATCACCGTAGAACATTCCTCTGTGATCTGTGTCTGCGCCCATGACGGTTGCCGCGCGCATGTGAAGGAATCGAATACGTCGAACCTCGTAGCTTTCGTGCAGCGGCAACGCGCCGCTCGGAACATTGACGGAGAAAGCAGGCCACGGCAGCTTGATGTCCGCGTACGATTCCGCCGCGATGTCGGTTACGGCCAAAGCCGCCAGTAACTTGTGCCCCACGTTGATCGTCGTGCACGCGCCATCCACCCAACGAGGGCCCCAGAACACATCTAGCTTGTCGTCCGAAGGCAAGTCTTGAAAGCCGTAGCGCGCTCCGTTCGGCATCTGCCAGAGGCCGTACTTCTCCATGAAAACTATCGTGAGCATGACGGCGTGGGCGTCGTTGTCAGGTAGCAGCCTGTACGACCAACGCCAAAGCAGCGCGTTCGTCTTCTCGGCATCGGCGGGGTTGAAAGGATGTGCGGCTATGTCTGCGTTCATCCCTAGAACAGCCAGCGCCGAGAGCGGATCTTTACGGGCGGTGGCGAGCCAAGAATCGTCGGATCCACTGCCGTCAAACAGCGCAACGCAAAAAGCGCTGATCTCCTCGACAGTCAGGTTGTGCCGCATCCACTCGAACGCCAGAACCCTCGTGCCTGCATCACGCTTCGCACCGAACTCTACGGCCAAGCGTTGACCGACACGCGCGAACGTCTCCAACTCGTTCGGAGTGCACCTCCACGTTTCAGCCAAAGTCAGACCACCTTTCGCCTATCTTGAGATCCACTGGCATGCGGAAGTGCCGCGCCCCATCTTCAACTCGCAAGCTCGTCCCGTAGCCGTTCGCAGGGATGATGACCGGCTCCTCCCACGTCTTCTCCACCAACGCTCGGACGCGCTCAACGTACCGCTCCGGCACTTCCATGATGGCCGCGTCGTGGATCTGCGCGACGACGCGCGCGCCAGGCGGGAGCGCGTCCTGAATCCTGGGCAGCCGCACGTTCATCAGCGAGGCGATGCCCCCCTGGATCGGCCTGTTGGCGACGTCCGGGTAGCCAGCGTGCCAGCCGAGCCACGAGATCCGCCCGGAGAGCGCGTCGCGGAGGTGGCCTTGCTGATCGACTCGGCGCTTGTTCCGCTCGACGTACCGGAAGTAGTCGGCGAAGTTCTGGCGCACCATGTCGTGCATCGCGAGCACGTCGCGCATCTCGACCGGGAGCCCTCTCGCCCGCACGAAGCCGAAGATCGTGGTCGGATCGGCGTAGTAGCAGAACCCGAAGATGCTGTTCTTCTCGACGTCGCGGAAGGGCTTGCCGGCGCCCTTCGGATCGCGCCCGATGAGTTCGGCCTCGGCGGGGAAGAGGAGCTTCGCCGTCGCCGTGTGCACGTCGCCCGACTCGCAGGCTGCGATGAAGTTCTGGTCCCCGGAGAGGTAGGCGGCGAACCGCAGCTCGGCCTGCGAGAGGTCGAAGTAGATGAGCTTGTACCCGGGCCGAGCGACGTAGAGCTCGCGCACCCGCGTCTCGAGGACGATGCTCTTGTCCTTCAGGTACTCCGCGCGGGGGCACGACTGGAGCCGGCAAGAGTACCGCCCCGAGGCCGCGCCGTAGCTACGCCAGTTGAAGTGCGTCCGGCTCACCGCAAGACCCTTCTTGACTGGGTCGAGCACCTGACTGTCGATGTAGGTCGAGCGGATCTTGATCGCGCCGCGCCACTGGAGGAGCAGGTCGGCGAACCGCCCAGCTCGCGTCGGGCTCTCCTTGAGCCGTTCGAGGGTCTTCTGGCTCGTGCTCGGGAGCCCAGAGTCGGTCGGGTCCGCGACCTCGAGCGGAGCGCCGAGAACGTCGAAGAGCGCCTTCCGCACCTCGGAGAGCTGGAGCGGGTGGAAGTTCACGCGGCGGAGGATCTTCCGCATCTTGCCGAGCAGCTCGTCCTCCTTCTCGATGACCGCTGCACGGAGTTGCTCTCGACGATCGAGATCGACTCCGATGCCGCCGATGATCATGCTGCGGCAGAGCCGCGCGTTCATCTTGTCGACCTCGTAGACCTCGCGCTCCGACTCGAGATCGGCCTGCATCGCAAGCCACACGCGCGCCTGGATGCGGGCGTCGGCCGCGTTGTACTTCGTCAGGTCTTCGGGGCTGAGCTTCTCAGGCGGGAGGCCCTTCTCGGAAGCGCCCCCCTCACCGAGCTTGAACGTGATCTTCCAGGGCCCCGCGTCCACGTAGATCCCCGCGACGTGGCTGAGCCGCTGGGGCATGTGGCTCGCGAACGTGTGGTGCGCGATGAGCGTGTCTTCGAGCTTGTCGTCGATGGGCTCGAACGGTACGTCCGCGCGCGCGAGGCTGATCTGGTCGAAGTTGTACCCGTTGTGCATGCTGATCGTCTTCACGCGCTTGAAGAGCGCGTTCAGCAGCGGGGCGTGGGTCGCCTTCCGCCAGGGCCAGACGACGACCGTGTGCTCACCGTCCGAGACCCCGACGCAGAGGATGCGGTTCCTGTTCGGATCGGCGCCGTCGGGGCCGCCAGGCTTGCTCGGGCCGGTCTCGATGTCCACGGAGATGACGGGCGCGAGCTTCCGAAGCTCCCGGCGCACGTCTGCACCCTTCGTGACGACGACGTAAGGCCCGTTCTCGAGGAGCTGCTCTTGCGTCAGATCCCCGCGCACCCAGCGCGCGATGCGGTCGAGGTCCGACTTGAGGATCGGGAGCCACGTGTCGGACCGAAGCACGAACGCTGGGTGTACGGTCGGGAGCACGGTGCGGCCTGCGAGCTTGCTGCGCCCGTCGAGGATCTGCGCCTTGAGCAAGAGCTGCGGCCACTTCGGCGCGCCGCGCTCCTTGGCCTTCCGCGCAGCGTTCCAGGCGTTGGTCGGATCGAGCTTCCGGGCCGTCCAGACGAACCCGCGGGAGTGCATGATGCTGCGCACGCCCAGGACGGAGAGCGTGCTCGTCTTGCCGAGCGTGATGATCGGGATCTTCGGATCGAAGGCCGCGAGTTCGCGCAGGAGCCGCGGGGCGCAGCAGACGGCCGCCTCCTCGTTCTCCTTGTCGATGTTGCTGCGGCACAGGCTCGCGTTCTGGAGCGCCGCTTCGGTGAAGTCGATGTCGACCTCGCGGCAGAGCCCGCGAAGGAACGCGCCGGTCTGCCCGATGAACGGCGTCCCGTGGATCTCTTCCTTGCGCCCGGGTGCCTCACCGACGAACACGAGCTTCGTCGGGAGCGGCGACGCCTTCGGCGGGACGACGTTGTTGCCCTTGAGCGGGCATAGATGGCAAGCGGCCCCGGCCTTGATCGGATCGTAGGGCTGCACGACGGGCAGACGCGCTTCGGACGCCCCACGGGCGTTGCCTTTGCGTGCGGCGGTCATACGTGTTTGCCGCCTCTGTGTTTCGCGCAGTATGCGTTACCTCCCTGGTGCCTTGCGCCTTTGGCGCTCGTCTTCGTCGCGGGCGCGCCGCAGATCGTGCACGGGAGCGGCGGGAGTTTGGCTTGAGAGCCGCCCTTGTGTTTCGCGCAGTATGCTTTGCGCGTAAGGTAGCGCGCGTTGTGCGAGCTGGTACGTGTTGCCGGTTCTCCGCAGATCGCACAAGGGCGCCGCGGTACTTCCGCTACGGGTCCTTTTTTGTGGTGCGCGCAATAGGCGTTGACTGGCTTGCCGATCTTGATGCTGCGACTGCGCGCGCCGATAGAACTATCGCGTGTTGCCGGCTCGCCGCAGATCGCGCATGGAAGCAGAGGGTGCGCGCCATGCTTGTGCTTTTCGCAGAACGGTTTGCATCCCTGCGAACGTGCAGTCTCCGAACTGGTCTTCGTCGCCGGTTCTCCACAGATCGCGCATGGAAGGAGCGGCCGTCTGCCTTTCGGGTGCTCCTTACAATATGGTTTATAGCCTTTACTTCGTGCGCCTGATGAACTGCTTCGTGTCGCCGGTTCCCCGCAGACAGAGCATGGGAGTGGCGCCATCCGAGCGCTAGGGCCGCCCTTGTGCTTCTCGCAATACGCTTTACACCCTCTGTGGCGCGCGTTCCCCGAGCTGCTTCTGGATGTCGGCTCACCGCAGATCGCGCACGGGAGCGGCGCAAGGCGTCGGGCGTTAGGGTCTTTTCTGTGGCGCGTGCAATAGGCTTTACCTCCCCTACGACGCGCCATTATCGCACTTGTCCGCGTCGCCGGTTCGCCGCACACGCTGCACGGTGTTCGCTTTGACGCATCTGCGCGTACTAGTTCCCCTTCGACCTCTACGGGGGGTAGCCAGCTCGTCTCGCCTGTAGGCTCGCGCTTGCCGACGTACAGCGACGCGCGCGCTCTCGTCTGCAAGCTCCATCCGAAGTCCGCCCACGGCGGGTCGAAGACACTCCAGGCCCCCCACAGGTCGAGCACTACTGGAGGCGCACCAGGCCGCATGCAGCGCGCTACTTGTTGAAGGTATCGAGCGATTGAAAGCGTAGGGCGGGCCAAGAGCACGCACCGTAGCCCTGGATAGTCCCAACCCTCGCTTAGCACGTCGCAAGTCCACAGCACGCTGATCGCGCCCTTGCGGAGACGCGCCAGCGTTCCACGGCGTTTCAAGTCCGTGTCCGATCCGAAGAGCGTGTCCGCTGACACGCCCGCCGCGGAGAAACACTGTGCGTACTCCGCAGCCTTCTCGCGCGTCGCTGCGAAGCCCAGCGCAGGCAAGCCGGAGGCGTGCTTGAGGTACTCCTCAACCATGCTCTCAAGAACCTTCGAGTGTGCCATCATCCGCGCCGCATCGTCGTCCGAGAAGTCTCGGCCTGAGCTGCGCAAGAGATCGATTTTCCACTCCGGCGTCCAGTACGTCGGCTGCGCGATCCAGCCCTGCTCGATCAGGTTCTCAGTGGGCTCGCTCTGGATCAGCTCGTCGAACAGATCCCCAAGCGGTTGACCGTCGCGGCGCGCCGGAGTGCCCGTGAGCCCGAGCGCCCGAGCGTTCGGGTAAGCGTCGATCACGTCGCGCCACTTCTTCGCAGGCGCGTGGTGGGCCTCATCGACCACCAATCGCGTAATGCCTCGGGGCAACTCACGTCGTACGAGCGTGTCCAGACTTGCCAGTTGGATCGGTGCCGTCGCGTTGGTTCGAGGGTGGTTTCTCCAGACCCATCCGATGTGGTTCTCGTCGATGCCGGCGGCAAGCAGCTTCTCGTGCGTTTGTCTCAATATCTCGCGCGTGTGCATCAAGATGAGCACGCGCTCTCCGCGCGCCACCCACGTGCGGATCAGAGCAGCGGCTAGCACTGTTTTGCCGGAGCCCATGAACGCGACGTACAGCACTCGACGTACTTCTTCGCAGCGTTGGAGCACATCGCGGTAGTCGCGCTTCTGGTAGAGGCGCAGACGATCGATGGGCGCGCCGTCTTGTTCAGGCGCGGCTTTCGAGATAGGTTCGACGTCGCTCATCGGGGCTTCCGGTTCAGCGCCTCGACCGCGTCGGCCAGCCGCGAGAGCGACACGCCGATCCACCACAACGGCGCCACGATGACGGCGGCGGCGAAGAAGGAGTCGATCATGGGTCGACCTCGGCCCAGAGCGCCCAGGTTCGAGGGAAGAGTTCCTGCACGATCTTCGAGACCTCGTCCGCGTACATGCGGGTCTCGTACTGCGCCCCGGGCGCCGTCCTGAGCGTCAGGAACGCGAGCCAGTTGCGAAGGTCCGTGGTCGCGCGCATGCGGGAGTACGTCCCGACCGGGAGCACACTCCGCGCGAGTTCCTTCGCGACGCCGTCCTCGAGCATGGCGCGGTACTCCGCGAACGCACGCCGGCCGGCGCCTGCGATGCGGATGCGCGCATTCTCGATGGCCTCGGGGCTCAAGGGCCCGCCGCTCGACTGCTTGTTCGTCGTGCTCTGGCCACCAGCTCGGAGCCGCTCCACGCTCGGCACGTAGAAGAGTTCCGGCATCTCGACGTACCTGGCGCTCTGCTCGGAGTAGCTTTGGGTTCGATGCCGGTGCCACTCACGGAAGACGAAGATCGGAGCCTGGATCTCGACGGTGAGGCCGGCGAACTCGAAGGGGGTCGAGTGCTTGAGCGTCCAGAGCCGGCGGAGCAGGTTCTTGTCGCCGGGGATCGCGCCCTTCCCGCCGCAGTCGTGGCAGGTCTGCGGCACGAAGTCGGGGGTGAAGTCTTGAAGTGGCGCTCTGCCCGACCCCTCGCACGTCGGACACGGCCCCGGCTCCCAGCCAAGGAAGCTCTTGCCAGTGCTCATCCGAGCGCTCTCGATGATGCGCTCGTCCGAGCCCCAGGACTCCACGAGGCGACAGTAGCCGTGGTCGAGGAGGTGTCGCGTTCGGTAGATCCCAGGCACGGTGTTGCTCTCAGTCATTCGTGTTCCCTCCGCTGTAATCTTTTCAAGAGTCGATCCTCAAGATGATCCGGTGCACCGTGAGGGACACGCACATCCAGCCTATGCCGTAGGCCAGAGCGATCCGCGGCGTGCACTCGGTCGCGTAGGCGAACGCCGTCGAGCCTACGAGCGAGATGAT
>Ga0194132_10012605_pt1 | contig 10484 bp, 5 predicted proteins | sample TA2KigOf80mmetaG_FD_148612 | JGI IMG/M metagenome (GOLD analysis project Ga0194132, IMG submission 148612) | Freshwater microbial communities from Lake Tanganyika, Tanzania - TA2015054 Kigoma Offshore 80m | ecosystem: Environmental > Aquatic > Freshwater > Lake | place: Tanzania: Lake Tanganyika... | reverse complement strand
GTCGTTCTCGACGAACCCGAACAGATTCGCGGCGCCGCCGAGCGCCTTTGGAAACGGCTCGACGAAGATCAGCGCGGCGAAGTCGTCCCCAACTCGTCGATCTACCTCTCGGCCGACGAATGGGCCGAAGCGCAGCAAGCGCGCGCGACGCTCTCCCTGCGCGAGATTGAACTGCTTGGCGAATCCGGCGCGGCGCCAAGCGTGCACATCTCCACACGCCCGTCGCTGGCCTTTCACGGCAACATGCCGGCCGTCGTGGCCGAGACGCGCACGCTCGTCGAACAAGGTCAGCGCGTCGTCTACTTCGCGCCGGCGGTGGGCGAAGTCGAGCGCCTTGCCGACATCTTCCACGAGTATCAGGTCCCCTTCCAACTCGCGCTCGATCCGGCCGATCATCCTTCGCCCTATCTCGCCGAACGCGCCCGCATCTTCGGATCTTCGGCATCGACGATGCTCACGCGCGGCCGCATCCGGCGCGGCGTGGCGTTTCCGGACGCGCGTGTCACAGTCATCGGCGGCGAGGATCTGTTCGATACCTCCGATCTGGTCGCCGCGCCGTCGGTCAATCGCGGCGCGGCCGCCGCGTTCGCCGCCGACGTCGCCGATCTGAAACCTGGCGATTTCATCGTCCACGCCACACACGGCATCGGCAAATTCGTCGCGATCAAGGAGCTCGTGCAGGGCGATCAGAAGGGCGATTTCCTGCTGCTCGAATACGCCAACGAGTCGAAGCTCTACGTGCCGATGAACCGCCTCGATCTCGTGCAGAAGTTCCGGGGCGCGGGCGAATCGAAGCCGTCTCTCGACAAACTCGGCGGCGTGACGTGGGCGAAAACGAAAACGCGCATCAAGGCCAAGATGCGCGACATGGCCGATGAGTTGCTCAAGCTCTACGCCTCGCGCCGAATGGCGGAAGGTTTCGCGTATTCGGCCGATTCCAACTGGCAGCGCGAATTCGAAGACGCCTTCGAATACAGTGCGACGAAGGACCAACTCCAGGCCTCGACCGAGATCAAACGCGACATGGAGCGGAAGCAGCCGATGGACCGTTTGCTGTGCGGCGACGTCGGTTACGGCAAAACGGAAGTGGCGATGCGCGCGGCGTTCAAGGCGCTTGGCGACGGCAAGCAGGTGGCCGTGCTGACACCGACCACGGTACTCTGCTTCCAACACTTTGAATCGTTCAAGCGCCGCTTCGCCAGTTTCCCGGTACGCGTCGAAATGCTCAGCCGTTTCCGCACCGCGGCGGAGACGAAAGAGGTGCTGGAAGATCTCGCCGTCGGAAAGGTCGACATCGTCATCGGTACGCACCGCATTCTGTCGAAGGACGTGCAATTCGGCGCCATTGGACTCTTGATTGTAGACGAAGAGCAGCGTTTCGGCGTGCGCCACAAAGAGCGCTTGAAGGAGATTCGCAAGAACATCGACGTACTCGCCATGAGCGCCACGCCGATCCCGCGCACGCTGCACATGTCGCTGCTCGGCATCCGCGATATGTCGGTCATCGAGACGCCGCCGAAGGATCGCCTTTCGATTCAGACGACGGTCGCGATTTTTGACGAGAAGCTCGTGCAAGCCGCCATCGAAACCGAGATCACGCGCGGCGGCCAGGTGTACTTCCTGCACAACCGCGTCGAAACGATTTACAACCGGGCCATGTGGCTGCAGGAGCGCATGCCGGGGCTGCGCATCGGCGTCGGCCACGGCAAGATGGGCGAGGCCGAGCTTGAGAAGGTGCTGCTCGGATTTATGCGCGGCGAGTTCGACGTTTTCGTTTGCACGACCATCGTCGAGAACGGCCTCGACATCCCGCGCGCCAACACCATCATCATCGAGAATGCCGAGCGCCACGGCCTCTCCGAACTCTATCAGTTGCGCGGCCGCGTAGGCCGTTCGAACCGCCGCGCCTATGCGTATCTATTGGTGCCGCCAAACACCGATCTCTCCGACGTCGCCCGCAAACGCCTCGCCGCGTTAAAAGAATTTTCCGACCTCGGCGCCGGCTTCAAGATCGCCGCGCTCGATCTTGAGTTGCGCGGCTGCGGCAATCTCCTCGGCGGCGAGCAACACGGGCACATCGAAGCGATCGGCTTCGACACATATATCAAGATGCTCGACGAAACCGTGCACGAGTTGAAGGGCGAAGACGTGCCGCCCGAGATTCATTCGACCATTAGCCTCGGCCTCGATCTGCGCATTCCGCCGGAGTTTATCGGCGAAGAGAATCAGCGGCTGCGCGCGTACAAAAAACTCGCCGTCATTGAAAGCGCCGCCGAGCAGCAGAAGGTACTCGACGAGTTCGCCGACCGCTATGGCGCGCCACCGGAATCTGTCCGGTTGCTCAGCGAATTCGCGCTGCTGCGCGCCATCGCGCAGCGCATCGGCATCGAAGCCATCGACCGCCGCCAGGGATTTTTCAACATCAAAATTCACGAAGCGGCGCGCGTGGATCCGAACGCGCTAATGTCGCTCGTCGCGAATACGCCGGGCTGCCAGTTCACGCCGGCGGGCGTGTTGCGGCTACCGGCCGACGCATGGCCTGTCGCCAATCCCGGGCCCATGCTCGCCCACCTGCAAATGACGCTAAGCGCGTTGCACCACGGGCACACTGTACCGCCCGGTGCCACAGGCTGACACCCTCCGACGGCTAGCGCTCGCCGCCCGGTCGGCCGCGCCGAAAGGCTGATCGCCGCGCAACCGGGCGTCCGAACCCGCCCGCTGTGCCCGTATCCGCAAGTCGCGCGGTACTCGGAAACGGGCAGCGTCGACGAAGCATCGAGCTTTGCCTGTGTTACTCCCGCGCAGTGATCTTGCCCGAGCTTTGTGCGGCGGCGATGATTTCTCTTAACTCCGCTGGTGAAAGAAGCGGCTCGTGCCGATGAAGCATCTCGTGGCAATTCGGGCAAACCGGGCAGAGATCGGTTTCCGGATTGACTTTCCGCCGGCCTTTCGCCGCGGCAAGCGGAAACAGATGATGCACATGAATGAAGCCGCGCCCAAGTTCGGCGTAGACAGCCGCGAAATCGAATCCGCAAACCACGCACGCGGATCCGAAAATTTCGATGCATTGGTTCCTCGCCGTCTGGTCTCGTTCGATTCGGCTGACCTGGACGACGGTTCTGGCGCCTTCGACCAATTCACGTGCCGCGAGTTCCGATGGCCAATGGAAATGGTTTCCTTTGTCCGGCTTTCCAGACGCGACACGACTGGAGGCGAGGCGCATCAGCGGGATGGCCGCCGCTACTTCGGCAACGCTGTCAATCTCAAGGAAGAACGGCGTAATTTTAGCCCAAGGCGTCCCCATCGATTTGTGCCTGCCGATCTTGACACCGCCACCAGCAAGCTTGCGGAGAACCGATTCATCCGATTCTCGTATGCCATATAGATACACGCGAACGCCGGAGCGCCGGTGGTAGGCGTAGGCGAACCGCGTCCCTTTTCCCACACAGATTGAGCACAAATCTGGAGTTGGATTCCGAGATAAATTCGAAATCTCGAGAGTTTCGACGAGTCGCTCACAGAGCATTCGACTCTCGGGTCTAGCCCTTTCGTGAGCTGTCAGCTCCGGTTGTTTTCTGCTCACTTCATTCCTTCTTGTCACAGTGCCAAAGTGGGCGGTAGCGCCCAACCGGCACACCTGCGATCCGGCGATTGCAGTATACAATCAAAACGGGTGCGCGTATGACGAAGAAACCCGAGGGACGCCTCGATCAGGTCGAAAAACTTCTCGCTCAGGTAGCCAAGAGCGACGTCGCATTCAACAAGCGGCTGGATCGGATGGCGAAGGCCGACGAGGAGCGCGATCGCCGCAGCGCGAAGAGCCACGCTGAGTTCGAAAAGCGCTTGGATCATATCACCAAGCGCGGCGAAGAGATTGATCGCCGTATCACGAAGCGGCACGAAGCGCTCAATCGCCGCAGCGCTAAGAACCATGCGGAATTCGAGCAATCGCGAAAGGAGCAGCGCCGGTCGATCGACGCGCTTCTGAAGCTTGCCGCGAACGCCGATGGGAGAATGAACGGCTTCGACGCCAAACTCGTGGAACTTGCCGATGTCGTTCTCACAATCGCAAAATCAACCCAGGATACGCGCGCGATCTTGAAAAAGATCTCAGAGGCACAACAGCGAACCGATGCTGCGTTGGCGCGAATCGCGCACACGCAGGCCACCCGCGACCGCGAACACGACGATTTAAGGGAAAAGCTCCACCTGCTCTACGATATCGTCGACAACTGGATCCGGGAGCGCGGCATGAGAAACGGCCACGGTGACTCGCCGAAACCCTCCGCCTCATAACTTCGCGGCTTTGGCCCCACGCTTGCATACAGTACAATCGGAGGTGATATGTCGTACCGTGTCCCGTTTCTCGTTTGTTTCGCCGCAGCCACGCTTTGCGCTGCCGATGTGCTCGTCATTGAGCAAATCGTCGCCAAGGTCAATGGCGAGATCATCACGCGCTCGGAGTTGAACCGCGGGCGCAAGTCGATGATGGAAGACCTGAAAGCGCGCGGCGCCTCGCAGGCCGAAATCGATCAGGTGATGAAGGAGCGCGAGAAGGATGTTCTGCGCGACAAGATCGACTCTATGCTGCTTGTCCAAAAGGGCAAGGAACTCGACATCAAGCTCGACACCGAAGTCACAAAATACATCGCCGACATGCAGCGGCGGTCGAAGATCGTCGACGCGGATCAGTTCCAGGCCTACGTCAAGGAAAACACCGGCATGTCGTTCGAGGATTACAAAGCCGAACTAAAGAACAACATGCTCACGCGGCGCGTCATCGGCCAGGAAGTCAGCTCGAAGATCGTCATTCCGAAAGCCGAAGTGCGCAAGTACTACGACGAGCACAAGAACGAATTCCAGCGCGAAGAGCGCCTGTTCATGCGGGAAATTTTCTTGACGACCGAAGGTAAGACCGACGCCGAAAAAGCCGCCGTCGAGAAGAAGGCGAAGGATCTGGTTTCGCGCGCCCGCCGAGGCGAGAAGTTCAACGAACTCGCTCGGGATAATTCGGAGTCGCAAACGGCGCAAAGCGAGGGCGAACTGCCGCCGGCAAAGAAGGGCGATCTTCGCAAAGAGATCGAAGACAAAGTGTGGGCCGCGCAGCGCAACGAAACGCTCGACCCGTTCCATCTGCCCAACGGCTGGCTCATCTTAAAAGTCGAAGAACACCACGAAGCGGGCCTTGCGGCGTACGAAGAGGTCGAAGGCGAAGTGACTAACAAACTGTTCGAGCCCCGCATGCAACCGGCCATCCGCGAGTACCTCACCAAGCTGCGCAGCGAGGCGTTTCTCGAACTGCGCGAGGGCTACACCGATACGTCGGCCGCGCCGGGCAAGTCGACCGCCTGGACCGATCCCGCCGTGCTCAAACCCGAGACGGTAACGAAAGAAGAAGTCGCTAACATGAAGCGCAAGAAGCGGCTGTTAGGCTTCCCGGTTCCGGGTACGGAGATCACGGGCAAGTCGACTTCAAAGTCGTAGTTATGTCCTCATCAGCGATCCGGAAATTCTGCACGGCGAATCGGTCTTCCGTGGCACACGTGTGCCTGTCAAGAATCTCTTCGATTGCATCGAAGCGGGTGATCCACTGGAGGAGTTTTTGGAAGGCTTTCCGGGCGTGAGCCGCGAACAAGCGGTGCGGGCCATCGAGGAAGCGCGCACTCTTCTGATGGCCAACGCGTAATGCGCGTCCTAATTTCGGCAGCTTTAAGAACGGAGTGCTCCTCCGCGAGGCCGAAGCCGCTGGCTTCGAGATCTTGTGACGACCGACGCGAACATGCGCAAACAGCAAAACATGTCTGGCCGTCGGATTGCGATCATCGTTCTCCGGGCTCGAACTAACCGGCTGCTGGATTTGCTTCCGCTTGCTGACGGCGCCAAGGCCGCGATCGCAATGATCAAACCGGGCGAAATCGTTGAAGTCGGCTGACACGCCGCAATGCTACCCTAAACAACGTAGCGGATGAAAACCTTCGTCAACGAAATCGACCAGAACCAGACCGTCCAAACCTACTTCCTGGTCATCAACAAAGAGGTTCGCCAGAAGAAGACCGGCGAGCCTTATCTCTCCCTGCTGCTCGGAGACAAAACCGGCGACATCGACGCCAAGATGTGGGACAACGTCGCCGAGATCATGGACACCTTCGACAAGAACGACTTCGTCAAGGTCCGCGGCGCCGCCACCGTCTACGCGAACAAGCTGCAACTGCGCGTCGACCGTCTTGTCCGCGCCGATGACCGCGAGGTCAATCCCGGCGACTACTTCCCTGCCTCGAAACGCGATCGCGACGAGATGTGGTCCGAGTTGCAGGCCCACATCGCCGCAATGCGCAATCCGCATTTGAAGGCGCTGCTCGAAGCGTTCTTCGCCGATCCCGACGTCGCGTTGCGCTACAAGACCGCGCCCGCCGCAAAGTCCATCCATCACGCCTGGATCGGTGGCCTGATCGAGCATGTCCTCAGCCTGCTCACGCTCGCGAAGTTCGCCGCCAGCCACTACAAAGACGTCGACGAAGACCTGCTCGTAACCGGCGTCGTGCTGCACGATATCGGCAAGATCTACGAACTCACCTACGACCGCTCGTTCGGCTACTCCGACGAAGGCCAATTAATCGGCCACATTCTCATCGCGCTTCGTATGCTGGACAAGAAGGCCGAGCAGGTCCCAGGCTTCCCGCCGAAGCTAAAAATGCTCGTCGAGCACATGATCGCCAGCCATCACGGGCAACTCGATTTCGGATCGCCGAAAGTCCCGCTGTTCCTTGAAGCGATGCTGCTCCATCAACTCGACAATCTCGACTCGAAATTGGAGACCATCCGAGTCGCCATCGACCGCGACTCGTTGATGGAAGGCAACTGGACCGGTTGGGCCTCGTCGCTCGAACGCACGCTGCTGAAGAAGCAGCGCTTCCTGGCCGAAGACGACCCCGTTGCCACGCCGCCGGCGCCCGCACCGAAACCAAAGGCGAAGCCAAGCCCGGTGCCAACCTCGGGATCTCTGTTCGCCGACAAACTGACGGGTGCGCTCGACAAGTAGACGATGCCGCGCAAGCCCCGACAACCGAACACGCCGCCGCCGCTTGAAATGGCGTGTCTGGCGGCGTTGTGGAAACTCGGGCAAGGAAGCGTCGCCGAAGTGCGAGAGGCGATACGTCCGCAGGTCGACTGTGCGTACACGACCGTCCAGACCAGCGTGACGCGCCTCTGGCGGCGCGGGGAAGTGGAGCGCCTTCCGGGCCATTGGCGGATCCGATACAGGCCCGTCAACAACCCGGACAATCTGCGCGCGGCGGCTGTCGAGGAACTGGTGCGGCTGTACTTCGGAGGCTCGCGCGAAGAGTTGAAGGCGTGGTTGAATGGCTCTGCCGAACCAGCCGCCGAAATCCCGCCCGCGTCCTTCGATCCTACGTTGCTGTAAGTTCGCGGAGTGTTGGGCGCAATTCGACCCGGAGTCTTCGCGCGACACTCCCATCTGTTCAGATTGACCGCGCCGACCATCGTCAGCGCTTCAAGTGGTTTCGGGAATGGCGCGGCCAGCCTTCGCCATTCGGGAACCAACAATTGCGTTTGGAAACGCACTTTACCGGATTTCCCGAAACCCGCAATTTTCGGCGGCTCCGCGCGGTGCAAGAAATGAGGCGAACCCGGCCCGCGCGCAAGCGAAGATCGGCCGGTAATCCTCCTCGGCAACCTAGTCAAGCTCTGCCTCGAGCATCGCAATCTCCCCTGTTTCTATTCTCGTCGGTCCCCAAGTGTTTCTGGCTCCAACGAGTTCTTGAAAGCGCAACAACGCCGACTCAACAGTTCCGCCATCGCGCGACCACCGCTTTCAATCTCGGCATGTCAATTCCGGTTTACTTCAAAACTCTCAAATCAAAGCCGCGATATTGAACTTCCCTAACCAACCGCCTATGCCAATGTTTCCATAGGCTTACCGTTTCCCATAGCGCCAAATTTCAATTCTGGAATTGCAAGTCCAGTAAAATCAGAGGTTTGCACTTGACCAAGCGTAGGGGGTCATGGTTACGATAAAGGTGCAGAGGTCTAACCTGATCATGAAAAAACTACACTGTCTGACCTTAATCATGGCGCTCGCCGCTCCGTATGCGGCCGCGCAGACTATCACGGGCGCGTTCACCGGAACGCTCGCCGATCCTTCGGGCGCGGTCATCCCCAACGCCAAAGTTACCGCAACCAACACCGGCACCAACGTCGCGTACAACGCGCAGTCCAACGACGCCGGCGTATACAACCTCCTGTTCCTCCCCATCGGCAGCTACAACCTCGCCGCCGAGGTGAAGGGCTTCAAGAAAGGAACGGCCGGACCGTTCTCCCTCCAAGTCAACCAGGTCGCCCGCGTCGATTTCAAACTCGAAATCGGCGACACGTCGCAAACCGTCGAAGTCACCACCGCCGCTCCGGTTCTCCAGACCGAGACCACGCAGACGGGCGAATCGCTCGGCACCAAGCAACTGACCGAGATCCCGCTCAAGGGCCGCAACTTTGTGTCGCTAACGTTACTTGTCCCCGGCGCGGTTTCGCCAAACCCCAGCGGCATGAACGGCCGTTTCGGCGCTCGTCCCTACGTCAATGGCAACCGCGAGCAGACCAATAACTTCATGCTCGACGGCGTCGATGTCAACGACTCCATCGACAACCGCGTCGGCTACTCGCCCAACGTGGACGCCCTTGAAGAAGTCAAGGTACTCACCGGCAACGCCGCGGCCGATTACGGCAACTCCGGCGGCGCAACGGTCATGATGTCGCTCAAGAGCGGCACCAACCAGTTCCACGGGAACCTTTTCGAGTTCCTCCAGAACAACAAGCTGAATGCCAACGGCTTCTTCCGCAACCGCAACGTGTCGACGGCAACCCGCACCGGTTTCAAGCGCAATATTTTCGGTGGCACGCTGGGCGGCCCGATTCAGAAGAACAAGCTATTCTTCTTCATCGACTACGAAGGCACCACACAACGCGCCGACGGCCCGGCTGCCGCCAGCGTCGCCCCGCAAGCGTGGCGCAACGGCGATCTCAGCCAGTTCCCGAACCCGCAGATTACCGACCCGACCAACGGCCAGCCATTCCCGAACAAGCAGATTCCTGGCGCCCGCTTCAACCCGGTCGCTCGTTTCCTCTTCTCGAATCCGTCGCTCTATCCACTACCCAACCAAGCCGGCGTCGGCCCGCTCGGCGTAAGCGGCAATTACGCTTCTTCGACGGCCAGCAAGCTCAACAATCACCAGGCCGATGCGAAGGTCGACTATCGTCCGAGCGATAAGGATGCGTTGATGGCTCGCTGGTCCATCGGCCGTTATGAATCGGTCGGCGCGCGGGCCGCTCTGCCCGTCAACATGACGAGCGGCCAGGAAGGCCCGACTCAATCGTGGGTCGCCAACTGGAATCGCACGTTGTCTCCCGCGATCGTTAACGAGGCTCGGTTCTCGTACTCGCAAATTAAGATCAACGACGTAACGCTCGATTGGTCCGGCCAACTGGGCGCCGATGGCAATCAGAAATTCGGCATCCCTGGGGGCCAGCCTATTCCTGGTCTCAGCGCTGTCGGAATCGGCGGCGGTCTCACCGGAATCGGTGCGGCGGCTACTCTGTCCAACACGACCGACACCAAGTACATCATCTATGACAACCTCACCTGGCAGAAGGGCAAACACCTTCTCAAAATGGGCACACAGTTGATGAAGTACAACCAGGACCGCTACTACGCCGGCAACAACGGCGCGCTCGGGTTGTTCCGCTACACGGGCACCTACACCACTCTCGACTTCGGCGATTTCATGATCGACGCGCTCAACAGCAAAGGCCGCGGCGCAGTCGCCGCACCCTGGGGCCATCGCTTCTGGCGCTCGGCGCTGTTCTTCCAGGACGACTTCAAGGTTTCCCGTGAGTTCACGCTCAACATCGGGATGCGTTGGGAGTATATGCAACCGGTCTACGAGAAGGATAACCGCCAGATCAACGTCGATACGTTCGCGGGCACACTTGTTCGTACCGACGGTCCGCTCGGACGCGCGACCTACAATCCGTATAGGAGGCAGTTCATGCCCCGAATCGGCTTTGCCTGGACGCCGAACCAATTCAACAACAAGCTCGTCGTTCGCGGCGGCTACGCCTATCAGAGCTTCATGGAAGGCACGGGCGCAAACCTCCGCCTTCCTCTCAACGCTCCTTTCTTTGTCGAAACCGACTTCGCCTACGATCCTCGCACGCCGGGATCGATCCGCACCGGTTTCTCCGACGTCGTGACCCAGAACATCACCCTGGACATGCAACGCCCGGCGTCGGCCGGCGTCACGCCGCAACTCCAGGGCCGCGCCTGGGATTTGAACCTCCGTCCGCAAACAACCAGCCAGATCAACTTCACCACCGAGTATCAGTTCGACAACTCGACTTCGGTTCAAGCTGGCTACGTTGGTCAGAAGGGCACTCACCTGGTCGCTCCCGTCGAGGCCAATCAGCCGGTCGCG
>Ga0194132_10012604_pt1 | contig 10485 bp, 6 predicted proteins | sample TA2KigOf80mmetaG_FD_148612 | JGI IMG/M metagenome (GOLD analysis project Ga0194132, IMG submission 148612) | Freshwater microbial communities from Lake Tanganyika, Tanzania - TA2015054 Kigoma Offshore 80m | ecosystem: Environmental > Aquatic > Freshwater > Lake | place: Tanzania: Lake Tanganyika... | reverse complement strand
CGATACGGTCAGCCAAAGCATCGTTGGCTATGCTCCCTCCGGACTTACTTATGACATTGGCATGTCCTTCGACCATCGCACGGGTTCGATCACGAGCACACCCTTCGATCAATACGGAGCCAATGTCGGATTCACCCGCCTCACGCAGCCGTTGCTGCGGGACTTCTGGATCGATTCACAACGTCATGCGATCCAGATTGCGCGGCTCAACCGAGGGATTTCAGATCTCGAGTTCGAGCGTCAGGTGAGCGTTGTTCTCAATAACGTTCAGCGGTTCTACTACGACCTTATCGCGGCCGAGGAGAATATGAAATCAGCCTACTCGGCGTACGGGGCGGCTCGTCAGCTGGCTGAAGATACGCGTCGCGAGGTGGAGATCGGCAGCAAAGCTCCGTTGGCTGACAAGGAAGCAGAATCCACCGCTCAACTGCGGCTGGCGGACTACTACTCTGCCATGCATCGTCGCAACACGGCGGAGAATCAGCTCAAAGCTCTTACCGGCCGGAAGTTCCGGGATCAATATGATGCGCGTCTTGTTCCGGATGAAAAGCTGTTCAGGATCGAGCGTCGCCCGGTGGATCTGCAAGAGAGCTGGAAGTCGGGTCTGGAACGTCGCCCCGACTACCGCGCTTACTTCCTTCGCACGGATCAGGAGCGGATCAACGTGCGCTTCGCTCGCAACCAGATCTATCCCAACCTGGATGTGGAGGGAGGATACTCCCGGGGAGGGGTGGACACCACGGTCACGGGTATCAATCAGGGGTCCTTGGGAGGGGCGTTCCACGATATCCGCAGGAACTCCCAGCCCAGTCATGGTTACGGGGTCACGCTTTCGACTCCTTTGACATTGCGACGTGAGAGATATGCGCTCAAGCGAGCGAAGTCTCAGCAGGAACAGGCACTGCTCGAGCTTGAATCCGTTGAACAAAGCATCCTGGTCGAGATCGATACAACCATCAGCCTGATCCGCTCGAGCAACATGCGAATCCAGGCAACCCGGGCCGCTCGGGAAGCCGCAGAACAATCCGTGGATGCCGAGACCAAGCGGTTGGCCAGGGGTGTGAGCACTCCCACGCAAGTCCTGCAGCTGCAGGACCGCCTCATTCGCGCACAATCCGACGAAGTCAATGCCCTGCTGGACTACAACAAAGCATTGAGCGACCTCGATCTTCAGGATGGGAGCATCCTTGAGCGGAACAAGGTTCAGATCCAGCCCCTGCGGTGATCCTGGATGAACCGTTGCTCCATTGCATCGATGCAGCGACTCCGGGCGTAGCTGTCCCGAATAATATGAATAAATAACTCGTTCACAACGGCTTAGAGTGTTTTGAATCCACACGAACACCTGAGCCTGCCGTTGTTTGCCGGTCGCCGATCTGCTGAGACACCCACCCGCAGGAGCGGATGAGCTCATCTTAGGGAATTGCGGCTTGACCTGTTACTTTCGGCTACCTATCTTTCGCGACGCGATAGGAAAAGAATGCTGGCTGGACCAGCCGTTGAAGTCGGAGAGAAATCTGCCGACTTTTTTGTTCCCTAAATGGGGACCACGAACGTGTTATGAATGCCGACTTGCTGACCGTGCTTGATTTTTGGGAGCGGGAGAAGGGAATCAACCGCGAAACCTTGCTGGGTGCTGTACAGGAGTCCTTGCTGGCCGCGGCGAAGAAGGCTGTGGGGCCCGCCCGCGAACTGAGTGTTCAAATCGATCCTAAGAGTGGTGATATCAAGGCGTTTGCGAAATTAATCGTCTCGGATCGAGTGCTGTCAAAGCACGACCAGATTTCGGTCTTCGACGCCCGCCGCACCAAGCCTGATGCGAACATAGGCGAGGAGCTTCTCATTGAGGTCACTCCGCAGGGCTTCGGCCGGATTGCCTCCCAGTATGCGAAGCAATCCCTCATGCAGCAGATCCGGAAGGCCGAGAAGCAACTCATCTTTAACGAATTCAAGGACCGGGTTGGGGAGATCGTCAGTGGCATCGTGCGCAGGTTCGAAAGATCTGACGTAACCGTTGACCTGGGAAAATATGAAGCGCTCCTCCCAAACCGGGAACGCGTGCCCACGGAAGAGTACCAGATCGGAGAGCGTATCAGGTGCTATGTAAAGGCTGTGGACAACGGGGCTCATGGGCCCGACATCATTCTCTCACGGGCGGACCACAACTTCGTCCTGAAGCTTTTTCAAGTGGAGGTTTCCGAGATCCATGACGGCACAATCGAAGTGAAAGGCATCGCTCGGGAGCCAGGATTCCGAACCAAGATCGCGGTCTGGACCCGGGACGAGAAGGTGGATCCCGTAGGGGCCTGCGTCGGGTTGCGGGGGCAACGGGTCAAGAACATCGTCCGGGAGCTGAACAACGAAAAGGTGGATATCATCCGCTGGGCTCCGAATATCCGCGACTATGTCACCAACGCCCTTTCGCCGGCCAAGCTGAAGCATTTCGAGATTGATGAGACGCGACGACGCGTGAAGGTCACTGTTGCAGCGGATCAGCTGTCTCAAGCGATTGGCAAGCGTGGGCAGAATGCTCGGCTGACGTCTCGATTGACCGGATGGCAGGTCGATATTGAGGCGGAGGAGATGGCTGTTGCGCCCGTGGATGAGAAGTTCAACACGCAATTCAGCGAAGCGGTGAAGAACCTTGCTTCGATTCCAGGCATCGCAGCTGAGCAAGCTGAAGCCTTGGTGCGCGCAGGGATGGCGACGAGTTTGGAAGATTTGGTACAGATGGATGAAGCGGATCTGGCGGAGTTGCCGCAGATCGGATCTGCCGCAGCCTCGGTGCTGGAAGCCGCGCGTTTGGAAGTAGCACGGCGAACGTTGGAAGTCGGATGAAAGCCCGCGCTTTGGATGAACATGACCTTGGATTTTCCAAGTTAGTCATCCGCCAAGCATGAAGACCTTGGTGACAGGGCGCGGCGATTTTAAAAATTATGCCCGTACGCATATACGACCTGGCAAAGAAACTTGGCCTCGAGAGCAAGGAAGTGCTCCACAAAGCCAAGGAGCTGGGCATTGCGACCGCCAAGGTTGCCTCGAGTTCCCTGGACAAGATCACCGCCGAGTATCTTGAAGAACAGCTGACCCTCACCCGACCCAAGCCCGTTGCTGTCACATCGGAGCCCGCCGAGCCTGCCCGGGACGTTGCTCCCCCTGAAACCAGGCTTGCCCCGGAGCCAGAACCTGTCATTGAGCTGATACGGCACCCAGAGCTGGAAACCCCCTCTGAGCCTGCAGTTGTCGCAGCACGAACGGCCAACATCACCGAGGTATCCCCGGAGCGTCCTCCCGTCGTCGTTGCTCCCGAACCTCCGATCACGCCTGCAAGCCTGGAGGCCCAAGAGCCCAAGGTTGATGTCGCGAACCCCGCTTCTCCTTCCAGCCCAACGCCACCTCTGGCGGCGGTCCCCCCAACCCCACCCGCTCCGGCTGAGCCCAAAATCGGGGATCGAGTGGGTTTCATCAAATTGCCAACGGGCGGTCGTGGCGGCAGCCGGGATCGTGGACAATCCCCTCCTTCTCCTCCTCAAAGAGTGGCAGGCCAGAGTGGTGGCCCCCGACAACCAATCCTCGACCGCGGGCGGGGCGGATCTGGTGGGACTCAACAGTTTTCCCGGGGTGGGAACTTTCAGGGACCCCAGGCGAACCGAGGCTCCTATCCCGGAGGCGGTCGTTCTCCTGGCTTTGGGCAGGGACGGGGGCCCGGCGCTCCATCGGCTGCTGCTCCAGCCCAGGCCCAACCGTCGGCTCCGCTCGACGGGCCCACCATCTCCATCAAGCCTCCCATCATCGTCCGCGAACTCGCCGAGAAGATGGGAATCAAGCCTTTCCGTCTGATTGCCGACCTCATCGATCTGAAGGTGATGGCGACCGTCAACCAGGCCGTGCCCGAGGAAACTGCCGTCAAGGTCTGTGCCAAACACGGCTTCCGTTTCGAAGTCGAGAAACGCAAGACGGGCACGGGTGTGACAGCTCCCAAGCAGGAGGTGAAACTTGACCAGGACGATCAGGACACCGACCTCAAACCCCGAGCGCCGGTGGTCACGATCATGGGCCATGTCGATCACGGGAAAACAACTCTGCTCGACACCATCCGGAAGGCCAATGTCGCTGCCGGTGAGTCCGGGGGCATCACTCAGCACATCGGTGCCTACACCATCGCCGTATCCCATCCGGAGCGGCCGACGGAGATGGCCCAGATTACGTTCCTCGACACTCCAGGTCATGCCGCATTCAGCGCCATGCGGGCGCGCGGCGCAAATGTTACCGATATCGTGATCCTGGTGGTGGCTGCCAATGACGGTGTCATGCCACAGACACTTGAGGCTCTCAGCCATGCCCAGGCAGCCAAGGTCCCCATCCTGGTCGCGGTCAACAAGGCCGACCATCCAAACGCGAATCCGATGAAGGTTCGCCAGCAACTCCAGGAGAAGGGGTTAGTGCCCGACGAGTGGGGTGGCACTACTCTGTTTGTCGATGTGTCCGGGCTTACCGGGCAAGGGGTTCAAAAGTTGCTCGAGATGGTTCTGTTCCAGGCCGACCTGCTTGAACTGAAGGCAAACCCGGATCGTTTGGCCAAGGGCAACGTGATCGAATCTGGTTTGGAGCAGGGTGGGCCTACGGCCACTGTGCTCGTTCGGAAGGGTACCTTGCGAGTGGGCGACGCCGTGATTTGCGGTCAGTTCTGGGGCAGGGTTCGCGCCCTCATCAATGAGGAAGGCAAGCGTCTCAAGGAGGCCGGTCCTTCCGTGGCTGTTCGAGTCCTCGGGCTGAGCGGAGTTCCTGAAGCAGGTCTCGAATTCAGCGCCATCGAGAACGAGAAAGCCGCTCGCACCCTCGCAGAACAACGCGCCGAGGAAGCCCGTGTCGCCGCTCAATCTGAACCGACCGCCAAGGCCACACTCGAGGATCTTTTCGGCCGCATAGAGTCTGCTCAGGCCAAGGTGCTCAAGATTGTCATCAAGGGCGATACACAAGGCTCCGTCGAAGCCATCGTAGAGGCGCTCCGCAAGATCGAGTCTGATCGGGTCAGCCTTGAGATTATCCATTTTGCAGTCGGCACGATCACCAGCAGCGATGTCACGCTGGCCTCGGCATCAAAGGGCATCATCCTCGGCTTCCATACCCGCATCGATGGAGGCGTGTCAGATATCGCCAAGCACGAGGGGGTCCAGATCAAGCTCTACTCCATCATCTACGAGTTGATTGATGAGGTGAAGAAAGCCATGGCGGGTCTGTTGCCCCCCATCATCAAGGAAACGGTTATCGGCGCAGCCGAGATCCGAAAGATTTTCGCGCTGTCCAAGGGCGGGAATGTCGCAGGGTGCATGGTCACTTCCGGACGTGTGGTTCGAGGCAAACTCCGAGTCATGCGTCGCAAGAACCGCATCTACGAAGGCGTATCGCTCTCCTTGCGACGCTTCCAGGATGAGGTCAACGAAGTGCGCGCGGGCATGGAGTGCGGCATCCGCCTGGATGGGTTTAACGAGTTCCAATCCGGGGATGTTGTGGAGTGCTACACCGTCGAGAAACTCGCCCCCGAACTCTAACACGATCCATCCTGTGCCCTCTCATCGGCAAGAGCGCGTTCGCGAACTTCTGAGACGCGAGATCGGTGAAGCCATCCGACGCGAGATACCTGTTCACAAGGCCGGGCTGATCACGGTCAACCAGGTTCTTCCCGCTGCAGACCTCCGGCAGGCTCGTGTGCTGCTCGGTGTCTTTGGGTCCACCGAGCAGCAAAAGACCGCGCTGCAAATGCTCGAAGCCTCCAAGATGCGAATCCAGGACATCGTGGCAAAATCGGTGATCCTCAAATACACGCCACGACTCAAGTTCGAACTCGATGACACCGTCGAGAAAGCCAACTCGGTTCTGCGTATCATCGACGAGCTCGAAAAGCAGCCGCCTCCACAGCCCGAATGAAGCCGCCGGTGATCGATCGCATTCTGGGGGAGATCCAGCGATGGAAGTCCTTTTGTGTTGTCGGGCACATCCGGCCTGATGGGGACTGCATTGGCTCTCAATTAGGGTTGTACCTGGCCTTGTCAGCACTCGGCCGCAAAGTCACTTGCTGGAATCAGGACCCCGTTCCCGCCAAACTCAAATTCCTCGATCCCGAGCGGGAGGTCATCGCACCCCAGGCAGACCAGGAGTTCGACTGCGTGATTGCCTTGGACTGCGCTTCACTTGAGCGGATGGGCCGGACTGCATCGCATATCCAACGTCGTCAAGTCCTCATCAACATCGATCACCACGAAAGCAACACACGGTATGGGGATATCAACTGGGTATCAGCGCGAGAAGCCTCGACGGGAGAGCTTATCTACCAGCTGATGCAACAGGCGAAATGGGACATCTCCCCGCGCATCGCCGATTGCTTGTTCACCGCCGTCTCCACGGACACCGGATCCTTCCAGTATGCTTCCACGAGCCCTGCGACTTTCGAAGCTGCAGGCCGGCTCGTGGAACGAGGCGCTGATCTGGCGAAAGTCTGCCATGAGGTTTATCAGTCCTATCCGCTGTCCCGCATGAAGCTCTTGCGGCGTGTTTATAACAAGTTCCGGCTGACTCATGACGACCGGACTGCCTATTTTTGGATCAAGCAGGCTGACTATTCCCGGACCGGAGCGAAGCCTGCCGATTCCGAGGGTCTCATCGACCACATCCGGGCGATCGACGAGGTCGTTGTGGCATGTGTGTTTGAGGAGATGGAGCCGGAGCTGACACGGTTGAGCCTCCGTTCAAAGAGCCCACGCGTGGATGTGAACTCCGTCGCAGGTCAGTGCGGAGGGGGAGGACACAAGGCGGCGGCCGGAGCTCGAATCGCAGGCAAGCCTGCGGTCGTCCAACGTCGAGTCCTTGCAGCTATCCGGAAAGCGCTGTTCGCAGCCGCCAAAGACTAGGATGAAGACGTTTACTTCGACGGACGGGGCTCTCCTCGTGGACAAGCCCGCCGGCCCGACTTCACATGATATCGTGGATGCCGTGCGGAAGATCTTTGGAATTCAGAAGGCTGGGCACTGCGGCACACTGGATCCACAGGCAACAGGCTTGCTGATCATTGTGCTGGGGCAGGCGACAAAGCTGTCAGAGCGATTGATGGCGGACGACAAGGTTTACTCAGGAACGATCTCCCTGGGCACCACGACGAACAGCTACGATGCCGACGGCGAAGTGGTCAGTTCTCTTCCCGTTCCGCCCCTGACCATCGAGCTTCTGGATGAAGCCGCGAGCTCCTTCGTGGGTGATCTCTTGCAACAACCACCCATGGTCTCCGCCGTGAAGAAGGATGGCGTACCGCTTTACAAGCTGGCTCGCAAAGGTGTCGAAGTGGAGCGGAAGCCTCGCTTGGTGAGCATCTACCGATTCAGGTTCACAAGCTATGAAGAGCCTTATGGCGTGTTTCGTGTCGCCTGCACAAAAGGGACCTATGTCCGGAGCCTGGCCCACGAGTTGGGCCAAAAAATTGGCTGCGGCGCACACTTGGCCACTTTGCGGCGACACGTTTCGGGCCGGTTTGATGTCGACGCGGCCATCCCGTTTGAAGACTTGGTGCAGCTATCTCGGGAGGCAATGACGGCGCGTGTCATTCCCATGTTGGAGCTTTTGCGCGGGTGACCTGGTTTCCAGAAAATCGAGGTAGAGCGGATGCGATCGCGCTCTCATGTCTCCTCACGCAACGGCCTCGGATCAGTCATTTCGATTGGCACGTGTCTTGGGGCCGCTGGACAAACTGGCCATCACCCGAACCAAACCCAGCCAGATGACCGCTGCTTGTCGGACGACCTGACGAACCCAAGGCACCCCGGCCTTGGATGATCTCGCGGAACATCTCAACCCGCTCCCGGCTGGTTAGGGCGCATGGCAACACCCCAAGCCATACTCACCAAGAACCCGCAGCGGCTCATTGAGGAGTGCCGATTGGCAGGCTCAGCACGCACATCCCATCGAACGGGGGCGGGAGATGTCCGTAGATCGTGAACAGTTCGGTGGGCTTCGCTCCCGGACTTCAATGGATTGTCAGGAAGGCTGTCATCACCTCACAGCCTGGCCAGCGCAGTCTGCCATGGTCCGGATCACGGATCCGAAGGGAAAGTCCATCCCTGGACTGCATCACGCCTCAGCCAGGGCCGATGAAACCGGCACTCTCTGTCACTCTCACCAGATGCCCGAAGACATCGGTCGCGCTCAGAGGCGCCAAAGGAGACTCACCCTTTTCAGGCAGGCACAGGATGGGAAAATCAAGGGGATCTTCGGGACGTGCTCCATGGGTGCCTCTGACCAGTCGGGCATCAAGCGGTATCAAATCCATTAACATTCGAAAGCCCAGCTTCTTCCGGAGCAATTTCATGGCGATCCGAAGTTTCGGCAGGGGAATGTCGGGATTGATGAACAATTCCGCGGGGTCGTAGCCGGGCTTGCGATGAATATCGACACACCGCGCGAAATCAGGAGCTCGTGCGTCGTCCAACCAGTAATAGTAGGTGAACCAACTCCCCTTGGCGGCGAAAACCAGGAAGTCACCGGACCGATCATGATGCAGGCCCTGCTCGATCTGGGCGCTGCGATCCAGCACCCGTCCCACGCCGGTGGTTTGTTCAAGTAGTGCATGCACCTTCGATCGCAATCCCGGGTCCTGGACATAAACGTGAGCAGCCTGGTGATCCGCGACCGCAAACGCCTTGCTTGCGCCAGCATCCAACAACTCCAACCCCAGCTCCTCTTTCACCGTCAGCCAACCCTGTTCACGAAACGCTCTATTGAGGTGAACAGGCTGGTTCGCATCGACCAGCCCATATTCCGAAAGCAAAACCACCTGCACACCTCGCTTCGAAAAGAAATCAAGGAGATCGCCCACGATCGCATCGATCTCCCTGAGGTCCTGGGCGGTATCGGGATGGCTGGGGCCCAATCGTTGCAGGTTGTAGTCGAGGTGAGGCAGATACAGCAGGCTCAGGGAAGGGGAATGCCTCGTATCGATCCATTTCGCGGATTCGGCAATCCATCTTGTGGCGCAGTCCCTTCCTCCTGCCGGTGACGCTTTTCCGGCAGCGGGGCCCCAAAAGCCCGGGAAGGGAAACTCGCCCAGGTCCGCCTTGATCGCCGGCCGGATGGAGTAGGGCCAGGAGTAAATGTCGAAAACCTTTCTCCCATCCGCCGGATACATGGGTCTGGGTGTGATGGAATAGTCGGCGGTGGAGAACATGTTGTACCACCAGAACAGTTTCGCGCAGGTGAAGCCCGGGTTCCTGGCTTTGAGCACCTCCCACAACCTCGGTCCCTGGATCAATCGGTTGGATTGCTTCCAGAACTGAACCTCGGCCAGCTGCCGGTCATACCAGCCGTTGGCAACAGCACCGTGGCCACCGGGTGGGAGCCCGGTGAGGTAGGTGCTCTGGGCCGTGCATGTCACAGCCGGCAGCGCCGGATCAATGCGAAGACGGCGGTTTGCATGAACATGCGCCGTGATGCGGGGCGTGTGCGGCCCCAGGCATCGATCCGTGAGCCCGACAACGTTGAGAACGGCCGTTCGCATTTGGCTCATGGCTTGGAGATGCCCCGCCTCGGCCTGCTTTTCAAATCGCGAACAGGTCTTCGACTTCGTGTCTCCAGCTCATCAATGCAGAGAGCGACCTTCGCTTCGTCCATCTCATGAACTTCGAATCCCTGGCCAATCCCCCTCAACAACGTGACCGTCAGTTGCCCTCCAAGATGTTCCCGAAACTCCTCCAGTCCTTGAAGCACCCTTCGGGATCCCGCCTGGTCGGTGAGTTTAAGTTCCTCCGCAAAGAGGTCGAATCCCAGCTTCTCCAACAAACCCAGCGCCCGATCGCAGCTCACGGCGTCAATGAACCCCATTCGTTTGGAATACAGGGCGTCAAGTGCGATGCCGATGGCCACGGCTTCTCCATGCCGCAGCCTGTAATCGGAGAGCTGTTCGAGCTTGTGAGCCGCCCAATGTCCAAAGTCGAGAGGTCGGGCTGAGCCAAACTCGAACGGGTCGCCGGATGTCGCGATGTGATGCACATGCAGCTCAGCACAGCGATGGATGAGACGTTCCATGGGGCCGGGTGAGAACCGCCGCAGTGCGGATGACTGAGCTTCCAACCATTCGAAAAACTCCCAATCCCGGATCAAAGCCACTTTGACCGCCTCGGAATAACCCGCTCGTTTGTCACGTGCAGGCAGGGATTTAAGGAGTGACAGGTCGTTGATGACCGCGAATGGAGGCGCGAAGGTGCCTATAAAATTCTTTTTGCCGAAGGCGTTAATACCGTTTTTGACTCCGACTCCCGAGTCGTTCTGACTGAGCGTGGTGCTCGGTATCCGAACTTGACGCACACCTCGATGAGCGGTGGACGCCGCCAGCCCGGCCATGTCCAGCAACGCGCCTCCGCCGACGGCGAGAATGTAGGAATGGCGGTCGATATGGAATCGATCCACCAGCGATTGGATCTCGGAAACGTGGAAGTAGGAGTT
>Ga0194132_10012601_pt1 | contig 10490 bp, 11 predicted proteins | sample TA2KigOf80mmetaG_FD_148612 | JGI IMG/M metagenome (GOLD analysis project Ga0194132, IMG submission 148612) | Freshwater microbial communities from Lake Tanganyika, Tanzania - TA2015054 Kigoma Offshore 80m | ecosystem: Environmental > Aquatic > Freshwater > Lake | place: Tanzania: Lake... | reverse complement strand
CGACGCATATAGCGGCGTCAGAATGTCGTCACGCGCGCAACAGACGAGTGTCGGAGTGGTGATGCGGCGCAGATCGGCCCGTCGGTCGTAGGATACGACCATGTCCATGCGGGACTGCAGGATGTCCGCGGACGGCAGGTCTTTCTCCGCCGATACGGCACTCGCCGCCAGGGCGGCGGCATTGTCGCGAACGTATTGCGGCGGAAAAAGCAGGATCGCCGCCATCCGCGCGTAGGCGACAGGGCCGCCGGCGCGCAGCAGATCGCCGCGGATGCCAAAGACCAGGCGCAGATGGTCGTCCGGCCCGGCCCAGGAATCGGCCAGTACCATGGCGCCGAGGCGGCGCGGATAGGACAGCGCCATGACCTGGCCGATGGCGCCGCCGGTCGAATGACCGATCAGCAGGCAGCGATCGATGTTGAGCGCGTCAAGGACGGCGATAGCGTCCTCTGTCATCAGCTCGACGCTGTAGCGGCCGTTCCAGCGCGTGCTGCGGCCGGTGCCGCGATGGTCCCAACGCACCACCCTGTACCCGGCAGCGATGTATGCTGCCATTTGCGGTGTCCAGTAGACGGCGGTGCCGCCGAGGCCGGTGGCGAACAGCACCACCGGTCCCTTGCCTTCGTCCTCTACCCACAACTCGATGTCGCCCGAGCGGATTTTCGGCATGGCGGTGCTCACACCTTGAGGGGGTGGAAGTCATATGGTCCGGGACCCTGGACGAGCGTGAAGGCAGCCACCGCCGAGCCGACATTACGAATGCGGTGCAGCCGTCGTGCCTGTACGTTGGCCATGCTTCCCGGCGCCAGTTCCGTGACGCTGTCGGGCTCGCGCGTTTCGACCAGCATGCGACCCTCCCGGCAGATGTACCAGTCATTCACGACCGAGTGCATGTGCCAGGGAATTTCGGCACCCGGTGCGAGGCGATAGGCAACCAGTCGCATTTCACCATGCGCCAGGACGGTACTGTCGATGCCGGGTCCCCGTGGGCGCGTCTCCGCCGGCTGTTCCGGTTCCGTCATCCTGCACTCCTCGCGTCTTCCCGCCCTGGAGGAGTCAAGCCCCTCCGGTCGCGGAATGCAAGCGCGAGCGCGAGGATGTCAGCGCATCAGGGGCACCATCGACAGGTTGGGTTCCGTCGCGGGTATCGGCGCCTCGTCCAGGCCGAGTTCCCGGCGGACGATGTTCGTGCCCCGAACCAGGGCGACCATCTTGTAGAAGGCGTGCATGCGGCTCATCGACTGCCGGCCGAAGCCGCAGTCGGAGGTCAGGATCAGCCGCTCCGGCTCGATGGTCTTGAGACACAGCCTGATCAGTGCCGCGACCTCCTCCGGTCGCTCCACCTGCAATGTGCGGTGGCTGATGACGCCGATGGCAATCTTCTTGTCCTTGCCGATGGCCTTGCCGATCAGCGGGATGTCCCGTCCGCCGTTGGTCGCTACCTCGAAAGTGAGCACGTCGCAGTCGAGCTGGTCGAGCCAGGGCAGTGCCTTCTCGTAGGACACGTCGGCGGCGTACATCTTCTGCGCACCGGGGCTGCCCCAGCAGGTATGGCACCACACCTCGGTCTTGGCACGCAGGCCCTTCACCTCACGGTTGAAGGCGGCAACGTACTGGGCCGGGGTGATCGCCGGATTCTCGACGTGGATGTTCTGGTGGATGCCGGGCTCTTCGACCTGCACGATCGGCGCGCCGGCATCGGCCAGTGCGTGATATTCCCGATTGAATGCTTCCGACAGCGCGCCTAGAAATTCGACGCGGTCACGGTAGAACCCGCTGTCGATCATGTGCACTAGGACCTGTGCCGACGCCGTGCCGATCTTGACCGGCCGGTCGGTCATCGGCGCGATCGCCTTCCAGGCGCGGTCGAGCTGCAGCGACGTTTCGCCGATGGCCCGCTCCGCCCTGGGCGTTTGCCGGGTCTCGATGACCTCCCAGATGAAGTCTCCGGGTCCGCGGTCGCGCATGGCCGCGGCCGGCTGCACTTGTACGCGTGGCGCGCCGACGCCGCCGATGCGTTCATAGACGTAGCTGACCCAGGCGCGGCCGGCGACGTCGTCGTCGAGGCGGGTGTCGCCGTCGACCATGATGTCGATGCCGGCGCGGTGCTGCGCGGCGACGTGGCAGGCCAGGCAGTCGAAATGCTGCTCGCGATAGGCGCGCTGGGAGAACCCGGTCGACAGCGGAGCGCCGCGGAGATTTTCCGTGTACCAGGACGGACGCGGCAGGGCGCCGGTCGTCGTCGTCAGCAGGGCCTTGTCCTTCGTTGCCGTGAATATTTTTCTTCTCCCTTTTTCAGCTCTTTCGCGCGGACGTCGACGCGAGCCATCGCAGCCTAGCGCCCGTTCGCGCGGGCGTCGACGGGGCGCCTGGGCCACGCTCAGCCCACTGCCCACCCGCTGAACGGCCGGGATTCCCAGGCCGCATTTAGCGCGCCAGCGGCACCATCGACAGGTTCGGATCGGTCGCCGGGATTAGCACCTCCTCCAGTCCCAGTTCGCGGCGCACGATGTTGGCGCCGCGCACCAGCGAGACCATCTTGTAGAAGGCGTGCATACGGCTCATCGACTGGCGGCCGAAGCCGCAGTCGGAGGTGAGGATCAGGCGCTCCGGCTCGATCACTTTGAGGCAGCGGCGAACGAGGCCCGCCACGTCCTCCGGCCGCTCGACCTGCATCGTGCGGTGGCTGATGACGCCGACGGCGACCTTCTTGTCCTTCGAGATCATCGAGCTTGTCCTTCGAGATCATCGAGCCGAACAGCTCGAGGTCGGCGCCGTCGTTCGACGCGGCCTCGACCGTCAGCACGTCGATGTCGAGCTAGTCGTACCAGGGCAGGGAGTCCCGGTAGGACAACTGGCCGTGCTCGACGCGCTGGGCGCCGGGGCTGCCCTAGCAGGTGTGGCACCACACTTCTGTCTTGGCGCGCAGGCCCTTCACCTCGCGGTTGAAGGCCTCGACATACTGCGCCGGCGTGATGGGCGCGTTCCTGTAGTGAATGGTCATGTGCACGGTCGGCTCGTCGATCTGCACGATCGGGCAGCCGGCATCGGCGAGGGCTTGGTACTCGCGGTTCATCGCGTCGGACAGGTCGTTCAACAGCTCGATCCGGTCGCGATAGTGCTCGTTGATGCACATGTACTCGACGAGCTGGGCGCTGACTGTGCCGAGCTTGACGGGACGGTCAGTCATTCCGGCGACGGCCTTCCATGCCCAGTCCAGCTGCAGCGAGGTATCGCCAATCCTGTCGACGACGTGCGGCGTCATGCGGGTTTCGATGACTTCCCACATGAAGTCGCCCGGACGCTTCTCGGCCGTATAGGGGCTGGCTGGATTTCCGTGCGGCGCGGGGCACCGATACCCGCGACGCGTTCATAGGCATAGGCCTGCCAGCTACGCCCGGCGACGTCGTCGTCGAGGCGCGCGTCGCCGTCGACCAGGATATCGATTCCCGACCTGTGCTGGGCCGCGACGTGGCAAGCGAGGCAGTCGAAATGCTGTTCGCGGTAGGCCCGTTGCAAAAAGCCGGTCGATAGAGGTTGCCCGCGCAGGTTTCTGGTGAACCACGAGGGGCGCGGCAGGGCTCCGGTGGTCGTCGTCAGCAGGGCCTTGCCTTGGTCGCCGTGAACATCGCGCTCTCTCTTGCCAAGTCTGCCGGATGGACGGACCGATCAGCCAAGATGCGCGGTGGATGCGATCTCGACGAGGAATTCGGGCTTCACGAGATCGGCGCGGATGCAATAGCGGGCCGGCGGGTCCTTAGGAAAATATTCCCGGTAGACCTCGTTCATCGCCGCATAGTCGGCGAGATCCTTAAGGAAGATCTGGTTGAAGGCGATGTCGGCCATGCTGCCGCCGGCGGCGATGATGACCGACTTGATCGACTCCAGCACGGCCCGCGTCTGGGCACGCGCGTCGGCCTCGCCGACGACCTTGCCGTTTGCGTCCATCGCCAGCGTGCCGGAGACGTAGACGACATTGCCGGCGCGTACGCCCGGCGAATAGGGCGCGAGCGGCGGCGGCGATCCTGGCGGGATGATCGGCTTGTGCGGCATCGGGTGTGTCCGTTCATGATTGCGGCGGGAAAAGGCGTGACGGGCCGACGCAGGCCGGGCCCGCCCTCGCTAGCGTCAGGCGGCAACCAGCAGCGGCTGGGTCGGCTGCACGATCATGCCCTGGTCGACGATGCGGCCGTCCTCGACGACGACCTCGTTGTCGAGGATGACGGTGCAGCCGAACAGCGGCGCGTCGACATGCGCCCTGGTCCTGTTCGTCCCGCCGCCCTGGTCGTTGGGCCCGGTCGAGAACAGGAAGCTGCCGGGCCAGGCGCGGCCGGTTCCGCCGATGCGTTCGATGGCCGGACCGTGCACGGCGATCTGGTCGAGCACGGCGTTGGGGTTGAGGCCCCAGCCGAGATGCGAGATGTGGAACGGCTCGTCGTCGCCGGGGTGCTGGCGGTGCGCGTTCATGAAGTCGCGCATCAGCTTGGCGTCGGTCTTGCCCTCGATGTTGACGATGACGCCCTTCTCGATGTCGAGCCGGCAGGTATCCTCGAAGTAGCGCACATAGGGCAGGATCCAGCAGTCGCCGGGCTGGTAGACGATGGTGCCCTCGGCGCTGCCGATGTTCGGCCAGGTCGAGAAATGGCCGGCGCCCCAGTGGTCGACGCGGCCCGATTCCTCGGCATAGCCGTACTGGCAGGAGGTGTTCATGTCGCCGAGCCTGCAGCGGAAATCGGTGCCGGCCCCAGAGATGACACGCATCTCGCGGGCCTCGTGCACCTTGTCGCGGGCGTAGGTCGCCGCTTCCTTCAGGCCCGGTGGCGACATCAGGCGGGCAAGGTCGTCGGGCGCGTCGTAGATCATCAGGAAGCGCGTGCCGGCCGCGGTGCCACGGGCCATCCATTCCGAACCGAGCGGGATATGGTGCGCGACGACGAGGTCGGCGGCCTCGATCGCGGCGATCGACCCCTTGGTGTCGAACACCCACTCGCCGCCGATATGCGTGGTCGAGAACTTGCGGTTGACCTTCATCTCGTAGATGCCGGCGCCGATTTCGGTGGCGGCCGCGAAGGCCGCCTCGACGTACTCACGCCGCGTCGAAAGGTCAGTCACCAGCACGATCGTTTCGTCGGGGCGCACGCGGCACAGCTCGAACTCCTTCCGGTAGAGGAAGGCGAGCTGCATGGTGTTGATTTCCTGCGGGCGAAGCATGGGAAACCTCCTACTTGTCAGGCGGTGGCGAGAAACTCGAGGACCAGCTTGTTGAACGCGTCGGGGTGGACGCGGGACGCGGCGTGTCCGCCGCCTTCGAGAAGCACGAGGCGTGCGCCCGGGATGGCCTTCGCCAGAGCCTCGGAGAAGTAGGCGGGCGTCTGGTTGTCGTCCTTCGCACACACGACGAGCGTCGGCGCCGCGATGCGGCCGAGCTCGGCGCGGCGATCGAAGGCCTGCACGGCCTCGATGCGGCTCACCTGTACCTCGGCAGCCGGCAACATGCGCATCTGCGCCACCTGCTGCTGCATCAGCTCGTCGTAGTGCTGCGCGATCCAGGCCGGCGGGTAGAGCATGATCGACGCCATGTCGGCGTAGAGCTCCGGGCCCAGCTTCTCGAGGATGGCACGACGAACGCGCCACACGAGCGTGCGATATGGATCGCCGTGGGTGGTCGAGGAGTAGAGCACCAGCTTGCCAAGGCGCCCGGGGTGATCAAGCGCCATGACCTGGCCGATATTGCCGCCGGTCGAATGCGTCACGAGATCGACCCGATCGAGCTTCAGCGCGTCGAGCAGAGCGACGAGGTCCCCGGCGAGCTGCTCGATCGATGCCACGTGCGCGTGCGTCGTGCGGCCGGTGCCGCGCTGGTCGTAGACCAGAACGCGGTGACGGGTGGTGAAGGCCGCCATCTGCTCGCGCCAGTAATTGGCGGTGCCGCCCATGCCGGCGACGAGGACCACCGGCGGACCGTCACCCGAGATTTCATGAAACTGGTCAATACCGGCGGCGTGAAGGACAGGCATGGACTACTCCGCGGCAGCGGGCATGAAGCGATCGGACAGCAGACGCTGCATGGCGGCAATGAGGCCATCGACCGTATACGGGATGAGGGCATCGAGGACCGGCGCGACCGAGGCTCCGTAGATATGTTCACGAATGGCCCGGTAGTTTAGGCCGCCGTGCCAGTGCCATACGAGCTCGAGTTCGAGCGCGCTTACGGCCGCCTGCTCGGGGATACGGATGCCGCTGGCGGCCCGAAGTTCCCGGCAGATGCGCTCGAGCAGGGGCCGTGTTACCTGCTGGAAATAGCGCTGGTTGGTGCCGTCGTCCTGGCGCGAGGCCGCAAGAAACAGGCGCATCCACTGGCGCCCATGGGTTGCCTCCGCATGGCGGCGTACGAAGTCGACAAGTCGCTCGGTGACCGGCACGGCGCGGTCTGCCAGCAGCTGCTGCCAGTCGCCACGCCCGTAGCGCAGCCACGCGACGTCGATGACCCGTTCGATCAATGCCTGCTTGCTGGCGAAGTAGCGGAACAGCAGCGGATGCGTGACGCCGAGACGGCGCGCCAGGCCGCGCATGTCGGCGTCGAAGCCGACCTCGGCGAAGTAGGCGATGGCCGCCTCGACGATTTCCTGTTCCCGGTCCCCGCCCGACAGCCGGCGCCGTCGCACCGGCGCGCCGATAATGACTCCCGGCGCCGTCGGCGCGGCGTTCGGTGGGGATATCGCCCTGCGCATCGCAGTCAAGAATCGCTCCTTGCCGTTCCCGGGATGTCAGGACAGCGTGTCGTAACCGTGGGCGAGGCCGTTCAGGGATGCCGGTATGTTGATCGGCTGGTTCGGCTGTCCGTAGATCACGAACGTCGCCGTGGTCCCTGCCTTCAGCTTGCGGACAAGGGCCGGATCGAGATCGATTTCGCTAACGCAGCCGCTGTCGAGACAGCGCGAGAAGGGCATCGTGCCGGCGTCGGCGCCGTCGATCCTCAGGGCCACGCCATTCGGCAACAGCACGCCCAGCGGCGCGATGATGTGCAGGACGTGCTCCTGCTTTACGACGACGACGGCGAAATAGAAATCCGGCTGGCTGTTCATCTTGAGCCGCTGGATCAGAATGCAGAGCCTCTGCTGCGTACCGGGGGCGGTGTCACAGCGGGCGTCCCAGTCGCCCGAGCGCTGCGGTTGCGTGGTCTGCGCGGCAGCGGGCACGGCGACCGCCATCACGGCAATCGCGAGGAGCGCTCGCAGGAATGCGATCGGTCCGGAAGTCGAGGTCACGGCAGTCCCATCAGTACAGGTTCTCGACGTACTCGCGCTCGGCGCGCTCATGGTTCGAGGCCTCGTCGACGCCATACTGGTCGGCGGAGATTTTGACCAGCGTCGGAAAGCTCTTGCGCTCGACATGGCGCGCCGGATTCCACAGATCGGCGCGGATCAGCGCCTTGCCGCAGTGGAAGAAGGCCTCGGCGATGTCGACCACGATGGCGGCCAGCGGCGGCTTGCCGTTGGCTGCCATGCGGGCGAGCAGGGCCGGGTCGGTCGTCAGCCGGGCCTTGCCGTTGACGCGCAGCATCTCGTTGATGCCGGGCACCATGAACAACATGCCGACCTGAGGGTTCGACACGATGTTCTGGTGCTTATCGACGCGCCGGTTGCCGGGCCGGTCGGGGATGGCGATGGTGCGGTCGTCGAGAATGGCGACGAAGCCGGGCGCATCGCCGCGCGGGCTGCAATCGGCGGGGCCGTCGCCGGCGCCCGAGGTGGCGACTAGAACCAGCGGCGACATTTCGATGAAGCGCCGGCTGTGCTGGTTCAGTGCCGGCAGTTGCTTGTGCTTGATGAAGCCCTTTGGCTCGCCGTAGTGCGCGCGCAACGCATCGACGTCGCCGATTTCGTAGCCGGGCATGGCGTCCTCCCTGTCGTCGCGCGGGCGGCTAGTACAGATTCTCGACGTAGTCGCGTTCGAGCATCGCCTTGTGCTTCTCGCGGTCAACGCCGAACTGGAATTCGGTGATTTCGGACAGCGAGGCGAAATCCGTGCGGGCGATGTGCTTTCGCGGATTCCAGAGATCCGCCCGGATGAGCGCCTTGCCGCAATGGAAGAAGGCCTCGGCAATGTCGACGACAATGGCCGCCAGCGGGGGCTTGCCGTTGGCGATCATGCGGGCGAGCAGCGCCGGTTCGGTCGTCACCCGCGCCTTGCCGTTGACGCGCAGGACCTCGTTGACGCCCGGGACTAGGAAGACGATGCCGACCTGCGGGTTGGCGACGATGTTCTGGTGCGAGTCGACGCGCTTGTTGCCGGGCCGGTCGGGTATGGCGATCGAGCGGTCGTCGAGAACCGTTACAAAACCCGCGCCGTCGCCGCGCGGGCTATTGTCCGCCGGCCCGCCGTCGGGCGCCGAAGTGGCGAGAAACAGGATCGGCGACAGCTCGATGAAGCGACGGCTGTACTTGTTCAGCGCCGGCAGCTCCTTGTGCGCCACGTATCCCTTTGGTTCGCCGAAATGCGCGCGCAGGGCGGCGAGATCGCCGAGGTCGTGTTCCGCCATGACAGCCTCAGGACGCGACGTTCATGGAGTAGGTCGGCTCGACGATCATGCCGGGATCGACGATGCGGCCCTCCTCGATCACCACCTCGTTGTCCAGCAGCACCGTGGTGCCGAACATCGGCAGGTCGATATGGGCCGAGGTGTTGTTGTCGCCCCCGGCCTGGGCATTCGGACCGGTGGAGAACAGGAAGCTGCCGGGCCATGCGCGGCCGGTGCACACCAGCTTGTCGATCTCGGGGCCATAGACGGCGATCTGGTCGAGCACCGCATTGGGGTGGATGCCCCAGCCGAGATGCGAGACGTGCCAGGGCGAGTCGTCGTCGGGCCCCCTGCGGTGGGCCTGGCAGAAGTCGCGGATCAGCTTGGCGTCGGTCTTGCCCTCGACATTGACGATAACGCCCTTCTCGATATCGAGGCGCACCGCGTCCTCGACATAGCGCACATAGGGCAGGATCCAGGCGTCGCCCGGCTGCAGGACAACCGTACCCTCGGCCGAGCCGATATTGGGCCAGGTCGAGACGTGGCCGACGCCCCACTGGTCGACATGGCCCGGCTCGTCCGCGTAGCCCCACTGCGTCACGGTACGCAGCTCGCCGAGGCCGCAGCGGAAATCGGTTCCGGCGCGCGACAGCACGCGCAGCTCCTTCGCCTTGGAGACTTTCTCGCGCGCGTAGGTCGAGGCCTCCTTGAGACCCGGCGGCGACTGCATGCGCGCCAGCACGTCGGGATGGTCGAGCACCATCAGGAAGCGCGTGCCGGCCGCGCGGCCGCGCGCCATCCACTCCGTGCCGAGCGTGATGTGATGGGCGATCACCATGTCGGCCGCCTCGATCGCCTCGACAGCGCCCTTGGTGTGCCAGACGTGCTCGCCGCCGATATGCGTCGTCGAAAAGGCGGCGTTGAGCTTCATCTCGTAGATGCCGCAGCCGATCTCCGCCGCCGCGGCGAAGGCCGCCTCGATATATTCGGGCGGCGTGGCGAGATTGCTGACGACGACGATGGTCTCGTCGGGCCTGACTTTGCAGAGTTCCAGTTCCTTCCGGTAGAGGAAGGCGAGGCTCATCGGATTGGTTTCGCGCGGGCGCAGCATGGCGTTCCTCCGACGCTAGTGACCGATTGGTAACTTATCGCGACCGTAGCGCCGACGTCAAGCAACTGTTAGTCGTGCCACACCGCCGCCAGATCCAGTTCATGCGAGCCGGAGGCCGCATCCAGGCGCCGTGTCATTTGTGACCGCGTTTGAAACCGTCGCCAGTCAGACGCCGGCCTGGATGGTCACGCCGCCGTCCACCAGCAGCTCGATGCCCGTGATGTAGCGCGCCTCGTCGGAGGCGAGGAACAGTGCCGCGTTGGCCGTGTCCCAGCCGTCGCCGAAGCGGCGCAGCGGGACGATGCGGGCGCGTTCGGCGAAGAAGGCATCGGGATCGTTGCCGGCCATCGACTGGAACACCGCACCCTCCACCAGCGGCGTGCGCATCAGGCCGGGCAGGATCGAGTTGCAGCGGATTCCGTCCGGACCGTACTGCGCCGCGATCGCCCGCGTCATCGCGTTGAGCGCGCCTTTGGTGGCGTTGTAGGAGATATAGGAGGCGCCGAGCCAGCGCTGGCTGGCGATGGAAGAGACGTTCAGGATCACGCCGCCGCGCTGGCGCTTCATGTGTAACAGGACATGGCGGCAGGTCAGCATGACGCTGGTCACGTTGACGTCGTGCCCTCGCGACCAAGCCTCGTCCGTAACCTCCTCGGGACCGCCGCCGACGACGATGCCGACATTATTGTGGAGGATGTCGATCCGCCCCCAGCGCCCGATGCAGTCTCCGACCATGCGCGCCACGTCGGCATCGCGCGTCACGTCGGCAGCGCAGGCAGCCGCCTTGCCGCCTTCGGCCCCGACGAGCGCGACGGTTTCCTCGGCGGCCGCGAGCCGATTGTCGACGACCAGCACGCT
>Ga0194132_10012600_pt1 | contig 10495 bp, 10 predicted proteins | sample TA2KigOf80mmetaG_FD_148612 | JGI IMG/M metagenome (GOLD analysis project Ga0194132, IMG submission 148612) | Freshwater microbial communities from Lake Tanganyika, Tanzania - TA2015054 Kigoma Offshore 80m | ecosystem: Environmental > Aquatic > Freshwater > Lake | place: Tanzania: Lake... | reverse complement strand
CTGCATGAGCGCCGCACCGACCGCGCCCGCGATGTGCGGGCGCCGCTCGGTCCAATCGAGGCACAGCCGGCAAAAGGCATGATCGTTCGAGCGGGGACGCGCAAGCTCGACGCCGAACCGGCCAAGAAAGCGGCCGCCTGCCGCCGTGAGCCGAGCCGCCTCGCCGTCGATCACGATGTACCGGCGGCCGGCCAGGCAATCGGTGAGATCGACACTCAAACGACCGGCAAGATGGTCGTAGCAAATTCGCGCGGCGTTCAACGCCTGCGCCTGCCGGGAGAGCGGACGGTAGCGCGGCCGTTTGGCGAGGGCGACGGCGGCGATGCCCTCGATCATGTGCACCACGGCGGGCGAGGCGAGCCGGAAATGGCGCTGCCGGCCGCTGCGGACCATCGAAAGCAGTCCGGCCTCGGTCAGCTTGGCGAGATGGCTGCTGGCGGTCTGCGGCGTGATCCGCGCGGCGGCGGCGAGGTCGCTTGCACTGAGGGCCTGGCCGTCGATCAACGCCGCCACCATCGTGGCCCGCGCGGGCTCTGCGACCAGTGCCGCAATCTCGGCGATGATGGGGCCGGTGATCATCGGCAGACTCTAACATCCACCCGGTTTGCCTCAAGAAGCCGGCCCCCGGGACCACTCGGCCTGCCAGCGCTCCGGCCGGCGATTGTGTATAGTCGGCCGCAAGGAGGCGATGCCATGGCGCCGCGTATTCGTGAGAACTACCGCGAGGCCGTTCCCGGCCGGGCCAATGTCGAGGACACGGCCGAGCGCGCCGCCTACTACGACGAGCTGGACAAGCTCGAAGCCGGTGCGCTGTGGACGGTCGCCAACAAGATCGAGCCTTGGCAGCCCACCTCGGCTTCGGTGCCGGTGCTGTGGCGCTACCGAGACCTGCGTGAGCACGTGCTGCGCTCGGTCGATCTGGTGTCGCCCGAGGAGGCCGGCCGCCGCGTCGTCTATCTCGCCAATCCCGGTCGCCGCGAGCAGGCCGCCGCGGTCGGCTGGCTGTATTCGGGCCTGCAAGTCATGCATCCCGGCGAAGTGGCGTCGGCGCACGCCCACGCCGCGTCGGCGCTGCGCTTCATCATGGAGGGCAAGGGCGCCTACACCATCGTCGATGGCCACAAGATGACGCTGGACGCCAACGACTTCGTGCTGACGCCCAACGGCACCTGGCACGAGCATGGCGTGTCGGCCGACGGCACGCCCTGCATCTGGCAGGACGGTCTCGACATCCCGCTGGTCAACGCGCTGGAAGCGAACTTCTACGTCGTCCATCCCGACATGCAGCAGGCGGTCGGCTACCCGGTCGACGACATGACCCACACCTGGGGCAATCCCGGCCTGCGCCCGGCCGGCGGCGAGTGGAGCAAGGGCTATTCGCCGCTCCTGAAATACGAATGGGCGGCGACCTACGACGCGCTGCAGCGCTACACCAAGGCGACCGACGGCTCGCCCTACGACGGCGTCCTGATGAACTACGTCAACCCGGTGACCGGCGGGCCGGTCATGCAGACGATCGGCGCGTCGATGCAGATGCTGCGGCCGGGCGAGCGCACCCAGGCGCATCGCCATACCGGCAGCGTCATCTACCAAGTGTCGAAAGGGGCCGGCCATTCCATCATCGGCGGCCGGCGCTTCGACTGGCAGGAACGCGATATCTTTTGCGTGCCGTCGTGGACCTGGCACGAGCACGCCAACGCCTCGGAGCGCGACGATGCCTGCCTGTTCGCCTTCAACGACCTGCCGGTGATGCAGGCCCTCGGCCTCTATCGCGAGGAGGCGTTCGGCGACAATGGCGGCCGTCAGCCGGTCGCGGCCTAGGAGCCGGGCGGCAACGGAGAGCCCTGCGGTGTCCAGTCCCGAAGCGGCCGGTCGCTCCGTCCCATGGGCCGACTTTGCCGCCGCCGCCCCGTCTCTCGAAGCGTTCGGCCGTCGCCGACTCGAAAAGCGGGTCGCCTATCTCGCCACCAACCGGTCGGACGGCGCGCCGCGGCTGCACCCGGTTTCGCCGTTCATCGGGGGTGGCGGGTTGTTCGTCTACATGGAGCCCAAGTCGCCGAAGGTGGCGGATCTCCGGCGCGATGCCCGCTACGCGCTGCACTGCGGCGTCGAAGACGACAGCGGTGGAGCGGGCGAGTTCTACGTCACGGGGCACGCTCGCGAGGTCACGGACCGGCGGCGACGTGCCGAGGCGTTCGGCTTTGCGTGTGCCGCCGGCTACCAGCCGATGGAACGTCACGTTCTCTTCGAGCTCGACGCTGGCCGGGTCCTCGCCACCACCTACGAGCAGGGCCGTCGCCGCGAGAGTTGGCCAGCGACGACTGGTTCTTCAAAGGTTCAATGATGGGCAGCTGCAAACCATGAGACCTCCCCCTCGACAAGCCGCTCCTCCCGACGCCGCTCAACGGCGCGCCGCGCCGGCGGTCGTCTGCTACTCGGTCAACCGGCTGCCGGCCTACGACCGGGTCTTCTACGAGGCCGCCCGGCAAGGCTTGACCAAGGTCGCCGAGACGATCGTGCCGCCGCGCGAAGCGCGGACCTTTGCCGTGCCGGCCGGCCATTTCTTCCGCATCGTCAGCATCGAGGGCCCGCAGGTCGGCGACCTCAACTTGTGGAACGCCCACGATCTCACCGAGCGCTTCTTCAGCGGCAAGACGCGGGCGCTGCACGCCACCCATGTGAGCACGGGCGATCGGCTGTGGAGCACGCTGCCGCATCTCAGGCCGCTCGCCACCATCACCCACGACACCCTCGGCTGGTACGGCTGGGATGCCGACGGCGGCGGCGTGCACGACGTCATCGGCACGCGCTGCGATCCCTACACCCAGTTGTTACTGGGCGGCGATGAGTACCATCATTGCTGCCACTCCAACTTGAGTCGGGCGCTCGCGAGCCATCTCGGCCAGCCGCCCGCCACTGTCGAGCATCATGTCCATGACGTGCTGAACGTCTTCATGTGCACCGGCTTCACGCGCGACACGCACCAGTACTTTATGAAGGCGAGCCCGGTACGGCCGGGCGACTTTCTGGAGCTGTTCGCCGAGATCGATCTTTTGGGCGCGCTATCGGCCTGTCCGGGGGGCGACTGCAGCACCAGCCATTCGAGCGACGTCGCGCGTTGCCATCCGCTCAAGGTCGAGGTTTTTCAGCCGCGTGCCGAGACGTTGAACGCGTGGGTGTCGCCGAGTCGGAGCCGCTATTCGCGAAGCCATTCCGGTTGATGCGCCCGCCGTTCCTCGCCCGGCTGCTCGCGCCGCGCCTGCCGTTCTACTACGGCTGGGTGGTGCTGGGCTGCATCTGCCTGGCAGGCTTCGCGCGCCAGGGACCGGCGGTGGCGGTGCTGTCGGTGTTCATCGTGCCGATGACCCAGGCATTCGACTGGTCGCGCACCGAGATCGCGGGCGCCGTGTCGCTGGGCGGCGTGCTGGCGGCGTTCGTGTCGCCGATCATAGGCCCGGTGCTCGATCGCCGCGGTGCGCGATTGATCCTCTGCCTCGCGGTGGCGAGCACCGGGCTCGCCGCCCTGGCGCTGTCGCAGACGCAGTCGCTGGTCGTCTTCTATCTCCTGTTCTGCTTCGCCCGCATGGTTTGGGCGGGACCCTTCGAGCTTGGCCTCTATGGCGCCATCAACAATTGGTTCGTGGCGCGGCGCGCGCGAGCGACCTCGATTGCCACCCTGGCGCAGATGTCGGGCTTGGTCGGCTTGCCGATCATCGCCCAGCTCGCCATGGCTGGCGGCGATTGGCGGGGCGGCTGGATCGCGATCGGCGTGGTCGTGCTCGCCGTGGGATTCCTGCCGGTGTGGCTGTTCCTGGTGCGGCGACCCGAGGATCTCGGCCTGCAGCCGGACCGCGTCGCTGCCGGCCCCGGCGAACTGCCGGCGGAGCCGCGCTTCAGTCGCGCCGCCGCCATGCGGACATCGGCCTTCTGGCTGCTGTCGCTCTACACCGTGCTGGTCTTTCCCGTGCAGGCCGGTGTGAGCCTGCATCAAGCGCCGCATCTGATCGAGCGCGGCCTCACAGCCATGGCTGCGGCCACGGTGATCGGCGCCTTCTCGGCCATGTCGGTGGTGGCGAGCTTCGCGATCGGCTTCCTGCCGCGCTACTGGCCGTTGCGCTATGTGATGTCGCTTGCCGCCGTACTGCTGGCGGCCGGGACGTTGGGCCTGATCACTGTGCATACCATCGAGATGGCGTACCTGTTCGCGGGCCTGTTCGGCCTCGGCATCGGTGGCGTGATGACCCTGCTGCCCATGGCCTGGGCCGACTATTTCGGCCGAGAGAGCTACGGGGCGATCCGCGGCGTGGCGCTGTCGCTGCAGGTCGTGGCCCAGGCGGCTGGGCCGGTCGCTTCGGGCCTGCTGCGCGATGTGAACGGCACTTACACCAGCTCGCTCGTCCTGTTCGGCGTCCTGGCGGCGCTGGCGTCGCTCGCCGCGCTCGCCGCCCATCGCCCCGCTGTCAGTAGAGCTGCGGCGTGAAAGTGCCGTGGAACGTGAATGGTAGGCAGTGCTTCAACCGGCCGACAAACAACGGCTTGGCGGCCAGGTCGCGCGCATCGAGGCCGACGATGTCGGTGGCCTGGCGCGTCGCATCGAACACCAGGATGACGATCACGCCGTCATCTTCCGCCATGCCGCCCGGTGTGGCGATGAACAACGGCTCGCCGGGATAGCCGTCGGGGCCGAAATCGTGCGTCACCACCGTGCCGCCGTCGAGATCGACCTTGGCAATCCGCCGCTGCATGCCGCCGACACTGTCGGCGGCGTCGCAATTGATATAGGCGTAGCGATGGCGTTTGCCGACGAAGGCCGGGTTGACGATCGGAAACTCGTTCGCCGTGCCGGTGTCGTAGGTCCGGCTCTCGACGTTGCCGGTCGCCAGATCGATTCGGAGGCGGGTCAGCTTGGCCATGCCTTGTGCAGGCCAGTCCGACTTCCAGTAGTCGCGCAGCGCCTGGCCGATGGTGAGGTAGTCGGGGTACCGTGCCAGGTCGAGCACCACCGCGCCATCTTCCTCGAAGCCGTTGGCGAAGTGAAACTGGAAGAACGGTTCGGCCTCGATGATGCGTGCTGCGCCGCCGGCTCGCGGCACCAGCAGGATCAGGGTCGGGCGCTTGGCGTCCCAATGTAATGCGCCATCGAAGCTCTTGAAGCCCAACAGGAAGGCAAGCGGCGTGGAAAGGATCGGCCCGAGGCAGAACACCAGGTAGCTCTTGGTGAGCACGAAGTCGTGGTTCATCACCGCGTAGGGCAGGGTGATCGGCGGCAGGCGCGTCAGCACGCCCTTGTCGAGGCGGTAGGGCGTGAGCGTGCACTTGGCGGCATAGTCGATGCCGAAGTTGAACAAGGCGCCGCTTTCGGGGTCGCGCCTGGGATGGGCCGAGAAGGCTCGGACCTTGCCGCCGAACGGCTCGACGTGGCGAGTCTCGAGCGTCGCCGGGTCGAGCACATAGGGCGGACCACCTTCCCACAGCGACAGAAGCTGATCGCCTTCCATCACTACCGAGGTGTTGGAAACGTTGGCGGGAATGCGAAAGGCGTTGGCGAGCAGGCCGCCCGGACGCATCTTGCCGAAGCCGCGATGGGCGATGCGTCCGGCGCGCGTCTCGTCTCGGTAGTTGTCGGTGGCGACGTAGCGGTTGCGGAAGTGGATGCCGTGGTCGTCGAAACGGATCGACGAGATCATGCCATCGCCGTCGAACCAATGAGGGAACCATCGGCCGGCGAGATCGTTGCGGCCCGGGCCGTTGCGGAACAACGTGCCGCGCAGCGTCGCCGGCACCCGGCCGTCGATTTCGGCGACGCGATAGTCGTGCTCTTCGGCAAGCGTGCGAAAGCCCGCGCTCCAGGGATGCGATCGGGTCGTCATCGGCCCGACTATACCACAGCGCCAGGCGGCGATGCCTCCGGCCTATGCCGTCTTCTTGTTGAGGACCGCGAACCGATCCTTCGGAGCCTTCTCACGCGCCTTCGGCCCGTAGGTGCCCATCTCGATGCGATGGGGAATGGTCAGCATGTAGTTCTTGAAGGAATTCTCCATCGCTTGCTTGAAGCCCTGGGCGTCCATGGTCTCGTTGACCGACGCCTTGGCGAGCTTCAGCGCATAAGGATCGCGTTCGGCGATCTCCCGGGCGAGCGCCATGGTCTCCTCGGCGAGCTTGGCGCGCGGCACGACGCGGTTGACCAGGCCGGCGCGCTCGGCCTCGGCGGCGCCGATGAAGCGGCCGGTGAAGAGATACTCCTTGGTCTTGCGCGGCCCGAAATCCCACGGCATCGAGAAGTACTGCACGTGGCTGCCGCCCCACTTCACGGCGCGGTCGGCGAACAGCGCATCGTCGCTGGCGACGATGAGATCACAGGCCGAGGCGATCATCAGGCCACCCATGATGCAGTAGCCTTGGACCTGGGCGATGGTCGGCTTGGGCAGGTCGCGCCAGCGCATCGTGTTCTCGAAGAAGCGCTCCCACAGCCGCCGGTACTCGCCCTTGAAGCCGGGTTCGAGCGGCGCCTTCTTCTGGTCGTCCATCTCCTGCGGACTGCCGAGATCGTGGCCGGCCGAGAAATGCTGGCCGGCGCCCGCCAGGACGATGACCTGCACCGCCTCGTCGTCGACGGCGCGCAGGAAGGCCTCGTCGAGCTCCTTCAGCAGGATGCGGCTCTGGGCATTCAGCACTTCCGGCCGGTTGGTCGTGATCTTGAGAACGGCGCCGGTGCGCTCGGTGAGCAGGGTGGTGTAGCTCATGCCGCTTTCCTCAGCTCGGGCGCCAGGCCGGCGCCCATCAAGTCGACGAAGTTGTCGCAGTAGAAGCGTTGCTTCCGATGTTCGTCGATGTCCGCCGCGGCCATCGACGCCTCGAAGCGCTTGATCGGGTTGCGGCCGCCTTCGATGTGCGGGTAGTCCGACGAGAACAGGCAGACCTCGTCGCCCGAGTTGGCGATGATCCAGCCGGTGTCCTCGTGCGGATAGGGCGTCACCCGGACCTGCCGCTTCACGAACTCGCTGGGCTTGAGCGACATCTTCTGCAGCCGCTCCTCGTTCTTGTAGAACGCGTCGTGGGCGCTATCCATGTTGCGCATCCAGCCCGGCACCCACGAAGCGCCCTGCTCGATGACGCCGATCTTGAGCTGCGGGAAACGATCGAGCACGCGATCGACGATCAGAGCGGTCAGTGCCTTCATCGGTGGATAGGCGATCGCCATGTAGTCGATCGACTTGAAATTGTCGTCGCCACCGTGGAAGTCGGGCACCGGCGGCAGGCCGTTGTTGAAGTAGGCGTCCTCCAGGAGCTTGCCGCCGCCACCGACGTGGAAGACGATCGGCAAGCCGGCTTCCTGGGCGACGGCCCACAAGGGGTCGAAGCCGATGTGGCTCGGCGAATGGCCATCCGGGCAGCGCGACGGGATCATGAGCGCCTTGGCGCCGAGCTCGATCGCCTCGCGGCCAGCGCGTGCGGTGCGCTCGAAGTCGATCAGCGGCACGTAGCCGGTGGCGAGCAGACGCCGGTCGACCGAGCAGAAATCGATCATGTGGCGGGTATGGGCGCGGGCCACAGCATAGGCCAGCTCGGCATCGCCACCTTCCAGCACCGTCGAGTACGTGAGCAGCGCCGTGGTGAACATGAGCTGGCTGGCGAAACCGAGAAGGTCGACCGAGCGCGTGCGGTCCTGCTTGCGGAACGCGCCCAGAGCATCCCAGTTCTTGCGCAACATGACCTGCGTCTCGTCGACGTCGGTCCCGCCCGCCTGGTGTTGATCCTTGAAATGGCTGTGGAAACCGTCGCGGCGCGGGAACAGTGCGGTATCGGTCACGATGGCGCGGTGCTTGGCTTCGAGGAAGTCCGCGAGGAAGCCCGGCACTTCCATGACGTGGGCGTCGGCATCGTGAATGACGCGGCCGCTGGCGTAGGGCATTGTCTCTCCGCTGTTCGTCGTCTTTCGAGCTTACCATGCCCCTCGACATTTCCCACGCCGTGCAGGCCCTCGTGGAGGCGCGGCGCCGCCATGTGCAGATCGTGCCGCCGTTTGCCCTGCCCGACCGCGATGCGGTCTATGCCATTCAGGACGGCGTAGCGCGCGCGTTCGGCCCGGTTGCCGGTTGGAAAGTCGGCGCGCGCACGCCGACTGCCGAGCCCAATCCGGCGCCGTTGCTGGCCGGTGCGCTGGTACAATCCCCGGCCCGCTTCGACGGCCGCGCCATGCACATGATCGGCGTCGAGGTCGAGATCTCCTTCCATATCGTGCGCGACATCGCCGCGCGTGCCGCGCCGGTCGACCGTGACGAGGCGCTCGCCGCAGTGGGCGATGCCTTTGTCGGCATGGAGATCGTCGATACGCGTCTTGCCGACTTCCGGCAGGCCGATCCCGAATGGCTGCTCGCCGACAACCAGATGAACCACGCGCTGGCCGTGGGCGGGCCGATCGCGCATTGGCGCGATCTCGACTGGGCGAGCCTGCCGGTACGGCTCGTGATCGACGGCAAGACGATCGTCGAGCAGAAGGGTGGCCTCGGCGCCGTCGATCCGCTGCGTCCGCTGGCTTGGATGATCGACCATGCCGTACGGCGGCGCGGCGGCCTGGCGCGCGGCCAGGCCATCACCACCGGGTCATGGACTGGCCTGCGCTATTTCCCGCCCGGCACGCGCGCCCGCGGCGAGTTCCCAGGCCTCGGCGCCGTCGAGGCGTCGCTTTAGTAGTACCAGCCGTACGGCCAGCCGCCCCACGGGCCCCAATCCCAGTCGTACATCTCCATCGTCTGGGCGGTCATCTGCTGCTCGTCGGCGAGCTGCTTCTGGAACATGTTCTTGCGGTAGGTCGCGTAAGCGTTCTGGTCGCCGACATAGAGGCAGACGCAAACCGTCGGGTCGGGATAGACGTAGAAGATCTGGCCGTTGCGGATCTGGCGCGAGAATTTGTGCGCCGGAAGCTGGCGGAACGTCTGCTGCCGCTCCGGCGTGTTGGCCGGCACGAACTTGAAGCCGGCCGCCGTCATCATGTCTTCCTTGGCCGCGATCTTCTGTTGCGGGCTCTGGCAGGCCGCGACGGCGACGCACAGTCCGAGAGCCGCCAACGTAGTTGCAACACGCTTCATCACATCCTCCTCGATATCTCCCGCCGGCTCACGTTCCCGACCATTTCGGCACCCGCTTGCCCAGGAAGGCTGCCATGCCTTCGCGAAAGTCGTCGCTAGCGTAGGCCAGTCTGATGAAATCGTCGATATTGTCGTCGCCCAGCCGGGCCTGCAGGCGGCGCAACGCCTCCTTGGTGACCTGCAGGGTGATCGGCGCATGACCGGCCACCGTGCGGGCCACTGTGTCGGCCCGTGCCTGCAGCGCGGCTACATCGGGCAGAAGCTCGCTCACCAGGCCGATGCTCAGGGCTGTCGGCCCGTCGATCAGCTTGGCGAGGAAGATCGCCTCCTTGGTGCGCTGGGGGCCGATCAAGGCGGCGAGTCGGGCGTAGTTCGCCATCGACAGGCAGTTGCCCAGGGTGCGGGCGATCGGGAAGCCGAACTGGGCGTCGGTGGTGGCGATCCTGAGGTCGCACACCGCGGCGATCGCCGCGCCGCCGCCGGTGCAGTAGCCCGCGACGGCGGCAATGGTCGGCACCGGGCAGCGCTCGATCGTGTCGAGGATACGGTCCATCTTGCGCTCATAGGCGATGCCGTCCTCGCCGTCCTTGAAGGCCTTGAACTGGGCGATATCGGTACCGGCGGCGAACGCTTTGTCGCCCGCCCCGGTGACGACCAGGGCCTTGACCTCCTTGGACTGCGCCATTCGACCGCAGATCTCGGCCAAGCCCTCGTACATTGCGAAAGTCAGCGCATTGCGCGCCTGTGGGCGATTGAAGGTGATCCAGCCGATCTCGCCACGCTTGTCATAGAGCAGTTCCTGCGTCATTTCACCGTGCCACTGTTCGGCAGGCATCGTAGGCGAGACTTCATGGCGTTGGAACGGCTTCTCCGGGGCTTCGCGGACTTTCGCGTCGGCTACTATCGCGACCATCTCGAGCTGTTCGAGAAGCTCGCGACCGAGGGCCAGTCGCCCAAGATCCTGATCATCGCCTGCGCCGACGCTCGCGTCGATCCGGGCATCCTGACCCAGACCCGGCCGGGCGACATCTTCACCGTTCGCAATGTCGCGGCGATGGTGCCGCCGGCGCAGTGGCCACCCGACACGCGCCACCACGGCACGTCGGCGGCGATCGAGTTCGCCGTGCGTGGGCTTGGCGTGGAGCACGTGGTGGTGCTAGGCCATGCCTTGTGCGGCGGCATCGCTTCCCTGGTCGATGGCCGCGACAGCATCTATGCCAGCTACGACTATCTCTCGACCTGGACGGCGATCGCCCAGGAGGTGCGCGACCTGGCAGTGCGCGAACTGTCGGGCCGGCCGCGCCCCGAGATCGCGCGCGCCGTCGAGCAGGCGGCGGTGCTGAACAGCTTGAGCAACCTGATGGGCTTTCGCTGGATCGCCGAGAAGGTCACGGCCGGTGCGTTGA
>Ga0194132_10012599_pt1 | contig 10495 bp, 8 predicted proteins | sample TA2KigOf80mmetaG_FD_148612 | JGI IMG/M metagenome (GOLD analysis project Ga0194132, IMG submission 148612) | Freshwater microbial communities from Lake Tanganyika, Tanzania - TA2015054 Kigoma Offshore 80m | ecosystem: Environmental > Aquatic > Freshwater > Lake | place: Tanzania: Lake Tanganyika... | reverse complement strand
GGTCGAGCCGTGGAACTCCAACTTGATCTCGCGGTCGAAATCCACACGCAGGGGGTCATTTCGGCGGTCACCCATTGGGTTCCTCGGTCATTTCGGCAGGAAAGAGGCAGAAACGCTGGGAATCCCAGGGTTCCGGCGCACATGCCATGCCGAAAGTCGAAGGTCATCTGGGAAATAGGGGCTTACACTTCTTCGTGCCAACCGGCGTCAGGACGTGACAGCACATCTCCCGCCGGACGGTCGGGAGTTTCGCGCCCATGAACGAAGCCGAGACGTGCCGGACGATGGTTCGGCCCCGACTCGAAGCCGCCGGCTGGCTGGCCGTGGGCGACCGGTTCTACCGCGAGCAAACCCACGTCACCGCCGGGCGCGTGATCCTCGCCGGGTCCACGGCCAAGCGCCTCCAGAAGAAGATTCCCGACTACCTGCTCTACTTCCGCCGCGAAATGCCGCTGGCGGTGGTGGAAGCCAAGTCGAACGCCAAGCCCGCGGCGAACGGGCTGCAACAGGCGAAAGAGTACGCGAAGCTGCTCGACCTGAAGTTCGCTTACGCCACCAACGGCACCGAGATCATCGAGTTCGACGCCTTCACCCAGAACGAAACCGTCGTGTCGGCGTTCCCGACGCCCGAACAACTGCTCCAGCGCTATCAGGTCGGGATGGGGTTCTCGTCCGCGGTGAGGGACGCGCAGCTGGTTCCCGACTTCTACCGGGAGGACAAACAACCGCGGTACTACCAGCGCATCGCCATCGACACGACCATCCGCGCTATCGTCGGCGGGAAGAAGCGGTGTTTGCTCACGCTCGCGACCGGCACCGGCAAGACCACGGTCGCGTTCCAAATCTGCTGGAAGCTGTGGTGCGCGAAGTGGAACGCCAGCGGCGACCCGACCCGCAAGCCCCGGATCCTGTTCCTCGCGGACCGCGACAAGCTCGTGTCCGACCCGATGAGCAAGGACTTCGCCCCGTTCGGGCACGCGCGGCACCGCATCAGCGGCAAGGCCGAGAAGGGGCGCGAGATGTACTTCGCGCTCTATCAGGCGCTGTCCGGCGACGAGAACCGGGCCGGCCTGTTCCGAGAGTACCCGACGGACTACTTCGACCTCATCGTGATCGACGAGTGCCACCGGGGTTCCGCGAAGGACGAGAGCCGTTGGCGCGACATCCTCACCTACTTCTCCCCCGCGTACCAGCTCGGCATGACCGCCACGCCGCTGCGCGACGACAACCGCGACAGCTACGCCTACTTCGGCAACCCGCTCTACACCTACAGTCTTAAGCAGGGCATCGAGGACGGGTTCCTCGCCCCGTACCGGGTTCACCGCGTCGTCACCTCGTTCGACGCCCACGGGTGGCGGCCGAACAAGGGGCAGAAAGACAAGAACGGCGAACCGATCCCCGACCGGCTGTACACGACGAAGGACTTCGAGCGCGCGGTGTCCGTGGAGGCTCGCAACAAGATCGTCGCGAAGCACATCTCCGACTTCCTGCGGGCCACCGACCGCAAGTCGAAAACCATCGTGTTCTGTGTGGATCAGGACCACGCCGAGATCATGCGGGGGCTGCTCCACGACCTGAACAAGGACCTCGCGGCCGAAGCGCAGGCCAAAGGGAGCGAGTACGCGGCGCGGGTCGTCTCGGACGAGGGCGACATCGGTAAGGGTTACCTCGACCAGTTCCAAGACCCGGAGAAAGAGTTCCCCGTCGTCCTCACCACGTCGCAATTGCTCACGACCGGGGTTGACGCCCCGACGTGCAAGAACGTGGTGCTGTTCCGCATGGTCAACAGCATGACCGAGTTCAAGCAGATCATCGGCCGCGGCACGCGACTGCGCGAGGACCACGGCAAGCTGTTCTTCAACATCCTCGACTACAACGGCAGCGCCAACGTGCAGTTCGCGGACGCGGACTTCGACGGCGAACCGGCGCTCGCGACCAAGTGTGAGATCAACGAGGCGGGGGCCGTGACCGTGCTCGAAGAGTTCGTCGATCCGGTCCAGAACGACGGCGACGACGACCGCGGGCGCATCATCGGCGGGCCGGAACCGGGGTTCCGCAAGTTTCGCGTACACGGCGGGGCGGGCGGGATCGTCTCGTCCGAAACGTCCGACCTCGATGCCGACGGTAAGAAGCTCCGCACCGCGAACCTGATCGCCTTCACCGGCGAGGAGGTGCGCGGGATGGCTCCGAACGCCGCTGCGCTCCGCGCGGCGTGGGCGAATCCAGCGGAGCGGGACGCGCTGCTGAAGGCGCTGGACGCGCACGGCATCGACCTGCAGGTGCTCGCGGCCGAGGCCGGGCAACCGGACGCGGACCCGTTCGACCTGCTCGCCCACCTCGCCTATAACACTCCGCTCCGGACCCGCGCCGACCGCGCCGCGAAGCTGCGCGCGTCACACGCCGCGTTCCTTGCGAAGTACGAAGCGCCCGCGCGGGCGGTGCTGGACGCGATCCTCGACAAGTACGCGGAGCACGGTATCGGGCAGTTCGACCTCGCGACCGTGCTTCAGGTGAAGCCGCTGTCCGATTGGGGCACGCTGACCGAGATCGCGGCCCGGTTCGGCGGGGCCGACAAGCTGCTCGCCGCCGTGGACCGGGTTCAAGAACTGCTCTACGTGGAGTAACAAATGGAAACTGAACCCCTGAACGTTCGAGGCGTGGTCCGCGGTCAGGGCAGCCGGTACGCCGGCACCGACATGGAACGCTTGGTCGTCCACCTCACCAAAGGGGACGACGAGAGTACGCCGAACCCGCACAGCCTTCGCCTGCCCATCACGCTGGTGATCGACGGACGCGACTACACAGGCGGTCTCCTGCTCAGAACCGAACCCGCTCCTTACGCTTCCCTTTCACCCGACCTGACGGACGATCAGGGTAACGCGACGAACCTCGCGACTGTACTGGCTCGCGCCGGGGTTGCCAAGAACGCCCCCCTCGCTATCGAACTGGCCGGGATGAGGGTCAAGCTCAGCCCGTCCTAGCCGTGAACTTCAACCGATACGAGGACCGCTCCGCATGGCCCGCGCGAAGAAGCCCGACGCCCCGCTCACGACCGCGCAGAAGCTCGGCTCGCTGCTCAAGTCCGCGCGCGACATCATGCGCAAGGACAAGGGGCTGAACGGCGACCTCGACCGCTTGCCGCTGCTCACTTGGCTCATGTTCCTCAAGTTCCTCGACGACCACGAGGCCGAAGCCGAAGCGAAGGCTACGCTCGGCCGCAAGAAGTACGTTCCCACCATCGACGCCCCGTACCGCTGGCGGGATTGGGGCGCGAAGGACGCGCTGACCGGCGACGAGCTGCTGAAGTTCGTCAGTTCAGACGAGACCGTGCGGCCAGACGGCACAAAGGGCGCGGGGCTGGTCCCGTACCTGCGCGCGTTCGTCGGCAGCGCCGACCCCAAACGACAGGTGATCGGCGAGGTGTTCTCTGGCGTCACGAACCGCATGGAGAGCGGCTACTTGCTCCGGCAGATCGCGGAGAAGATCAACGGCATTCACTTCGGCAGTACCGACGAAATCCACACGCTCGGCCACCTGTACGAGTCCATGCTGAAGGAGATGCGCGACGCGGCCGGCGACAGCGGCGAGTTCTACACCCCGCGCGCCGTCGTAAAGTTCCTCGTCGCCGCAACGAACCCGCGGCTCGGTGAGACCGTGCTCGACCCCGCGTGCGGCACGGGCGGGTTCCTCGTCGAGGCCTTCGCCCACCTGCGCGAACAGGCCCGCAAGGGCAAGGCCGAAGACATCACCACGCTTCAGGAGCGCAGCATCATCGGGCAGGAGGCCAAGCCGCTGCCGTACATGCTGTGCCAGATGAACCTGTTGTTGCACGGGCTCGACGCACCGCGGATCGCGAAGGGCAACAGCCTCGAAAAGAAGCTGACCGACATCGGCGACGCGGACCGCGCCGACGTGATCCTCACCAACCCGCCCTTCGGCGGCGAGGAGGAGGACGGCATCAAGGCCAACTTCCCGGCCGACAAGCAGACGAAGGAAACGGCGCTGCTGTTCCTGCAACTCATCATGCGGCGGCTGCGGACAGGGCCGAAGGGGGGCCGGGCCGCGGTGGTCGTGCCCAACGGCACCCTGTTCGGCGACGGCGTGTGCGCCCGCATCAAGCGCGAGCTGCTGACCAACTACAACCTGCACACCGTCGTGCGGCTTCCGAACGGCGTGTTTGCCCCGTACACGAGCATCCCCACCAACGTGCTGTTCTTCGACCGCAGCGGCCCGACGGCCGACGTGTGGTATTACGAGCTGGCGCTGCCGGAGGGCCGGAAGAACTACACCAAAACGGCCCCGATGCAGTTCGAGGAGTTCGCCGGGTGCCTCGCGTGGTGGCCCCAGCGCGGGGAGAACGACCGGGCGTGGAAGGTGCCCGCGGCCGAACTGCTCGACGCCGGCTGCAACCTCGACCGCAAGAACCCCCGCGCAAAGCCCGACATGGACCACCTGCCGCCGGAACAACTGGTCGAGAGCATTCTGAAGAAGGAAGTCCGCATCGCCGAACTCATGGGCGAAATCCGTGGCCTGCTCGTAGGGGGCGCGAAGTGAACTGGCCCCAAGTCCCGCTCGGCGAAGTACTCACTCTCGACATTGATGCCGTGCCGGTTGATCCCGTCGCGGCGTACCCCATCGCGGGCGTATACAGCTTTGGCCGTGGATTGCTTGCGCGCGAACCATTGGCGGGAAGTGCGACGACGTACAAGACGTTTCACCGACTGCATACCGACCAGATCGTTCTTAGTCAGTTGAAGGCATGGGAAGGCGCAATTGCTCGCGTTCCGGCGTCTTTCGACGGCTGGTTTCTCTCCCCACAATTCCCGACATTCCGTGCCAACCCCGCTCGGCTCGAAATCGGGTTCTTGGACTGGTACTGCAAGCAATCTCGTGTCTGGGAAGAGTTACGAACTGGAGCGCGAGGAATGGGAGCGCGACGGGACTCCGTTTCGCCAGCTAGGTTCATGTCGCTCGGAGTGCCACTACCGCCCCTCGTGGAGCAGCGGCGGATCGTGGCGCGGGTGGACGCCATCGCCGCGCGCGTGGCCGAAGCCCGCCGATTGCGCGACGAGAGCAAAACAGAAGCTGAGGCGTTGCAGAGGTCGGTGTTTCGTTCAATCTTCGCGGGAGGCGTTAGTTTCGCGAGTTTGACTGATGTGCCGGCCACTGTCACCCTTTCCACGCTGCGCGCCTACAAGAACAACATCAATCGCGGACGCCAAGCGGACGTGAGGGAATCCATTCGGAATGAAACCACCGGAAGCCTTCAGATGCCGAGTCACTGGGCGATAGTCCGGTTTGACGAACTGTGTTCGCTCATCACTGATGGAACACACAACACCCCCACATACACTGATGAAGGGATGCCCTTCCTTTCTGCACAGAACGTAAAACCCTATCGCTTCATGCCATTTCCGCACCGAAAAGTCTCCGTGGCCGATTACGAGAAGTACACAGCGTCGGTTCAGGCGGAGCAGGGTGATATTCTGATGACGCGCGTGGGCGCGATGATTGGAGAAGCGGCAGTGATCGATCAGCCACTGAAATTTGCCTTCTACGTGAGTCTGTGCTTACTCAAGCCACTTCATCAGTTTGTCTCGGTCGAGTACCTCGTGCATTGGCTTAACTCACCGTCTGGGGTAGCTGCTGCAAGGGGGAATACGCTCGGTCACGGTCACTCACAAGGAAATCTCAATCTGAACCTCATCCGCGGTTTCCAAGTGCCGTTTCCTCCACTCGACGAACAGCGGCGGATCGTCGCGCATCTCGACGCGCTGCAAGCGAAGCTGGACGCGGCGCGGGCGGAGCAGTCGGCGACGGCGACTGAACTGGACGCGCTGCTGCCGAGCGTGCTGAACCGGGCGTTCGCGGGCGAACTGTAGGTATCGCTTCCCCCGCGTCTTGACCGCTTGCCGGTAGTGCCGGCTGTGCCAGTTGCGCCCATCGACCGCGACTCACCCCAACCGCCCCGCGCTCGGCACCAGCCACGCGCGGGGCGTTCCCCTTTCCCCGCCCGTGCCGCTACATCCCGAGAAAAGTATCGTTCCGAGCGCGACCTCGACCCACGCGCGAATTGCTGGTTTTCCCAACAGTTGACACGACAGCATCAGTCAGACACTTCACGCGCAAGACAAAATCCGCCACGGGTTCCCCCGCTCGGCGTCAGGCTGTCCGCATGGGCGGCAGGTACCCGAACGTGTCCCCCGTAGCATCGTCCGGCGTCGGGTTCCCCCGTCCGGCGGGAAACTGCCAGCGAGGGCAAAACGGGCACCGTGTACGCCCCAGATACGGGCCGGTGTAAGCCCGACACTGGACCGGGCAGAACCCAACCAGAACCCCGAACGTGGAGGTGAAGACCATGAACACGACCGCGACCCAGCCCCCGCCGGCGAGCGAACCCGTGATGGTAGACGTGCGCTGGATCGCGCAGACGCTGGCGTGTAGCCAGCGCCACGTCACGCGGCTCGCGGAGGGCGGCCTGATGCCGTCCCCCTCGAAGCTCGGCCGGCTCAGCCGCTGGCACCGCGAAACCATCCTGAAGTGGGTCGCCGCCGGCTGCCCGCCGGTCGCTGCCGCGAAGCCCGGGTGAAACGCGAGCGGCCGGCCCGGTCAGGGGCCAGCCGCTGCGTGTCGTGAGGCTGATGCGCTACCTACACGCACATCCTACCACGCGCCAGCCGCGTACACACCGCCACCGTAGACCGATTCGCCGGTTCGGGGTCGCTCCGCCCCGGCACCACTCGACCACCCCGCGCGGCGCGTTGCCGCCGGACGTGCCCCCGCCACCCGCGGGCCGCAACCAGACCGCGAACGGTTCGCGGTCGTTCACCCCTTCGGGAGTTCGGCCATGAAGCCGACGAACGCCAACGGTTTGGATTTCCCCACCAACCCCCACGAGGAGCCGACGATGACGACCACCGCCCCGACCGCGCCCGACCCGTTCGACCCCGCTTCGCTCCGGCTGACGGGCGAGTTCACCGCCGCGGCCGGCGTGAAGAAGCTGCTCCTCACCGTGCCCGTGCGAAAGCCGGACAAGAGCTGGTTCGTCCGCGTACACCCCAGCGACGCCTACCGCCTGGAGACGGCGGTGATCGAACTGAAGGAGGAGCGCGAGACGTACCTCGTCGCGTCGCCCCTCTGGGCCGACCTCGCTGCCGAGAGCACGTTCAGCCCGCGGGTGCTGTTCACCGCGATGAACCGGCAAAACGTGCTGTTCATCTGGCCGTGTCGCCTGCCCGGTTCCGACGGGAAGCTCGACGAATGGAGCCGATCCGCGCTCGAGGCCACGACCCACGCACGGCGCGGCTGGGTGCGGGTGCAGTCGAACATGAACCTGGGGGCATACGAGGTGTCCGCGGCGGGCGGGAACATCCCGGACCCGGACTGGCCCGCGACGAGCTTCGCGGACCTGCTCCGGATCGCGTTCAAGGACCGGTTGATCGAAACGCTTGACCACCCGGTGTTGCGCCGGCTGCGGGGGGAGCTGTGACCGTGAACCCGCTCCGAGCGTTCCGCGAGGTATGGGCGGTGGACTTCGAGTTCACCGCCCCGCCGGGCCACCGGCCGCGCCCGCTGTGCGTCGTCGCGCGCGAGCTGCGCTCCGGGCGACTCGTGCGGCGGTGGCTCGACGGCAGCGACACCGGCCCCCCGCCCTACGGCACCGGGGACGATACGCTGCTGTTCGCCTACTACGCCAGCGCGGAGTGGGGCTGTCACCTCACGCTGGGGTGGCCGCTGCCGCGCCGCGTATTGGACTTGTACGCGGAGTTCTCCAACCTGACTTCCGGCACCCGCCCGCCGAACGGGCGCGGGTTGCTCGGCGCACTCTCGTACCACGGGCTGCCGGCTCTGGACGTGATCGAGAAGGAGACGATGCGGGCGCTGGCGATGCGCGGCGGCCCGTATACCGCTGGCGAGCAAGTCGCGCTGCTCGACTACTGCCAGACCGACGTTGACGCACTCGCCCGGTTGCTGCCCGTGATGCTGCCGGGACTCGACCTCCCGCGCGCGCTGCTGCGCGGGCGCTACACCGTGGCCGCGGCGCGCATGGAGTGGAACGGCACCCCCCTCGACGCGCGCACGTTTGACCGGATGCGGGACAACTGGGACCGCATCCGCACGCAACTGGTCGGCCGCGTGAACGCGCGATACGGCGTGTACGAACCGGTCGGCCGCACCATCGACCCGAACACCCGCCTGGGTGCGGCGCTGCACGGGGCCGCGGCGGAGTGGCAGCTCGACGTTCGCCTGCTGGCCGACGCCGTTGACTACCTCTGGCAGCAGGAGCGCGAGCGGGACGCCGAGACCGCGGACGCGATCCGACAGGCGCGGAAGGCGACCGGGCTAACGCCCACCCGTATCCGCCGATTGGAGGACGCCGGGCGGGATCACCTCGACGTGCCCGGCCTGGACGTGACCGCGCGCGAGCTGGCCGGTTCCTATCCCGAACTCGGCATCGGCCGGGGTTACGATCCCGACGGCCCGGACGAGGACGACCACGCGGCGCGCTTGTTCGAGCGCTTGCGGCACGCTCCCGCCGCGCCCCCACCGAAGCACGACCCCGACCTGATCCGCCGCGCCGCCGATCTGGTCGGCGGTTCGGGCGCGTACACCGGGCCGATGCGGTTCTCGGCCGCGCGCTGGGGCGACTACCTCGCCCGGAACAACATCCCCTGGCCGCAACTCGAATCCGGCGCGCTCGCCCTCGACGACGACACCTTCCGCGAGATGGCGCGGGCGTACCCCGGACAGGTCGGGCCGATCCGCGACCTCCGGCACGCGCTGGGGCAGATGCGGCTGAACGCGCTCGCGGTCGGACCCGACGGGCGGAACCGCGCGTTGCTCTCGATGTTCGCCTCGAAGACCGGGCGGAACCAGCCGAGCAACAGCGCGTTCATCTTCGGGCCGTCGTGCTGGTTGCGGAGCCTGATACGCCCCGCGCCGGGCCGCGGGCTGGCGTACTGCGACTGGAGCGCGCAAGAGTTAGGGATCGCGGCGGCACTGTCCGGGGACGAGCGGATGCGGGAAGCGTATGCGTCCGGCGACCCGTACCTGTGGTTCGGCAAGTTCGCCCGGCTCGTGCCCGGCACCGCTACCAAGAAGACCCACGGCGCGGACCGCGACCGGTTCAAGGTGGTGATGCTCGGCGTGCTGTACGGGCTGAGCGAGACGGGCCTCGCCCGGAAGCTCGCCGTCACCCCCGCGCACGGTCGCGAACTGATGCGGCTGCACAAGGAGACGTTCCGCACGTTTTGGCGCTGGTCCGACGCGATCCAAGACGAGGCGATGCTGACCGGCACCTTACGAACCGTGTTCGGCTGGTCGGTGCGCGTCGGGCCGGACACGACGCCGACCAGTCTGCGGAACTTCCCGATGCAGGGGAACGGCGCGGAGATGATGCGGCTGGCCGCGTGCCTCGCGACCGAGCGCGGCGTGCGTGTGTGCTGCCCGGTTCACGACGCCTTCTTGATCGAGGCCGACGCCGACGAACTGGAAGCGGAAGCCGCGCGCATGCGCGACGCGATGCGTGAGGCCTCGGAGCTGGCGCTGCCCGGTTTCCCGCTGCGGACGGACGTGAAGTTCGTGCGCCACCCCGACCGCTACGCCGACGACCGCGGCCGGCTGATGTGGGATGCGGTCCTCGACATTCTGAACCGGATCGACCCGGACGCACCCGGCTCGGAACGTGCCGGATGGCCGGATCGATGTGAGACGGGTACCTGTCTCGATCCGCTCCACCCGTCCCCTTATTCTTCCTCTTCTTCTTCTATTCCTCTATGACTACTGACCCGTTCGACCCGACGCGCTTCGGCCGGCCCGTATCGGCTACGCACCTCGCGGCGCTCGCCCGCGTGCCCGCGTCCGGCCAACTCCCGTACCCCGCAAAGGGCGAGCAGTACCTGGGCGGCCCGATCCCGTTGGACTGGCTCGCGCCCGCGGCAGAGCTACCGGGGAAGGCGCTGCACCTGGCAATCGCGTTGTGGTACTCGGCGGTGCGGAGCAAGGGCAAGAACCCGTCCGTGAAGCTGACCAGCGCGCTCGCCACTCAGTTCGGCGTGGGCGCGCGGACGACCCGGCGGCGGGCGCTAATGAGCCTCGAACGTGCCGGACTGGTTTCCGTGATCTCGCGCGACGGCCGAACGCCACTTGTCACGATCTTGCCCGCACCCCGCACCGCCGAGCAAAACGAGTAATCACCCCACGCCGGTCGGATGAACAACCGCGTGCCGGATTCTGCGTCTCCCGACATCGCGCGACGTGTAAGTACCGTGTACCATTTAGTCACCCTGGTCGGTCGGTTCGCGTCGCGGGAATGGGAACCCCGCACCGAACCGGCCGACCGGTTCCCAAGGGACCCATTCCTATGGCATCGCTCAACCGCGACACGAACGGCAACTACACTAGACTCGTTGCGCAATAGGTGTTGGTTCAGTCGCACTTCGGCCAGACGATCCTGTGTGGTCGTTACCCGTACATCCGGTTGTGGAGTCCGGCG
>Ga0194132_10012598_pt1 | contig 10495 bp, 6 predicted proteins | sample TA2KigOf80mmetaG_FD_148612 | JGI IMG/M metagenome (GOLD analysis project Ga0194132, IMG submission 148612) | Freshwater microbial communities from Lake Tanganyika, Tanzania - TA2015054 Kigoma Offshore 80m | ecosystem: Environmental > Aquatic > Freshwater > Lake | place: Tanzania: Lake Tanganyika... | reverse complement strand
CCCAGCTACGCTCCGGAACTCAACCCGGACGAACAGGTCTGGAACCATGCCAAGGCGCGGCTGGCGAAACGGTTTGTGGCCACCAAGGCGGAGTTCAAAGCGGCGTTGTTTTCAATCTTGCTTTCGAGTCAGCGCTCTCGTCAACTGATTCTGTCTTTCTTCCAACTTGCTGAGACTAAGTATGCAGCAGAGACCACTTAGTGCTGGTACTTTCCCAACTATTGATATACCGACGGCGTGCACTACTTCGCGGAGCAAGCCCGCGCCTACTGGTTCCTTGATCTTGTCATGAGTGAGTGGCAAGAGTTGGTACAGCGGCGCGCGTTTCTGGTCATCAACCTCTTGGTCAGCAGAAAAAGCGCAATTATCAAAGTGTCAGACGGCAACGGCTCAGACGTGAAAAATCGCCACGTAAAAGTGACAGACTGCCCGGATGGTAATTACAAGTTTTTTTTGTTGCTGGCTCAAACCCCGTTCTGATGCTTGATTCTGAATACTGACCGGCCGAAAAATGCGACACACAAAAAACCAGCTAGCAACCCCCATTTTTTACCCGAAGCATTACCCAAGCCGCACAACTCGAGCTTTTTAGACTTTCCAGAAAACAACTAAAGCCTTTTTTTTCTAGGTTTTGCCCGGAGTTCACAAGCTTTTTCTGCCGATGTCTGGGAGACAGAAGCTCGCTGGTGGGTGCCACCGGAAGCCCTGCCCGTTTGTAGTCAAGCACGCCAGGACTTCACACGGCCGCACTGGCGTGCGGCACTACCAGCGCCTGACCGTTTCACGCTGCCCCACTGAGAATGTACAGTCTCCAGGGGCAAGGCCAGAGGCTTTGCCCTCAACGAGATTGGCCTAGCCTAGATGTCGTAATACAGCGAGAACTCATAGGGGTGTGGCCGGAGGCGAATGGCGTCCACCTCTTTGGTGCGTTTGTACTCCACCCAGGTTTCGACAACGTCCTTGGTGAAGACGTCCCCTTTGAGCAGAAACTCGTGGTCGGCCTCGAGCGAATTCAGCACTTCCTCAAGGCTGCCCGGAGTCGACTTCACGTGGGCTTTTTCCTCCGGCTCCAGATCGTAGAGATCCTTATCGATCGGATCGGGCGGCATGATCTTGTTCTGGATGCCATCCAGCCCAGCCATCAGAAGTGCTGCGAACGCCATATAGCCGTTGCAGGACGGATCGGGGAAGCGGGTCTCAATTCGCTTGGACTTTTCGCTTCGAGAATACGCCGGGATGCGGACGGCCGCGCTCCTGTTTCGTTGTGAATAGATGAGATTGATCGGAGCTTCGTAGCCCGGAACCAAGCGCCGGTAGGAATTGGTGGTTGGGGCACAGAACGCGAGAAGAGCCGGGGCATGCTTCAACACTCCGCCGATGTAGTAAATTGCTGCCCGGCTGAGGTCGGCATACCCTCCCGCCTCGTAGAAAATATTCTTGCCTCCCTTCCAGATGCTTTGGTGGACGTGCATGCCTGAGCCATTGTCCTGGAAGATCGGCTTCGGCATGAGAGTGGCCGTTTTCCCGTGTTTACGAGCAACGTTCTTGACGATGTACTTGTAGTTCATCAGATTGTCGCCCATGCGCGTGAGGGTGTCGAAGCGCATGTCGATTTCGCATTGCCCGGCCGTTGCGACTTCGTGGTGGTGCACTTCGACAGGGATTCCGATCTGCTCCATGGTGAGGATCATTTCGCTGCGAATGTCCTGCAGCGTATCCATAGGCGGCACGGGGAAGTAGCCTTCCTTGTAACGGATCTTGTAGCCCAGGTTATTGCCTTTCTCTTCTCGTCCCGAGTTCCAGAAGCCCTCGTTGGAGTCGATGAAGTAGTAACCGCGATTCACCCCCTGGTCGAAGCGAATATCGTCAAACACAAAGAACTCAGGCTCGGGGCCGAAGTAGGCCGTGTCTCCGATGCCAGTTGACTTCAGGTAGTTCTCTGACTTCTGCGCGATGAAACGCGGATCGCGCGTGTAGGGCTGAAGAGTCACCGGGTCCTTGACATTGCAGATGATATTCAACTGCGGATAGGAGCTGAACGGATCGATGCAGCCGGTGCTCGCGTCGGGAATCAGCAGCATGTCGCTTTCCTGAATCTGTTGAAATCCGCGAATGCTGGAACCATCGAAGCCTACGCCTTCCTCGAACATGGATTCCTCCAGCTCACTGGACGACATGGAGAAGTGCTGCCAAAGTCCCGGCATGTCGACGAAGCGAAAATCGATGATCTTGATGCCCTTGTCTTTCACCATCTTGACAAGTTCCGTCGGGGTCATGAGTCCTCCTTAGTTTGTCGGGAGCAAGTTGAGGGGATACGATAAAGCGATGCGGCGATGCACACGCGGCGCTGCGTGGAGTTGAGGCAAACTCATGCTACAGTGCATGAATTCAGAGAATGGACGGCATCTTAGGAAAGAAGTCCGCGGATTGTCAAGGCAGATGAAGGTAAGCGGTGAACTCCGATGGAAACGGGACCGGCACCGAATCGCGCGCCCAGACGCCGGGTGAGCCTGAGGCAACACTACCTTCAGCGGACGTAGCCCGGCAGAAATCCTCTGGATTCCCAGGCACCCGAGCATTCAGAATAGGCGACGATTCGCGGACCACGAACCAGCGGTATCGATCGAGACTCATGCTCTGGCACAGGCACATTGCTCTGATGTTGCTTGCAGGTGCTGTTCCGGCTGTGGCATTAGCATTCCCTTGGCTGATGTCGAACCTGCCGGGGCTCGGCGTGGCGGTCAGCTTGTTCTTCTCCCAGCTTTGCCACCAGGACCCAGCCCGTTCATTTGCGTTCGCTGGAATCGCGTTGCCGGTCTGTGCCCGATGCCTGGCCTTGTATATCGGTGGCTTCCTTGGAATGGCAGGATATCCACTGTTTGCCCACCAATTGCGGCGATCTCAAACGCTGAAATGGCTTCTCGCCGTCTCCTTCGTGCTGATGCTGCTGGACGCGGGACTCGACCGAACAGGGATTTGGCGCAATACGTTTCTCTCCCGCTCGGCAAGTGGAGCCCTGTTCGGCACGATGTGTGGCGTGCTTGTTTCCGTCGCAATTCAGCAACGTCAATGGCAGGGCTCGCCGTTTGAAGCTGAGGGTAGGCGCCTGCACGATCGTTCAGATCGTCGCACGCCCTGAACTTCCCGCGAGGCGGGATAACTCTGCTCGGACCCGAGCCAGGAACCCTGATTGCCTGGCCCGTTGCACGGTCTACTGGGAGTGTTAGTTTTCACCATGGAACAAGCAGGGCCGTTCGAAAGGCTGCGAGGACTGGATAACCAAGCGTTGACCTTACGCTTGTTTGAGAACATCAATTCGTTCCATGCGGTCCCCCGTCTTCGCCAAAAACTCGCAAAGATTGCCTTCGCCGAGTTCGAGTCTCAGGTGCCGCACGCCATGGAACGGGATGTGGCCTACTTGCTTTCAGGACTGAACCTGATGCTCGGGTTGGCGCTAAGTACGCGCGACCACCCGGGTTTGGCGCGTGAACTCGGCGAGTTTCTGAGGCGTTGTGACTCCAACGGTCTGTCGATTCACCATTTCCTCACGCGGTCGGCGAAGGATTGGGCCGATATTCGCCCAAAGTACCAGGAATCGAGCCGGGCTGAGCTAGGCCGGGAACTCACCAAGTGCTTTCCGGCCCTGGAAGTCGAAACAGCAGACCTTTGCGCCGGTTATCTGCTGGCCAAGGCGCTCGCCCGACTGGTGCCACCGTTTTCGTTTCACGATGAGTCGCACAGCCGGTCTGTGATGGCGCTGCGGGCCCAACCCGATCTGTCGTGGAACCTCTGTGCCGGACCCGCTGACGCCCTGGCGACAGTCGAGACTCACTTCCCCGAAATCGCCTGGCGGAAAGGTTGTCGGTCGCGGAGTCTGTCGCTTGTCGGAGTGCGATTGCTCTCGCAGTTCTCGCCGAAGACCGCCTCCGTCCTCAAGCAGGCTTTGGGCCAGCTCGATCACATCTCGACAAGTTTGGTCCAGAATCGGCGCCGCACCCTTCACACGGCGTTTTTTTCGGAAATGGACGCAAGCCTGTTCAAGTTCAACTTGCATCACCATGCAACGCTGGCAGGGACGCTCTGCGATCTGTTCGCGCTGGATCTCGAAACCTTTCGTTCCGGATACCCAGGCCTGAGCGGCTTTGTCGAGGAAGAAATGCGGCAGGAAACGAACCGCTGAACCTGGGCGAGTCACAGGTGCAGACCCTCGTCGACATTCGGCCTGCGCTGGCGGCCACGCTGTTGGAAGGCTATTCCGCGCCGACCCAGCGAGTGACCCGCGCGCCAGCAAGAGCTGCAGTCGCCAGCAGCCAGTCAGGGAACCAGGGCGGAACCCGGCTGACAGTTGCATCCGTTCAGAGCCCCTCTCGCTGTTTGTGCTAAGATCCGATCGCTGGGTTCGCCGCTGTGCCTTTGGATTGGCTGAACCAGGAAACCACTTATAGGAAAGTCGCCGTGATGATGACACAAGGAAAGCTCAAGCGGCTTAATGCCGTGGCTGGAAAGACGGGCGTGATTTCGGCAGCAGCCATGGACCAACGCGGCTCGCTCCGAAAATCGATCGCCAAAGAAAAGGGCATCGACCAAAACGCAGTCACCCCCGAAATGATGTCCGAATTCAAAGTAGCCGTTTCCAGGATTCTGACGCCGCATGCAAGCGCGATCTTGCTCGATCCGGAGTTTGGCCTAGAGGCCGTCAAGGCCAGGGCCTCGCATGCCGGAGTGCTGCTTGCCTACGAGCAGACCGGATACGACCAGACGCAAGAGGGCCGCGTTCCCACGCTCATTCCCTATTGGACGGTGAAGAAGTGCATCGAGGCCGGCGGCGATTGCCTGAAGGTGCTCCTGTATTACAGCCCGTTCGAGTCTGAAGCGGTGAAGGAGGTCAAACATGCCTTTGTCGCGCGAATCGGGGCAGAATGCGCTCATTACCAGGTGCCTTTCTTTCTGGAGTTCGTCGGTTACGATCCGGCTGGAGGCGATGAGAAAGGAATCGAGTTTGCCAAGCAAAAACCAGCCATCGTGTCTGGCAGCATGAAGGAGTTCTCCAAGCCCGAGTACAACGTCGACGTCCTGAAGGTCGAAGTACCCGTCAACATGGAGTATGTCGAGGGCGCCCGCGCAAACAAGTCTGGAAAGGTGGCCTATACCCGGAAGGAAGCGATGGAGCACTTTGTCCGCGCCGCCGAGTTAGCCCGCCTTCCGTTCATCTACCTCAGTGCCGGTGTCAGTGACGCCGTGTTTCGCGAAACACTGGAGCTGGCAATTGAAGCCGGAACTAATTTCGCTGGGGTTCTCTGCGGGCGAGCGACTTGGAAAGACGGCATCCCGGTTTACGCCAAGCAGGGTTTGAAGGCTTTCGAGGATTGGCTGAACGACAGAGGTGTGCAGAATATCACCGCACTGAACACAATCCTAAAGGGGGCTCATCCGTGGCACGAAAAGTACGGTGGCCTCGACAAGATCCACATCGTCTGAACTCAGGCTTCCACAATACCGCCCGCAGACTGTTTCCGTAACGGAGCTCCAGGGAGACGAGGCTGCTCAGACACTGTCCGTTCGCCGGAATCCAGACGAGAAGGGACCCTCTTTCTGTTTCGAATACGCATGACCACCCAAGCGCCTCCAAAGCCGGCCCTCCTTAGCCAAAAGAAGACACCGAGCAAGAGGCATTGGTGGCACTGGCCCTGGTTTGCCTCGCGTTGGTCAAAGGTAGCGCTGGCGCTCGCGATCTTTGTCACTTTCGCGATCGCCTTCGTGCTGATCGATGCCTACCTGAGCTTCTCGCGAATGATCGACCGGAAGCTTGCGGGAGAAATTTTTCAGAATACGGCCCGGGTCTACTCCGCTCCGCTCAGGCTGTTCCGAGGGCAGACGATTCGCCCCGGAGTTGTCACAACCTACCTCAGCAAGGCCCACTACTCGGCGATAGGGAAAGGACCAACCAGCCGCATTGGCAAATATGCCGAGTCGAACCGAAGTCTGGAGATCTTTCCGCTGGAAGAATCGTTTTACGGCGCGAGAGCTGTTGGCGCCAGAATCGAGTTCGACCAGAAGTCGATCGTTCGGATCGTTTCATTGCCCACGAACAATCCACTCGACACCTACGAAATCGAACCCCTGCTGGTAACGAATCTGTTTGACAAGAGCCGGGCGAAGCGCCGTCTCATCCGCTACCAAGACATCCCAAAGGTTCTGCTCGACGCGGTCCTCGCGATTGAGGACCGGCGTTTCTTCGAGCACGCCGGGTTCGATCCTATCGGCATCGTTCGAGCCGCGTTCATCGACATCATGCGGTGGAAGAGAGCCCAGGGAGCAAGCACCATCACTCAACAGGTGGTTAGAAATTTCTGGCTTTCGCCAGAACGGCGAATCGTCCGCAAGCTCAAAGAGATCTATATGTCGATCATCCTGGAGACCCGGCTGAGCAAAGAGGAGATCTTCACTCTTTACGCGAACGATGCCTACCTCGGCCAGCGCGGGTCTTTCAGCATCAACGGATTCGGGGAAGCGGCGACCGCCTATTTCAACAAAGACATCAAGAACCTTTCGATTCCGGAAGCCGCTCTGATTGCAGGCACGATTCAAAGTCCCAACCGATTCAATCCTATCCGGCACCCTGAGCGCGCGCTGCAGAGGCGCAACCTTGTTCTTCAAGCGATGCTCGAGATGGGGAGTATTTCCAAAGCCCAGTATCAGGCCGCCGCCCCCTCGCCGCTCAACCTGGCCCCGCTCAGCATGGATGCCAGCGATGCACCTTATTTCGTGGACTTGGTGAAAGACCAGATGTTGGAGAAGCTCTCGGAGAAAGAGCTGCTGAGTCAGCAGTACCGAATCGTCACCACGCTCGACTTGGATCTCCAGCGAATGGCGTACCAAGCGGTGGGCGAAGGAGCGGAGAATGTCGACATCCTGCTGGCGAAACGCCGCCACCGGAAGGTCAAGCTGAAGAAAGGGGAGACGCCGCCGCCATTGACCATCAACCCGGCCGATCGGGTCCAGGCTTGCCTGATTGCCCTCGACCCACACACAGGGGAAATCCGGGCCCTGGTGGGAGGGCGCGACTATGGCGCAAGCCAGCTGAATCGCGCGACGACGGCAAAGCGTCAGCCGGGGTCCATTTTCAAGTCGTTTGTGTTCGCTGCCTCGTTGAGTTCTGGGCTCGAGGAAGGAGCCGACCCGGTGATCACGGCATCCACGATCGTCGACGATTCTCCGACGGTCTTCGCATTCGACGATCAGACCTACGAGCCTAACAACTACGGGGAAAAATTCTACGGGCCTGTCACTCTGCGGCGAGCGCTGACGAAGTCCCTGAATGTCGCCACGGTCAAGCTTGCGGAGATAACGGGTTTGCCAAAGATCGCCGCGCTGGCGAAACTGTCCGGCATGAACGAGAAGCTCATGGCAACTCCTGCCCTGGCTCTGGGCGCCTACGAAGTCACTCCCTTGGAGATTGCCGGCGCCTACACCATCTTCGCCAACGCCGGCGTAAGAGCCGAGCCCCTGTTTGTGCGCGCCGTCGATGATTCCAAAGGCCACTCCGTCGAAAAGAACGAGCCTGCTCTGAAGCCGGTACTCGATCCACGAGTTGCCTATCTGATGACCGGTCTGATGGAAGGAGTCATCAACCACGGGACCGGCGCCAGAGCGCGTGCCATGGGCTTCACGCTTCCGGCTGCTGGGAAAACCGGCACTTCGCATGACGGTTGGTTTGCGGGCTACACGAGCGGTCTGCTGTGCGTAGTGTGGGTGGGATTTGACGACAATCGAGAACTCAACCTCGATGGCGCAACTTCCGCTCTTCCGATATGGACCGAATTCATGAAAAAGGCCACCGCCGCCCAGCCGTGGCTGGCCGATGCCCCGTTTGTGCCGCCTGAGGAAGGAATCACGACGGTATCGATCGACCCTGACACGGGCTTGCTGGCTTCAGCGGAATGCCCAGCGCCAATCGAAGAAAGGTATCTGTCAGGTACCGAACCCAAGGAAAGCTGCAGCCTTGCAGCCCACGAGTGGCTGCAGAATCTCCGCCAGATGCCGACAGATAACCTTGCCCAGCCCCCTGTGACCGAGGAGCCCTCCAAAATCGTGCCCCTTGTCCCCCCCACGAAGCAGCCAAACGCCTTCAAGCGGTTTTTCTCCAAGATTTTCTAAGCCTTATGCTTGATCACCGGCTTGACGATAAGCAAAGACGATTTTGTTCTTTAGCTGCAAAGGAACGCTTGCTGTGCCACCCCTCATAAAGGACTACGTCGAGTTTCGAAAGGTCGAATACCTTCCATCGATCACGCCGGCCAATCTGAACGACTGCATACGCACGTTCTTGCCCACCGACGGGTTGATCGAGCTGCTCAGCCGCATACTCGAATCCATCTCGCGAAAGATTGGCGAAAGAAACAAGAGTCTCCAGGAACCTGCCTCAATCTTGTTGACTGGCGGCTATGGGGTCGGTAAGAGCCACCTTCTGTCAACTGTATTTAATTTGATCGGCCAGAAGGGGGCCTGGGCCCAAGGGCTCAACGATCCGCGTGTTCAGTCGAACATCACCGCCATCCGAGACATGGATCCACTCTGTATTCGAATCGACCTTGCCGACCAAACGAATGTCCCGCTTCCGGAGCTGGTACTGGCCAAGATCCACTCCGAGTATCAGAGCCGATTTGGCAAACAGCTGATCGATCCGTCCGTCATCCCAGGCATAGGAACGATCAAAGCTCATGAACTGATCACCTTCAACATCGCCGCTGAGCGCCCCATATTGCTGGTCGTTGACGGTTTGGCGAAACGTACCCAAAGCCGTGATGTCGCAGCGCTGAACGCAGACATCGAGTTTCTCAGCTTCATGGGATATAGCTCAAAAACAGCGCGGTTTTTTCTGATCGTCGCAGCCCACGAAGATTTCTTCTCTCCGAAGAGTCCCCTGGGAATCGATAGCACGCTGATGGCGCAAACCCTGGAGAACTTCAAGATCGAATGGATCGACCGCGCTAGCGTCAAAGAGATTATTGCCCGGCACGTTTTCCGTAAGAGCCCTCGCCAGCAGCAGGACGTGAGGAAGCTCCACGCCTTCATCAAGGCCAAGCTGCCCAACTTCCAGTACTCAGAGAACGACTTCTGCGACGCGTATCCTTTCCACCCGCTGATCTTCGATCTGGCTGAAAGAATCAGAAGCAAGCTGCCCACCTTTGCGTTGCTGGACTTCGTTTGTTCCGTTTATCCGAAGGTCGCCAGCCACCGGGCTGTCAGCCTAGTCACCATCGAGAACGTTTTCAATCGGGTCGAGTACGACTTGAAAACCGACCCTCAATCGCAGCGCCTTTATGCCACTTATCAAGAACTGGCTGAACGCGCTGTCCCACGACTGCAAGATCGGTACCGGCTCTGGGGGAAAATGCTGCTGAAAGCAACCTGCTTGTTCACGCTGGCCGATCGCAATCCTACGGTGCGTGACCTCGCCGACGCGCTGTTGCTGTTCGAAGACAGCGAAGGGCTCAGTTACAACGTGGTCGGCATGCTGTTAGCGCAGATGGAGAAGGCAGCAGACCAAGGATTTTCCACCACAGACAATCGGTTGGACCGCACCTATCGTCTGGGAACGGCAGACGTCCGCGAACAGCTCAACAAGACGGTCTCCAGCATTGCCTCGCAGATCCTTGACTCGGATTGCCGACTTGCCGAAATCCTGCCAGCAGCCGCCGCCGACATCTTTCCAGACTGGACTCTCCGAGGAGACCTGACTATGAGAATGCTGCGCGAGCCGCCCATCGTGCAGGCGTTCTGGAGAGGCACGGAACGGCCTGGCTGCCTGGTATGCTCGGAGCGATTCTTTCCAGCGGCTTCGCACGGTCCAGACGCCCCCGGCGAGCTCACGAGTTTGTCGCAGGAGCTGCCATCGATCCACGAGCCGTTTCTGTCAAATCCGCCCATGCCACCGGCAGACAGTGAGCCGCCAGCCCGCGAACTGGAATGGCTCTTGTGGATGGAGCCCATCGGATTACCGACTGCAGTTCAGTCTGCTCTGAAACCTGCCAAACCGACCGAAATCCATTGGCTGCCTGCCCAGTCGTCAGCAGAAGAATTGGTGGCGCTCAAGAAGGCGTTGGCAATTCATCTAATGGAGAAATCTGCAAGCAACGATTTCGCGCCGACCGACCTCAAGCTGCTTCGTGAAGAGACTAGAAGCGGGATGGCCAACCTGTTCCGGGAACTGTACCTGTTCCGCGGAAAGATCGTTACCGCCTCCCGCATTCAGTCCTTCAATCAGGGACACCTGGAGTGCCGCTCGCTGCGCTCGTTTGTCAGTTACCTGTTTAAACCGAATCTCGACCTGCTCTATTCCCAGCACCCCGACTTCGGTGGAGAACAGCTGGCGGTGGATGGCAAGTTCTTCGTGGCTGACCGCAGCAATCATCGCGTGCAGGTGTGGGACCGCGTCGAGGACGCGCTCGCGGGCCTGCCTGCCAGCGCATCCCTCGGCGCTGCGGACGAGATG
>Ga0194132_10012597_pt1 | contig 10496 bp, 6 predicted proteins | sample TA2KigOf80mmetaG_FD_148612 | JGI IMG/M metagenome (GOLD analysis project Ga0194132, IMG submission 148612) | Freshwater microbial communities from Lake Tanganyika, Tanzania - TA2015054 Kigoma Offshore 80m | ecosystem: Environmental > Aquatic > Freshwater > Lake | place: Tanzania: Lake Tanganyika... | reverse complement strand
CCTCGCTCACCGGCGCAACGCCGGTCTGGAAGAATTTCACGATTTCGCGCAGCATCGGCGTGTAGTCGCTCTTGATGGTCCCCGTCGCCAGCGTCTTCTTCTCGGAGTGAACCAAGGCACCGAAATCGCCGTACGGCCGCAGCGCCAGCACGGTTCCAACTCGCCCGTCCTTCCATTTTCCGATCACAACATCGTCGCCGGCAACCACGCGAGTCACCTCATCGCAGCCCGTGCCCATCAGCGCGTACAGCATTTCCACCGGATGAATCGCATACCAGGAGAGATCCAGGTAATGCGTCGGATCGCTCGGGCCCGGCCCCCACACCGTCACGCTCTTCGCATCGGCCGACTTCACTCTACCCAGCGCCTCCGCCCACCGCAAGCTCGACGAACTGAACCACTTCAAATTCGCGCCCTTCGCCAATTTCGCGATCGCCGCCGCATCGCCGTACGTCGATGCCAGCGGCTTGTCGATGAACATCGGCTTGCCGCATTTCACAGCTTCCTTCGCTTGCTCCAAATGTTTGCGCCCGTCCACGGACTCAAGCAATATCGCGTCCACCTTCCCGCACAACGCCGCAATCGTCGGAACAATTTCGACCTTGTACTTTTCCGCCAGATCCTTCGCGTAACCCTCGACGCGATCGCGGCTCGATGCCAAGTCGGGGCTGCCGCCCTTGTACGCCGCCACGATCTTCGCCCCCGGCACGGTACTCGCCGGGTCGTTCAGCACTTTCGAGAACGCGATCACATGCGACGTATCGGTTCCGATGATCCCCACGCGGAGATCGGCGGCCATGGCGAAGATAGCGGAGAATAGAAACAGTGCGAGTCTCATCACGGGAATTGTATCGCGCGTGAACCTCGATACGCCGCTGGTCTACGTCAAAGGGGTCGGGCCCTTCCGGGCGGAAATGCTCGAAGCCAAAGGTGTGTCGACCGTCAACGACCTGCTCCACTACCCGCCGTTCCGCTACGAGGACCGCACAAATCTGAAGGCGATTGGGCGCCTGGCGCCTGGTGAAATAGCCACCGTCATCGTCGATGTCCGCGAAGCACGCTTGCCGAAAATGGGCCGTAAAAACCTCGGCATGTTCGAAGCCGTGTTCGGCGACGCCTCCGGCCGCACGCTGACAGGCAAGTGGTTTCACGGCGCCTATCTCGCCAATGTGCTGGTCGAAGGCCAACGCGTCGCCCTCTACGGCAAAGTCGAATTCGACACCTATAAGGGCGACGTGACGATGATGCACCCGGAGTTCGAAATTCTCTCCGCCGACGACGAAGAGGGCGACTCGTCCCTGCACACCGGCCGCATGGTGCCGATCTACGAAGCCGCCGGGAAAGTCACCGCCAAACAACTGCGCGTCATCGTCCATCGAATCCTGGCCTCGCTCGCGCCGCTCGACGACTTCCTGCCCGCCACGCTGCGCGATCAGCTAAAGATGCCCGCTCGCTGGGACGCGATCCGCGCCATTCATTCACCGCCCGAAGACAGCGACATCCGCCTGCTGAACGCCTTCCGCTCGCCCGCCCACATCCGCATGATCTTCGAAGAATTCTTCTGGCTCGAATGCGGACTCGCGCTCAAGCGCAACAAAGCGCGGACTGTCGAAGGCGTGCGTTTCGATCTCAACGATCGCGTCCGCGAAAAGATCAAAGCGATGTTGCCGTTCAAGCCCACTGGCGCGCAGAAGCGTGTGCTCGGTGAGATCGCCCGCGACATGGCTGAGTCGCATCCGATGAACCGTCTCCTGCAAGGCGACGTCGGCAGCGGCAAGACTCTCGTCGCCGCCGAGGCCGCTATCGTCGCTATCGAAAACGGCTATCAAGTGGCCGTGCTCGCTCCGACCGAAATCCTCGCCGCGCAGCACTTCGCCTATTTCAAGAACCTGTTTCACAAACTCGGCTACGTCGTCGCCATGCTTGCCGGATCATTCAAGCCCAAGGAGAAAGAAAAGATCCGCACGCTCATCGAGCAAGGCCTCGCGCATGTTGTCGTCGGCACGCACGCGCTGCTCGAAGAAGAGGTGAAGTTCAAGAAACTCGGCCTCGCAATCGTCGACGAGCAACATCGCTTCGGCGTCATGCAGCGCCTGAAACTGATGGAGAAAGGTGCGGTCAAGCCCGACGTTTTGGTGATGACCGCCACGCCGATCCCGCGCACGCTTGCACTCACCATCTACGGCGATCTCGACACTTCCGTCATCGACGAGCTTCCGCCCGGCCGACGCCCCATCGTGACAAAACACGTCATGTCGAGCCGGGTCGAAGAAGTGTGGAGCTTCGTCGCTCGCGAAGTCGCCAACGGCCGTCAGGCCTACGTCGTCTATCCGGTCATCGAAGAGTCGGAGACGACCGCGCTCAAAGCCGCCGAGAAAATGTTCCTCGAACTCCGCGACACCATCTTCCCGAAACTGCGCATCGGCCTGCTGCACGGCAAACTGGCGCAATCGGACAAGGAAGCCGTAATGGCCGAGTTCAAAGCCGGCCGAATCGATGTGCTCGTATCGACGACCGTAATCGAAGTCGGCGTCGATGTGCCCAACGCCACCGTCATGGTCATCGAGCAAGCCGAGCGTTTCGGTCTCGCGCAGTTGCATCAGTTGCGTGGCCGCGTCGGACGCGGCGGCAATCAGAGTTATTGCATATTGGTGACGGAGAAGTTGGGCGAAACCGCCCGCGACCGCATCCGCACAATGACCGAATCGAACGACGGCTTCCACATCGCCGAGATGGATCTTCGCCTACGCGGCCCCGGAGAATTCTTCGGCACCAAGCAGAGCGGCCTTCCGACGCTCCGCTTCGCCAACATCATTCGCGACAGCGAGTTGCTCGAAGTCGCCCGCAACGAAGCGCACGCCTTCATTGCGAACCCGCCGAGCGAAGATATCTTTCGCCGCGCCGTACACTACATCCGCGAAAACTGGCAGCGCCGCTACGGCCTGGTGCAGGTGGGCTGATGCGCATCATCGCAGGAGAATTCCGCAGCAGCCGCATCGAATCCGTTCCCGGCATGGACGTGCGCCCCACGCCCGACCGCCTTCGCGAATCCCTCTTTAGCATCCTGATGCCGAAGATCGAGGGCGCCCACTTCGTCGACGCCTACGCTGGCTGCGGCTCCGTCGGACTTGAAGCCATTTCAAGAGGCGCCCGCCGCGCGACGTTCCTCGAGAAATCGCACACGGCCATCGAGGTGCTGCGCCGCAACATCGCCTCGCTGAAAGCCCATGACCGCGCCGTCGTCCTGCGAGGCAAGGCTGCGCAGACGCTTGAGGGCATCGAAGCCGACATCATTTTTCTCGACCCCCCCTACACCAACCCTGACGAATACGCCGCGTCACTCATACACGCAAACGCGCCGCTCGTCATCGCGCAGCATTCGTCGAAACTCGCGCTCGCCGACGCCTACGGCAAGCTCACGCGCTTCCGAATCGTCAAGCAAGGCGACAATTCGCTCAGCTTTTACTCATAACGCAGCGCTCGAATCGGATCCACGCGAGACGCCCGCCGCGCCGGAATCAAGCTTGCCGCAATCGCCGTCGTCAACAACAGCGCGGCCGAACCCACATACACCCCGATGTTGTTTGGCTCGATTCCATACAACACCGCCTTCGCAAATCCGCCCAGCGCCACCGCCGCTGGCACACCAATCCCCACGCCAATCAGAGTCAGCACACACGCCTCGCGCAAAACCATCTGCAGCACATCGGCCTTCTGCGCGCCCAACGCCATGCGAATGCCGATCTCCCGCGTTCGCCGCGACACGTGAAACGCCATTACGCCGTATAGCCCGATCGCCGCCATAAACGTCGCGATAAACCCAAACGCCGCGCACAAGGTCGACACCACGCGCTCCAGCGTAAGCGAAATCTCGATCTGCTGCTGCATCGTTCGGAAGGAATCGAGCGGCAGCGCGGGATCGATCCGCCGCACGATTGCGCGTACATTCGGCGCAACCGCGTCCATCGGCGCCGCCGTCCGGATATAGAAGGTGCGCCCGCTCGGATACTCCGCTTGCGCGGACGGCACATAAATCTGCCGCATCGACTTGTCGTCCCGCAGCCCCAAATGCCGCGTCTCCTTCACGACGCCGACAACCGTAATATTCGGCGCCGTATTGTGCCGCGAGAATCCGATTTTCGATCCAATCGCCTCGCGGTCTTTGAAGTACGTCTTCGCGAACGTCTCGCTGACGACTGCCACCAGCGGCGCGCCGTCGCGGTCGGCCGCCGTGAAATCGCGCCCGCGCAGCAACGGAACACCCATCGTTTGAAAGAACTCCGGTCCGACGTCGTTGGTCATCGGATTCATGTCTTCTTCCGGCCCCGGCTGATAGCCCTCGACCTTGATCGTCGACTGGCTCTGACTATCGGACAGCAGCGGTTCGGCGGCCATGGACACACCCGTTACACGCGGCAGCGCCAGCAACTCTTCGCGTAGCCGTTCGATCGTCTCGTTCGCGCGCATCCGACTGTATCCGTTTAACACCGGATTCACCTGAAACGTAATCAGATTCTCCGTCTGAAAGCCCGGATGAACGTGCCGCAAGTTGTCGAGCGTCGTCAAGAAAAGCACAGCGGCTGCGAGCAATAACAGAGAGGTCGCCACCTGCGCCACGATGAGACTCTTCCGGATCCACGCCGCCGCCGCTCCCGCCGATACCGTTCCCGATTCGTCCTTCAACGCCGGCGCCACATCCGGTTTCGACGCCGCTATCGCCGGAGCAATACCGAACAGCAACCCCGCGCCAAGCGACAGAAGCGCCGTGAACAGCAAAATCCTTCCATCCGGGTCCGCCGAAATCGGAATCGTCCGCGTGCCGCCCGTATTTGCAAATGCCAACAACGCATCGCCCGCCCAACTCGCCGCAAGTAACCCCAGCGCGCCACCACCCACCGCGAGCAACACGCTCTCTGCCAGTACCAGCCGAATCAACTGCACGCGGCTCGCCCCCAGCGCCAGTCGCACCGCGATCTCCTTGCGCCGCCCGGTGGCCCGCGCCAGCAGCAGATTCGCAACATTCGCGCACGCGATCAACAGCACGCCGCCGACCAGCGCCGTCAGCAGCCACATCGCAAGCTCGATCTCTTCCTTGGCGCTTATGTTCCCGCGGGCGGCCGGCTCCACCTCAAACTGCTTGGCCAGAAACCGCTTCTGAATGCTCGCGTTCGGGGACTTGATGATCGCGGCCTCGTCGCGCAGAATCGGCACGACGGCACGGTCAAGATCGCTCTTAACATCCGCCACCGTCAGTCCTTGCCGGACACGCCCGTACAGGTTCAGAAAATACAGCCGCGGCGACTCCATCGGAAACGACGTGTTCGGCATCAGCAGCTTCTGCATCGCCAGCGGAATCAGAACGTGCACTGGCTCGGTGATGTCCACTCCTTGGAACCCATCGGCCATTACTCCGTTCACCGTCATCGGCTGTCCGTTCAGCAGTACCTTCCGATCGATTACGCCGACGTCTCCTGCAAACCGCCGCTTCCAGAATCCATGGCTCAACACCGCCACCGGGTGGCCGCCGATCGTTACGTCGTCATCAGGCCCAATCGGCCTGCCGAGTGCCATAGCTACACCCATCGTCTCGAACCAGTTGCCCGACGTAAGCTGCGCGTTGACGAACTCGCTCGACTCGCCAGTCGAAAAACTCGCCTGTGTTGCAAACTGGGCCGCCAATCCGTCAAACACCTTTGCCGAATCGCGCAGCCGCGTATACATCGGGTAAGAGAATGGCCTGTTGCTCCAGATATTGCCTGACCGAAGCCCCGGCAGGTTCAACAGCACCAGCGCCTGCGGATCGCGCACCGGCATCGGCCGCAGCAGCAGCTGGTCGAGCAGTGTGAAGATTGCGGTGTTTGCCCCGATGCCGATCGCGAGCGAAAGCAGTGCGACCGTAGTGAACAGCGGCGTCTGGCGCAGACCGCGAAGTGCTTAGCGTATGTCGTCGAGCATCGCTTTTTACACTGTGCAAAAATGATGCCAGCGCAAGTTGTTCGAAACACGCTAACCAGTCTCGCTTCATCCCCCGCGAATGGGATTCACCGTCCGAAATCGGACAGCTATTGGCGCGGAATCGCAAACACCGGCCGCGTCATCGCCGGATTCACGTGGCAGTTCTTGCATGCCTGCGTTTGCAAGCCTCGGTCGATCTTGTGCGTCTCCATTTTGTACGGCGCCATTTCGGCATGACACACCGTGCAATTCAACCCGCGTTGCTGCACGATCTTGTGCGACTCCTCAAAATGCCAATACCCCCCGCGCTTTTGCGAAGTCAGCTTCGGAATGTCGTGGCATACGCGGCAATTAGCCGCCATCTCCGGTTTGGTTGCCGGCGCCTCAATGTTGACCTTCGGGCCGGGTTCGGCGGGTTTGGCCGACATACTCGCGGCGACGGTCTGTGCGGCAATGCGCCCCATGTACAGAGACGGACCCAGAAACGCGCCCTCAATTCCGTTCTTTCCGTTGAGGCCGCCGAATCCCGTCGCTTCGCCGGCCGCGTAGAGGCCCGGCACGGGATGGCCCTCGGCGGTTAAAACGCGGCAGCTTGCGTCGACATTGATCCCACCCAGGCTCTTTCGAATCAGGATGTACATCGGGGCGGCGTAAAACGGGGGCTGCAAGATCTTCCGGGGTTTGAAAAACGCCGGGCTCTTTGAATTGAACCGGTCGAAGTCCGCGTCGGTTCCCTCTTCGACAAGCTGGTTGAATCGCGCGACCGTCTTCGCCAACTCCTCCGGCGGCGTCTTCATCTCACGCGCCAACTCCTCGATCGAATCCGCACGTTTGATGAACCCTGGAACACCGAAAATCGCATCGATGCGGCTTTGCGTGAATCCCGCGTGAACGATCCGGAATCCCTTGCGGCCCTCGGCATCGAAGACGGCCCAAAAGCCCTTCGGCGCCCGCTCGACCAGCACCGGAATCGTCTCCTTTGGCTCGTGTTGTTCTTTCACAAACCGTTTGCCGGTGTGATTCACCCAGATTGCGCTGAACGCATTCGAAAAGTAGCCGCGCCGGCCGGTTTCATCGAACGGATCGGGCAGCCCGGAAGCGTAATTCCACTGATGATCGAGCCGCCCCGACGTGCCGCCCGCGCCTTTGACCAGTTCCATGCCCTCGCCCAGCGCGAAGAACCCGCCTCCAACGAGCACCCGTTCCGGCAACACCATCGACTTCGGCCACGACGCGCGCACCAGTTCGAGGTTCGCGGCGAACCCGCCGGTGGCGATCAATACGTTCTTCGCGCGCAATTCGCTCTTCGCGTTGGTCCGCAGGTTGTTCACGCGCACGCCCGTTACCAGGCCCTTGTCGACAAGCAGACCAATCACATGCGCGTTGAACTGGAATTCGACGTTGCGAAAACGCAGCAACTCGCGCCGCAGCGGAACCATAAGGCCAATGCCCTGTTCGCGGGGCGAATGGAATCGCGGCACGCTCGATCCACCGCCATTGGGAGAGACAGAAACAAACTCGGTGCCGATGGCCGCCATCCAATCGAACAGCGCAGTCTTCGAATTTTCCGTATACGACTTCACCCACGCGGCAGCCGCGTCATCGCCCCAGGTTTGAAAATCACGCTGGGCGATCTCCGGCGTATCCACGATGTTCCGCTGCCGCTGCAACGGAGTGCCGATTAGGGCGAGTCCGCCGGATGAAATGACCGCATGCCCGCCGAAGATTGAGTTGCGCTCGACGACGGTAACAGTCAGCCCCGCCCGAGCGGCTTCCAACGCCGCCGCCAACCCGGCCGGACCGGACCCGACAACCAGCAAATCCGCCTGCGCGAATAGGGATACACCGAGTACGAAAAACACTGTTAGCCGCATTTGAAGAAAGAGGCGATAGAAACCTCCCAATTGTTACCGGCGTCAAGAGCGGAGCGCGCTCAGAAGCTATAGCGCAGCGCCAGAATCGCGTGCGAGTTCCTACGATACTGCCCCAGGAAGTCGTCCTGCTTGCCGCGAATCAACGTCATCGACGCCCGCGCCTGCCAGTGCTTCGACAACTGCTGAGTGTACTCGCTCTTCAGCCATGCGCCGGCGCCGTTTTGCCGTACCGCCGTCTCAAACGCCAGCGTGCGCGCGGCGTCGACCGCCAGCGACGCCCGGCCGACGAATGCCCGGGCCAGACCGCGGTCGGGGGCGAAGTCGAGTTGCACACGGCGCTCGGTTACGTGCTCGCCGGCATACCCTCCGACGAACGTCCACTCTTTCACCGTTCGTTCCAATTGCACGACGTACAACACGTAATCGTCGGCGCCGCGATCGGAGGTTTTGAAAAAAGCCGCCTCGCCTTTCACCGTAAACCACGGAAGTGGCACGGCGCCCGCGCCGCCGTACATACGCATTGTCGGAAAGCGGTTGAACAACTCGACGCGCAGGCCCGGCAGCAGGCGGCCATCGACGACGGGAAGATGATTGTGCCCCTCGTAGAACGCCAGTGCCATCTCGAAGCCGCGCCCCAAATAATTCCAGCGCGCGCCCGATTGCACGCCGCCTGGTATCCGTGCCGCGCCTTGACTCACCGCGAACGTCAGGTCGCGCGGCAGTACGACCCAACGCTGATTCAGCAACGGCGTGCGACTCGGCGTGAATCGCGTCTGCAATACAAGGTCGACCGTGTGCGCACCTTTCTCCACCGTCAACCGCGCGGCGAGCACGCCGAGGAAGTCGTTGTCGATCACATTCAGGAAATCGCGTGGCGCGAAGCGATCGAGCGGATTCAGAATATCAGCCTTGCCCCAGCGAATGAACTGGCGGCCGGCCTCGAACGTGACAGGGCCTTTGTGCGCCGTAGCGCTGAAGCGGCGCAATGAAATTGCGGGGCGCTGAACGCCGCGATCCTGCCAGTCAATGCGAAACTCGCGCTCATATTGACGGTGTGAATCCGTTCGCGCGTCGATCGCGCCATCGACCTTCAACCACGGAGTCAACCGCTGGCGCACCTCGTAACGCAGTAGCGCGTCACCGATCACGCGGCCGCTATCGCCAGGCGCTGTCTGCGGAAACAGTGTCGTCCGCACATCGACGAACCCGCGCTGTTCCGCGTTCGCAATCAACGAAACGAAAAGCAGCCACCTCATTCGCCGCGCCGCAGCGTCTGCAACGTGAACATCTCTTCCTTCACGGGCACGTTGTACTGCAACTTCTCCGTCTTCAGAACAGTGCGTCCCTTGCGCCGCAGGTCTTCCATATCAAGCTCCAGCGCGGACCAGACCCCTTGCGTCTTTTCGATCCTCCGATAGTGCAGCCGCCGCAAGACCTGATCCTTCACATACATTTCATAGCGCACGGGAAAGTAGATGTCCTTGCGAATCCACATCACAACCTTCGCGTACTGCGAAGCGCGCGTCTTTCGCGGTGTCGACTCGATTTTCCAGCACGCCAGCCCCTCCACGGTCTCCTCGCCGAGCATCTTAAAGTCGCTCTGTTCGACATCGCGCTCTTCGAGATCTTCATAGCTAAAGTCGGTGCCGAAGAAACGCGTCGACCGGTCCTGCAACGCCACGCGCCGGTCCCGCTGCAACTCCGGAAGCCACATCCATTGGTCCGAAGCGCGATCCGTGTGATTGACGATCAACAGCGCCACGCCCTTCACCTCCGGCGGGGCGATGAAGCGGAGCAGTGCCTTGCTCTCGCCGTAGTTACCCACGCGCGAAAACTGCCAGCGTTTTTCGCTGTTCTTGCCGTTCGGATTGAAGACCTGCAAAACACCTTCGTAGCGCTGCGAGCTAGATCGATGCCGCTTCTGCGACTCCTCGACAATTTGCCGCGCGTCTTGCGCCATGGCGGCCACCGCCAACAACAATGCGTACTTACTCATATTCCAATGACTCCACGAGTGATCCCCGCACGGCTTGTTCGGCCGGCGCGAGCGCGGCCAGCAGCGCCGCGCCAAGTATGACTGGCCACAGCGCAGCCGACATTCCCCACGGATACGTATACTCCAACCGAAGCCCCGCGAAGTCGCGCGCCGACATCTCGATCGTGTAATAGAGCGCAACGACGCCGAAGAGGAAACCGATCAGCAGGCCGACCACGCCAATGGCTATCGCCTCCAGCCAGATCGTTCGCCGCACCTGATTGCGCAGCGCACCCACCGCTTGGAGCACGCCCAATTCGCGGCGGCGATCGGTGATCGACACGGTCAGCGTGTTGATGATGCCGAGCACGGCGACGAGCACCGCAACGAAAAGTTGAATGTAAGTTAGCCCAAACCACTGATCGGTGATCTTGGTGACGTAGGCCTTCAGATCGCGGTTTGTAAAGATGAAAAATCTTGTCTTACCCGCGAACCGCTGTTCGAGCCACTGCCGCGTGGCCTCCACGGTCACGCCGCGCTGCAAATATAAACGCACGATATTGATCGAGTCGTCGTTCCAGTTCTTGATGAAGACGGCGCGGTCCATCAACACCGTGCCCTTCTGGTCGCTATAGTCGCGCACCACGCCGACTACGGGCAGCGTCAACGCACCGTTCGGCGTATTCAACGTA
>Ga0194132_10012593_pt1 | contig 10500 bp, 4 predicted proteins | sample TA2KigOf80mmetaG_FD_148612 | JGI IMG/M metagenome (GOLD analysis project Ga0194132, IMG submission 148612) | Freshwater microbial communities from Lake Tanganyika, Tanzania - TA2015054 Kigoma Offshore 80m | ecosystem: Environmental > Aquatic > Freshwater > Lake | place: Tanzania: Lake Tanganyika... | reverse complement strand
CACTGAAGTCAAGCGAGAACCTCAATCTTGCCTCTGGTAAAACTTACAAGATCAATGGCACCGATGTATTAAGTTCAACAACACTTGGAAGTGGAGTTGTTAATTCTTCACTGACTTCTGTCGGAACACTGACATCGCTGAATGTTTCTGGTCTTTCAACCTTTGCTGGTATTACAACAGTCACTGGACCAACATTATTCACCAAGCAACTGAATGTTTCTGGTGTCTCTACTTTAGGTAATACTATTATTGGTGGTGGAACAACACAACTGGTCGTTAATGGTGATACACGAATTACTGGTATTCTCACCATTGGTACAAGTTCAATTACGCTTGATGGATTTAACAATCAAGTCAATGTTGGAACTGGAATCACTCTACACCATACTAATGGCGTTCAGGTTGCTGATAATATTTTACACTCTACTGGATTAACTGTTAATAACATTAATGTTTCTGGTCTTTCAACCTTTGCTGGTATTACGACAGTCACTGGACCAACATTATTTACAAAGCAACTTAATGTTTCTGGTGTTTCAACATTTCACGATATTGTCAATATTGGATCTTCAATTACTGCATATCCTGCAACTGGTATTGTTAGTGCGACTGCATTTTATGGAGATGGTTCAAATCTTGCTAATACTGGATCTACTTTAAGTCCTGCATCTGGAACACAAAGAGTAGTATTAACAAGCCAGACAACTGGCACAATGACTCAATCGGCAACAAATTCCGATTTGGTTTATAACTCTTCAACAAGCACTTTAAGTGGAACCAACTTTGCACCAACACAATTAAATGTTTCTGGTATTGCCACTGTTAAACAACTTTCTAGTAGAGCACTTGTAGGTGCGGTAAATTTTGATATAGAAACATTTGTTGTTAAGGTTGCAAGCAAAACACCAGATCACCGATATAGTGTAACAGGATCTGCTCTTGGATATTTTATTGATGGTAGAGAGTCTCCATTTATTACACTGTTACCTGGAAAAACATATCGTTTCGACCAGGCAGATGCATCTAACGCCACTCATCAAATTAGATTTTATCTAGAGGCAGATAGAACAACACAATACACGACAAATGTAACTTTTAACGGAACCGCTGGAAGTATTGGTGCTTATACAGAAATTACTGTCACTGACACAACACCGATTGTCTTACATTATCAGTGTGTTAATCACGGTTATATGGGTAATTCGGTTCAAACGAATTCAAACTTTATCAATACTCCATATAGCATCAACACTCTTGGTGGACTTTCAGTTTCTGGTGTCTCTACTTTTGCTGGTATTACAACAGTCACTGGAGAAACATTATTTACAAAGCAACTTAATGTTTCTGGTGTCTCAACACTGGCAACTCTTCACGCACCAAAACTATCTCCTGACGGATCTGACTTTGGTGGTGCTCAATATATTGCCAGGTCAAATGGTTCTGGTGGATGGGAATGGGCGAATGTTCCTGGTATCTTCTCTGTCAATAATATTCTGAACGGATTCAATGTCAGTGATGAGGGTTTAATCGTAGGAACCGCTGGAAGTATAACTCAACTTGATTTTAGAGGCAATAATATTGTTGCAACTGCAAATCCACAACCCAACGGGATTGCAACCATTCGTGTTTCTGATACTCCATCATTCTTAACTCTTACTGTAACTTCTGGTATTACAACTCTTGGAGTTACAACTACTACTTCATTATTCTCTAATCAATTAAGTGTTTCTGGAGTTTCTACATTTAATGGTCCAATAAGTACAGGATCTACGACTGGATATGATGGACAATATTTACAATCAACAGGTGTTGGAGTTACTTGGGCATCATTTCCAACTTTAAGAACCATAGGAATTGTTACAGCAACACACGGGCAAAATTCATTCAATTTTAATTATAATGTAAACTTCCTTGATGTATTCATTAATGGCGTCAAATTATCACCTTCAGAATTTGTAGCACTAAACGGAACATCAATTTCACTTACCTCCCCTGCGTTTGGAAATGATTTAGTTGAATTTGTTTCTTATAATACAACTAGTGTAGGTGGATCTAGTGGATCTGGTGCCATAGTTCTTGATGGTTTATCTGATGTTGTATTAACCTCACCAATAGCAGCAGGAGAAAATTTAACCTACGACGGATCTTATTGGGTTAATGATTATATTGTAACAGCAACAACATCTTCAACATCTCAAACAACCCTTCATAGTTTAAGTGTGAGCACTCATCGTTCTGTTGAATATATGATTCAAGTGACACAAGGAACAAATTATCATACTACAAAAATTCTTGCCATTCATGACGACACTCTTGCATATTTAACAGAGTATGGAACACTTCATACAAATGGAGTTTTGGGGACATTTGATGTTGATGTTTCTGGTGGAAATATGAGATTGAGAGTGACACCTACAAGCTCTGCTTCTACATCTTATAAGATTAAGTTTACTGCAATCAAGGTTTGATAAATAACTAAAAACCAACGGGGGAAAGTGAACCTGTGGCTAATCAGAATTTCAGAGTTAAAAATGGACTTGAGGTAGGAACTGGTGCCACATTAAGTTCTACTGGAACTCTAACAGTTACCAATTTAACAGTCACTGGGATTACAACTCTTAATGTTTTAAGTAGTGTATCTGCTACAGGGGCTGCATCCACTCAAAATGTAAGAACGGATAGTTTAGTTGTTTCCGGTGTTTCAACATTTGCAGGAATTACATCAGTTACGGGAGCAACTTTATTTGTAAACCAGGCTAACGCTTCTGGAGTTATAACAGCAGCATCATTTGTAAAAAATGGTGCAACACCGACCAATTTCTTGAAAGCTGGTGGAAGTGATAGCGCATTATTATCTTCTGATGTCACTGGTGCATTAGGATACACACCTGCAAATGCCGCAGCAGTATCTGGACAATATCCTATTGGTAATTCAATTATCCTTGATAATTTTTCATCTTCATTTAATGGGTCTGATACAGACTTTACTCTTGCAACTGCTGGTATTGCATTTACTCCAACTGGAAGTTCTGCAAATCTGGTGGTATCAGTTGGTGGTATAATTCAAAAACCAGGAACTGATTATAGTATTGTTCAAGTTGGTGGTGGTAATACAAATACTATTAGATTTACTACAGCACCAACTTCTGGACTTGATTGTTTCGTTGTTGGACTTGGTGGTCAAGGTGCATTATTGAGTGATATTTCTTGGAACGCCAAGGGAGATTTAGTCGTTGCAACTGGTGACAATGTTGCTTCAATATTAAATGTTGGATCTAATAATAGTATTTTAATTGCAGATTCTTCTGCGGCTAGCGGTGTTAAATGGGGATCTTCAATTAATACTTTAACATTTACTGATTCTGTAACAGTTGGAACTGGTGTCACTATTCTTCCTTCAGGTATTCCTGCAGGAAAACTAATAGGAGCACTTCCTGCAATTGATGGTTCTGCCCTTACTGGAGTTGTGGCGGCAGGAACTGGTGTCATAGTTAGAGATAGTGGGACACTAGTTGGAACTGCGGCGACCATAGACTTTGGAGATAACTTAACGGTATCTACCATCTCTGCTGGTATTGTAACCGTAACAGCAACGGCAGCAACTTCCACGTTTAATAATCTGAATGTAACTGGTGTTTCAACTCTTGGTAACACCATTGTTGGTGGAGCAACAACACAATTGATTGTTAATGGGAATACACGTATCACTGGTATTCTTACCATTGGGACAGGTTCCATTACGCTTGATGGTTCTTCTAATAGTCTTAGTGTAGGAACTGGAGTTACTTTACATCATACTAATGGTGTTCAAGTTGGTGGAAATAATTTACATTCTACCGTTCTCACTGTTAATAATATTAATTCTTCTGGTATTTCTACTTTTGGTAATACTGTTGTTGGTGGAGCAACCACACAACTAGTCGTTAATGGTAATGCAAGAATTACTGGTATTCTTACAATAGGAACAAGTTCTTTAACACTAGATGGTAATAATAATCAAATCATAATCGGATCGGGCGTAACAATACGGGAAACTGGCAGTGCATCATTTAATGAGGGAGTCAAGATTACTGGTATTGTTACGGCATCTTCATTCTCCGGATCTGCATCAGGTCTTACAGGTATTCCCGCAGGACAACTTACAGGAGCTCTACCAGCGATTGATGGTTCCGCGCTTTTTAATGTTATTGGATCTGGTTCTGGTGTTATAGTTAAGGATAGTGGGACACCAGTTGGAACTGCAGGAACCATAGACTTTGGAGATAACTTAACAGTATCTACCATCTCTGCTGGTATTGTGACTGTGTCATCTTCTGGTGGAGGATCATTTGTAACCTCTGCTGCTGGTATTCATACACTTTCTAACATTGGTATAGGGACTACAAATCCAAGATTTACTTTAGAAGTTGGCGCTGTTGGGGCAGCAGGAACCACACTATTTGTAAATGGTGAAACAAGAATTCTCGGTACACTTTCAGTTGGTGATGGAACTATTATAATACATAGAGAATCCAATCAAATCAGATTTAAAAGCACTGGAATCATTGCAGTAGTAACCCATGTTGGCACTGGTTTTACTAATCTAAGGATTGGTGATACTGACACCGGATCTAGTTTCACTAGCGGATCAAACAATACTTTTATAGGTGCTGCCGCAGGAAAGAGTACATCCACCGGATCTTGCAATAACTTCTTAGGTCGTTGTGCAGGACGTTATCATACTACTGGAACTAACAATAACTTCTTAGGTTTTGAGGCAGGTCGTGGTCAAAGTGCAGCAACTCCAAATACTGGATGTTATAATAACTTCTTTGGTGCTGATACAGGACGTTGTAATACCACTGGAACTAGTAATAACTTCTTTGGTGTTAATGCAGGACGTTGTAATACCACTGGAAGTTATAATAACTTCTTTGGTCAAGGAGCAGGACGTGCTAATACCTGTGGATCTCTCAATAACTTCTTAGGTCTTAATGCAGGATGTTCTAATACCACTGGATGTTATAATAACTTCTTAGGTCTTCACGCAGGATGTACTAATACCTGCGGATGTCATAATAACTTCTTAGGTCAAGAAGCAGGACGTGATAATACCACTGCATGTCATAATAACTTCTTTGGTCGTTATGCAGGACGTAATAATACTACTGGAGAACATAACAACTTCTTTGGTGTTCGTGCAGGAGTTTTTAATACTATTGGAAGTTTCAACAACTTCTTAGGTCGTTATTCTGGATTTAACAATACTAGTGGAAGTCATAATAACTTTATTGGAAGAGAAGCAGGATGTTGTAATAATACTGGATGTAATAATAACTTCTTTGGTAATTGTGCAGGACATTTTAATACCAGTGGATATTATAATAACTTCTTAGGTTTTTTTGCAGGATTTTTTAATACCACTGGATATTCTAATAATTTATTAGGTCAAAGTGCAGGATATTGTAATACCACTGGAAATCATAATAACTTTTTTGGTAGTAATGCAGGATATTGTAATGCCAGCGGATCTTGTAATAACTTCTTAGGTGATAGTGCAGGAAGAGGAAATGGAAGTACTGGATGTCATAATAACTTCTTTGGTGCTTTTGCAGGATATTGTATTCAAACTGGATGTTATAATAACTTCTCTGGTCACTGTGCAGGACATTGTAATGACACTGGATCTCATAATAACTTCTTTGGTCGTCTTGCAGGATGTCTTAATACCAGTGGAGTTAACAATAACTTCATTGGTCAATGTGCAGGACATTATCATACTACTGGATGTAATAATAACTTCATTGGTATTCGTGCAGGAAGAGGATGTAGTGCGGGCGCACCCGTTACTGGATCCGATAATAACTTTTTTGGTGGTTATGCTGGAAGTTCTAATCAGGCTGGATCTCATAATAACTTTATAGGATTTAGGGCAGGATTTTGCAACAACTATGGATGTTTTAATAACTATATTGGATGCTTTGCAGGACGCTATAACATTCATGGATGTTATAATAACTTCTTAGGTGAGAACGCAGGCCACGGTAACTCCGACAGCACTGGAAGTTGGAATAACTTCCTTGGTAAATCAGCAGGGTGTAAGCTTACCTATGGAGTTAATAATAACGCATTAGGTCAATGTGCAGGATTTTTCCTTACCTCTGGAAATAATAATAATTTCTTTGGTATATGTGCAGGACATTGTAATGACACTGGATCAAACAATACTTTTATGGGTGGTCAAGCAGGATTTACAAATAGATCTGGAAATAATAATACCTTTATTGGGTATCAGGCAGGATATTGCAATTGCCTTGCTGAACATAATATATTCTTGGGATATCAGGCAGGATATTGCAACTCCGCATCCAATGCATGTAATAATTACTTCTTTGGTAGATGTGCAGGATATCATAATCAGTCTGGAAATAATAATACTTTTCTTGGTGCCTATGCAGGATTTAATAATTCCAGTGGATATAATAATACCTTCTTTGGTACTCGTGCAGGATGTAATAATACCACTGGAACTTGCAATGTTGTAATTGGACCAGCTAATGTTCCAGTTGCGACAAATAGCAATCAAGTTGTAATTTCCTCTGGCTCGGGGAATGCTGCATGTTATTCTGGTTCTTTTAGTTCTTGGAGCAACACTTCAGATTGTAGAGACAAAACAAATATTCAAACTCTACAAAATGGTAGAGATTTTCTTGCAAAAGTAAGACCGGTTAAATTCCAATGGAATTTCAGAGATGAAAAGAAAAAGAATCTACCTCTACAGGGGCAAGAGGAGGCTGGTTTCTTAGCACAACAACTACAAGAAGTTGTTGCAGAATATGCTGCTGACTACCTACGTTTGGTTGATGATAATAGTCCAGATGATCTTGGAGTTTATAAAACAAACCTGATTCCTGTTATGGTTAAAGCAATTCAGGAACTTGATGCAGAAAACACACTACTCAAGACCAGATTAGAAGCACTGGAAGCACACGTTGGTATTGCCACGAACACTTGACGAAAATCAATAAATAACCTATACTGATTGAGATTATATAAGTTCATATGACTTCGGGATTTCTTTCTCAACTGAGGCGAGATACTGCCTCAAAGAAGAGGTATTATTTTATGGCAGGACTTCCACGTTCAGGAAGCACGGTGATATCATCATTACTTAATCAAAATCCAAATCTGTATTCTGGTCCTTCGAGTCCAGTGCTCTCTACAATGTTTGTGATTGAAAACCATCTCCTTCAAGACGAACTATATCATGGATATCCAAAACCAAATCAAATCAATGCAATGATTGGTGATGTGATCAATCATTTTTATAGTGATGTAGATCAACCCGTCGTGATTGATAAGAACCGTGCTTGGGTTGGACGTGTTCCCTATATTGAAAGTTATATTAAACAAAAAGCAAAAATCATCTGTCCTGTACGTGATATTGACGAAATACTGACCTCAATGATTACAATGATCCGCCGTAATCCATATAAGGAGGGTAATTCACGTATTAACTTTATTGACGAACAATTGGTAAAACTGAATATTCCAATTAATGACGATAATCGCTGTGAGTATATTGCAGGGCCTGATGGTATTCTTGGGCAATCACTGAATGCAATTATAGAAGGTATCAATGCTGGATTTAGTGATCGGTTTCATTACGTGGAATATAATAATCTGATTAATAAACCACAAGATACCCTGAATAAAATCTATAAGTTTCTGGGTGAAGAACCATTTGAGCACACATTTGAGGGTCTTGGTAATTCTAATCGTGAGCGTGATATGGAAACGTATGGTCTTAGTGATATGCACGAAGTTCGTTCTGTTCTTAAATCAACATCTAAAGATCCAAAAAAAGTGCTATCGAAATATGTACTTGATAAGTGCCAGGGTATGGACCTTTGGAGAAAGACTTCTAATACTCAAACCGAGTCTTCATCTAATTAATCCAATATTATAACTTCATAATTATGGCTCAAGATAAGTATTGTATCTTTCATGTTCAGGGTGGTCTAGGAAAACATATTGCTTCAATAGCAGTAGCAAAATGTATTAAGAACAATCATCCTCATAGAAAACTGATTGTGGTCGGAGTCTGGACGGATGTTTTTATGAATCTTCCATTCATAGACAGAGTTTATACACTCGGAAATACTAGTTACTTTTATCAAACTTATATTGAGAACAAGGACTCTTTGATTTTTGCAAACGAACCTTATTATACGACCGATCATATTCATAGAAAACTACCACTGATCCAGACTTGGTGTAAAATGTATGGTCTTCAATATCGCGGAGAAATGCCCGAGATCAAGTTTAATCCACTACAAAAGAAAATTGCAAAGGGCGTCTGGAGAAAAGAAGGAAAACCAGTGATGATAATACACACTAATGGTGGAATGATGTCATCGGATGCAAAACCATTTATGTGGGCAAGGGACATGCCAGTTGAACTCGCTCAAAAAATTGTAGATCGTTATCATAAGAAGTATACGATATATCAATGTACCAAAATGAACTCTGAGAAGTGTATTAATGCTAATATAATTGAGTTCAATAATGAGATGCAACTTTCTACATTGGAGTTTTTAAGTGTCGCTTTACATAGCGATAAACGAGTGTTGATTGACAGTTCATTGCAACACGCCGCTGCAGCACTTAAACTCCCATCTCTGGTTCTTTGGAATGGTACAAGTCCCAAAGTGTTTGGATATGATATGCACACAAATCTTGAAACTATTAAACCTCACAATTTTAAACTACCTGGAAGTTATTTGTTTGACTTTGATTTTAATGGAACAGAACACGAGTATCCATTTGATAGTGATGAGAATCTTTATGATATAGACAAAATTTTTGAATATCTTGATCAAGATAAATAAAAAAAATATAAAAATTTGATTATTGATTGAAAAGATTGGATAATAAACTAAATATTTTGAGTAGAACCAGTCCTAATAGATATAGTTAAAAAATGTCTCAAACAAAGGCCCAATTAGTAGGTAATGTAGTTGGAATTTCTACGTTTAATAGTGTAGTAAATGTTGGAATAACTTCAATTAAGTCTGGTATTATTACAGCATCTTCTGGAATTGTTACTTATTTTGGTGATGGATCTTTTCTATCTGGCATTGATCCTACAAGAATTATAAATGGAACATCTAATGTCACAGTTGCAAGTGGATCCACAATTTCTGCAACTGTTGCCGGAGAAAATATTTTTAATGTGACCGGTGCTGGTGTTACAATGGTTGCTGGAAAAAGATTTGATGTTTCTTCTTATTCTGAAAATGTAAACTTTCTAGGATCTGTTAGCGGACTGACTTATCTTGATGTTGGGACATACTCTGTTTTTGTTGCCGATATTTCTGGTACAACATCAGTTACATTCCAACTTCAAAATACTGTTTCTGGGAGACTTTCGTCGGGAACGTTGATACTAAGATTTAGTGGAACTGGTGCTAGAAGTGTCACTCTTGCAATGGTTCCAAAATATATCGGAGGAACTGCACCCACATATTCAACTACTGCAGTTACGGATATCATTTCATTCTTCACGCCAGATGTTACAACAGCCACATACATTAGTGTAGTTGGACAAGGGTTTGCATAGTTATGTTTAATAAAGCAGGTAAATTTTCTGGTAGTTTTGTAAAAGTTTATACCCCATCAATTACATCACCAACAGCAAGTCAAATCGTTGCCAGTAGAACTCCCACATTAACTGCATCCGCTTTTTCAAAGTATGGGAATATAACTCACGCATCTACTGATTGGCAGGTCTCTTCTTCTCCTGATTTTTATCCTGTTGTTTGGGAGTCTTTAAATAACTCTTCAAATAAAACGTCAATAACTGCAGGAGATCTTGGTGGTGGAGATCGTTATGTGAGAGTTAGATATAGAGCTAATAATGGTGTTGTTTCCGAGTGGTCCGATGCAATTTTATTTACTTCTCCGTGGGGATCTGGATCGAATGCAACTTTAGTCAGTTCAACTGTTATGGATGTAGATCAATCTACTACGGTTACTCTACAATCTGGAACATATCGCATTTTTATGTGGGGTGGTGGCGGTGGTGGAGCTGCTGGTGGTGGTAATGGATCTAGCTCTGGTGGTGGAGCAGGATGTGTGTATAGAGACATAGCGTATGCAACAGCTACAAATATTACATTTAGTATGGGGAATGGTGGTGGTGCCGCAACGGGAAATGCTGAGTCTAGTTCAAACATTGTCGCTGATGGTGGATCTCCTGGTGGGGGAAATGGATCTAGATCGGGAACAAATAAATGGAATGGCGGCGGCGGAGGAGGATATTCTAGTATAACTCTAGGTGGTTCTGAAATGAGATCTGCAGGTGGTGGTGGAGCTGCTGGAGATGGAATGGGAACTGGTGGTGCTGGTGGCGCTGGTAATGCTGCTGGCGGAACGGGTGGTGCAGGTAGCGGATCTGCTGGATCTGGAGGAGGTGGTGGCGGCGGTGGTGCTAATGGTGCAGGAGCTCCTAATATTGCT
>Ga0194132_10012591_pt1 | contig 10501 bp, 12 predicted proteins | sample TA2KigOf80mmetaG_FD_148612 | JGI IMG/M metagenome (GOLD analysis project Ga0194132, IMG submission 148612) | Freshwater microbial communities from Lake Tanganyika, Tanzania - TA2015054 Kigoma Offshore 80m | ecosystem: Environmental > Aquatic > Freshwater > Lake | place: Tanzania: Lake... | reverse complement strand
GCGCTCGACCAGCGCCACCCGCGTGCCGATGCCGCCAGGCCCTCACGGACAGGGGCGAGCTCGATGAATCGGGCCGAAGCCGTCACGGCCTCTTCGTCGAGTGGAAACGATGCGAAACGTCCGTGCCACATCTTGCCGCCCCGCCCGCGTGCAGCATTGGCATGGCGGGCATAACGCTTGTTGGCGGTCGCCAGCGCCAGACGCAATCCGTCACGCCCGCGCGGAACGACAATAAGGTGAATCGTCCGCGGCAACAGACAATAGGCCAGAATCTCAGCGCTCGCGGATTTGGCCTGAGCGGCAAGCATGTCGAGATATAACGCGTAATCTTTCGCCGATCTGAAGGCGGGCACGCGGCCGCTCACACGTTGCGTGACGTGATGCGGTAATCCGGAGGCGACAATGCGGGCGAAACGAGCCATGACGGGCGCGACGCTATCTGGCACCTCGGACAGAGTCAAACTTATATCGATATCATGTCACCAAGATTATGATGGAATAGACAGCCGTCCGGCGACTCGCAGCGTTACCGTGCGATATCGGGATCGCCATTGATTCGATGGTTGGGGATGCGCCGGTGCTCGGCGTTGCGACGACTGCCAGTGGCCCAATGCTCGACATGACCGAACGCCCGCTCAAGCATCGGAACGGCGCGCTCAAGGCGGTCGAAGACTATCTCGTTGGCGCAGTCATGATTGCCGTGCTCGCCCCGGTCATGGCCGGCCACATGCCCTATAACGACGTCGCCGACTGCTTTGTTCGGCACCGTGTCAAGCCAGGACTGACCGGCTGGGCCCAGGTTAACGGCTCGCGGGGCGAGATCGATAGCTTGGAAAAGGCAGAACGCCGCGTGGCCCTTGATCTCGCATATATCGATTCCTGGTTGTTGTGGCTCGATTTCAAGATCATGCTCATGACGATTCACGTGATCTTTTCGGGCCGCGACGCCTATTAAGGCGCCTTTTGATGAACGCCTGGGCGCAGTATGTTTTTTGCCATGCGTATTTTGGTCCTGGTGCCCTTCCCGCTGCCTGACGAGCAAATGGTCCTGCGCCGCGCGCAGGTACGAACGCCCGCCTTTGACGGCGATGTCTCTTTCGAGTTCCGCGGCGCACGCGTGGCGCCGGATCACTACGTCAGCGATCATGACAATCTCCTTGCCGATCTCGGACTGTTCGAGGCTGGGATGAACGCCAAGGAAGCAGGATTTGACGCGGTCTGTGTCGACACTGTCAGTGACGCTGCGGTCGCCCCGTTGCGCTCTGTTCTCGATATCCCCGTCATTGGACCTGGGCGAACGGCGATGCTTGCGGCCATGACTCTCGGCCGACGGTTCGGCATCGTTACCATGTGGGAGGAGTGGATTGCGCTTTATACGAAGACCATCCGCGAGCTCGGCTGTGAATCTGCATGCGCCGGAATTCGCGCTATCGGCATGACTCCAGACAGCAAGAATCTGCTGACGGATAAGAAAGAGTCCGTCATTCCCCGTCTGATCGAAGCTGCGCGGGCATTGATCGCCGTGGACGGCGCGCACGTCTTGATGCTCGGTTCGACGACAATGCACCAGGCTTGCGATGCAATCGCCGAGGCCGTGGCGCCCATCCCTGTGATCAACCCGGGGCCGCTTGCTTTCAAGATGGCGGAGACCGCCGTGCGATTGGGCCTGAAACACAGCCGCGTCGCCCACCCACGACCGCACGTCGATAAACGCCATCTTTATCGCGTGATGCTGGAGGCGGCAGCGGCTACAGTCACGCCAGAAGGTAACGAGGTCTAATCATGCCGCGCCTCCATCCCGCTAGCGCCAATATCGGGCACGACGATTTGTCGCGATTCCAGTTTTTCCTGGCGGTGCGCGGTCAGGTTTTCGGGCCGGTCGGACAAGGCGTCGAGACCGCCTACAAGAACCGTGTGCTTCCGAAATTCCGAAGCGAGCATGGCCGCGATCCGAAAGATGCAACCGAAGTGCGCCACGCCTTGGAGCAAGACGAGATTCATCAGATTTGGTCGTGGCTGCGCCGCGACAGTCAAGATCTGCTGTGGCTGTATGCCGGCGAAGCCGTCGATCGGCAATATGATTCAATCGCCGAAACCTGCGCGGACATCGACCCGGCTCCAAGAGGCTCGCTCACACTTCGGGAAGGATTGAAGCCACCACGATATCTCACCGAGATCGACACCCATCGCATGCCCGGCAACTTCACGACCGAGGTCCGCCCCAACGACCTTCGCGCCGGGGCGGTTTACGATCTCGGCAGCGCCGTCTACCAGATGGGCTTGGGCCGCAAGAATGGCCAGTTTCTCAATGACGGCCGCGGCCACACGGTCGCGGCCTACGTGATGACCAACTTCCCCGGCTTCAGACCCAAGCGGATTCTCGATATGGGTTGCTCGGTTGGCCAGTCAACGCTGCCCTATTGCGACTATTTCCCCGACGCCGAGCTGACCGCCATCGATGTCGGCGCGCCATTGCTGCGGTATGCGCACGCTAGGGCCGAACTGCTGGGAAAGAAAGTGAACTTCGTGCAAGACGACGCGGAACACTCAAACTTTCCGGACGCATCATTTGACCTGATCGTGTCACACATCTTGTTCCACGAGACCTCGCGCACGGCCGTTGCAAATATCATGCGCGAGACCAAACGCTTGCTGGCACCTGGCGGCGTCTTCGTGCATTGCGAAAATCCGGTGCGGATCGAACATCTCGACGCCTACGGCATCGCTTGGAACGGATGGGAGCAGTACAATAATTCCGAGCCTTATCTCCTTGGCTGCGCCAAGACTGACTTTATCGGCATGGCGCGTGAGCTTGGGTTCGAAAATCCGTGGGCGGGATTCATCAAGATTGTCGGCGACGCGCGTAAGGAGAAGGCCGTCGAGCACCCGCCGCCAAAGGGATATGGCTACTGTTGGTATTTGATCAGCGGCTGCCAGGGATAAGGCTAGGGGACAACCTCCCTGGCGCATCCGTCGCGCATCTCCAGGGTTCGACGCGCCAGACGCGAGACTTCGCGTTGGTCATGAGTGACGTAGACAATCGGCAGGCGAACGGCGTCTCTGAGCTTTTCGAGGTAAGGAAGGATTTCGTCTTTACGTCGGCCGTCGAGCGACGCCAGCGGCTCATCCATGAGCAGCACCCGCGGGCTCATGAGCAGTGCCCGCCCGATCGCCACCCGCTGCTGCTCACCGCCCGACAGCGTCAACGGTTTGCGTTCCAGCAGCCGGTCGAGGCCGAGCAGCGCGACCACATCGTTGAAAGACTGAACCCGCTCGGCATGCGGAACGAGTCTGAATCCATAGTTCAAGTTTCCGGCGACCGACAAATGTGGAAATAGCCTCCGATCTTGAAAAACGACGCCGATGTGACGACGCTCCGGGGGAATGTCGATACCGCGATCGGCATCGAATAAGGCCTGGCCATCCAGCAATACACGCCCGCTTCTCGGCCGGATGATCCCCGCGATCATGCTGAGCACGGTTGTCTTGCCGGACCCTGATGGACCGAACAGCGCCGTGACGCCTTCGTCGATCTTGAATCGCGCTTCGATCGCCGCTTCGCCGCGCGTCGTGGCAACATCGACCTCAAGCATCGTCTCGCCCCGTGGCTTTGGGCAGTCGGCGATGCAATAGCTCGGCGACGATAATCGCGCCAATCGACAGCCCAATAGCGATAAGCGACAGCTTCAAGGCCGCAGAATCCCCGGTCGGCGACTGCAGCAAACTGTAGATCGCGATTGGCAACGTCCGCGTTTCGCCCGGGATATTGGAAACAAACGTGATCGTCGCTCCGAATTCGCCGACACTGCGCGCAAACGATAAAACGGAGCCGCCGACAATGCCCGGCAATGATAGCGGCAGAGTCACGGTCCAAAACGCCCGCCAGGGGCTTGCCCCTAGCGTTCGCGCCGCCATTTCAATGCGTCGGTCGACGCTCTCGAGAGATAGGCGCATGCCCGTGACCATCAGGGGCAAACCCATCACCGCGGCCGCGATGACGGCCCCGGTCCACCGGAAGGCAACGGTGACGCCAAACCAGTCGTAGAGCCAAAGGCCGACCGGGCCGTTGCGCCCAAACGTCAACAGCAAGAGATATCCGGTCACGACCGGAGGCAGGACAAGCGGCAGCAAGACCAAGGCCGTGACCACAGGTTTGAGAACAAAATCGACACGCGCCAGCACGTACGCCAGTCCAAATGCGATCGGCAGACTGACAACGACGCTCCAAGCGCCAACCTTGAGACTAAGAAGGATTGACTGCCAATCCGCCGCGGACAGCTCGCTCATGGCAAAGCCGGGACCAAGAAACCGAATCGCCGAAAAACTGCAGTGGCCTCGGGTCCATGCAGAAACGCCCGAAACGCTCGTGCGGCACGACTTGGAGACGAGCCGACCAGCGCCAAGGAGTAGATCACCGGTGGATGGCTGTTTTCCGGAAATGTGCTAACCGTCATGACGGCCGGCGTGGCCAGTGCATCTGTCTCGTAGACAATGCCAGCCGCGGCCTCGCCCCTGGCAACGATCGCCAATGCAGCCCGGGCACTTTCTGCCCGAACGACGAGAGCCTCGACTTCGCTCCAGACGCCCAGCGTTTCCAGCGCAAGTTTCGCGTACCTGCCCGCCGGAACAGAATCGGGATCAGCCATGGCCAAGGCCCGACCAGCAAGTTTTTGGCCGAGAGGAAAGTTCTGTTCGATGGAGATCAAAAACGGAACTTGCCGCGGCGAGATCAGCACGATTCGGTTTCCGAGGAGCGCACGGCGCGTCGTGGGATCAACTAAATTACGCTCGGCAAGATAGTCCATCCATGCCTCATCGGCCGATAGAAACACCTCGGCCGGCGCACCGCGCTCGATCTGGCGCGCCAGCGCCGAACTCGCGGCAAACGACAGCGTCGGCTTGGGCTGACCGCTTGCAGCATAGACATCCGCGGCCGCTTCCAGCGCATCGGTCAACGACGATGCCGCAAAGACCAATGGGCCCGGTTCCGCCATGCTGGCGCGTGCAAAGAGCGCGAGGATCGCTACGATAAACGACCGCATCATGTCGTTATATCCGGTGGAATATAACGATACTAGTGCCGACTCATCTTCACCCTAGGCGACATGGCGCATCAACCCTGCCACGGCTTTGGCCGCAGCGCGTTGGGAGTGCCGTTCGATTGCCCTATACAATTTTAGGACCTTCCGGCCGAGCGGCGTCAATTCCGCCCCTCCGCCTCCCCCGCGGCCGCCTTTGGTCTTTGCGACAAGCGGAGAGGCGAAACCAGCGTTGAGGTCGTCTAGCAGCAGCCAAGCCCGGCGATAGCTCATGCCAAAGGCCTTCGCCGCCGCCGAAATCGACCCGCTCGCGGCGACGTGCTCAAGGAGCGCCGCTTTGCCCGGGCCAAAACCGAAGCGAGGCGTCAAATTGACGCGGATGTGGAGATTGGGATGTCTGGCGCGCGTGGAGGTCACGCGCCAATGGTATCAAGCGACGTCAGACAGCTCTACTTCTTCCACGCCCCAAAGAACTGCGGCCGGCCAATACCGCCCCGCGGATTGGGGTGAATGTCGTCAAAGGGCTTTGGGAACAGCCTGAACGTTCCGTCATGATCGCGGTCGGCCCACGCGTCAATGATGGTCGATGGATCGAACCCGGCTGTGGTCAGGAATTCCGTGCGATTGATCGCCGTCCATTGCCGCCAAAACGGCTCGGCATTGTAGTAGCTGTCCCAATTCAACATGAATTGGGCGTGCAGGCCGTACTCCCCACCGTAGGGGATATCGTAGTGCAGCGTGAGGCCGCCCGGCTTCAACACCCGATGCATCTCCTTCATCATCTTGCGGGCGCCCGTATTCGACGTCTCGTGGAATACGCCACCGGAAAAGACGAGGTCGAAATAGTTGTCTTCGAATTTCAAGTCTTCGCCGGACATCTGATGGAAGTGCACGGCTTTGCCGAGCGCTTCGGCGCGGCCATGGCCATAACGCAAGAGCGCCCCGCCCACATCGATGCCGTGAATCTCGGCGTCAGGAAACGCATCGCGCCATGGCGTCGTCGTCCAACCGATTGCGCAGCCAACATCGAGAATGCGTTTTGGCTTGAAGTCGGGAAACATGTCGCGCATCAGATTGATGGTCGCGACCGCCCCGCCTTCGCCCCAGCGGCCCGCCATGCCCTTGGTGTAGTAATATGCCCCGCGATCATAGACCGCGCCGACGAAAACATCTTCATCGGAGAGCGTCGTTTGGTACCCACCCGGCATGGCGTGGATATCGACGGCGTCGATGTAGCGCGGCATTTTGAAGTTGGGGTCAAGCTTCAGCGTCCCTTTGGCGCTGTTCGAGGCGCGCTTCACGTACGTCTGAATCCGGGGCAATTCGTGTTCGGCGATGCGGCCCTGATTATCCCACAGCATCTCCTGCATGTTACGGGCAATGGCACTCCAAAACTTGGTATAGGGCTCGGCCATCATCAAACGATGGACTTCGTCGCTGTTCGCGGGCGCGCGCCCCTTCTCCTTGACGAACTTCGGCTTCGCCTTTTTTTCGTAAACCGTCTCGTCATAGGGGTAGACGTGATCCGCCATGTGCATCTTGAGGTTCACGATAAAATCTTCGCGCGCATGTTCGTCGTGCGTCGGTAGCGGCATCATATCGTGCGGAAAAGGTTGCTTGAGGGCAATAATGGCCATGGCGGACTCTCCAGGTGATGACGTGTAAAGGCGTGGACGGTTGATAACGGTCTACTCTGGCCTGCTTCAACCGTCTCGGGGTGTTTTCATGGTTATGGTAGATTGGCCTCGGACATACCATGAAAACCACCGACTTCATGCAGAATAAGCATGGCGGCCAAAGAGGATCTTAGGCGGCGGTGATCGCGCAACCTGTTATGGTCAGCGACAGCATTGGAGGCCTCGAACATGGCTGATTCTCGACTATTGACCGTCTTCCACTCGTCGCAGACCCGCTCAACCGGTGTCATCATCCTGCTTGAAGAACTCGACGCGCCATACACTTTGCACCCGGTCAACATAAAGGCCGGCGACCAACGCAAAGCGCCTTTCCTGGCCATAAATCCGCTTGGAAAAGTCCCGGCCGTGAAACACGGCGACGCGCTCATCACCGAGCAAGTGGCGATTTACATCCATCTCGCCGACCTATTTCCGAAAGCCGGTCTTGCCCCAGCCCTGGACCATCCGCAACGCGGCCCATATCTTCGCTGGCTCGCCTTCTACGGCTCCGCGTTTGAACCAGCGATGGTTGACCACGCCCTTAAGCGCGAGCCCGGCAATCAGGGAATGTCGCCCTATGGGAGTGTCGACGCGGTGATCAAGACCGTTACCGACCAACTCCGCGCTGGCCCTTATCTTCTCGGCGACAAGATTTCGGCCGCTGATATCCTCTGGGGCACTGCCCTGACATGGATGACGATGTTCAAGATATTTCCGGCAACGCCGGAGGTGACGGCTTACATCAAGCGTATCAGCGACCGGTCCTCAACCAAGAAGGTCAATGCCGCGGACGAGACCCTTGGCGCACAGCACAAAGCGGTAGCTGGCCAATAAGGCAGAGTTACCAGGACCGCTATTCTGCTGCCTGCACTTGCATCGAGGACCAAGCCCCGCCGCGCGTCAGCACCAAAGCAGTCCCGGCAACAAACGCCAAGATGAACAGGGCGTTGGAAATCGGGAACTGGACGGGCTTCACCCAAATTTCGGTGAACCACCCCCAGTGACTGCCCATTTCGATCGAGATCCAGAACGCGGCCACGGTCGGGATCGCGTAGCGAATGGCAGCCGCTGGTTCGGTAAATCGTGACAGCTTGTAAATCAAATAGATGCCCCACGCGAGGTAGACGAAAAACATCGCAAACGTGACGGGGTGGCTGAAGCCAACCAGCCGCGGATCGTACAGAACGATGATCTGCAAATAGAATGCCCACGTGATGAAGATCGTTTCGATCGCCGTGACCCACGCGTAATTACGTTTGTAACCCATGGTCGGCTTCTCTGGCGCCAGCTTCGTATTGCGATGCACCCACATCAGCAGTCGGCAGCGTGTTTCGCGGTTGTGCCCCAATAGGATCAACATCACGAGGAACGGAATGCCGGTCGCTTCCAACACTTGGAGATTGCCCGAGATGACGGCAACGCCGGTCACCGGATCCTTGAGCGGCTCAAGCGCAAACGCATGTCCGAAGAAATCGAACGCGTACTCGAACCACCCCATCCAAATCAACGCGCCGCCGAGGTAACCCATGGCGGTCGCCGTCAATTCGTCGCGACGCAAACCTTTACCAACCAGCGTAAATCCGGCGAGCCCAATCAGGAATCCCACCAGATATCTTTCAGGCCCCGTGAATGTAATGTGCTGCAGAACCAGGATGCAGTGCGCGACCGGTTTGTAAATGAGGATGACCAAGAAAATAAACAGCCCGATGTAGGGCGGGGTCATCACCTTTGCGAAAACTGAATCGTCGCCGGATGTCGAAGATTGAGCAGTCATGACGTGCGCTCCCCCGAGTTGCATAGCGACGGACAATCGATGCCTTCCGCCGCACACATGGACGATATCCTAAACGCGGCGTCCGCTTCATTCAATTCGCCATAGGCCACCGCATTCATCAGGTGGAATTTCCGAACGCTACCGGGCGTTACCAAATGAAGGTCTTCGCGATACAACCCAGTAACAGAGCACGCATAAAAAAGATGCGGTCGAGCCCTGAATGGCATCGACCAGCATGAAGATTGACCAAGGAGTCTCGCTATGTTGCCTCGCATTCTCGTCCTAACCATGGCCGCTGTTGCGTCAACGGCCAGCATCCATGCGCCCGCCATGGCCGCAGATCCCCCTGCCTCGGCCGCACAATCGCCCGAGGTCAAGAAAGAGCTCAAGAAACTGATGAACGCCCATGGTGCCGGCGAAATGTCTTCCAAGGAATACAAGGCGCGCAAGGAAGCCCTGCTGAAGGGCCAGCCAAAGGCCTGATTGAACTCAGTTTGTCGTCGCGGCGGGGATGTCTTCGATCCGAGCAAAGACCGCCCCGCCGGCGGCGCGAATTCGCTCCATTTCATCGTCGGCGCCGACCGAGGGACCGTCGATGCGCAGCACGGCGTCGCATCGCGCAGCAAGTTCTAGGCAAATGGGCATCATTAGCTCGTCATAGCGATTGGTCCCGGCTTCCTGGATGATCGGTAACACGGCATTCACGCCGATCAACGGGATATGCCCCCTCTCCCAGATCGCAACAGCAGCCTGATTCATCGCACGCAGACTTGCGGCACGCGCCGCCTCGGTCGCCGCGCCGGAGCGATAAGGCCCCGAAATCATGATCAGAAGACGGTTAGGCATCAGCTCGAACCGGATACAAAGGCTTCGGCTTGAATTGAGTCCGCCGATTGCACGAACGCCTACCTTGCAATTGGCTTGTACTTGATTCGATGGGGGTTGATCGAGTCATCGCCGAGGCGGCGTTTCTTGTCGGCCTCATAGTCCTGGAAGTTGCCTTCGAACCATTCGACATGGCTATCGCCTTCGAAGGCGAGAATGTGCGTAGCGATCCGGTCGAGGAACCAGCGATCGTGGCTGATCACGACCGCGCAGCCGGCAAATTCGAGCAAGGCAAGTTCGAGCGCACGCAAGGTATCGACATCGAGATCGTTGGTTGGTTCGTCGAGCAGGATCACGTTCGCGGCTGACTTCAGCATCTTGGCAAGATGCACGCGGTTGCGCTCACCGCCTGAAAGTTGACCCACCTTCTTCTGCTGGTCGGCCCCACGGAAATTGAATCGGCCAACGTAGGCCCGGCTCGGCATCTTGTGCTTTCCGAGCACGACATCGTCGGCGCCGCCCGAGATTTCTTGCCACACTGTGGCATTGGCGGCGAGACTGTCGCGACTTTGGTCGACATAGCCAAGCTTCACGGTGTCGCCAACACGGAAAGTTCCCTTGTCGGGTTTTTCTTGGCCAGTGATCATGCGAAACAATGTTGTCTTACCGGCGCCATTGGGGCCGATCACACCGACGATGCCGCCCGGCGGTAACTTGAAACTGAGATCGTCGATCAACAATTTGTCGCCATACGCTTTTATGACGTTCTTCGCTTCGATGACGAGTTCACCCAACCGCTCGCCGGGCGGTATGACGATTTGCGCTGTCTCGGGGGCGCGATCCTCGGCCTCGGCGAGGAGGTCATTGAAAGCGCTGATACGTGCTTTGCTTTTGGTGCGTCGGGCCTGGGGCGATTGTCCCATCCACTCGAGCTCGCGGGCGATCGTGCGCTGGCGAGCGACTTCTTCGCGCTCTTCCTGTTCCAGGCGTTTCTGTTTCTGGACAAGCCACGACGAGTAATTGCCTTCGTAGGGAATCCCCTTGCCGCGATCGAGCTCAAGAATCCATCCCGTGACGTTGTCGAGGAAATAGCGATCGTGCGTTACGGCGACGACTGTGCCGGGATACTCCTCAAGAAACCGCTCCAACCACCCGACTGACTCCGCGTCGAGATGGTTGGTGGGCTC